>Ga0316224_1004376_pt1 | contig 10722 bp, 13 predicted proteins | sample TBH18013metaG_FD_206254 | JGI IMG/M metagenome (GOLD analysis project Ga0316224, IMG submission 206254) | Freshwater microbial communities from Trout Bog Lake, Wisconsin, USA - TBH18013 | ecosystem: Environmental > Aquatic > Freshwater > Lake > Hypolimnion/Profundal zone | place: USA: Wisconsin...
TCAATCCATTGACACCCAACACGTTTAATTTCTTTAAAATCAATTGCATAACCAATTTCTTCCATTTCATTAAACTCAAATTCGAGTTCATATAAATAAGTATGTCCGTGTATATTAAAACACTTCATACGTTCATTCATAACTCTATGACCCGAATCAAATGTTCCTTTGCGAGTAATATATTGTTTTTTCATTTATTTTTTTATTTTAATTGATGTTGATTTAAATAATAATGTTGATAACATATTAAGTCCTAATGCTTGCCAAAAACTAATATAAGGTAAATTAAATATATGAGGCATTAACATATTCCATAATATCATTAAAGGTAATCCTGCGATTAATGCTAAGAATATAATTGCAAATATTGAGTATATGATTTCTTCAAGTGTTTCCATCTTTTATTTGGTCTTTAAAATTAAATAATAATTGTTCTAAATTAGATGCTAAGCTTATTAATTCGCTTAGCATCTCAGTTTGTTGTTCAGGTGATGATTCTTTAATTTGATTTTGTATTTCTAATACTCTTTCTTGTATTTTTTCTACTTCCATAGACTAAATATAATAATTTAATTTGACAAAAACAAACTTTTATGCTTCACAAGAAACACACTCTGCTAGACGTTGTAAATTATCTCCTCTAAGTACACTTTCTGTACGTAAATAATATAATGTTTTTATACCAGCTTTATGAGCTTCTTTATGTACTTGAGATATCCATTTTGGTGTATCATTAGGATCAAAACATAAATTTAAAGAAATAGCTTGATCTACATATTGTTGTCTTACTGCATTTTGTCTTACAAGTTCTAATTGGTTAATTTCTTTAAATGTTAAAAATACTTCTTTTTCTTCATCACTTAAAATATAACTAGGTATATTAACTACAGAACCTTGATCTTTTAAAATTTGATCCCAAACACTATCAACATTATAATTTTTACTTTTTAATAAATCTTCTAGTATTTTGTTTCGTTTAATAAATACTCCTTTAGCTGTTTTTAAATTATATACATTAGCTGGAATAGGTTCAATTGATGGTGATACACCTCCAGAAATATGAGCATTAGATACTGTTGGAGCTATTGCTAAATGGTGTGAATGTCTTAATCCTGTTCCTTTACACCATTCTGGTTCACCATATATCTTGGCTTGATCTGCTGATGCTTTTAATGTTTCTTTTTTAATAAAATCAAATATAATTCTAGTTAATGCAGTTGCTTGAATTCCTACAAATGGTAATCCTTTAGATTGAAGTAATGTATGCCATCCTAGAGCTCCAATACCTATTGCTCTACCTTTAGTAGCAGAACGAACTGTATTCTCCATGAATTTAATATTCTTAGCTCTATCAATAAATTCTTGTAATACACCTTCTAAAAACCAACAAGATACTTCAGGTAATGTCATACCATTTTCAAATTTATAATCTTTCCATTCATCCCAACGTGCTAAATTTAATGATGATAAACAACAAATAAAAGAATGTAATTCATCTGTGTATAATGAAATTTCACTACAAATATTAGTCATTGATACTTGTAAATTTAATTTTTTATAACCTTCAGGATTAGCATTATTAACATTATCTTCAAACATAATATAAGGTTCACCTGTTTCAAGACGTGTTTTTAATATTTCACCCCATAAACGTAATGCTCGTTCATCTTTATTATCTAACTTAGTCATAAATTCGTCATCAATAACAACACATTGATGTAAATTTAAACATTGACGATTAACATCACCTTTTGGTCTACGTATTTGGAGAAATTCTTCAATATCGGGATGATTAATATTTAAATTAACAGAAGCAGCACCTCTTCTAACTGAACCTTGATTAGTAGCTAATATAGTTGAATCATATATTTTACACCATGGAACTACACCTTCACTAGTACCATTATCTCTTATTGCTTTACCTCTACCTCTAATACGAGACACCCCAATACCTACTCCACCACCTTGAGATGATAATCTCATTAATTCAGAATTAGCATCTGCTATTCCTTCAATAGAATCACCTACATCAATACCAAAACATGAAATAGGCATTCCTCTTTCAGTACCTAAATTTGATAATACTGGAGAGGCTAAACATAACCAATTTTTATTTATAGCTTCATAAAATATAGGTTGTAAATCTTTACGACGTAAACGACGTGAAGCTGATTTACTAACTCTTTTAAAAGCATCAAATACATTTTCATCAGGTAATAGATATCCTTTAGATATCATACTTACTGCTATATCATCCATCCATGATGGATAATCTCTATTTTTAATCCAGGTACTAGTATCTATTTGTATACTCATTTTATATTTAAATTTTAAAGATCAGACCAATCTGCGTTAGATTTTGAATAATTTGTTACACGTCCTGCAAAGAAATCTTGGTGTGTTTTACCACTAGTTAAATGACCAAACCATTCCATTTGTTTTAGTAGATTAGGATCTACATCATTATAAATTCCATTATAACCTAATTCAATCATTTTTTCATTTGCTCTAGCTTTAATAAAAGTTTTTAATTGATCTTTATTTAAACCTTCAACATCTCCCATTTCAAATGCTTTATCAATAAAATCAAATTCAAGTTGAACAGATAAATGACAAGCTTCAATAACAGAATTTCTCATTTCTATTGTATTTAAATCTGGTTGTTCTTCTAATAGTTTTTTAAACAACCAACATCCTGCTCTTGAATGTAAAGATTCATCTCTAACACTCCATTCAACAATTTGTCCGGTTCCTTTCATTAAGTTTCTTAATTGAAAACTCATTAAGATAGCAAATGAAGAAAATAAATTAACACCTTCAGTAAATGCAGAAAATATAGCTAAAGATATTGCTCGTTCTTGAAGTGTATTTCCTGGTATTTCTATTAAACGATCAATTTTGGCTTTTGATACTTCATCTTCTAAAAATGCTTGAAAATCATCTAATCCTAATTCTTCATTTAGGCGTGCATAAGCTTCAGCATGAATGCTTTCAAAATCAGCAAACGCACGAGCCATTGCTTGAAGTTCTGGTTTTGGAAACCATAATGATACTTTAGTAGACCAATAATCATTCACATGTACTTCTGTTTGAGCAAATGATTTAAGAATATTTCCTACTAAATTTTTCTCAGAATCATTAAGTTTAGTTTTCCAATCATTTAAATCTGATGCTAATGGTACTTCATCAGCTAACCAATGAACTCTATGTTGATCTTTGTAAAAATTAAATGCCTCTTGATATTCAAAAGGTTTATAATATAACCTAGGCTCTGTAACCATTATTGTAGTGAATTTAAAATATTAATATATGTTTGTTTAGGTTGTAACCCAACAATTTGTTGTTTAATTTCATCGTATTGTTCAATTACTATTGTTGGTACTGATTTAATTGCATAATTTTTAGCAATTTCAGGATCTTCATCTACATCAATAGTTTGAAATATAACTTCAGGATATTCTGGTTTGAGTTGTTCAATTATAGGAGCTAGTTGTTTGCATGGTTGACACCAGCTGGAAGTAAAACGTTTTAGTTTAATCATAAAATTTATTTTGTGTGTTTATAAATATAATAAAGATTTATTGACCTTTTGCTAATTCAAAAAACTTTTGTGAAAGATAATCTCTATCATCATCGTTAATATTATTACTAAAGGCACTAGTAGACTTTTTAGATGGTGAATAATCATCATCATCTTCGTCATCATTAAGAGGTTGTTCATCAATTTCTATACGACCATTTGATGTGTCTATTTTAGAACTAAACGTAAGACCATCAGCACCATATCTATTTTTCATAAAATGCCATAATCCAGTTCCATTTATTTTATCTTTACGTTTACGAGCTAATGAAATAATAATATCACCAATCATTATTTTTTCATATGAACCAGCAGCATTATCACCTTCGATAATATTATTTTTAGCAGCACCTCTATTAGCTTGTGATGGTGATATTACAGGAACTCCTAATTCTTTAGCTAATGCTTTAGCACTTACATAAACATCGTCAATTTCTTCTTTACGATCTTTTCTAGAACGTGTACGAACATAATCTAAATAATCTATAATAATTAAATCTGGTTTGAAATCATGTTGTAGTTCTAATTGTTGTAAATGTGCTGTTATAGTATCCATGGAAGCACGTTTTGGTGGATACTCTTTAATAATGATTTTACCTTTTACTTTAGATGTTACTTCTTCAATTTTAGATCTATGATAATCTAATTGATCAACAGGTATTCCTGTAAATATAGCATCATATCTTTTACCAACATAACCTTCAGCTAATTCTAATGTATAATGTACTACATTAAAACCTAATGAAGCAGCAAAAGCACCCATTGCAGCTATAGCCCATGATTTACCTCCTCCAGGATTACCAAATACTAATACTAAATCACCTTTACCCATACCACCTTGAGTTAAGGTATTAAATACAGGCCATGGAAATGGTACTACATTTCTATCATCATCTCTATAACGTGATTCAATATCTTTATCATATTCATGTCCTATATTTTTATCTTCACCAGCTTTAAGTGCATTATTAATTAATGAACGAATACTATCGTAATCTCCCATATTTAATAAGTCAACTGATGTCATGATAGCTTTCTTTACTTGTTGATTTTTACAAAAATTAGTAAATTCTGCTTCAACCCATTCTAAATCTTTAGATTGTGATTCTTTATAACATTCTCTAAGTGATTCAGTAATAGCAATTTTTAATACTTCATTATCAATTTTTTTAATTTCAGCCGACAATACTTCCATTGTGGGTATTGTATGGTACTGATTAAAGTAGGCTAATGTCTTATCTATAATCCATTGGTTAGCTGAATTTTCAAAATATTCTTTATCTAATGAATCAGATACATTTACTAGAAAATTCTTTTGAGTTAATAAAGCACCAATTACTTTAGTCTGAAAATTAGAACCGTACTTGCTTAAGTTCGAGAGTGTAGTCATATAACCTATTTATTTTTTATAATTTAATTAAAACTATTAAGATAGCCAAAAGTATTTTGAAGCCATCCTTCAACATTAGGTATAGAATCACCTAATTTATCATTTACATATAGTTGATGAAACAAATATGTATTCAATTCATAACTGTTGTTAAAAGCGCTTTTCACTAATTGTTTATTATCAGGCGATATAAAATGCCCATTTAAATTCATTAGTTGTTCATTAATTGATAGTTGATGTCTTCGTTCAACTACTGAAAAATATAATTTATTAGAGTCTATATTGTCTGCTGCTTTTAAAATGATATCATCTAATAATATTCTTTTATTTTCTAATAATTCAGGAAATAATTTTTTAATTTTTACTGGTCCTAAACCATCAATTCCAGGAATATTATCTGATTTATCACCCATTAATACTTTATAATTAAGAAAATTAGTACTATTAATACCATACTCATTTAGTATGTCTTTAGGAGTATAAATTTTCTTTTTAGTGGGTGAATATACGCTTACTTTATCTGTTACTAATTGTAGAAAATCTTGATCAGCAGACATTATGTTTACTTCTTTAGTTTCATCAAATTTTTCAAACTGATTTGATAAATACCCAATAATATCGTCTGCTTCTAACCCATCAATACTAACTATTGTAGTAGGAGTACATTTAAGGTATTGTATTAATCGTTCTACTTGATTTTTAATACTTTCTAATTCTTCGTCTTTTGATTTGAATATAGAGTAATTAGTAATACGATTAGCGTTTCTATTGGCTTTATAAGCCGGAAATAAGTTTTTTCTAGCACTAGAACCATTAGCACCATCAAATATAATAATTACTTTAGTTGGGTTAAGCATTTTAATAGCATAACCTACAGATTTTAAAAACCCCGTTAACCCGCCGATATGATAACCTTCGGGATTAACGTGGTTTATAGCTGTAAATGATCTAAGAAAACAATTTAAACCATCTATTAATAATATTGAATTTAATGCTGTACGTTGGTCTGGCTGAATACTTGAAATTAATTCGGAGTATTTGTTTTCTACCATGTTTTATTCTTCATCTAATAAAGGTATATTTTGAAAGTCTTCTTCCCATTCACTAGCATCGATTTTAATTTCAATTTCACCTGATTGGCCTAATATAACAGCCCATTCATTACTATGATCTTTTTTGTATTTTTCAATAGCTTTTGGATCGTCTTCAATAAAACCATGTGGTGTCATTACAACAGTAGCTTTACTAGTAATACCAGTTACGTGATTTTTATCACAACTAACTTTAGTACGAGTAGCAAATTCAACTTCTTTTTTATTTTTGGTTGCTTTAATTTTACTTACACCCGAATTAGTAACATTACCAAATGTTAATACTAAAGAGGCATCATAAAACATAGTATCACCACCTTTATTACGCATTTTTGGTTGACTAAATTTAGTCTCTGCTGGTGATACCCATACTTTATTAATAGCTACTAAAGTGTTAGTATATGGTTGATTTTCTTTACGAGATAATGTAATTTGTTGATTGATAAAGTTACCAAACTGTTGACTATAAGCACCAGCATTCCATTGAGCATTATTATTTTTAGCTTCAATACTCATTTTACAAGGAATAGAACCAATACTATCTATTAAAAATAATAAATTATAAGGTAATTTACCTTTAGCTTGCTCATCTAATAAGTCAGCAATAAATCCTGACATGTCTTCAATACTTTTTAATGAATCCCTATCAGCATATAAGAAGAAACCTTTATAATCTATAACTTCACCTGTTTCTTCATCAACAACATCTTCCATTTGAAAACCTAATTTTCTAGGAAAATCCCAATCATGTTTCATCTCAGTAATGATATATACAGGTAGTATATTCATTTTTTGACCGTTAGCTGCTATTTCAGCTAATGTTGTTGATTTACCTGTGTTTGAATGTCCTCTAAGTAATGTTATACCACCCAAAGGAATTCCAGATATCCCCAACGCATCTTGCAGCGCTGGGGAAAATGGAATCCATTGTTGTGACTTAAACTTAACACTTTTATTTAAAAATTTAGATTTTTTAAAAGCATCAATATCAAAGGACTTTTTTAGAGACTCAGATACTACCTGAGATAAACTGTCTTTTTTAGCCATTTTTAATTATTCGTTAAATAATGAGTCAAACTTGTCGGTTACGTTTGATTTAGTTTTAACCTCTAACGTATAAGGTTTATTCATTTCTTTAAGAAATTCATCTCCTTCTTCAGTTTCAGTTTCAGTTTCTTCTGATGTTTCAGCTGAATCTGATGGTGTTAACCAATTTTGGAGAATATCTTTTAAAGTATCAAAATCATGTTTTTTATTAATAGCCAAAATATCTGGTTGTTCTTCTAATGCTTGTTTTACAATATTAGCATCATCAGAAATTGGAGATGTTTTTGGTTTAATACGAAGATTACATTTAACTACTTTTTTACCCATCATTACTTCTTCAACAGCTTCAACTGTAAAGTCACGTCCGTCTGTAATGTTTGTAAAATCACCATAATCTTCATCAGAAGCAATACCCATTAGTTGATCATTTACTAATTTACCTACTTCCCACAAACGAACACCTAAATTTTCTTCACCACGTACTAATACAGGAGCAAAATAACGAGTTTTAGGTGATACTTTGTTTGCTAATTGCCAATCATCTTTATCTGATGATTTGCGTAATTTTTTAGCAAAATCAACGATTGGATCTTCTTCACCCCAATTTGTTAAAGCAATAATAGGTCCTTTACTAAATCCATAATGCATATGAATTTCACGTAATGGCCACTCATTCCTAAATTTGTTTGGAACAATACGAATTTGATACTTACCTGGTTTTGGTTTCCAGAAAATTTTACTGTAATCTACTTTTTCACGATTACCTTTGTTAGCGCTCTCGGCTAACTTTTGTTTTACAAAACTTAAATCCATTTTTATAACTATTTAATTGTTTAATATTTAAAGATAATAATCTTTATATTGTAAGCCAAATTTATTTCTTAAAATCTTTAAGTTTATTATAAACTTTAAGTTTAGAAATATAATCTTTAGCTTTATTATATTCGTTTTTAAAATATTTTTTATTACCATCTTCAGGTAATTTACTAAGAATATCTTGAAAATCCTTATCTATAGTTTCTTGACTTACTTCTTTAAGAAGATTTGTTAATTTTATCATGATTTGTTTCCCATTAATACACCACCAATTGATGTTGCTTCTATAGCAAGACGATTAATTTCGTCTTCATCTAAATTTTTTAATTCTTTAGTATAATCAACGCCCAAAACACCAATAAACCTATCTTCAATATTTCTGATAGCAAATAAATATGAACTTTTACATTCTGTTTCTTCAGCAATATGTTTTAAACCATATGTAGCTATTTTAATATCGTTAAAATCAGGAATAATAATAATACTATCCTCACTTAAAACACTCATTGATTTATTAAAAAGACTGACTGGTATATTTTGGAAAGACATTTTTTGTGAAGAAACACCAATTGCAACTGATTCATAAAACATGCTAAATTTTTGTATTGATTTACCTGTAGGGTAAAAATTTCCACCATTATGAAATTGAGTAATCCATACTCGATCAGCTTCATGGTCCTCTTTAATTTTTTCTATTTTATTTTCTACTAAAATATTAGTTTGTAACGATTCTTTAATTAAATCTTTATTTTGTTTTTTAGCAGTATGTAATTGAATAAAATGTACTATTATAGGACCTACTATACTTGTTAAACCTGCACTAATCAGAGCAATAACAGTAGGCGGCATAGAAGATGGTATCATAGAATATATTAGTATAAAATTATAGATTAATTAACTAGTAATAAATATTAAGAGTTTATTGCAACTTTAAGTTTATTTATATATTCTTTCAAATCTTCTATGATTTTTGTATTATCTACAACACCTCCCGTCCATTCTTCAATATCTCCAGCTTCAGTCACAAATTCTTCTTTATTAGTATCTAACATTAATTCTAATAAAAATGATTCTAATTCCTTAATATAGGTCTTTATACCAGAAACCATCATATTACGTTGATATTCTTCAAATTTCCCATCACGTTTTAATTCTGTTTCCATTTTAATGACACAATCAAAACATTTACCGTGAATAGGCCACATTGTTTTATTAATAGCATAGTTAGACATAGGAGTATTACAACTAGGACATACAATAGGTAACATTATCGATTTTTTTAATTTATCAAATCGTGTTATTGTTTGTTTTAACCCGTTTTTAATTGTCCATTGTTTGCCATCTTCTTCCCATACATCTCCTTCTACGTGTTTTATTTGTGTTTTAGTATAACCTGTTTGTGTAGATACTTTGTCTGTATATTTTTTAGAAATGATATTACGCATGCGCTGTACATCTCTAGACTTAAAGTCCTTCTGCAACATTGATTCGTTCATAAACTATTTTATTTTGTAAGATTTATTATCTTATGTATTGATGTATCTAAACGGCGTACATCGGGTCCCTGAGTAAGTAATATACAATTTTTATATTGACTCCAATCGATTATAAAACTTTTATCTAAAAAACCATTATTTAATGATCTAATAAGATTATTTAGAGCATTTATTGTATATAATGTATTACTTTCTTTTTTACGATGTAGTAATACAGTATTTGGTAATTGGAAGTCTGAGAAATTACCTGTATCAATATTATAAGTACAAATTAATTCAGAACTTTGTTCTGAACTAAGGATAAATATTTTTCCGTAAGTAATATCATAACGGTTATTTATGTTAAATATAGTATTATCTAATTCTTCCGGAGCTGTAAAAGTGCAAAATAATTTATTAGCCATATTCTCGGATGATGTAAATCCATTGTCGATAAATATGTCAGAATTATTAATAAATGATGTTTGTAGCATTATATAGTAGTTAAATTGTTATATGTTGTACCTTTTTTAATATTTACTGGGTATTTTAATATTTTTATTATGTCTTGTAATATTTTTTCATTTTTATCATAATCTAATAATATAGCATCATAAGTGTATAATAATATTTTAGTATTTTTATCTTTTAAATAATATAATAACTCTTCTAACAATTCCACATTAGTAGATGTTTCTTTACTCTGAATTATATAATTAAATAATTTATATGGAGTAATATTTGGTAATTCTTCTTTATAAAATATTTTATTTTTTGTGGCAATTCTACCATTATATTGAAATTCATCCCACATTCCATCAACATATGTTACTATATCTTTAAAAAATGGTTTATTTTGATATTCATTCCAAACTCCACCATATATTTGTTTAAACGTTAATTCTTTTGCTTTATCTTTAGTTACATTTAATAATTCACCTAAAACATCATATGTGTTTTTATCTTTAGGAAAATCAAATCCTATTAACTCAGCAATTAATCGTGGGTGATATCCTTGAAAATCTAACTCAACAAATAAATTATTTTCTGGTATATAACATTCTCTTTCATTAGTATCTTTATTTAAAGCAGCAAAATTAATATTATTAAATGAATTAGAAGGACGTGATGTCAATGTATTTAAATTATATTTAGTTAACGCTTTACTGTGATATAAATTAAGTTCAGGATAAATTAACGAAGTGTTATAATGCTTAATAAACGCGTTTTTATCCAATTTTAAACCATTTTTTTCAATTTGATAAAATACATTGGTCGTATTAATATTATTAAAATTAAATATATTTAATGATTCTTCAAATA
>Ga0316224_1004384_pt1 | contig 10711 bp, 8 predicted proteins | sample TBH18013metaG_FD_206254 | JGI IMG/M metagenome (GOLD analysis project Ga0316224, IMG submission 206254) | Freshwater microbial communities from Trout Bog Lake, Wisconsin, USA - TBH18013 | ecosystem: Environmental > Aquatic > Freshwater > Lake > Hypolimnion/Profundal zone | place: USA: Wisconsin...
AACGGTTATTACTCGGTTGAATACGTTAAGTTCCTTGCTCACCCGTTCAAAGTACGCGATATTGCTACCAATTTTGGATGCGGCTAGCTTAGTTGGTAGCGCAAACGCTGCGGCCTCGATTTTCTTTGACTGAAAAAGGTACTGGAATTTGAGAAGGTCGTAAGGCGCACGGCTCATATTCCCTGTTTGAACCTGGAAGGCGAGCCCGTCTTTGATTGCTGTGACCGTGTTTCGCAGATTTTGATCGATTTTAACTTCTTGTGCCCATCCTTCAGCAGAAAACTCCTTAGAGATATGCTCTCGAATGGCTTTGGTGCAGCCATTCCTGAGCTTAATGGCTGGGGCCTCGAAGACATCTGTGACCCATTCGTAAAGATCACGTTCTTGCCATTCGGCTGCCGCGTGGTGATGATCGTGGGTGCACTCGAACCTCATAGCTGTCCCTCGTTGGGATCATACACCGGCTTGTTCATCGGACGTGTCCTCAGTTCCCCTGCGAACAAACTTGCAATCCGTTGCTCCGCGAGATCGACATACTCGGGGGTAATATCGCAACCGAACGCGAGACGCTTATGCTTCAATGCAGCGATCGCTGAAGAGCCCACCCCGAGATAGGGATCAAGGACACTCTGTCCAGGATGACTCAAAGCAAGAACAAGCCGTTCCACCAGTGCAACGGGGAATTGGCACGGATGGTCTGTTTTCTCGACGTGGTTCGCTTTCACATTGGGAATGTCCCACACATCTGTCGGATTTTTTCCGAGCGGATTGCTCGATATCTGCCCTCGGTTCGGCCCCTTGAAGTGCTTCTTATTAGGGTATTTTACAGGTATGCGGACCGAATCGAGATTAAAAATATAGTCATCTGATTTCGTGAACCACAGGATCGTTTCGTGCCGACCGGAGAAGCGCTTCTGGCAATGCAGACCGTGACCAAAGCTCCAGATGATGCGGTTGCGCAGCCTGAGCCCGTGTTGCTTGAAAAGCCCGTACAGAATAATATCCAGCGGGAATATCTCCCCGTTGTCTACGTGATTGCCCACCTGCCAACAGATCGAGCCCCTAGGATGAAGAAGTCTAACTGCCTCGGCGATGGTCGCGGCCTGTTGTTCAATATAGAAATCCAACGATGTCTTGCGCTCGTATTCTTTTCCTAGATTATAAGGAGGCGACGTCACGATAAGATGCATGCTCTCTTTATCAAGCTGACGCATAAAATCGATGTTGTCAGCGCACTCAATGCGATGCTGCACCGTTCCCCGAAGTGGGACTATATTTTTTGCCATGTTATTCATGGAACTATACTTACATCTTTTAGTTGGCGGATCAAGCAGCGGTTTTTGGCAGAGGCGCCTGCCAGTGTCGGCTTCTGTTTAGCACTGCTTCATAGGCGTCTTGAGGAAACGTTCACAGTTTCATCAATGCGATGTTTTGCCAGATTGCTAGCAAGGTTATATCGCCGCGTTTTTCTTGAAGATATCTGCCGCACCCCGTGAGGAGTGCGGCATGTTCATCTGTCGTTTGAGTCACTTCACTATGTCACTGGCGCATTTCTGCCGTCGTTTCACATCACAATACCCCGTTGGGGGACGTCAACTGCACCCGGTCGTGCTTCCGCACGTATCGCATTTCAGGCAGGTGCCGTTGCGGACCAAGGTGAAATTGCCGCATTCGGGGCAGGAATCGCCTTCGTAGCCTTTCATCCGGGCGCGTTGGATTTGTTCGGCGCGGGCGTCGAATTCCTGGATCAGGCTGGCGGCGTCGCCGCCCAAGGCCACGGTATTTTCCGAGATGGTGGCGGTGCCGGTCATGGCGTCGGCGGACATGGTGGTCGACCGTTTCAACATCACCAGATTGCTCGACCGCACATAGCCCTTGGACGCCACCCGTTCGACCAGCGAATGGGAATGTTCCAGATGGCCCTCGGACACCCCGCGGCCGACGGTATCGGGCATCAGGTCGGCGGGTTCCACGTGGGCCAGCTCGTTGCGGCCCAAATAGCTGATCGCCAGTTCGCGGAACACGTAATCCAGGATCGAGGTGGCCATGCGGATGGTTTCGTTGCCTTCGACCATGCCGCTGGGCTCGAAGCGGGTGAAGGTGAACGCCTCGACGTATTCTTCCAGCGGCACGCCGTATTGCAGCCCCAAGGAAATGGCGATGGCGAAGTTGTTCATCATGGCGCGGAAGGCGGCGCCTTCCTTGTGCATGTCGATGAAGATTTCACCCAGACGTCCGTCGTCGTATTCGCCGGTGCGCAGATAAACCTTGTGGCCGCCGACGATGGCCTTCTGGGTATAGCCCTTGCGGCGGCTGGGCAGTTTTTCGCGGGATTTGATCCAGTTGGCGACCAGTCGTTCGGCGACGATCTCGGCCCGCTGGGCGGCGGGAGCCTGGGCGATGTCGGCTTCCAAATCCGCCGTGTCTTCAAGCAGGGCCGCCTGCAACGGCTGCGACAGCTTGGATCCGTCGCGGTACAGCGCGTTGGCCTTCAGTCCCAGCTTCCACGACAGCATGTAGGCGTCGGAGCAATCCTTGACCGAGGCGGAATTGGCCATGTTGATGGTCTTGGAAATGGCTCCGGATATGAACGGCTGCGCCGCCGCCATCATGCGGATGTGGCTTTCCACCGACAAATAGCGGGTGCCGATCTTGCCGCACGGGCTGGCGCAGTCGAACACCGGCAAGTGAGCGGCCTTCAGGTGCGGCGCGCCTTCCAGGGTCATGGCTCCGGTGCAGTAGGTGTTGGCGGCCTCGATCTGGGATTTGGTGAAACCCAAATGGCTCAGCAGGTCAAAGCCGAAATCGTCCAGTTTGGCTTTGGAAATGCCCAGCTTATCGATGCAGAACGCCTCGCCCAAGGTGAATTTGTTGAACACGAACTTGATGTCGAACGCCGATTCTAGCGAGGATTCGATCCGGGTCAGGGCCTCGGCGTCGAAGCCGCGGGCGGCCAGGGTCGCGTGATTGACCTCGGGCGAGCCGACCAAGGTGCCGTGACCGACCGCGTAACGGATGATCTCGTCGATTTCGGCCGCGTTGTAGCCCAAGCGGGTCAGAGCCTCGGGGACCATGCGGTTGATGATCTTGAAATAGCCGCCGCCGGCCAGCTTCTTGAATTTGACCAGGGCGAAATCGGGCTCGATGCCGGTGGTGTCGCAATCCATCACCAGTCCGATGGTGCCGGTGGGGGCGACCACGGTGGTTTGGGCGTTGCGATAGCCGTGGGCCTCGCCCATTTTCAGGGCGTGATCCCAGGATTCGCGTGCGGCCAGAACCAGCGCCTGATCGGGGCAATTGACGTCATCCAGCGGGACCGGAGCGATGGCAAGGTTTTCATACCCGTCGGCAAGGCCGTAGGCGGCGCGGCGATGGTTGCGGATAACCCGCAGCATGGACTCGCGGCTGGGGGCGTATTGCGGGAACGCGCCCATGGATTGAGCCATTTCCGCCGAAGCGGCATAGGATTCGCCGGTCATCAGCGCGGTGATGGCGCCGACCAGGGCGCGGCCCTTGTCGCTATCGTAGGGAATGCCCGCCGTCATCAGCAGACCGCCGACATTGGCGTAGCCCAGTCCCAAGGTGCGGAATTCATAGGACAGCTTGGCGATTTTCTCGGCCGGGAATTGAGCCATCAGCACCGAGATTTCCAGCACGAAGGTCCACAGCCGGACGGCGTGACGGAAGGTGTCGATGTCGAACGACCCGTCCTTGTTTCGGAAGGTCAGCAGATTGAGCGACGCCAGATTGCAGGCGGTGTCGTCCAGGAACATGTATTCCGAGCACGGGTTCGAGGCATTGATGCGCCCGGCCTCGGGGCAGGTGTGCCAATCGTTGATGGTGGTGTCGAATTGAATGCCCGGATCGGCGCACGCCCACGCGGCCTCGCCGATGGTGTCCCACAAGTCGCGCGCCTTCAGGGTCTTCTTGATCTTGCCGTCGGTGCGGCGAATCAGGTTCCAGTCGCCGTCATTGGCGACGGCTTCCAGGAATGCGTTGTTGACCCGCACCGAATTGTTGGAATTCTGGCCGGACACGGTCAGATAGGCTTCCGAGTCCCAGTCGGTGTTGTAGATGGGGATGTCCAGATGGGTGTAACCCTGGCGGGCGTAATGGATGGTCCGCTGAATGGCGTTGTCGGCGATCATCGATTTCTTGGCGTCGACGATGGCTTGCTTCAGGCGGGTGTTGATCTTGGGGTCGAAACGGGCGTCGGCGTTTCCGGCGGCGGCGCCGTCCCAGTCGCGGCAGGCGGCCATGACCTCGCCCAGATGTTTCGAGGTGATCTTGGAGCCGGTGACCAGCGCCGAAACCTTTTGTTCCTCGATGACCTTCCAATTGACGAAGGTTTCGATGTCGGGATGGTCCACGTCGACCACCACCATCTTGGCGGCGCGGCGCGTGGTGCCGCCCGACTTGATCGCTCCGGCGGCGCGGTCGCCGATTTTAAGGAAGCTCATCAGGCCGGACGATTTTCCGCCGCCCGACAGCTTTTCGTCCTCGCCGCGCAGCAGCGAGAAGTTGGTGCCGGTGCCCGAGCCGTATTTGAACAGACGGGCCTCGCGCACCCACAGATCCATGATGCCGCCTTCATTGACCAAATCGTCTTCGATCGACTGGATGAAGCAGGCATGGGGCTGGGGATGTTCATAGGCGGACTTCGACTTCACCATCTTGGCGGTCTTGGGGTCCACGTAATAATGCCCCTGGCTGGGACCGTCCACGCCATAGGCCCAGTGCAGGCCGGTGTTGAACCATTGCGGGCTGTTGGGCGCGCCCATCTGGCGGGCCAGCATGAAACGCATTTCGTCGAAAAACGATTCGGCGTCGTCCTCGGTGTCGAAATAGCCGTTTTTCCAGCCCCAATACGTCCAGGTTCCGGACAAACGGTCGAACACCTGCTTGCCGCTGGTTTCCCCCACCAAGCGTTCCGAAACGGGCAGGGCGTTCAAGGCGTCCCTATCGGGTTCGTGACGTTGCAGCCACGCGGGCACGCCCTTTTCCGCCACCGGCCGGGTGACGGCGGGAATGCCTGCTTTGCGAAAATACTTTTGAGCCAGCACGTCGCAGGCCACCTGCGACCAGTCGGCGGGAACCTCCAGGCCTTGGGCTTGAAACACCACCGAACCGTCGGGATTGCGAATCTCGCTGGAAGAGGTGTGGAACGCGATCTCCGCATAAGGAGACTTACCCGACTTGGTAAAACGACGCTGGACCCGCATGGACTATCCCCGAATGTTATGGTTCGTAACAATTGACGGAAGCGAAACCACATCGCAGCCGAACGACTCCCCAGTCGTCTTGCGTAATCAAGATATAGTGCTTTAGCCCCCGTAGAGACACACTATATGACGGAACCAAGACGCCTTCAACAAGATTCTGTTGGGGGAATACCCTAGGGATACAGGATATGGTGTCTTGGAAAAGTTCGGGATTTATGGCGATGTTTTTCCAAAATGCGGCGTAGCGGCAGTTAATTGGTTACAGGGACACTAGACGGCGGAAGGCGGTTTTGCCATAGTCCCGGATCGTTATGCGGTTTAATTGTATCGGGAGTTTTCCATGGCTGGCTTCGGCACCGTTCTTTTCACTTTTGCCAAGGGGCATCTGGTGGGACAAGACTCAGAAGGCAATCGCTATTATGTCGAGCGTCGCCCTCCCAGCGACCGCCGGGAAAAGCGCTGGGTTCTGTTCAAGGATCAGACCGAAGCGTCGAGCATACCGCCCGAATGGCACGCTTGGCTGCATTATACTTCCGATGCGCCGTTGACCGGCGTCGCCCGCATGCCATGGCAAAAACCTCACGAGCGCAACCTGACCGGCACCAGCCAGGCCTATCTTCCGCCGGGACATGACTTGCGCGGCGGCAAGCGGGCGAAGGCCACCGGCGACTATCAGGCGTGGACGCCGTGATCGCATCCCGGGATGATCGGGATGCCCTGCTGGGGGCGCTGGTGTTGGTATTGGGGGCCTTGGCCCTAGGTTTGGTTTACGGGCGCGACGTGCATCCGTCCGCGGCTTCGGGCGGATATATCGTGACGGCCGCCTTCAATCGCGCCGACGGTATCGTGGTCGGTTCGGACGTAAGGATGTCGGGCGTGGTGGTGGGCAAGGTCGCCCAGACCGCCTTGGCCGATGATTTCAGGGCCGTGGCCACGTTGCGGATCAAAACCGATATCGAGCTTCCCGCCGATACGGCGGCGGCCATCGAATCCGACGGGCTGTTGGGGGCGAAATTCATCGAGCTGAAAGTTGGCGGCGACGATGCGGTGATAAGGCCCGGCGGGGCCTTTGCCTATACCCAGGACTCCCTGACGTTCGAGAACCTTATGGAAATGATTTTGAGTCAGGCTCGGGCCCGTCGCGGATACGTGGGCAAGCCGCTGCCGAAGATATTGTAAGGGACCGACGGTGATGGGACAGAAACTGATAGAAACCATCATGGGGGCGGTCGTGTTGCTGGTGGCCGGCTTTTTCCTGGCCTTCGCCTACAGCCACTCCGACCTGCGCGAAGTCAAGGGGTACGCCGTCACCGCGCATTTCAGCAATGCCGCCGGATTGGACCGCGGCGCCGACGTGCGCATCAACGGAATCAAGGTCGGCACCATTTCCACCATGGGCCTGGACCCGCAAACCTTCACGTCGGTCGTCACTTTAAGCATACGCGACGACATTCATCTGCCCGACGACACGGTTGGGTCCATCGCCAGCGACGGCTTGCTGGGCGGTAAGTATATTCGTCTTGAGCCCGGCAAAAGCACGAAGGTCATCGGCGCGGGCGGAAATCTGGCCAAGACCAAGGATTTCAAATCCATCGAGGAAATGGTGGGCGATCTGATTTTCTTGGCGACGGCGGAAACGCCCAAGCCCGCCGAGAAGGCGCCGGAAGAGGCCGCTCCCAAGCTTGAAGAGATCAAATGAGTCTTCGCCGCTTAACCGGGGGGGTTGCGCTGTGCATGGGGATGGCCTGGGGGACGTTGGCGTGGGGGCAGGATTCCATGCCCGATCTGCCTGTCCCCGCCGCCAAGCCGTCGTCCGCGTCGCCGCCCGCCGCCGCGCCGCCGCCTCCGCCTTCCGCCGGAGCGGACGAAGAGATCGCCATGGATCGCGTGGTGCTTGGCGGCTTGGACAAATTGACCGCCCGCGTGGTTACCATCGAAGCCGACGTCGGGCGCACCACCCGGTTCGGACAATTGGAAATCATTGCCCGCACTTGCCGTCAGCGCGGCCCCGAGGCGGCCAGTCCAGAAAGCGCCGCCTTTCTCGATATTTGGGACATGAAGCCCGGCCAGCCCGCCCAAAGCGTCTTTCGCGGCTGGATGTTCGCTTCCAGCCCGGCGCTGTCGGCCATGGAACACCCCGTCTACGACGTGTGGGTTCTAACCTGTAAGAACGCCGGGCGGTGACGCTGCGTGCCGCCAATCCACCGGATCGGTCGTGAACCGCGCCGGTTGGCGTATGGCGGCTTTCAATCGTTTCAGGTAATCGCGCTTGGGGATCTCGATCCCGCCGAAACGGCTTAGGTGTTCGGTGACAAACTGGGTGTCGAGCAAAACGAACCCCCCGGCCTTCAAGCGGGAGACCAAATCCACCAACGCCACTTTCGAGGCGTCGGTGGCGCGGCTGAACATGCTTTCGCCGAAAAAGGCCTGCCCCAGAGCCAAGCCATAAAGTCCGCCGACCAACCGGCCGTCCCGCCAGCTTTCCACCGAATGGGCGTATCCCCAATCGTGCAGTTGCGTGAACAAATCGATGATGGTGGCGTTGATCCAGGTTTTCTTGCGGTCTTCGCTGAATTCGGCGCACAGCTCGATAACCTGGGTAAACGACGTGTCCACCCGGATTTCAAAGCTCCCGTGGCGTAAGGTTTTCGCCAGGCTGCGAGGGATGTGGAACGTTTCCAGGGGAAGGACGCCGCGCATCTTGGGGTCGTACCAATGCAGTTCGGACAGGTCGCGGCCCTCGGCCATGGGAAAAATCCCCATGGCATAGCCTTGCAGCAACATTTCGGGCGTCAACGTATCCATGGTCGAGACATACCAGGAAACCCGTTCGCCGGGAAAGAGCCGACGAGGATCAAACCGTCTTGTGTGTTTTCATAAAGTCCGCAAAGGCTTTATCGTGCTGCAAAATATGCTTGCAGACCCAATCGGCCGTAAATTCCATAACGGCGACGGCGGAAGACGTGTCATTCGAGCGAACCGATTGGTGCAAGAGATTGAACCGTTGCCCAAAGGCTTGATGATCCTGTCGATGGGAATCCAGGCCGGGGTAGCGAAGGCGAGACATCAGAGCTTCTTCCTCTTTCAAGTGGTTCAGCATGGTCGATCCCAGCGCGGCGATCAGACTTTTAGCGGCGCTGCCGCCTTCGCCCTTCATCATCTTGGTGAACAAATCGTTGACCTGATCCAAGGTTTCACGGTGGTGATCGTCGATTTCGGGAATGCCCAGAGACAGCGATCCATCCCAATCCGCCAGTTTCCGGATGCTTCTGTCGTTTTGGACTTGGTCTATGAAATTAGACATTTGCTTATTCAGTAAAGCGGCTTGTTGCGATAGATCTTCGGAAGCATGACTGATCTGATGGGCCGCATCGCCCGTTTCCGATGCCGCCGCCTCTACAATGCTGATGTTCTTGGAAACATCCTGAGTGCCCATGGCGGCCTGATCGACGTTTCGGGCGATTTCGGAAGTAGCGGCCGTTTGTTGCTGGACGGAGGCGGCGACCGAGCCGCCAATGGCGCTCATCTCGTTGATCACCGAGGTAATCGAGGATATCGCTTTGACCGCGTTACTGGTTCCTTCTTGGACTGCGGCGATCTTGGCTGCGATTTCGTCGGTGGCGCGACCGGTTTGATTGGCAAGATTTTTAACTTCGCTGGCAACCACGGCAAAACCCTTGCCGGCGTTGCCGGCGCGTGCCGCTTCGATGGTGGCGTTCAAGGCCAGAAGATTGGTTTGACTGGCAATATCATTAATCAAATTAACGATTTCGCCGATACTGGTGACGTCGCCTTCCAACTTCTCGATCAGGAAAGTGGTCTTGCGCGCTTCGTTGTCCGCGCGCTCGGCAACAACTTGCGATTTGGCGACCTGAGTTGAAATTTCGTTGATCGAAGCGGAAAGCTCTTCCGTCGCCGAGGCAACCGTTTGCACGTTGGTAGACGCCTCTGTCGCCGCGCTGGCCACCGAGGTGGCCTTGGCGCTGGTTTCGGTGGCGCTGAGTGCCATTCGTTGCGCTGAAGTTTGCAGTTGCGTCACGGCGGAAGTTACATTTTGGACGACTCCCCCCACTTGTGCGCCAAGCGACTCCGCCATTTTACTCAGGGCCATTTGGCGCTCTTTTTCGGCGCGTTGTTTTTCCATGGCTTGCCGCGCCTCCAAGTCTTTAACGCGATTCAAATTATCCTTGAAGATTTGAACGGATTTGGCCATTTCACCCAATTCGTCGCTACGTTCGATGCCAGGTATTTCAATGGATAAATCACCGCTGGTTAGTCGCTCCATGCACAGACGAATATTGTTCACAGGCTTAATAATAGATTGAGCGGTCAGAAAAGCCGCAATTGCTCCGGTCATAACGGAAATTATCATAAGAATTATTCCGAATTCTTTTACTCTTTCATTTGTTTCCTCAGCCGCGGACATAAATTCCCTTGCTTTGTTGCTGGCAAAATCAATTAATGTTATGTTCTTTTCTGTGCTTATTTTTAGAAGTTCCGTGGACTTTCCACGAAGTAGGGCAAGCGCTTCGGGACGGTTTCCTGCTTTGGCCAAATCGGCGATTTCATTGATGACCGCCCGATAGTCCTTGTAGCTTTGAATGGCGTCGTCAAAAGCCGCTTTGTCGCCAAGGAAAGCGTTTTTGGCGACCGCCATACGGGACAGGTAGGTTTTCTCGTTCTGTTCGATATCGGCATAGATTCTCGAAGACTCTTCGGGCGACTCGGCCATGATAAGCAGCGGGGCATCCATACTTATCGTCCGATAAGCAATCCTGGCTTGGCCGACGTTATCGATAACGGTGAACGGATGGTCGTGAAAACGTTTGGTGAAATCGGCTAGTTTGGCGGCGTTGCTCATGCCGGTTGCGCCGACAGTCACTGTAATTATCAATAAAATAATGAACCCAAATGCCAAACGTGTGGTGATGCGAAGTTTTGAAAAAAACGACATCTCGCGTCTCCTGATTTCCCATAACAGACTATTGTATGCTACTATAATGAAATTCTGTGGCAATATTTTGTTTGTTATTTGTTCATAAGAATTATGCCTTTTGTAATGCTGCATCCAAGGTTATTATTCTTTTTATTGTTTCCCCTAATGGATGCGCGGCCTGTGCTGGTGTCGACTTGCTAAGTGAAATTATTTGACAATATGTATTTAGAATCATACGGGCGATGCAAAATTGTCAGTTGTTATCAGGGTGTTCGCGCAATACAATTTCGGCAGTAAACGTTCAATGACTTTCGATCGGGGTTGGTGCCGCCATTCAGCATCCGGTTAGGTGCCGTGTCTGATGTTGGTATTGATCAGAAAAAATGAAAATCAATGTACCGACCAGTTTGTTCGCGATTTCGCTGGCAGCCATAATCTGGGTCTGCCCCAAAGATGGGGGCACTGGGCGGTTTCACTATAGCCCGCCTTGTGGGAGATGCCCACACAAGACGATGACTCTTAGTCGATAGTTCTGGAAGTTTCGGAAGCCGTA
>Ga0316224_1004387_pt1 | contig 10707 bp, 10 predicted proteins | sample TBH18013metaG_FD_206254 | JGI IMG/M metagenome (GOLD analysis project Ga0316224, IMG submission 206254) | Freshwater microbial communities from Trout Bog Lake, Wisconsin, USA - TBH18013 | ecosystem: Environmental > Aquatic > Freshwater > Lake > Hypolimnion/Profundal zone | place: USA: Wisconsin...
CCAAATTTTGGCCCCAATTTCCTTAGATTTCAAGGCATTAGACGAAGTTATTCGTCTAAGATTGGCCTCAAAAGTCGCCTTAATTGACCAAATCTCCAGTTACATCATCCAAGCGGGCGGAAAACGGGTCCGGCCAGCGCTTTTACTCCTAGTGACTAAAGCCCTGGCAAATGGCAAAGAAACTCCTCATGCACTAGAGCTGGCCGCAGTTGTGGAATTCATCCACACTGCCACCCTACTTCATGATGATGTTGTCGATGAATCCACCCTCAGGCGGGGTCGTGAAACTGCCAATGCCGCTTTCGGCAATGCTGCCAGCGTGTTGGTGGGTGACTTCCTGTATTCCAGAGCCTTTCAGATGATGGTGGCCCCATATGACCTACGCGTCATGCAAATCCTTTCGGATGCCACCAATACGATCGCTGAAGGTGAAGTTTTGCAACTTCTCAATATGCACGACCCGGAAGTAGATGAAGAGAGCTATCTTCAAGTGATTCGCTACAAGACAGCAAAACTATTTGAAGCCTCTTCTGAGCTTGGCGCCATCTTGGCAAAAGCAAGCGACACTGAAAGAAAACAAGCTGCCGCCTTTGGTCGCCATATTGGCACCGCCTTCCAATTAATGGATGACTTATTGGACTACACAGCAAGTGCAGCGCAAATGGGGAAAAATGCGGGCGATGATTTACGCGAAGGCAAGCCTACACTGCCCTTAATTTACCTTCTAGAAAATGGCAGCTCGGAAGATCGCCTACTAGTGCGTTCAGCAATTGAACAAAGTCAGGATTTACCGGAAAATATTTTCGAGCAGATTTTAAAAGCAGTTCAAGACTCTGGCGCCCTAAATTACACGCAGGCCGCCGCAAAGCGTGAGGCGAATTTAGCGCTAGACTGCATCAAGTCATTTCCAAAAAATGAAGCGACTGATGCATTATTCGCCCTCTGTGAATACTCGCTTTCTCGACAGACCTAAAAGCAGCCTAAATGCCAACACTCTTCATTCTTAACTCGCGTGCAGTAATGCGCGCCCTCTCTGCTTCATCGCGTAATCGTACGATTTCATCAGCAGATAATGCTTCCAAGTTTGAGTAATCTAATTTCCAATTGTGGTCCTTAGACCAGATCAGCGGCGACTGCACAGTTGTCCTTGGCGCTGAAGCATCCTCTAGAAGACATAGCGCCAACTCGAAATTAAGCGCTTGTGATTCGGGATCATGGGGCTTTGCCGCAGCATTTCCCAATGGAAAATCACTGAATAAGAAACGTGGCACTCCGCAATATTCAACGATATCTTTTGCGGCGCCCATAATTACGGTTGGAATTCCCGCCACCTCCAGATAACGCGCCAATAAACTTTGACTCTGGTGACAAATCGGACAATTGGGAATTAACACCGCGACATTTACTTTATCAGCACGTAGCATTTCTAAGACAATAGGGCTGTCTATCTCCAAAGTATGGCGTTGACTACGATTAGTCGGCAAGCCATAGAAATGGGGTGACAAGGTCTGAATGCGACCCGCCTGAACCGCATTATTGGCAGCATTCAAGGGAAACCAACAAGCACTATCTTCCATATTGGCATTGCGCCGATCAATCCCAACATGTGCAATCCGAAGATCAGCCTCATCAACAATAGAATGTAAATATGGCTGATAAAACTTGGCCGCCGTATTGTATGGCGCACCCTTGCCCTGAGGACCTTTAGTGACATCATGTGGAACGGCAGTAGTAATTAAACCCACAACAGATTGACTCAGCGGCTTGAGCAAAGGTGAAAAAGGTACCTCGCTATGGTGCGCCCATACATAAGGGGTGTCATAACCTAGGCCAAGGTAATAGTTGCGTGTTCGCTCCATATACGGAACCGGTTGCTCTAATTCAAGAGAAAAAGTAAGCGCAGGAGACTTTCCCATCAGCACATCCTTGTAAGATGTTACTTATCTAAATATTTAAAACTGTACAGGAATTCATTATGGCTCAATGGCTTAGATTTCAACATCAAGGAAAGGGTGGTTTTGGTCAACTGCAAGGAGGAAACATTGCCGTGTATTCGGGCGACCTCTTCAATCAACCAAAAGCAACCGGCGAAACCATCAACCTAGCCGATGTCACCATCGATATTCCATGCACACCATCAAAAATGCTTGCAATGGTGGATAACTTTCATGCACTCGTTACCAAGCTTGAACATGCAGTGCCAACAGAGCCTCTCTATTTCCTAAAAGGGAATAATTCCTTCTTGGCGGCGAACCAAATTATCCGAACTCCAAAATCTTACTCAGGGAAAGTTGTCTATGAAGGCGAACTCGGAATTGTGATTGGCAAGTCATGCCATGAAGCAGATGAGGCCGAAGCAGCTAAGATTATTTTTGGCTATACCTGCATCAATGATGTCACTGCTATTGAAATTCTGAATCGCGATCCTGGATATGCGCAATGGACTCGCTCCAAGAGCTTTAATACCTTTGGTGTATTTGGTCCTTACATTACTACCGATATTGATCCTAGCAAACTACATATTAAAACCATTCTGAACGATCAGGAACGGCAGAATTATCCTATTGCAGACATGATTTTCCCACCAGCAAAATTGGTCAGCCTGATCTCGCAAGATGTTCCTCTGCAAGCCGGCGATATTATCGCCTGCGGCACTTCCGTAGGCGTTGGCTCTATGAAGCCCGGTAGCAACGTGAGCATCGTTATTGAAGGCGTTGGTCGCCTAGATAACCGCTTCGAATAGAAATACATCCCATTAAAACAAAACCCCCTTGCTAACATGAACTGACCCACAAAAGTTGGACGCTCTATCCAACCAAAAGAAGTCAGTTCAACCATAGCAAGGGCGTTTTAATGCCTTAGTTTTCTAGAGAAAATCAATTGGGGGTTTATCAATAGCCCGATACGGATGGTAAAGCCAGACTTCCCTTGGAGGCTTGAACATTCTCATCCAAATACTTGGTTAAAGCAAAAACGGTATTGAGGCACGGTGTTGGAGTATCAGTAATTTTCCCCAACTCGATGACGGAGCCCAGCAGGGCATCGATTTCCAAGCTACGGCCCGCTTCCAAGTCTTGCAACATGGAGGTTTTATGTTTGCCAACTTTTTCTGCGCCAGCAATACGACGCTCAATATCAACGCGGAAAGTAACACCCAGTTTCTCGGCAATCGTTTGGGCTTCAGCCATCATGCTACGCGCCAATTCTTTGGTGAGCGGATATTGACAAATACCCTCCAAGGTTCCATGAGTTAAAGAACTGATTGGATTGAAAGTCATATTGCCCCAAAGCTTGAGCCAGATTTCAGAACGAATATCTTCAAGGATTGGAGATTTGAAGCCGGCCACACCCATCATTTCGGACATCTTCTGAATGCGCTCAGTAACCTTGCCATCCAATTCACCAAGCGGAAAGCGATTGCCTTCGACATGTCGAATCACACCAGGCGCCTGAGTAAAGGTGGCGGGATACACCACGCAACCAATAATATTGTCAGGATTGATGGCGCGCTTTGCGACACCGCCAGCATCCACTGTTTCTACAGAGTGATCTTTGTATTCGCTTGAAAGTTTTTGGAAATACCACCAAGGGATTCCGTTTTGCATTGGAATCAAGATCGTTTCCGAGTTCATGATGGCAGCCAGATCGCCGATAATGGGCTCAACCTGATGCGCTTTTACAGCCAGGATTACGACATCTGGCTTTTCAGCATCAGTAATTTTTTCTACAGCCTTCACCTGAGCCACTAAAGGTTCGGGTTGATCATCCATGATTAAAGCAAGGCCGCGCTCCTTAATTGCTGCTAAAGTGGCGCCACGGGCAACAACAGTTACCTCATTACCTGCTCGAGCCAACATTACAGCTAGGTAACCGCCAATAGCGCCACCTCCACCGATCACACAAATTTTCATAGGAACTCCGCAAGAATAAAAAATATTGAATTCATGACATGTTAGAGGAGAATATTGTGCAGTGCAATAAAATATTGCATACTTGCTTTTAAATGGTATTTCCCCAAAGTATAAGGTCCTAAAATTTCAAAAAAATAGGGATTTTCAATCTCTTGAAGGTATATGCGTCTGACATAATTGCCTCGTGAATCCCTCCATCGAGAACCCTCAAGCCGATTTAGCATATCAAAAGGCCATCTTAAATTCAGTTTCTCGCACCTTTGCGCTTACCATCCCCCTGCTTCCACCAACTATGGAAAAGGTTGTGGGCAGCACCTATTTACTATGTCGAATCGTAGACACGATTGAAGACGCTGCAGAGTTAAGCCCGGAAACCAAAAGAAATCTCTCTAGATTATTTCTAGATGCAGTTCTAGAAAGAATTCCCAGCGCATCCTTTGTTACACCGTGCTTGAACGCCCTCAAGCATTACTCAAACCGCGATGAGCTCGATTTAATTGCACACATTCCAACGGTTTTGCGCATTCTGCGAACTTGTTCAAATCACGATCAAGAGGCTGTAGCTCGCTGCGTCTCAATCATGTCTGAAGGGATGTCTCGCTTCCATGGAAGGCAAACTGAAGCTGGCTTAAAAGATCTGACCGAATTTGAAGATTATTGCTATGTAGTCGCGGGAGTTGTGGGAGAGCTTCTTACCAGCATCTTTCGACACCGCTCCCCTCAATTTTCAAAAAATATTGAAGGCCATGAAAATCTCGCAATTGCATTTGGCCAAGCCTTGCAAATGACCAACATACTAAAAGACTCCCCCAAAGATCGTGAACGCGGGGTTTCTTGGAAGCCAAGCAATTTCAGTCAGCTTGAGCTACTGCGCATTGCCTATCAAAAACTCAGTGATTCATTGACTTATATCCTCCTATTGCCTAGAGAAGAAGTAGGCATGCGTCGTTTTTGTTTTCTGGCCTTTGGCCTAGCGGTACTTACTCTGGATAAGATTGCTGCGCGAGATCATTTCCAAAAGGGGCAAGATGTCAAACTCGCTAGAAAAACAGTCTGGTCTTTCTACGGCTTTACAAAAATAGCCGCCAGCAGCGACATTCTCATCAAAGGCTTTTTCTATTTGTGGGGGGCGCCTTTAAGAAGGCTGGCAAATACCCAATAGATCACTCCTAAAGAACACCTTCGTGTTTTAAAAGCCAAATTTTGATTTGTCGATATAGCCCAGGTGAGTTCTCTTTCATGAACCCTCCAATACCTTGCGCAGAAACCACTCGGTGACAAGGCGTAATTAAGGGATAGGGGTTGGCACCACATGCACTCCCCACAGCCCTTGCACCACTCTTGATCGCCTTGGCAATCTCACCATAAGTACTCGTTTGCCCACGGGGAATTTTCTGGGTGGTCTCCCACACTTTTTGTTGATGCAATGTGCCGATTGGTTTTATGGGAAGGTCAAACTGATAATCTGGATTTTTGAAATACGCAGCACATTGCTTGGCAACCCTCTTCGCCAGGAGGTTTGTAGGCGGACTCAAGGGGATTTTTGAAGATAAATAGTCGATTTTAGACAGCATTAAGCTGCCATCTACAAGCTCCGTCCCAATACCTAAATGCCCAAAAGGAGCTTCAATAACGCAATATTGGACATTTGGTGGCGAAGATTTCTTTTCTTGCAGCGACATAAGGAAGATTCTTACACAAATAACAGACTTTTAGGGGTGTCATGCCTGACAAAACCTATGGCCCCTGAAATAGCACTTTGCTATATTGAATCTTCCGTATTTTTGCAGGCATAAGCGATGGATACCTTTTTTGACGATTGGCCTTTTTTTGCTCAGGTAGCTCTCGTCCTATTTTTACTCACTCTTTCGGGCTTTTTTTCTATGGCCGAAACCAGCATGCTGTCCTCCAACCGCCATCGACTTCGCGCGATGGCCAAAGGGGGTAACGCAGGATCCGCCTTGGCTGAAAGACTTTTAAAACGCATTGATTCCCTGCTTTCGGTATTGCTCATATCAAACAATCTGATCAACACCATCCTGCCGATCTTGGTTACCGGAATTGCTCTCCATATTTTTGGTGATAGCGGCCTGGTACTCACTATTGCAACGCTAATAGTTGCACTACTCATCATTATCTTTAGCGAAATTACCCCAAAGGTGATTGGTGCGGCCTTCCCGGAAAAAATTGCCTCCAATGTAGGCTGGCTTGTTCTACCGCTAACGTACATCCTAAAACCATTACTTTGGTTTATTAACGGCTTTGTGTCTGGGCTGATGAAAGTATCAGGTCTTCAGGCTTCTGCAGAAAATAGAGCAATGAGTAAGGATGAATTGCGCAGCCTTGTGCTCGAATCCAACCGCTTTGCATCAACCCACCATCGCAATATTTTGCTAAACCTATTCAATCTAGAAAATATCTTGGTTGATGATGTGATGACGCCAAGATCAAAAATCGAGATACTCGATCTTTCGAGGCCAATTGATGAGGTAGTTCAACAACTAGAGACTTGCTATCACAATAAACTACCAGTCTGCGATGGAGACTCCGAGCGTATCATTGGAATTTTATCGGTGAAGAAGGCGTTATCCCTTTTAGGAAATGCCGAACTCAAGCACGAAGACTTTAAATCTTTAGTAAATGAACCATACTTCATTCCCAGTGGAACACCTGTATTGCAACAGATGCAATTCTTTCAAGACAACCAACAACGCTTAAGCTTGGTAGTCAATGAGTATGGTGAGGTTCTTGGTCTTGTGACATTCGAAGACATTGTTGAAGAACTTATTGGAGAATTCACCACCTCCTTCTCTAGCCTCTCCAATGATCCCCGCTGGTTGCCAGATGGAACCTATCTGGCAAGTGGAGGGTCTTCACTACGCGATCTTAATCGCCTATTGAGTCTTGAGCTTCCACTTGATGGGCCGCGCACTCTTAATGGTCTGATTCTAGAAAAATTAGAAGCTATTCCAGATCATGATGTCAGCATTCGAATTGCAGACGTCGTGATGGAAATAGTGCAATTTGATGATCAAGGCATTAAAACAGTGAAGCTTTATCGACCAATCCACACTGCTCGTAAAGCTTGAGTAACCCACAAGATGACTCTCTTATCATTCGCACCTGGCATGACATTAGCGTTAGCGCACTTCATTCCAGGGCGACTGATATTCACATTGAAGCTGGCTCCCAAGAAACTTTAGTACGCCTTCGGATTGATGGGCGCTTAGAGCTTCAGTCGCGCCACCCTATCGATCTCCACGAGCGATTAATCACTCGAATCAAAATATTGGCGCGCTTAGATATCGCCGAAAAAAGACTCCCACAAGATGGCCGACTCTGTGTTGGTTATGACTTTAGTAAACCCAATACCGATTGCCGTGTATCGATACTGCCAACACTATATGGTGAGAAAGCGGTAGTTCGTATTCTTCCAAGTCAAACTGAAGATCTCAGCCTAGAGCGTCTTGGACTGCTACCGCAGCAATTAAAAATTCTACGTACGGCCATTCATCAGGCCAATGGTCTGATCTTGGTGACAGGTCCAACCGGTAGCGGCAAAACTCGCACCCTATATAGCTGCCTCAGGGAATTGAATCTCATTCACCGCAATCTTTGCTCTATCGAAGATCCTATTGAAATTCGACTTCCTGGCGTGAATCAAGTTGCTTACCACCCCCGTGCAGGACTTGATTTTGCAAGCATCATTCGCGCTCTACTCAGACAAGACCCAGACGTCATCATGATTGGTGAGATACGAGATGCGGCAACGGCTCAACTTGCAATCCAAACCGCGCAAACAGGCCACCTTGTTCTCAGCACTTTACATACCCGCAATGCTAAGGGAGCAATAGCACGACTTAATAGTCTGGGGATAGACAAAGAGTCTGTCGACTCATGTTTACGGTGCGTGAGCTCCCAGCGTTTAATTCGGACTCTTTGCCAATACTGTCTCACTAAACCAGGGGACTCACCCTGTAAAGTCTGCAAAGGATCTGGTTACCATGGGCGTATTGGAGTTCATGAAGTGCTTCATCCTGCATGGCTGCAAAATGAGAATTCACATCACCTTGACATGCATGCAGCCGGTAAACAACATATCCAAGCGGGTCTCATCGACGAAGCTTCTCTTGCATCTGAGATTGGCACATGGCATTAAGAGATCATCCCTTATTCAAGCAAAATCTCAGCAAACAAGAGCAACTGCATTTTGCTCAACAATTGCTTTCCTTGCTTCATGCTGGTTTACCACTCTTAAATGCCATTGAGCTTCTTCACCAGTCAGCCCCAAAAGCTTGGCACGGGTGGCTGCAGAGCATCTATATTCAACTAAAAAAGGGGTATAGCCTTTCCCACTGTCTAAAAGCACAAAGGGGTCATTTTTCTATGGAGTTTATTAATCTCATTCGCGTTAGTGAGCGTTCTGGCGACCTTACTTTAGCCCTCAAAACAATCATTCAGCAACTTACAGCTCAGATTGAACTACGGCGCAAAATACAGCAAGCGCTGAGCTATCCCATCATTACCTTAACCACCTCTTTTTTACTGGTCATTATGATGATGATTTGGGTTGTTCCGGTCTTTAAGGATGTCTTTGGACATTTTCAAGCTGAATTACCCGCGCCCACACGGATCCTGATTACAACCTCAACCCTGATCCAGACTTTCTTTATAGAACTCTTTATTACCGCAACAATCATGTTTGTCGCATTTAGCGCTGCTTGGTTGAAACTACCATGCTTACAGAAAAAATGTGATCGTCTTAGCTTACGCATCCCCATTCTTGGAAATTTATTCAGGCTCGCTACGCTTACACATTGGTGTCGCACCCTAGGTCACTTGCTCGCATCGGGATTACCACTACCAGACGCCTTGCGCGTCACTGCGCAATCATCAAATCAATGGCTCAGCCATGACTTCAGCGCGGAGGTATTTAAACACCTAACCCGTGGCTGGCCACTAGGAGCAGCGTTACACAAAGCCGACCCTAAGCGAGTTTTATGTGATGTAGAGACCTTGCAGTTATTACGAATTGGCGCAGAAAGTGGTTCGCTCCCAGAAATGCTCAATAAGCGCGCCGATGTTCTGGGTGCGCAACTCAGCAATCAGCTCAATACTCTAAGTCAAACCCTTGAGCCCTTGCTAATCATTTTAGTTGGCGCGATCATCGGGGGTCTTGTCATCATCCTGTATCTACCTATCTTTAATTTAGGGCAAATCGTTTAATGATTTCTTTTGAATCAAGCTACTTCATACAAGCAGCATTCATTGGGATATTGCTTTATTTGACCTATATCGACTTTCGCACCTTCCGGCTTCCCAATGCCCTTACCTTGCCCTTGCTTATTGCTGGCCTTGTTCTGAATGGCTTTAGCAGCGGATTTACCAATATCCAATCTGCGTTTATTGGAGCCTGCCTTGGCTATATTCTGCTTTGGCTACCAAACTACCTTTATCACCTCATTAGAAAACAAGATGGAATTGGTATGGGGGATGCAAAACTCCTTGCTGCCTTAGGGGCTTGGCTCGGCTGGAGCCCCTTGCCAGGGATATTGCTGCTAGCGTCATTATCTGGAGTACTTGGCGGGATCATTTGGCTTAAATGGAATAAGCGCGCCTATGCCCAAACCTTTCCTTTTGGACCATTTCTGGCTATTGCTGGCATCATTCAATTGTTATGGCCTCAACTCATTTCAACTTACCTGCCGACCGCGCTGATTTAGCCAACTTAAAGGGCAACATCCCCTTGCTTGGCCTGACTGGTGGGATAGGGTCAGGAAAAACCACCGTCAGCGATTTATTGGGGCAACTCGGAGCAGGAATTATTGACACGGATCTGATTGCCCACCAAATCACAGCCCCTGGCGGAGTAGCTATTCCATTGATCCTGGATCAGTTTGGGCCTGAATTTATCGATCCCTCTGGAGCCCTCAATCGAGCAAAGATGCGCGCCTTGGTCTTTGAAAAGCCAGAAGCCAGAAAAATACTGGAGCAAATTACCCACCCCCTTATCCGGCAAGAAACCGCCAAACGAGCGCTGGAATTGGCCCAATCTGGCAAACCGTATCTAACCTTTGTTGTTCCCCTCCTCATTGAGTCCGGCAACTGGCAAGGTCTTTTAGACCATATTGCCGTTGTGGACTGCCCTGAAGAAACTCAAATTGAAAGAGTGATAAAGCGTAATCAGCTTACCCGGGAAGCCGTTGAGAAAATTCTGGCTGCCCAGGCAAGCCGAGAAGCTCGTCGGTCGCAAGCCAACACCATCCTGACCAACGAAGGCAATCTAGCAGACTTAAGCGCCGAAGTGCAAGATTTGCACGAAAAAATGATGGATATTAAGCGAACTCAAGCCAGTTCGTCATAGAATATGGGCTTGTGATCGTATACGAATATCCCTTCAATGAATTAGTTCGAAGCATGCTTCGGCTGGAGTATTTGTTCGCCCGCTTTAATCACTTTCTGAGATCCGATGATCCAGAACTTCACCACAATGCCATCGCCACATTATTTGACTTGGGTGATATTGGTTCACGTGGCGATATCAAGTCTCTTCTATTGAAAGAATTTGAGCGCCAAAAATACGCGCTAAATGGTTTGAAGTCTTCTCAAAAAGTAGATCAAGAAGCTCTCTCTCAAACACTGTCTGAAATTGATTCAGCATCGGCAAACATTAATCACTCGGTAGGTAGGCCGAATGCCGCTATCACCGAAAGCGAGTGGCTTAACGCAATTCGTACGCGCTTAAATATTCCTGGCGGCACAAGTCCAATTGATTTGCCTAGCTACCATGCTTGGA
>Ga0316224_1004390_pt1 | contig 10699 bp, 19 predicted proteins | sample TBH18013metaG_FD_206254 | JGI IMG/M metagenome (GOLD analysis project Ga0316224, IMG submission 206254) | Freshwater microbial communities from Trout Bog Lake, Wisconsin, USA - TBH18013 | ecosystem: Environmental > Aquatic > Freshwater > Lake > Hypolimnion/Profundal zone | place: USA: Wisconsin...
CATTGGAAGAAGAAAAGTAATTTCTATAACTGGTTTACTGGTTATCACGGTGAAGCGGGCTACTTTCAGTTTCTTGGTAAAAAATATACATATACACATTACGTAAATACCGGGGATGGTGGACTTGACGGTAAAGATTTTCAAATTAAAACTATAACTAAAGAAGATGCTCCATTGAGCATTAAAGTTGACGATAACTGTCTTAAGAATAAGAAAGTAAAATATATTGTTCTGGTGTACTTTCCTGAAGATAAGCATGGTACTGAAGTAGTAATAAAGGGCAAGATAACTGTGAAAGATTTTAAAAATAAAGCTACACCTATTTCTTTTAAAGAAAAAGACGGTAGTGTTACAAAAAAACTCTATATAACTCAAAACAAGCTAACATCATGCCTGTCGTAAAGAAAAAATTTACAATGAAAGAACGCTTAGCGTTTTATCAATCTATTGCTAACAAGCAAGCTGATATTATTGCAAATGTACGAGTAAGCTTAGGTGCTGATGAAGAAGTACCTGCTGAACTATTAGGGGATGTAGTAAAGCGTTTAATCAGAGAAAATAAAAGACTGAAGGGTAAATCTAAGACTTGATTAAAATATACAAGACAGTATATTATATTATATGAGTAATAATGGAAAAGGTGATAAACCGAGACCTCTAGCTGTACCTTATTCAAAGTACGCTGATAACTATGATCAGATTAACTGGAGTAAAAAACCAGTTAAGAAACAATCCAAAAAAGATAAGCATATGGAGGCTACTGATTGGTCTCAAATGCTAGGAGAGCTACCTGAGAATTATAAAGAAGATCCTAATTCTTCTTTGAATAATCCAAATAATAAAGAGAGTTAATGTAGCAGTTACGTATATACTAATAAATAAAGTATATGCGTAAATCCTTAAAGTACGGCTTATATGTAGCCGCAATTGGTACGTTCGTAATCGGATTAACTGGATGTGCTTCCGTTTCTCCTAAAGTAGTTCTTGATGGCGTGTTGGGCCGCTACCCTCACTTTGACCCAGCTGAATATAATAGAGCAGTTAATGTAGAGATAGAAGCTAAGAACTTAGCTAAAGATCCTGCTAGCATTGGTATATTCTTATCAGATGTAGAAAACTTAAGACTCTATGTAGCAGGACGTCCCTACAATGAACGTATTATTAAAGAAATTGATTTATTAGAAAAAGTATCTAAAGAGTTACAAGTACGTTTAGAGAAGGGTAAACCATCACCAGCATACATCACTAATAAGTGTGATGATATTGTTGAACTATCAGACAATATTCGTAAGTCAATTGGTGTTGAAAAACTATAAATATTTTAATCTATGGCAACTACAAATTCACTCCTAAAACAGTTAAATCCATTTAGCAGTAACGCTAACAGCGCTATTGCTGAAGCAGCTACTAAAATAGCTAAATACACAACTCAGGTACAATCAGGCGACATTACTATTGATGAGTTTAAAGAACTCTCTTCTGACTTAGATGCTCTTAAAGAGTCAGCTACAGAAGCTGGTGAAGTAGCGGATGTACAAACAGTAAACGAAATCTTTAATGGTTTAGTTACCGTATTAAGTAAGCTTTAATCTATATATTAGTCCAAAAAGAAACCCGCTTAGCAGCTAAGCGGGTTTTTTATTCGTTAAAGATTAACGATACCAATGATGACGAAACTCTACTTCACGGAATGGACGACCATAATAACGACCGTACCATACTAAGAACTGATTGTATGCATAGTATGTTGTTACCCATTCACGCCCGTTCCATACTTGTACGTAAACGTATTCTGGATAGCCATGATGATTGAGCGGACCCCATACGTAATTTACAGGTGACTGAACCACTACTGGAGCCATAACGATTGGAGGTGGTGGCGGGGGTGTTGGAGCTTGTACTACTACTGGAGCAGGGGGTGGTGGGGGTGTTTGAATCACTACTACCTGGGGTTGAGGTTGTTTGTTTGCTTCAATAGCATTGCCAATAAGACCACCAACCAATGCACCGGTTACTGCACCAGCAACTGGGTTGTGATTATTAGCACCAATAGCGGCGCCGGCAACGGCACCGACAGCAGCACCAGCTGCGGCTTCTTGGGCTTTAACAACAGATGTTGCCAAAGCTAATGCAATTAAGGTTAATATAAGTTTGTTTTTCATAGACATAAATATTTATATAACAACTTTAAAACTAATCAAATATTATTTTTATAAACTTGTGCTAAACGTAGCATTTCTTGTTTATTAACTTTTCCTGCTATTGTTCTAGGCCATTCATTAGCGGGTATATGGATATATAATTTAGGCCGTTTAAATTTAGCTAAAGGGAATACATATTCTTTAACTATTTCTAAATCAGGCGTTTGGCTATCTGGATATAATGCAATCACTATACTACCCCAATACTCATTAGGTATGCCTATCACCGATACATCTTTAAATTGCTTGCTAGCTCTTAGAACAGCTTCTATTTCAACAGGATCTGCTTTCTTACCACCTGTAATAATAACATGATCTTTACGACCTAGCATGGTTAAGTAATTATCTTTATCTAGCTCTGCAAGATCTTGCGTAGTAATAACTTTTGAATCTGTGTACTCCGGGTAGTAACCATGATAAGCTGTTTCAGTTTTTATAGCTAATGTACCATCTTCAGCTATACTCAAAGAACAAAACGGCAACGGTTTACCTAAACTGCGATTACCATTTAAAAATTCTTCAGGTCTTAAGGATGTTATATTGGTGCCTGTTTCAGTTGAACCGTATAACGTACTGATACGTAAACCTAACTTAGCTGCATCATCGGCTAATTGCGGCCACACCGCTCCACCCCCCACTGTTATTACATCAAATTCGCGTAACCATTCTATAGCGTTAGGTATTAGTAGTAGTGCCTGTAGCTGTGTAGGTACAGTGCCTAGTACCCACCCGTCGCCTTTTTTAACTTCAGCAGGAAACTCTCCGTTTTCAATTCTCTTCCAGTCTTTATATATCGTTTGACCACCAGTAAGCGTGGCTCTAAACCAATGCATTAAACCGGACACCCTGTTAGGGGGTAGCACTATAACTGCATTTATTTTATTAATGTTAAAAAACTCTGCAAAGCCGGTTGCACCTATTAACAAATTCTGTTCATCATGTCGTGCAAACTTAAGTTTACCAGTTGTACCACCGCTTGGTATCATTAACCATCCTTTTTCTCTCGGTGTGTAATTTGTTTTAGCTGCTTCAAATATAGCAGCAAAGTCTTCCTTTTCTTTAAGTCCCCAGGTTGAGTCCGTTAAAAACACTGGTCCGTTGCTTGCAGCAGCTACTGCAAAAGCTTTTTTAAAGCCCTCTAGTGTAGTGGGTTCTATTTTAATAGGTTCTGTACTTGGATTGTATTGTACAGATGGGTCTATGAAACGCGCTAAATTTAATCTGTTCCAAGGTGTTACAGGTGCTGTTGACATATTATAATATTATGTTATAATCATTGTAAATCAACAGTTTTTAGGTAAATAGTATTAAAAATAATATGCCACTTTCTTATAATAGTTCTATATGTGTGCGGCCGTGGTTACATTTAAACTTTCTACCTAATGGCAAAGTACGTCCGTGTTGTCTTATGGATGATGAAACATCTATAATAGGGGATCTCAAAACAGAGTCAATAGAAAATATATGGAATAGTCCTAAACTGAAGAAACTCAGAAAGGACATGTTAGAAGATAAAAAGCCAGAGCTCTGTAAAAGATGCTACGAACACGAAGAGGCTAATCAAAAAAGCGTGCGTATGTTCAACAATGAAGATTTTTCTGATTATCTTAAAAAAATACCTTTCCACACCGATGAAGACGGGTTTAACAATAGAGAAGATTTAATTTATTGGGACTTTAGATTTACAAATAAATGTAATTTAAGATGTAGATCATGCGGTCCAAGTTTTAGTTCCGCCTGGGTACCTGATGCTAAGAAATTGTACGGTGCAACTGAGCATGTAAAGCTTACTAAGTTTGAAGAAGTAAATGGTGTAACTAACTTAGACTTTGTTAAGTCTCGCATTAAAGATGCAAAGCGAATTTATTTTGCAGGTGGTGAACCACTTATTATGGATGAACACTATCTTGTACTAGATATGTTACTTGAAGCAGGTAATACCAATTGTAATATAACATATAACACAAACCTAAATCATTTATCTTACAAGCATTGGAACGTTTTAGACTACTGGAGAAAGTGGCCAAAAAGAGAGTTAGTGATTTGGCCAAGTATAGATGAAATAGGGGAACGAGCTGAAATAGTAAGAAAAGGTACTGATTGGTCTAGAGTTGAAGCTAACTTGAAAGCTATAACAGCAGAAGGATGGCAAATACATCCGAACATTACTACAGGTGCTTTAAACGTATTTCGTTTACCTGAAATTATAACTTACTTTTACGAAAACGAGGTTCTAACAAAAGAAGAGCACTACGCAAACTTTAATATTAATATTATTGATTTTCCTACACACTTACACATAAGAGCGCTATCGGATAGCTTTAAACAGCAAACCAAACAAAAGATATTGGATTTCTTAGAAGAGTTTAAAAACAAAACAAGTGGTATCACTATAGAAAGATTTAATGACAGATTTAATTATGTATTAAAACTACTAGACGAACCACAGATACCTGAATGGAGAGATAGTTTTATACTTTTTAACGAAAGCTTAGATAGTATAAGAAATGAAAGCTTGTATGATGTTATACCGGAACTAAAAGACGCTTTACAGTAAGTATACTAGTGAAGGATTTACTATTATTTAAAGAATTTCATGAAAAACAAACATCTAAGGATGCTATTGTAAATGATTTCGTGAAATTCGTTATTGATGGTATAGGTATAGCAAAACCATATCCAAAAATATCTTTAAATAATGATACAGATTTTGGAGCTAAAAATAGATCGTTTGGTCACTTTAATGTGGGTAGTGATGAAATAATGGTCGCTATGGCAAACCGTAATTTAGCTGATGCACTACGTACTTTAGCGCATGAGCTTGTTCATTATAAGCAAAAACAAGAAGGACGCTTAGAGCTTAATAATGCAGATAAAAGCGGTGCAGATGGTTCAAGCATTGAAAATGAAGCTAATGCAGTAGCTGGAGTAATATTGAGAAAATACGGTAAGCTTAATCCTGATATATATCAATAAACGTTGTAGTAATTCGGTTTACTTTAAGTAAATCCTATTATCTAGTATGCTAAACGTTGTACATACCTACTATGTAAAAGAAGAAGTAGAACCTGTTTTATCCGAATTCGGTTATCCTAAGATGGAATGGCCAAACGGGGTAGAAAAAGGAGATTATGAAAGTCTAAACTTCCTTTTAGGTCCCGATGTAAACAATAAAGAGATATTTAAGCATAGATATTTTAGCAATTTCTTTTCATACGGCTTTAATAATGGATTGATAAAATACTACTCAGCAAACAATTTACCTGATAGCAAGTATATATTCCCTGTACATATTTTTGACACGGGGTTTTATAATGAGTATTCTAAAAAAACTTTATACATACCCCCTCAAGTAGTAACAGACATACGTAACAATAAAGCTAAGTTAATGTTTATTAGTGATGATGAACAAATAGAGAATTTAACTTTAATAAAGTCTAAGATGTTCAAGTATCAAACAGAAGCTCATAATATACCATCAAGAGGAATAATTTATTTAAGTTGTAATTACTTTGTTGAAAAAGAATTAAAAGATGAAAATATAATCGGCATATATTATAATCATTGGCAGTTTAATATACCTAGATTAATGCAGGCTGCAAGAGTTAATGAAGATGTTAAAGCGAGTATTTTAGCTAAACAAAAAAGAGAAAAAAAATACTTGTGTTTTAATAGAACAACTCGGCCTCATAGATCAAACTTAGTCAATCGTTTACTTAGACTTAATTTAGATAAAGATTCAATTATAACGTATGCCGGTGTTAACTCAACACCGAAATCCTTTTATCCATACGTTTCTTTAGAAAAAAGAATGCCTTTAACTTATGATATAGGTAACAATACAAACGTAATACCTGGTCAAAGCTTTATTAATATTAACATAGAAGCTCATTTAAAGTGTTACTTTAACGTGATCACAGAATCCTTTTTTAATACTCCTACTAATATATTATATTATAATGAAAAAACATTTAAACCTATACAATGTTTACAACCATTTATATTTGTGGGTCAATGTTATGGGTTGAAGTATTTAAAAGAAATGGGTTATCAAACATTTCACCCATTTATTAATGAATCTTATGATGAAAAGATTATGGCGCGAGATAGAATGGACGCTATAGTAGCAGAAATTAACAAGCTTTATAATATGACAGATGAACAGTTAAGCGATATGTTATACGAACTTTATCCGATATTGCTTCATAACTATAACCAACATATGTTCCTTACGCAAAGTTACCATGATGGTAGTGCAATTATAGATAAAATTAATAAATCTTGGTAATGAAACTAGTAAACTACATTAAGCAAAAAGTTAAAGATTACCTTGCAAAGCGTAAATTTAAAAAACGTTTAAAAGAGTTAGCAAAGCGAGATCCGTTTATATACAGGTAATATGTTAGTTAACAATATATTTGGGTATGGTTGTAGTCATGCTAGAAATGCAATACCACATGATACCAAACCACTAAAATTAGCTTACTCAGAAAAGGGTTGCTGGATAGAGTTGCTTCAAACAAAACATGAGTTATGCTCTCGTGCACATAATAGAGCTATGGAAGGCTCAGATAATTGGAGAATATTTCACCGGGTAATGAAAACAATATCTAGTGATAAAATTAAAGAAAACGATTTAATAATAATACAGTGGAGTTATTTATCCCGTAAAACATGGTGGCCTGACAATAGTGTAGAAGCATTTTATAAAAATTCTTGGGACGAAATACCACACAATATAATGCTAACTTTTGATCATTTAGGAGTTTGGGAAAATAAACTTAAAACCAAAACAGAACAAGTTGGGGAACTGTATTATCAACATATTTATAACGAAGTTGAGAGCTATGTTAATATGCTTTCTCAAACTGTACTAATAAGTAAATGGGCTAAGAGTAATAATGTTAAACTTTTAGTTACAGGCGTTGAAACACAAGAAGTATACGAAAATATTGAAAGAAAACATTTTGCATTACTAGGCAATAATGTTTTTACCAAACTTGAAGAATATTTTAATATTGAGAATCAAACCCCGCTACAGTATATTTACAAAGAGTATTCAGACGAACCCATAGCTGCAATTGATAATGGTGGTACGTTAAACATGCACTTAAACACTTACGGTAATGAAATACAATCTGATATTATATCTGATATAATAAGAAAACGTTTTGCCTGAATTTTTAATGAAGTAGATTAAGAGTTGAGTAAATATTAAGGTATGCAGTACAAACAACTAATATTGGTACTTGCAGCAGCTATAGCACTCAAAGTAGTAAATGTTGGGTATGCGCAAGCAACTCAACCAGCTCCAGCTCCTGCTACAACTGTAACAGCGACGGCTCCAACGGCCCCCTCGGATCAGACCGATGCTCCGAAAAAGAAAAAGAAACATAAAAAGAAAAAAGCAGATGATCAACAACCACCTGCTAATGATCAACAACCCACAACAAAATAACACATATGGACTATACTAAATACCTAAAAATAGCAGGTGCAGCTGCTGCACTTGTATTAGCCTATGCGCTAGGTCATCATCAAGGACTGGCTTCACACCCAGTTGCTGCTAGACCAACCCCGGCAATGGTACAGCATCGTTTAGCGGCTATAAGAGCTGCTCAATGTAACTGTCATAAACATAATGCTAAACCAAAAGTAGCAAAGCATAAAAAACATAAAGAAAAAGCTGGTAAAGCTAAACAAGAAGCTCCACCAACTAAGAAGTAATCTTCATATAAAGAGCCCTGTCGCAAGATAGGGCTTTTTTATTGTATCCAGTAAGTATATGTATGCCTGGTGTAAACGATTATTTAAATGTAATGAAAAGTACAGGTGCCAAAGCAGCTGCTACTAACCCTAAAAGTGAGTTTAATCAAATGCAGCGCGAGCTAATAGAACATTACAAGGTTAACAAGAGTAAAGCTGAAGTGCTTATTAAAAATGTTGAAGCAAGCGGTACACCCGTCACTAGCTCTCCTACTCATAAGATGCATTACGAAGCAGCTGTAATAGCTATTAGAGGTTATAACACGCCTAACAGTACTATACTACCTAATAAAGTCGGAGCACCAACTGATATGTTTGGTAGACATGTACCTACCGGTAATAGAGAAAGTGAGTTAGAGAATTTAACTCGTGCTGGTTGGAAACCGTTACGGTAATACTTTTCTTTTACACACCCAAGCTACAAGCTCAAATACAGATTTATTACAGTCTTGTAAATTATTCTGAGCGCACGTTTCGGCTATATACTTTTCTTCTATCTCACACCAATCCCAGTACTTACCTTTAATTTCAGTAGTAAATTTATCATAAGTGTCGGCGTAGTCATGCGCCATAATCACATCTCCGTCGTTCAAGAATGGAGCTAAGCATTTAAATTCTCCTACCTTGTGACCACCATCACATAGGATAAGCTTTTTACCAGGCTCGTTTAAAAACTGTCTTGCTTCAATATCTAATAGTTTGGGTTGAGATAAGTTATTAGCTGTTTCAACGTCTACCTGGTCATAACATATATTCCAATCAGTATTGTTAATATCGTCACTAAAAATATTAGCAACGCGGGCGTTAATGTTATTAGTGATAAGAAAATCATACGTACTTCTTTTTGCTACGTCATATGTTAGTATTTTAGCGTCTGGTAAAGTGTCTCTTAAATAGAGAGTAAAGCCGCCCTCTCCAGTACCTATCTCAAGTATGTGAGAGAAACGCTCTCTATTTAAAAAATTGTTGAACACATCTATATACCCTGGGTTTTGCTGAAGCGGTATACCCTTGTAAAAGATGTAGTTATCTATAGCCATTCTTAGTTTTGTGGTTTAACAACCTTTGCAAGAGTTTCAATTGCTTGGTCAATTACCAAGCGATCTTGTTTGTTGCAAAGATGAGTAGCTGCAATTTGTGCTAATATGTTTAATGCTTGTTCAGGTGTCATAATATAATATTTAAGAGTTACTATACTAAAGTCAACAGGTTGATTTTCTAATTTTTTTACATAAATTATATATATGCAATCCAGTCAAGAAAAATTTCTTATTGAATACTTTCAACGCAAAATAGAAACAAATAATGAAATCTGGAGCGCTAGAGATTGGTTTCTGCATGGTGTAAGTGTTGGTAAGGAGCAAAACTATATTAATACTTTTAAACAACAGCCGAAGAAAGGCGCTGCTTGCACACAAGACGAATTTAAAGCAAAATATGGTGAGTATGGAGAAAAGTATAAACCACAAACTGATCCGAATGTGCCTTGGAACCCTAAATGGGATAATTTATGAAAAAGAAAACTTTACCTAAACAAAGCGCATCTTGGCTTATAATGATACAAGACAATCCAAGAACTAAAGAGCTTTATATAGATCTACCACAAGCACTTGTAAACTCTTTAGGTTGGACTAATAATGATAGTCTTGTCTGGACGCCCCAACCGGATGGTTCATTTAAAGTATCTAAAATAGAAAAGAAAAAATAAGCTTGCTTCTGCTTTAGTTTATATCATAATAACATCATGAATAAAATAATATTATTAATCTGTTTAACGGTAGCAGTTAATGCTAATCCTATAGAAGATGCTATTAAAGCAAATGATGCTAAAGCGTGTAAGTTTGTACGTATTAAAGAGTGTGATGAACATCCACGCCTGACTGAGGAAAGTCAGAATATGTTTAAACATGTTAAAGATGTAGGTATAGATGAAAAATGGGGCCCGTGTAATGCTGATGTTAAATTCATGGTAGGGTATGATGGTATGCCTTACAGAATACGAATTGTGAGAACAGATAATAAAAAGTATAATGCGGCTATAATTAAATTAATAAATTATTGGAGGTTTATACCTGCAGTAAAAAACGGTAAAAACGTTTCTACAGAAATTTGGATACCACTAACATTTATGGTAAACGGTAAATGGAATCACGATTTAATAGCAGATGAAGAAGTATCTTTATAAATAATTTATATATGTTAAAGCATTTAGTGACTTCGGGTTGCAGTTTTTCTGATAATTGTACGGGTAGATTAAGATGGCCACACTTTTTAGCACAAGCCTTAAATGTAAAACTTTACAACAGAGGGCAAGGTAGTGCTGGTAATGCTTGGATATCTAAATCAGCAATTTACAATACTCAGCAATTGCTTGAACAGGGTGTTAATGTAGATGAAATATTAGTAGTTGTGTGCTGGTCGGGTATAGACAGAAAAGACTTATTTGTTTCAGAAACAACACCAAAATTTAAAAATATTATTAATTCCAACAACCATCAAGGTAACCCGGTTAACTTTGTTGACACAGAAATTAATAAAATGATTGTAAGTGATAAGACTGACGGTTATCTTTTAGGTAACGCGCGGTGTACATTTGATAATGCAAATATTAACACATTTAAACAAGAGCTCATAAAAGAATACTACTGTGACGAAGCATTAGCTATAGAGTCTTATGAAAACTTTTTAAGACTGCAATGGTATTGTGAAAGTAAAAAAATTAAATTAATTAA
>Ga0316224_1004403_pt1 | contig 10678 bp, 8 predicted proteins | sample TBH18013metaG_FD_206254 | JGI IMG/M metagenome (GOLD analysis project Ga0316224, IMG submission 206254) | Freshwater microbial communities from Trout Bog Lake, Wisconsin, USA - TBH18013 | ecosystem: Environmental > Aquatic > Freshwater > Lake > Hypolimnion/Profundal zone | place: USA: Wisconsin...
GGCTCGCTCCTCGGACGGGCGCGCGGTCAAGGGGGGCAATTGCGCGGCGCAGCTTGCCTCATCAAGCTTTGTCTGCGCCGCGCGCCCGAAAAACCATAGATATGCCGCGCTATAAAAAGCTTTGCGCTCCCGCGCGGGGTTTGCGCGCGCATTGGGGAATCCGTGCATCTTCGAACTGCCGGGCGCGCAAGTCGGTCAGTTGCTTCCGCGCGGTCGTTTCATGGTGTAGCAGCTTGTCAAGGCCGCTTCGCGCCGCCTGCGGGCGGTCGGTCCGTGGAAAACGCTGACAATCGCCGCTAGAAAAAAGCGGCGATAGCGTTTCCCACCGCCCGAGCCTTGACTGGCGCTGCTGTGAAGGGTCTGCGACCGCGCGAAGGCGGGGTTAGCTCACATGTGAGGTACACAACGATGATTAGCCAACACAAGGAAAAGCGAGTACAAGCAGCTTTCGACAAGTGGATGCGGTTGGCGCATTCCGGCACTGCCAGCAGGAAGGCAATCCTGCGAGCGATGAATAAATTCGCGACGGAGGCAGCGGCGGCAACAGGCGCGGCGGTCGTCGCGTCAATGCTGTGCTGGCTCATCGGCATCTGCATAGTGCAGCCGATGTATGCCGAGCAGCCAGCGGCGGTAACAGTTGAGGCCAGCCGCGAAGTCAATGCGGCAATCGCGCCAAGTAAGAAGCGACCGGTGATCATAGCCGAATTCGATCAAAGCGTGACGGTGACGTTCAGCGAATGCCGCGAGAACGAGAAAGAACATGTCAGCTGCAAAATGGAGGACAGCGAAGGGAACGAACACTGGGTGTACATACCAGGCCTCAAGCTCAAAGCAGCCAAAAAGTAAGCCGTGGCCGGATGCGCAGCAATCAGGCGCATCCGGCCTTTTTTTGCGCTCCAGCTGGGCCAGCGACGCCGCCGAGTGCGCGGCGTGCTCGAGCTTTCCGAAACGTGACACTGTCGGTTTGTCGCAGGCTCGCGGTGAGCGGCGCGAGCGCCGACGGCTGAGCGCGGACCACGCCAGTGTGAGGCATGATCCGCGCCGATGAAGCTATATATAAAAAACCATTAGACCGGTTCGTGGCTTTCAATTTAAAGAAAAGGAGCGTCGCCGAGAACATGACAGCGCCCGCTATGGCCGGCTCAAAATCGAGCCTAAAAACGGCGAAGTACATGCCGTTTTTGCCAAGACTCCCTGCGCTGTCTCGGGCGACGGACACGCCCATGCGGGCGATTCATCAGAACCCGGGGGGGAAGGTAGACAACCCTGCGACCGCTTTTCTCCCCTCCCCCCCCGGTTCCGAACCTCCCACCCCCTCTCCGCTCTTTCCCACCCGGCTCGGGCGAGCACTCCGACCGCGAAGGACAAGAGCGCGGCGGGCGCTCGCCCGGCCACGGGGCTTTGCCCTGCGACCCACAAGGCCACCGCGCGCGCCTATCCGCTAAACCGCCTCGCTGCTGGATGGGCGCAACAACAAACGCCCATCCAAAACGCAGCGACCCGCGCTCCGCGCGGGCTGGCTAAGCCTCTCCGCGCCTTATACGCAGGCGGGCTAGTGCGCGGCCTGGCGCGACGGTTGCCTTGCTCGTGCAACTGGTAGCCAGCGCCCAAGCTCGCAGTCCGGGGCAGTGTTCCCAGGGCTACCTCCCGGCGTTCCCCCGATGTATTTTATGGAGCAGCGTTTTGACGCCATTAAAACCCCGTATATACTGCATTTAGCCACGCCGGTGGCCCAACCTGCCCAGGTTGGCCCGTGACCGATACCGTCGCGAGACAGGATCGGCATGCGGCGCGAGCCATCGGAGACCCCGAACCATGAAATACATCGGTCTGTTGTCATCCGCCGCCAGTGGCAAGCTGGCCGGCATCGTAGCATCTCACAACCGCGGCGGTACGTACTTCCGCCACCACAGCATACCCACGCAGCCACGCACCCCCCTCCAGCGCGCAGTGCGCAACCAGCTCGCCGCGTTCAGCTCGCAATTTCGCGCGCTGACCTCCAGCCAGATCGCCGGCTGGAACGCACTCGGCGCAACGGTCTCGCTCAAGTCCAAACTCGGAACCACCTACCACCCCACCGGGCAGCAGTTGTTCGTGGGGTGCAACAAGAATCTGGCCAAGCTGGGCATCAGCTCACCCATCACCACGGCCCCGTCAATCCCCAGCCTGCCCGCCATCACAACCTTCAGCATCACGCCAGGCGGCACATCCGGCAGCCCCGCCACGGTCAGCGCGATCAACTGGACAATCAGCCCTTCCCTTCCGAGTAACTTCGGCGCGGTAGTCTACGGTTCCAAGGTGCAATCGGCAGGCCGCACGTTCGTCGGCAAGAGCCAGCTCCGCTTGCTGAAAGGCTATCTAGCAGCCACCAGCGTACCGTCTAGCTTCTATTCGCTCTACACGAGCTACTACGGTCCGCTGCCACAGAACGGCCTCATCCAGTTCGAAGTACGTCTCGTCGATCCGAACTCCGGTTTTGAAGGCCCTGGAGTCACCGCCAACTACCCCTTCTATCAGCCCGTTGGCACGGACCTCTTCACAGTGGCTGTCGCGTCTCAGTCCGGCGCTACAACTGCCGGCTCTGGCACCGTCACCTTTGTTGTAACCCCAACCGCCGTCGGTTCGTTCAGCGGCGCGGTGACGTACGAAGCGACCGGTTTGCCGGCCAACTGCACATGGTCCTTCGCAACAAATCCGAAGTCTGTTGCTAGCACTGACACGCTGTCTGTCGTGGCGACCAGCGCGACGGCCGGCACCTACACAATCAACGTCGTCGTGTCGTACGGCACTTTCAGCGTCACCACGCCAGCAACGCTGACCATCACCTAAGGCCATGCTGATACTCACGACACTGCCGGGCAGCGGTAAACTCGGCGGTGTCGTGGGTTCACGCACCCGCCAGGGGCAGCGCTTCCACGCCCGAACCGCACATCAGCAACCCATGTCACCCAGCCAACGCAACAGCGGCGCTATCACGCTGACTCTGGCACGCGCGTGGCGATCGCTCACCGCCAGCCAGCGCGAGGCATGGCAGTTACTCGCCGGCCAGAGCAGCTACGGGTATAACGCCTTCATCGCCTGCAATCGCAGGCTGGCCACAATCGGCCTGCCGCCAACCTTGCTGGCACCCGGCGCGCGGCCCAGCTTTCCGGCAATCATCAACCTTGAGGCCAACGCGATCTACTCGTCCGGCGAGCCGGGTTCGTTCCTCACCAACTGGCGCATCGACACGATACTCGAACAAACCGGCCTGTACGGGATCGTTGTCCGGGCCACTCAGGCCCTGAGCCAAGCCAAAGCGAACATCCGCCCATCTGACCTGCGCGTCATCTTCGCGGGGATCAACACCACAACGCCCCTTTTCATCGACATTTCCGCTTGGCTCGCAGTCTGGGGCGCTGGCCCTTCCGTGGGCTGGGTGACATTCCAGGTCAATCTGGTTGACCCGCAAACAGGCCTCGCAGGCACCCCGGCCAGTTGCCGCATTTACATCAACGCGGCCCCAGGCGGCGGCCCAGGCAGCAACACCGTCATCATCGAGCAGCAAGGCGTAGAAATAGCCGTCACCACTGGCATCATCTACGAGCAAGGCGGTTTTCCTCTCACATAGGCATAATTGGTGCATGGAGGTTTCGCCATGCTCAAACACGCCACAATCGCTGCAATCATCGGCCTCTGCTGCGCAGTGCCAACGCGCTGCCAGTTCGCAACCACCGTCAACGACAGCCCCAGCACCCCCGCGGCTCCGCTCGGGTACATCAACATAATCCCTCAAAACGACGGTGGGCATCCCACCGTCAACGTCTCGCACTATGTCAGATTCCCAACGTGGCAAGTGCCATGCCTCGCAAGCTCCGAACTCAGCTCGAGCGTCAACACGGCACTGAGCAGCCTCAGCGGCAGCTACGGCACGATACTTGACATGCGAGGCTGCAACACGTCCTACACCTGGACCAACACGGTGACAATCTCAAATCCCGGCACGGTCCTTCTACTCCCCTGCGCGACCATCACCGCGAGCGCGACCGTCTTCATCGCGGCAGGGGTGCGAAACACTGCTATCCGTGGTTGCTCGTTCCAGGGCGGCTCAGCGGCGAACGGCCAGCAAGGCGGCACGGTCTGGGAGTTCACCGGCAACGGCGCAGCATTCGAAATCGGCGATCCAACGCTAGCCACCGACACGAGCGGCTTCGCCATCTCGGACATGCAAATCAATACCAGCGCTGCAACGACTTACTCAATAGGGCTGAAGTTCCTCCGAACGCAGGAAATTGACGTCGAACGCGTCTACCTGATCGGCGACAACAGCACCGACATGATCGCCATGTACATGGACGGAACTGGTAACTACGTCGGCGGCTCTTTCATCAGCAACCACATCACCGGATTCGGCGTCGGTCTCCAGATGCAGGGGAACTCTACCGGCGCGGGCAACGCCTCCACATTCGTGCGGCAACACATCGACTGCCCCACGTCCTCCGGCTCGCCGATCACCGGCACGGTTGGCATAAACCTCGCATACGGCGACGGCAATACATTCATCGGCGGCGACGTGGAAAGCTGTGACGAACTCCTCAATCTCGGCACCGGCGCCACAGACAACGGCTTTTATAACGTCCGAAACGAAAACTCGAATTACCAGGTCGTAGCCGTCTCCGGCAGCGCATACAACAGTTGGGTTGGCGCGGGCACACTCTTCACCGGCAAAGTGATCGACGCAGGCACACACAACACCATTTGGGACGCTTTTCACCGCGAATCGAACAACCTTAACGGGGATCTCTGGCGCTCCCAGGCCGACAGCACAGTAACTGACCATATTCAGACCGGCATCGGCCTCGGAAATGTGCGGGGGAGGCAAACCGAGTACACAACCGACGTACCAGGCACAGCTGGCAGCTACCAAAACGCATGGCTGTGGGGACCAGGCGACGGCACGACAGGCCAGCAAAATTGGGTGCTACAGGATCTGCTCAACAACACACTCCGCCTCCAGTTCCAGCAATACACCACGGCGGGGGGGCAAAACTCCACAAGTCTGAGCGGCGCTGGCACCGGCAACGTCTCGCTGCAATGCTCAAGCAATGCAGGCACGGGCGGAACTGTATTCTGCGGGGGCGGCGCTACACCCTCGGCAGTCGCCAATTTCGACAGCTCGGGCGACCTGTCCATGAACGGCAACCTAGAATTTTTCGTCTCATCGACGCAAGAATGGGCTTGGAACTGCGCATCAACCACAGTCTGCGCACTCCGCAACGCGGCGGCAACCACACCCGCCAACGTCTTTCGCGCTTTCCCGAACGCTGGCACGGAAATCGACAGCCAAGGCACAAGCGCGGTCACGTTCAACAACACGAGCACTGCGGGTACCGGCGGAATCGTCGGCTACCTGGGCGGCGCAGACTACAACGTGCAAGCCTTCTCTGTTTCCGGCTACAACGGCAGCAACGCCAACGTGAACTTCAACATCGGCTCTGCCAGCGGCTACGGCAACCTCGCCCTGGGCAACCATCTAAACCAAATAGCCACAACTGACTTCGCCGGCACGTGCGCCATGTCATCGTCCACAAGCTGCACGGTGAGCCTCCAGCACAGCTACACATCCGGCCTCTGCCACTGCGAGGAGGTCGGCACTGCCCCCGTCGCCAGCAGTTGCGCCATGAGCAGCAACGTCGCAACCTGCACGGCCGCCAGTTCCAACTCAAATACTTATTCCATAATCACGTTCGGAAACCCCAACTAGGAGCGCCAGCCATGCTTTTCTTGCCTACAGGGTCACTCCCACCGAAAAAGTCGAAGACCGGCATTGTGCGCGGTAAATGGGCGGGCGCATACGGCGTCCGGGCGCGCGGCCCGCAAGTGAACGCCCGCGCGCCGATGCAGATGCTCTGGCGTCAGGTCTTCGCAGCGGCAAAGCGCAATTGGCTGAGCATCGGCCCAGGCGGCGCGAACAACGCCCCCACCAACGGAGTAGACCCTCAAACCGCATGGGCCGTGCAGTCGGATATGTATTTCGGGATTGTGCAGCCGGGATGGCTCGAAAACGGCGTCCAGACAGAGGACACTCTCATCGGATGCAGCTCGGCAGAGGCGTATCAGGTCATGGTCCAAAACACCTTCGCCGCCCTCGACCAAGGCCAAGCGCCGACGCCGGTAGTTACCGAGCGAGCCGGAACCGCATCCGGCTCAACCGTCACCGCCACAGCAGGCGCGCTCACCCTCACCGTGACCCCACTGCCAACTTACGAAACAGCCCCGCTCACCGCCATTTATGAAGTAGCGATCAGCGTTGCGGTCTCCGCCTATGCCACACCCGCCACGGACACGCAAAACGGCAATCAGTACTGGAATTTCCAGCCAAACCAACTGCCGCTCACCCAAGGCGGTCAGGCAGTAGCAGCCACAGAAACCCAAAACCCGCCTGGTTGGGTCGGGCCGGTGTACGACGCCGATTGGTCAATATCGAGTCTGCCCAGCGGTGTAACCGCGACCATCGGCGGGCAAGCATTTCCGGCAACGCTGACACCTATAGAAATGGTCTCGTTCGGAGTCATCTTCTCGGCAAGCGCAACCGCCACGGCCGGCAGCTACAGCATCACGCTAACCGCAGTCTGCAACGGCGTGACCAACCTCTGCTACATCACTCTGGTTGTCTATGCCTCAGCGGCAAACACTTACATCCTCGACGCGGGCTCACTGCCGGCCGGGTGCGTTGCAACCTTCACTCCCGCCGCGCTCATCCCCAATAATTACGCGGCAGAACCAGCGATCACCGCATCAGGTACTTTGGCCCTGACAATCCCCAACACAGCCACACCGGCAACAGACACATTTTCAGTCTCAGCAATCGGCCCAAGCTCAACCGCAACCGCATCGCCGACGATCACGGTCTCAGCAATCACCCTGACCGCAAACACCCCGCCTCCCGTCTGGAACCTTCCAAACACGATGTCTGTCGGCACAATCTACGATTCCGGTTACAACGTGACCGGATTTCTGCTCACCTACTCATGGCTCCCAACGTCGCAGTACCAAACCCAGCCTTGGACGTGGACCGGTTCGGGCTGGGATGCACCCGGCAGCGCGGTGCAACCGGGTCTCTGGCAAATCACCGCCAGCGACCAGTACGCGAGCAGCTACAGCCCGCCAGCGGTCTCATCGTGGACCCCGATCTTGATCACCGGCCCACTCCTCCCGGAACCATCCGACGTGCTCGCGGCGTGGGTTGCGCAATACGGCGACCTGCCTGACTCCGGCCACATCGGCTTCCAGATGGTCTACATCGACCCGGTAACGGGCACAGTCGGCCCGCCGCTTTCGGCAAAAGCAACATGGCAAGTCGGCACGCTCAAAGGTATGCCGCTCTCGCTCTGGCCAGGACCACAATTCGGTTTCTACGATGCGACCAGCGGCGGGACTCTTATCGTGAACTCACCCTCAGTCACGACACAAACGTGGCAACTGGCAACAGACACCGGCTACCGGGGGACAGTGACCTTCAGCCTGGTCAGCAAAACACCCGTGCAAAACGGCAACAACTCCACGGCATACGCCCTGCCCCCCGCACTTACGTACGCATTCAGCCCCGCCAGTGTCACCATCGCGGCAGACTACCCAACTATCTACAGCACAACACTGACACTGACAATCGCCGCTGACGCCGACAGCACCGATAGCACAATTGAAGTAGAAGCAACAGACGCTGTGATGACAACGGGCATATCCTATGACCTCGAAATCAGCGGCAGCACATACATTCCGGCAAACTGGCTCAGCATCGACCCAGGCAACACCCTCGTCACGATCAGCATTCCAGGCTCGGCAACCGCCACATTCACCCTCTACAACTCGGGACCAGACGAGCAATTCGTCGTGATGCTCGCACTCTACCCAAACACAGACCTCTCCTTCACCTTCAGCCCACAGCAGCTAACAGTGCCACCGTCCAGCACAACAGCCGCCACCGCCGCCAACGCAAGCACGGTCGCAGGCTATGTCACCTTCCAAAACGTCTTCGGTGCAGCCCCGGGGGCGCTCGTCGGATCCACTATTAACGCCGCGGGCTACACCCCGGCAGGCTACAACGGAGCCGGATACGTCATCAGCGCCAATGACTCCTCCACAATCACCACCTACCAGCCGTCAACGCTCGGCCCCCAGACTGTCGAAGGCACAATTACGCTCACCCAGCCCGGCACCGCAACCACGACGCTGGCGATCGACGTTCCAGCCACCGTCTACAATCCCGGCACCACTCTCCAAATCGAGGCAGCGGCAGGCAACAACACCACCAATTGCGCGGTGCAGATTACGTTGTAAATCCGCCCGCTACCGGGCATGATGGATGTGCTGTTTGAATCGGCCTTTAGGCAGGGGTTTTATCAGAAGGTGCGATATCCAATAGGCCACGAAGTGTCATGCACTCTGGCGTTAATCGACCACCCAAAAGCGGAAATCGTGCTCCACAGACGCCTTGTGCGGAGCGGAGGAAAATATTCTCTTCTGACCATTTATTATGTCGGACTGCTTGTATTCAAGCATTCTGAATTTGCGGCCGGTCGAATTGAGCGAATCGAGCAGCCCAGTTCGTAGTTCGTCGGCGCCGAGGCGCGTTCCCCCAATTCTCACGATGATCTGCGCAGAGTCCTGTAGTAACGGAACCACACCACACCAAGCCTCTGCGAGAAATTGCCAATATTCTTGCACTATCCGATGACGATCATCTTTGCCCTGTCCAGAGATAGGCCTCATTGGGCCACCTAAGAACCATAGTCGTAACCACTGGTCCTCGTGGTAGTCAGTGATGTCGAGATAGGGAGGTGATGTAATGATCAGCTTCACCCTGTTCTTGTAAGCACTTAGCAAAGAGCCAGCCCTCCGAGCATCGCCCTCTACAACCCGTCCTTTGATCGCGGGGACAGACGAGTAATACCGATACTCCGCGGCAGCTCGAAGGATCGTGAAAACATCACGCTTCGGCGGTAAGCATCCGTTCCTTTGCCACCACCGAATCGAATAACCGGGCTTGGTGCTGATCGTGCGTGGCATACGGTTACTGAAGCACAATTCTGTCCGGTGACTCTCGCCGTGCAAGCATCCCAAGGAAAGCGCCGCTATGAAGCAGTCGATACGAGAAGTTCGCCATTCTAGCTTTTTCTTGAGAAATAGGATTTGCCGCAATGTCTCCTCATGAAAACAGAGTGTGAAGAATTCATCAGTGACTTCTACAGCCTTTGATGTAAAACGTGTACTTTTCTTCTCCAACTCAGCCAGTCGCATCAGAATTTCAACGAGCTTCGGAGGGTCAGCCTTGGCTCTGGAAAGGCAGGCAGCGACCGGATTCGTGTCGCATCCTATAGCCTTACGTCCATTGATCAGACTCTCGAAAATAGTGGTTCCCCGGCCCGAAAACGGATCCAGCACAATATCATCGCGTTTAGACCAAGCCAACACGTTGCGCCGGACAAATGCCTCGGGGAAGATCGCGAAGTATGGGCATATTGAATGAAAACGGTGACGTTGGATCATGCCCTCTGGAGCCTCTTTGAATAATTGTCTACCCATTTGACAATACACGGTCTACAACCCAGGCACCACACTCCAGGTCGAGGCAGCGGCAGGAACCAACACAACATACTGCGCGGTGCAGATTACGTTGTAAATCCGCCCGCTACCGGGCATGATGGATGTGAGGTAGCAGACATGACCCCAGAGCAGCTAGAGATTGGACTCGCAGCAGCCCTGCAAATAGGCGTGCTTATCTTCACTCTGGGCAAAATGGAAGCCCGCGCAACCAACATAGAGGGCTGGTTGCGCAACGTCTCGGCCAAGGCCGATGCCACAGCTGACCTCGCCGCCAAGCACGAGGGCCAACTAGAAACCTACCGCAGCAACCTTTCCCGTCGTAACATAGGCTCATGAGCATCGAGCAGCACTACTCGAATCCAGTCAACCTAACCCCAGTGGACACCGCGACACTTGGAGCAGCGGCAAAAACCATCGACTTTGCCGCGTACAGCCTTACGGAGCCAACCGTAATCAGCACCCTGCTTGCCCGCGCGCAGGCCGGGGTCCAAATCCGCATCTACCTTGACCGTTCAGAAGTCGAGGCCGAGGCGCGGGGCAACGCAGCCATGCCAACCAGCGCCCTGCATACCCTCTTCAACATCCCCAACGTGCAAATCAAGGTGAAAGAATCTATCGTGCTCATGCACCTGAAGAGCTACCTTGTCGACGGAACTACTCTCCGCACCGGCTCGGCGAACTTCTCTACCCAGGGCGAATTCGAGCAGGATAACGACCTCATCCTCACCGATGACGCCGCCACTATTGCGGCGTTCGAAGCCAAATTCGGCGCGATGTGGGCCCGACCGGATAACCTTTCAGTGGCCGCCGCCATCACGCAGGCGCACACAGCCGGCCACACCGCGGGGCATGTGCGGTAGACTGGACACAGAACCGCAATCAGTCGATCTTCAGGACTGGGGGAAGTTGGCACACCGAAAGGCGCTGCCAACCTCCCCCGATTTTTTTGCACAAAGCGCTTTCCGGGCCATCAGAGGACACACCTTCCCTCTCAGGGATGTTCAGGCGTATTCGGCCAGGGAGGGAACAAAAGTAACCGCCGGGAGCAGCCCCAGCAATTTTTCCCGCCTGTGCAAATGTTGAGAACCTCGTA
>Ga0316224_1004413_pt1 | contig 10658 bp, 9 predicted proteins | sample TBH18013metaG_FD_206254 | JGI IMG/M metagenome (GOLD analysis project Ga0316224, IMG submission 206254) | Freshwater microbial communities from Trout Bog Lake, Wisconsin, USA - TBH18013 | ecosystem: Environmental > Aquatic > Freshwater > Lake > Hypolimnion/Profundal zone | place: USA: Wisconsin...
ATCGTTCACCTGCCCATCGATGGGGGGAATGGATTGGGAGCCGAGGAATGACGGAAAAGCTGCGGGTTCTGTTCGTTGATGACGAGCCTCACATTCTAAAGGGACTCCGCCGTTCCATGGCGGTCATGGATGAGCAATGGGACATGACATTCTGTTCGTCCGGCGAGGAAGCCCTGGAATTGCTGGCAGATCAGGCCGTGTTCGACGTGGTGGTGTCGGACATGCGGATGCCGCGCATGGATGGGGCGGAATTTCTCACCATCGTGCGTAGTCGCCACCCTGAAACGATCCGGGTCATCCTGTCCGGCTATGCCGATACGGACTCCATCCTGCGGACCGTCGGTCCGGCCCATATCTACCTGGCCAAGCCGTGCGGCGCCGAGGCGGTGCATGCCGCGATCAGCCGTCCCATCGCCCTGAAACGCCTGCTGTCGGCTCCGGCCTTGCGCGCGGTGCTGGCGGGGCTGAACAATCTTCCCAGCCTGCCCGACCTGGTGGTCAGGCTCGATCACGAGCTTCGCTCTCCCAATTGCTCCGCCAAATCGGTTGCCGCCCTGATCGATCAGGATCTGGCGATGACGGCGGAATTGCTGCGGCTGACCAACTCCGCCTATTTTTCCGTAGCCGCGCCGGTCACCACGACGCTGCAGGCGGTTCGCACCATCGGCCTCGAAACCGTCCAGGCCCTGGTGCTCCAGATCGGAATCTTCCGCCAATTCTCGGGCAGCACGGCGCTGGCTCCCATGCTCGAGGCGCTGACCGACTACAGCCTTGCCATCGCCAGGCTTTCCGAGGCGATCGCGGATTCCATGGGGGCTGATCAGGCCATGGCCAAGGCGACCCATTGCGCCGCCCTGCTGTCGCGGATCGGCATTCTTGTCCTGCTGGACGCCTACCCCGAGACTTATGGTAAAATGTTGGCGAACGTGACCCCCTCGACTCTCGCCGCCGCCGAGCAGGAGGCGTTCGGGGCCAGCCACGCGTTGATCGGGGCTTATCTCCTGGGGCTGTGGGGGTTCACGCCGCCGGTGGTCGAGGCCGTGGCCTATTGCGGGACGCCGGCCGTCTGTCCCGGCTTCGACAATATGGTGCTGATCGCCCTTCACGCGGCGATGGAACTGGGGCCGCGGCTCCCCCTGTTGCCGGCGGGCATTCGGAGCGAGGATGGCCTGGACATGGGCTATCTTATCAAGGCGCGCAGAGACGGCCTGGTTTCACTGTGGCGCCAGATGGCGGCCGATCTTGCCGCGGAGGAAACGTGATGGATGAACGGATTCTGGTGATCGACGACGATCATCACCTGCTGTCGGCGTTGCGGCGCCAGCTGAGCGACGCGTTCGACGTCACCACCGCCCAGGGCGGCGCCGAGGCGTTGGCGGCGATCCAGGCGGCGGCGACCGCGCAGCAGCCCTTCGCCGTCGCCCTGTGCGACATGCGCATGCCGGGGATGGACGGCATCGAGACCCTGAAGCGGATCAGGGAACTGGCTCCCGATACCGTTCGCATCATGTTGACCGGTAACGCCGATCAGCAGACCGCCATCGAGGCCATCAACCAGGGCAATATCTTCCGCTTCTACACCAAGCCCTATCCGGTCGATCAGCTTCGCGAGGGGCTGGAGGCCGGCTGCGAGCAATACCGCCTGGTGACGGCGGAAAAGGAGCTTCTCGAAAAGACCCTGACCGGCAGCATCAAGGTGCTGGTGGATATCGCCTCCATGAACGATGCGGTGATGGCCGGCCTGTCGACCCGGCTGCGCGAATGGGTCCGGCTGCTGACGGCCGAGTTCAAGATGCCGCAACGCTGGCAGTTGGAAATCGCCGCCAGCCTGGTCCCGGTGGGCCAAGTGGCCATTCCGCCGGAGCTGATTGCCAAGAAGCGTTCGGGAGAGCCCCTGACCGAGTTGGAACGGTCGATGTTCGAGCGCTGTCCGGAAGCGGCGCGCAACCTCATCGCCCATATTCCGCGCCTGGCCAAGGTGGCGGAGGTTGTCTATCTGCAAGACCGGGGGTTCGACGGCAGTGGCTTTCCCGCCGATGGGCCGGTCGGGAACGACATTCCACTCGATGCCAGATTGTTGAAAATCCTTAAGGATCTGGCCGAGGCGACCGAGGGCGGCCCCCTGACCAAGGCGGCCTTTGCCGCTCTCGACAAGCAGCGGTCGCAATACGATCCGGTCCTGTTACCCCGGGTCAGGGGGTGCCTGGAGCGGATGGCCGAGATCATGCCGTCCGCCTCCATGGAAATACCGTTGGCGGCGCTGCGGGCCGGACAATTCGTCCTCTCCGACATCAAGCTCGCCAACGGCCATTTGATCCTGGCGGCCAACACCAAATTGTCGGGGGCTCAGATCGAGCGACTGTGGAATCTGCGCAAAATCTTCACCTTCATCGAACCGATCAAGGTTCGGATTTGAAGATGTAGCGCAGCTCCTCCAGCTTTTCCCGGATCACGTAGGGGGCCGCCTGGGCGAAGGTATCCAGGATGATCAGGCCGTTGACCACGGCGTCCTTGGCGAAGGCGGCACGAATCCGTTCGGACATGCCCTGATTGACGCGCGACGCCGCCTCATAGCCGGCTTGCAGGCCGGCGAGGGAGATCGGGGCGCCGCTTTCCGCTCCGGCCTTGATGAACTGGCCGAGGAGATGGGTCGCAAAGACCCGGTACAGGGTTTCCTCCTCGCTGGCGAACGGCAGGTGGAAATGGGCCATGGGCCGGAAGAACGCCAGATGGGGGCAGCCGCATGTCGCCCCGATCAAGCCGACCAGGGACGACATGCCCTGTTGCAGGGCGCCATGGGCGACGACGGTGCGCTTCTCGGTGATGACTTCGACGACGACATTCTCATAGGAATAGAACGCGTCGAACCGGGCGATGAAGGGGGAGAGCGCCTGGGCGAAAGGACAGTGGGGGGATTGCGACGGGCTGAGCGGGCAGTGGCCGCAGGTATGAAAGCCGAGGGCGGCCCAGGTGGCTTCTTCGGAGGCGGGGGGAAGCCGAAGCTGGAACGAGTGCCGGTCGAATTCGAGGGTGATCTCCTCGGTGGTCTGTGACGGGAGATGGAAGCGGTAGCGGATCGTGGTGATCTCGGTTGCCATGCCGTCCTCCGCAGGGTCGCCCCCCTCCCAGGACTCTAGCCCGGATTTTTCACACTGTCACGACCACCGCAGTAAATACGACGGAGGAAAAATGGCGAGAGAGCAGGTGCCCTCGGCTTCGCCGACCCGCGCCGGGCGATCACACCACCTTGCAGGCCTCGTCGAAGCTCAGACGAGGGTTTCGCGGCGGTAGTTTCGAGCGGTCGCCATGGCCCATATTGATCAACAGGGTGGATTTGATGCGGCCACCGGGGAAAAAGGCGGCGTCGGCCATCTCCCGGTCGAATCCGCCCATGGGGCCGCAATCCAGACCCAGGGCGCGGCCGGCCAGGATAAGATAGGCGGCCTGCAGGCTGCCGTTGCGGGAGGCCGTGTCGGCGGTTTTGGCGTCGTTGCCGCGATACCACGACCGCGCATCCACATGGGGATAGAGGCGCGGCAGCAGATCGGGAAAGTCGAGGTCGTATCCGACCACGGCGGTGACCGGCGCCGCCATGGTCTTGTCGACATTGTTGGGGGTCAGGCAAGGCTTTAGGCGTTCCTTCCCCTCCCGGCTCCTGACGAAGACGATCCGCGCCGGCTGGCAATTGGCTCCGGTCGGCGCCATGCGCGCCGTTTCCCAGATCCGGGTCAGCAACCGGTCGTCGACCGGCTGGTCGAGCCAGAAATAAGGCGTGCGCGCGTCGAAGAATATCCGACGCAGCATGGCGTCGTCATTGGCTACAGCGGTCATCGTCGGCCCCCTCGGTCTCCCTGCCGGCAAAGCTAGCCGGGATCGGCTCCGCCTGCAGCAGCCATCGGCGATTATTACCCGACCGCGTCGGGACGGCCTACCGGGGAAAACACTTAGCCCCTAAGGGTTTCCCCTCAGTGGCGGTAGACGCCGCAGGCGATGATGATGTCGCCGGTTTTCAGGACATAGGTGGTCTTATCCGACAGTTTCTTGGTGGTCGGATCGGTGAATTTGTAATCCACCCAGCCGTTGCCCTTGGTTGTCGCGGTTTCGATGATTTCCTTGCCATAGGGCTTGCCATCGAAATCGACCGCGTCGAGCGCGGATTTGCCGATCAGCTTGACATTATAGGGGTGGCTGAGCCGGATGCCGTCGAGGCCATAGGAGATCAGGTAGAGATCGCGGTCGATGAACTGCCCCTTGGGATTGCTGAACTCGGCCAGGGCCTTTTCCTTGCCGTTGGCCGCCAGGAACGCGGCAGCCCGTTCGACCATCGCCTTCGCTTCATCGCGCGAGCCGAACTCGCCCGCCCGGGCCAGGGAGGTCGCCCCAAGCAGCGTCAGCACAATCGTCAGAATCCCAAGGAACCGGAGTCTGGTGATGAACATGGTGGCAATCTCCCAAAGCATGGATACGCACCCTGCGGCGGGGGTGCCGACATCACACTATCCCATCCAGAGGAACCAGAGAAGGTCCGGCATCCGGGGCCGGAGGGTGGAACGGGACGAGACTACAATTTGATCGCGAGGCGCAGCGCTCCCCATTGCCGTCCGGCGACGAGGATGGGGGCGTCGATTTCCTTCAGCAGAATGAAACTGCCGCCGCCCATGTCGCGGGCATAGGTCTGCGTCAAATAGGGCTGGGTGTTGCGTGCCGCCAGGATGCCGGTCCGGTCGTCGAAGATGCGGCGGTTCCGGCAGTGAGCGGCGTTCCACACCGGATCGTCGGGCCGCTGCGGCGCGGAGTAGGCCTGGTTGTGGGTGGCGATATAGCCGTTGCGGTCGGTTGCGCAGCACAGGGCGATATTGGGGGCCGAGGAGAGTGGCGCCTCGATGATGCCGGGCAGCAGCCGATCGGTCAGTTCGGTGTGCTTGGCCATCACCTGCATGGGGTCGGTGTTGGGGATCGGGGTGTAATCCGTGCTGAACAGGTCGTCCACCGTAATCGCATTGTCCCTCACGGCGGTCTCGAAGGCTTCGGCGACCTTGGCTGCGGTCTGTTGGACGATCGTGATGAAGGGAAGGTCCCGTGCCTTGGCCTGTTCGATGGCGTCGGCCAGGGCCTTTTTCTGAGTGTCACCGAGCGTATGGAACTTGCACTGGATCCCCAGGGAACTCCCCGGCACGGCCGTGGCCTGAATGACGCCGATCCCGGCGAAATCGATGGTGCCGTCGGTGCCTTCCAGATCGGGGACATTGCCCAGCACCAGCAGGGCTCCCTGGTCGGAGATGTCGCCGGTATGGCCGGTGAAGCTCTGCCCGCCGAAGGTGGCGCGGAACTCCAACGCGACCGGGATGCGATCGGCGGCGCGGCGGTTGCCGCCATAGGAGGTGCGGAGGATGACGTTGAGGCGGCGTTGCAGGGCGGCGATGTCGCGGGTGACCATGGACGACAGTTCGCTGACCTGGCGGGCGGTGTCGCCGGTCAGTTTGGCGCCGGTCAGAACCTTGCCGGCGTTGTCGGCGACGCTGCGGGTATGGTCGGCGGCCTGGACCGCGCTCGCCATAATTTCGGCGGTGGCGGCACGCTGTTCATCCGCCGCGACCGCGACCTCGCCGGCGATGGCGTCGATGTCGCGGATGGATTCCGCCACCGCTTCCACGGTGGCCACCGCCTCCTGGGTGGTGCGGCCGATATCCTGGGCCTGGGCATTGACCCGGCCGATGGCGTCCTCGGTCTGGCCGGCCAGTCCCTTGACCTCGCCGGCGACCACGGCGAAGCCCTTGCCCATGTCGCCGGCGCGGGCGGCCTCGATGGTCGCGTTCAGCGACAACATGCGGGTCTGTCCGGCGATGGCCTGAATCAGCGTCACCACATCGGCGATGCGGGCGGTGGCCTGGGTCAGGGTGCCGACGCTGGCGCTGGCGGCATCGACCTTGCGGCGCGCCGCCTCGCTGAACACCGAGCTGCGCTGAATCCGGGCCGAGATTTCCCGGGAAGACGCCTCCAATTCCTCGGTGGCTCCGGCCACGGTCTGGACATTGCCGCTGGTAATCTCGATGGCGGCGGACATGGCCTGGGCCATGGCCTGGAGTTCCTCCGCGGTTTCCAGCAACCGCGACGCCCCTTCGGTGAGACGTTCGGCTTGGCTGGAAATATCCGCGACGGTGGTATCGACCTCTCCCTCCAACTGCACGGTAAGGCTGAGCATCTCCGACTTCAGGCGTTCCTGTCCGCGTTGCTGCTCGCCCTCATGGGCGAGGCGCAACCGGTCGTTCTCGAGCGCCTGATCCTTGAACACCTGAACCGCCCGCGCCATGTCGCCGATTTCATCGCGATTGTGCGACGCCGGCACGCTCACCGTGGTGTCGCCGGATGCCAGACAGGTCATCGCCTGCGTCATCCGCGCGATGCCGCCGGAAATGCCGTGGCCGACCACCAGGACGATGATCGTGGCGGAGCCGAAGGCTGCGGCCATGATCAGGAAGAAGGCGACGAGGGATTCGTGGGAATTGGTCTGGGTCCGTTCGAACAGGGCGTCGTTGGCCTGCTTTTGCAAATCGGACCATGCCGCGACGGCCTGCTCGACCTTGGCGTAAAGCCGCTCGGCCTGACGCAGCATGGTCACCGCCATGACCGGGTCGCCGTCGAGCATGTCGAGGACCTCGCGCGCTTTCGCCACGTAGGCGACGGCGGCGGTATGCAGCTCGGCCAGCGCCGCCCGGTCGGTTCCGGCGGTGCCGACTTTTGCCTCGATGGTCTCCAGCCGGCCGGAAATACTGTCCAACAGCTTGGTGGTGGCGTCGATGGAAACCTTGACGGTCTTGTCGTCGGCGCCGGCATTCTGCCAAGTGATCGATCGGTAGAGGCCCGCATTGACCGACATCAGGGTGGCGGCCAGATCGTTGCCAAGCTGCTTCTTGGCGAAGCTGTCATGGTAGAGCGCGTCGAGCGCGCCGTCCTGCGCGGCGGTCATGCGCCACGCCAATCCCCCCAATGCCAGGGCGGCGAGGATGATGAGAACGGGCGCGATCGCCAGTTTCTGCTTGATCCGGATATGCTTGATGACGGTCTTCATGCCGGAGATATTCCCGCCTTTGTCACGCCCTGGTCATGCCGATGATACGCCTCGCCGGGGTGGCGTCCAGCCAGAGAAAGGACGATCGGGGAAATTCAGGCGATGCGCCGCGCCGGGTTCCGCTACATTGGGGCGTGTCGTCAGTTACCGCATGAGCCGCGTTGCTGGAGAAATTGGCGGAATGACAGGAGAAAGACGATGAGCGTAGCGGAGCTACGGTCGAGGGTTTCGACGTATCAGTCGGCCAATTTCGCCGCAACCCCCGTCGGCTTCGCCGACAATCCATTGAATCGCGCGCCAAGCGCGCAGTGGGGCGCGGGTCTTTGCGGCCGTTGGCCATCCCTACGGGACCGCATCTGCGATGCGTCGCTTGCCCTTCGGGCTGCGCCGGCGCCCAGGTTCGTCGCGTGTCGCTCGTGGACAACCAGTCCACGTCGTTCTGCGCTTCTGCCTGGACACAAAAATCCCTCGCGCCGCGGCCATGTGCTAACTGACGGCACGCCCTAGGCTGATGATGCTCCAGGATCGTGCCGAGGCGAGAGGTTCGATGCGAAGGGCGGCGGTCCGCGGCTGCATGCTGATCACGGCCTTTGTCTGGTCCGCATCCGCCCGTGCCGAAACCATTGCCCTGGTCGATGAAGGCGGGGTCTATGTCCTGCCCGTGGAGATCGGCAATACCCTCTCACTGAAATTTGTACTGGATAGCGGCGCCTCCGACGTGACCTTGCCCAAGGATGTGGTCCAGACGCTCATGCGCCTGGGGGCGATCCAGCGCGGCGATTTCATCGGAACCCAAACCTATACCCTGGCCGATGGCTCCAGGCGGCGCAGTTCCCGGTTCATTCTTCATGAATTGAAGGTGGGCAATTCTGTGGTGCGGGATGTTACCGCCAGCGTCGCTCCGGCCGATGGTGCCCTGCTGTTGGGGCAAAGTTTTCTCTCCAAACTGCCCCGTTGGTCGATCGACAACAACCGCCACACCCTGATCCTGGGAGAAGAGGCCGCCGCCGGCCCGCCGCCGCCGCAACCCTCTCGCCCGCTCAAGGCGCAGGCCCAAACCGCCGAACGGACCTTCGTCGAGGCGCGGGCGGCCTATGCCCAGGGCGATTACGCTACCACGCTAAGGCTGTCGCGGCCGCTGGCCGAGCAAGGCGACGCCATGAGCCAGCTCGGGCTGGGATTCTTGTATTTTTCCGGCAAGGGCGTGGGTCGGGATTACGTCGAGGCGGCGAAGTGGTATCGCCGGGCCGCCGACCAGGGCAACGGCAGTGGCCAGGAAAGCCTGGGACGCATGTACGCCTCCGGTCTCGGGGTGCGGCAGGACTACGTCACGGCGTATCAGTGGTTCAACCTTGCCGCCGCCAATGGGGACGGGGCGGCCATGGCGTCCCGTGATGAGATCGCGACGCGGATGACCCCGGCCCAGATCGCCGAGGCGCAGAAGCTGTCGCGCGAGTGGGCGCCGAAGGCCGAGTGAGCCGGTGGCGTATTCACATGGGGATGTTGTTCTTGACCATGTGATCGACCAGCTTGCCCTGCAGCAGATCGATCCCGACCGAGCGGGCCACCTTGATGGCATCGGCGTTGTCGCAGCGGGCCAGAATATAGGTCACGCCCTCGCCGTCCTTGCTGCGGGCGGCGAGTTCCCCCCTCAGGCTCTCGGCATCGGCCACCGCGTCATCGGACCAGAACATCTTGGCGAAGCGGCAATGCAGCCCCTTCAGGTCGAGATGGGGGAGAATGGAGGAATCGAGGCCATCGACACAAAGGGAATAGCCCTTTTCCACCAGCACCGGCGCCAGCTTCCGGTACTGGAAGAAGTTGGCCACCAGGTCGTTGCGGTGAACCTCGATCACCACATTGCCCCGCTGTTCGGGACGCAGCGCCGTGTCGAAGGCCGAGAAGGCCTTGGACGAAATCGCCGACAGATTCAGGTTCAGGCTGAAACGGCGGTTGGAGAGATCGGGGGTTCGCAACAGCATGGCGAGCACGGCGGCGTCCAGGTCCTCGGTCAGTTCGTTGAACAGGCCGCGCCGCGCCGTCAGGCTGATGCCGGGGCAAAAGGCATCCTCCAACGCCTTGATGGAGACGTAGATTTCGCGAAAGACCGGGATGACCTTGCGCGCGATATCGACGGCATAGATCTGCTGGCTCAGAATCATCGAGCTGAGGTCGGCGCTTTGCAACTGGCTCTTGATCCGCGACAGCACATTGGCGTCGATGGTCTTGCCATCCGAGGCGGTGGTGCCGAAGATATCCTTGGGACCGGCGGCGGTTTCGGCGAATGTGCGGAGCGGCGCGTCGTTCTCGCCGATTTCGAACAGGCGGTAGAAGTCCTGGCCGCCATAGACATTGGCGCGGGCCAGGGGAGCCAGGCCGAACAGCTTGTGAATCTTCGCCGCCGCGTTGCGCAGGGCGCCCATCTCCACATCGCGGCAGATATAGACCAGTTCCAGGTTCTGCAGCAGGAAGATATTGGTGAACAGGTTGTTGCGGCTGATGGAGCGAAGAACGGCCACCGCCTGGGACAGATTGTCGCGGGTCCTGACATTGTTCGGCATCGCCGAAACATGGCAGTGAAGCGCCCGATACCCGACCGGGTTCTGCTCCAGCTGCTTCAGGTGGATAAGGAGTTTGGCATCCTGGGCCGACACTACGCCACTCCTCCCTGGGCTTCCTTGACAAGGCGTTCCCCGGCGTCGAAGCCGCGGGCGGTGTCCAGCAGCGCCTGACGGATCTGGTCCACCTGGGCCATGGAGGGCTGGGGCAGTTCCGGGGTCGGCCTGACCAGGGTCGCCAGCCAAACCCGCCGGCCCTCCTGGCTGCTCAGGTATTGGGCCATGATCTTCAGGGCGCTGTGCAGGGTCTGGGTCGTGCGCGAATCGGCGTAGAACACATCCCAGGTCAGGTCGTTGCCGTGCACGACCTTGAGGGCCTGGATAATGGCGCGACAGTGATTTTCGAACTTGGGCAGCCGCTCCTCGAAGGTGAATTCCAGGAACTCGAAGAAATGGGCGAGATAAACCCGCTGCAGCACCGCGCTTTCCCCGGCCAGAAGGGATTCGAACGGCCGCACCATCAGGCGCTGGAACGGATTGGACCGGGCCCCGATATTGCCCCTGGGGCGGGTATGCTCCTTCCGGCACGCCTCCTGCTGGCGGGAAAAGGTCTCGTCCAGCAGCAGATTGCCCTGGGAGACCAGCTCGGCGATGCGGTCGAGATCGCCAAGGGCGATCCGGGACTCGACCGCCCGCTCGCGGGCCAGGGTCACCACCACATTCATCAGGACCGAGGCGAGGTCCCGGCAGCCGACCCGTCGCTGACCGCAGCCGGTCTGCTCCATCGCGGCATTCATCGGTCAAACTCCATTTTCTTCTATGACATCTTTTTCCCCATGACCGGGTGGTCACGGCGTTCCTTTGCCCAAGCTAAACCATGACCTTCGCCGCACGAAGCATCGGTGAATGACTATTTTCGTAACTGCCCAGGTACCCGCCCCGAGATCAGGCGGTCTGGAGTCAGATGATGAGGTTTTCCGGCTTTTCCAGCAAGGCCTGGATGATGTTCCAGCCCTGCTTCCTGGCGGTCG
>Ga0316224_1004416_pt1 | contig 10653 bp, 10 predicted proteins | sample TBH18013metaG_FD_206254 | JGI IMG/M metagenome (GOLD analysis project Ga0316224, IMG submission 206254) | Freshwater microbial communities from Trout Bog Lake, Wisconsin, USA - TBH18013 | ecosystem: Environmental > Aquatic > Freshwater > Lake > Hypolimnion/Profundal zone | place: USA: Wisconsin...
ATTCATACATCGAGCATTAGTAACGCCCTGCAGATAACATGGTTTACAAATGAATTAATTTAAGTCAAAAAAACCAAAAAACCATCAGCAAAAAATACTAATCCAAGTGTACCACATAAAATGCCAAATAACCATATACCTTTCTTTTTCAATAAGCCTGCGATTGAGGAGAGTAGGATAGAAATTTGTAAATAAATTACAGCCAAACTAAAGGCGTGGGAGTGAATTTGCGCTTCATCTCGATTTGCTTCAAATCCTTTAGCCATTGTTCGTAGCTCTTCTTTTTCCTGATTGTACTTTTCTACTTTTGCACGATAATCATTAATGGTTTGATTGTATTTTTCTGATAACTGGAGTTGCGTTGCGGTTGGAAGTGATGCCAAATCAAGTTCAAGTTTTTCTGCTTGCATCTGATACAAATAAGATTTAATACTTTTTGATTGATAGGCAGCCCACTGATCAGAAGCTTGTGATTGGCTCATGATAGACTTAGTTGAGAATCCACCACCTTTAAATGTAGAAAGTGTTGCGCAAACAGCAAAAATAACTGTGGTTAATGCTAAGTAGTTTAGCCATTGTTCTTTTTTTTCTTCTGCCATTTTTTATTTCCTTTTTCTCATTTCTCTGCTAGTTTGCAGTATACACCTTGGTTAATTTAAAGAATCTGTCAAAGTTAAGTATAAAAAATTGGGTCAATAGTCAACGGATTGTTTGATTGTACGTTAATTGTATTAAGTAACATAAAATTAGAAAATGTTTTAACCGAGGAGAATTAAGATGAAACAATTGCATTGGCTATTACTTGCTGCTGGAATTTCATTAAGTGGCGTTGCGCAAGCACATGAGTATGGTCACTATGGTCATGGTTACTGGCACGGCGGCGTTGGTGTTTATTTTGGCGTTCCCGGCCCTTACTATCCTTATTATGGATACCCTTACCCATACTATCCGTACCCGCCTGCTGTGATTGCTCCAGCACAGCCTCCTGTATACGTTGAACAGCAGCCACAAACAGTTCAACCATCATCAGTGCAACCGCAAATTGCGCCAGCTCAAGATGCGACCAATTATTGGTATTATTGTAGCAATCCTGATGGTTATTATCCGTATGTTAAAGATTGTCCCGCGGGTTGGAAAAAGGTTCCAGCAACGCCATCCAAATGAGTTTTTTAGGAAAATGAATCATGAAATTTAATATTAAATATATCACGGTGATTTGTTCTGTGCTTACATTAGGAGCTTGTGTTTCAATACCTAACGGTCCAAGCCGAATGGCTTTGCCTGGAAGTGGTAAATCTTTTGATCAATTTCAATATGACGATGCTTCATGTCGTGGTTTTGCTCAAACACAAATTGGTGGTAAAACTGCACAGCAAGCATCTAATGAAAGCTTTGTTGAAACAGCAGTTCTTGGTACCGCGATTGGAACGGCATTGGGTGCAGCTACAGGAGGAGGGCATGGCGCTGGTGTAGGCGCTGCGAGCGGGCTTTTAATGGGTAGCGCAATTGGTGCAAATGCTGCAAACGTTTCTGGCCATACAACACAGCAGGTATACGATAATGCATATATCCAATGTATGTATGCTAAAGGTCATAAAGTCCCAGTTTCTGGAAGACTTAACCAGCAAACGCCATATAGTCCAGCGTCAGCATCACCTCAACATGGTTATGTGCCACCACCTCCAACAGGTTCGCCACCGCCACCACCGCCTGGATCTAACAGCGTTCCGCCTGGTTATTAACTGATTGTTTTGAGGGTAAATATATGCAAATTAAAACATTAAGTAAATTAATTGTATTGATTTTAGCTACAGCCATCCAGACATCTGCCTACGCTGAAGAACATTTTAGAGGTGAGCGAGATCATGGTTTTCGAGGTGGTTGGCATGGAGATATGAGCCGCTTTCATCAGCATGATATTGAAGTTTGGAGGGGAGGGCGTTGGTATCACGGTTTTCATGATGGTCGTAACGCATGGTGGTGGTTTGCAGGTGGTTTATGGTATGCCTATAGTGCCCCTGTTTATCCATACCCTGACCCATATCAGCCTCCGGTTGTTGTCGTTCAAACACCTCAGCCACCAGTTTACGTTGAACAGGTTCCACCTGCGCAAACTGAACAACAAGCACTAGCGCCCACACAGACTCAATTTTGGTATTACTGTACCAATCCTAAAGGCTATTACCCTTATGTGCCTAATTGCTCTGTGGATTGGCAAAAGGTGCCAGCAACACCTGCACCATCAAATTAATAAACGGAATTTACTTTGTTAAAAAATAGGATGAACATGAAATATTTATTATCAGCAGTATATGTTTTAACCGCTCTAAGTTTTTCAAATGCTTATGCACATGATGCTTCTAAGGAAGACAGAGTGCACGGAGCGTTTGAGCAAGCAGATACTAACAAAGATGGAAAGATTAGTTATGAAGAGTTCCGTATTGCTCATGAAAAACGAGCTGAAGAGATGTTTAAGAAAATAGATACTAATGGTGATGGTTTTATTGATGAGGCTGAGCGCAAGTCTTTCCACGAAAAAATGTGTGAGCGGCATCATGAACATCATAAAGGATGGAAACATAAATCTAATGATGAGGAAACTAATGCTAACTAGTTAAAGAGTGCATCAGTTGAAGATTAATTATATGATTTGATAAAAATGCCACCGAAGTTTTTTTACGGTGGCTTTTTTATGTTCGCATATTTTGGCTTTAAATGAATTCATGCATGATGTTTTTAATAAAATCAGCACGGTGAACAATATCGCTATAAGTCACGGATATGCGTAATTTATCTGGTCCATTCATGCGACAACGGCGATCACGTTGTAGTAATGCAATCAGCTTGGTAGGATCTAAATCAGCGTTCGGGCTAAATTGTAGTTGGATAGTAGTATCGCTTGCATCAATTTTAATAATGCCGATTGGTTTGGCGGCAACGCGAAGGCGATGACACGCCATTAATGCTTCACCTTGATCAGGTAGTAAACCAAAGCGATCAATAAGTTCTTCTTGCATGTTGTCTAGCTCATCATCATTAATGCAGTTGGCAAGACGTTTATAAAGGACTAGGCGTTCGTGTACATCGGGACAGTATTCATTCGTTAGTAATGCAGGCGTGTGTAGATTAATTTCCGTGGTGACGCCTAACGGCGCTGATAAATCAGGTTCTTTACCTTCTTTTAGTCGCTTCACAGCGTGAGATAGCATTTCGGAGTATAGATGGAACCCAATTTCCTGCATCTCGCCACTTTGCGAGTCACCGAGTAACTCTCCTGCGCCACGAATTTCTAAATCGTGCATGGCAAGATGGAACCCTGCCCCCAAGTCCTCTAAAAGTTGAATTGCATCTAATCGCTTTTGAGCTTGTGGAGTAATTTTTCGATTAGGCTCCGTCAGCAAGTAAGCATAGGCTTGGTGATGTGAGCGACCGACACGACCTCGCAATTGATGCAACTGAGCCAAGCCGAACATATCTGCACGATTCATTATGATGGTATTTGCAGTTGGGACATCAATCCCAGTCTCAATAATTGTGGTACATAGTAATAAGTTAGAGCGTTGATGATAGAAATCACGCATCACATGCTCTAGTTCACGTTCACGTAATTGACCATGTGCAATACTAATACGCGCCTCAGGCAGGATGCGCTCAAGTTTTTCTCGCATTGAGTGGATGGTTTCAACTTCGTTATGCAAGAAATAAACTTGTCCTCCGCGTTTAAATTCACGCATTGCAGCTTCCCGAATAATTCCTTCAGAATAGTCGGTCGCAAAGGTTTTAATTGCCAAACGTTTTTGTGGAGGGGTAGTGATCACACTAAATTCTCTTAACCCTTCCATCGCCATGCTTAGTGTTCGTGGAATTGGGGTGGCAGTGAGAGTTAATACATCAACTTCAGCACGCAGTGCTTTGAGTTGCTCTTTTTGGCGAACTCCAAAGCGGTGCTCCTCATCGAGAATAACTAAGCCTAAATTATCAAACTTCACATCCTTAGAGATTAAGCGATGGGTTCCAATAATGATGTCGATACTGCCATCAGCTAGGCCTTTTAGCGCCTCAGATTGTTCTTTGGCTGTTCGGAAGCGAGAAATTTCGGCAACCTTGATTGGCCACTCGGCAAAGCGGTCGCTAAAGTTTTGGTAATGCTGCTCAGCAAGTAGTGTCGTTGGAACCAATACAGCTACCTGACGCCCTCCCATTACCGCAACAAATGCTGCGCGTAATGCAACTTCTGTTTTACCAAAGCCGACATCCCCACAGACTAATCTGTCCATCGGACGCCCTGATTGCATATCATTAATGACTGCTTCAATTGCAGATAGCTGATCTGGCGTTTCTTCAAAAGGAAAGCCTTCGGCAAAGGTTTCATAATCATGCAGACTTAATTTAAAGGCATGACCTTTTCGTGCAGCGCGTTGAGCGTAAAGGTTAAGCAGTTCAGCTGCTGTATCACGTATCTGCTTAAGTGCTTTTTTCTTAGCTTTTTCCCAGTTCCCCGAGCCTAATCTATGAAGTGGTGCTGACTCTGGAGGTCCGCCTGAGTAGCGCGAAATCAGAAATAGTTGAGAAACGGGTACATATAGCTTGTCGTCTCCGGCATATTCTAGGAGTAAGAACTCAGTTTCGCCTTCACCAAAGTCTAAATTAATTAGACCTCGATAGCGTCCAACACCATGCTGCTCATGGACTACAGGGTCGTTCTCACGAAGCTCAGATAAGTCCTTGAGCATGCCCTCAGTACTTCGAGCTTTTTCTTTCTCACGACGGCGTTGTTGACGAACAGTGGCGGCATAAAGCTCAGCCTCTGTGATAATAGCGATATCATTGAATTGAAAGCCACTATGAAGTGTAGTAATGCCTAGCATAAGCCTAGCGTTACTAGTATTAAAGTCTTCCCAGCTTTCACAAAGATCAACTCTGATGCCCTGGTCGGTTAGGACGTGTAGGATGGTTTCTCGGCGACCAAGGCTTTCAGCTCCAATCAATATGCGACCTTTAAAATCCTTGATAAGCGCTTCTAATTTATGAAGTGGCTTTTCTGCTCGGCGCTCAATATCAAGCTCGGGTAGCCCTGAAAAGGTTTTATCATTGCTGATTGTTAGGCGGGGGTAGCGATGCGTTTGGCTGAAAAATGCATCAGCTTTAATGAGCAATGTTTCTGGTGTTAGAATCGGACGTTCTATATCGTGGGCTAATAAGCGATAACGAGATTGTGCTTCAATCCAAAAGTTTTGTGCAGCAGCATCTAGATTTCCGTGCAGACACAGTACTGTTTGCTCAGGCAGATAGTCTAATAAAGTCGCAGTTTTTTCAAAAAATAGCGGTAAATACCATTCAATGCCTCCACTTGCGATGCCTTTACTAACGTCTTTGTAGATTCGACTTCGTGAAGGATCACCTTCGAATTTCTCACGAAAATTTTGTCTAAAAAAACCAATACCTTTATCATCGAGTGGAAATTCTCGCGCAGGTAAAAGCCGAACTTCAGGCACAGGATATAAACTACGTTGTGTATCTACATCAAATGTACGAATGGTTTCTATTTCGTCATCGAATAAATCCACACGGTAGGGCAGATTGCTACCCATCGGAAATAGGTCAACTAAGCCACCACGAACACTAAACTCACCTGGACTTACCACTTGGCTAACATGGTGATAGCCAGCTTCAGCGCATTGCTTTCTTAAGGCCTCTAAGTCTAATTTTTGCCCTTTTTCGAGCATAAATGTATTCGCAGCCAGATAAGCAATTGGAGGTAATTGAATTAAGGCAGTTCCTGCGGGCACGATAACAACGTCACAATAGTTTTGACTGATTTGGTAGAGTGTAGATAAACGCTCTGAAATTAGATCGGGATGAGGTGAGAAGTGGTCGTAAGGAAGTGTTTCCCAGTCTGGTAACAAATTGACGATTAGATTAGGTGCAAACCATGGAATTTCTTCAAGCAGACGCTGCGCGTCAAAAGCATTTGCGGTAATGATAGCAAGAGGCGTTTTTATTTTGTTGGTTTTTAGCTTTAGTGCCAATTGTGCAAGCGTTGCACTATCTAAACCAGCGCATGTCTTGTCTATTTTTTTTGTGCTGCCTTGTGCTGGAATGGCTAAGGGAAACTGCATGAGGTCTTGCCACGAATCGTAAGTTAAGAAGCGGTATTATAGCCGTAGCAGTAGTGCTTCGGCTATGAATAAGATATCGATTATCTTGAGAGTTTACTGGTAAAGAGCCTTGATTTCTGCCTCAGCTTTAACCCAGTAATCACTCGGATTGCCAGCGAAATCATTTTTAAGTGCAATAAAGTAGGCTGCAACTTCTGTCATCTTATAAAGTGCTTCAGGACTCGGGTTAGTTTTCTTGGAAACGACTTTCTTTGTAATAGTTTTTTTTGTGAGCCCTTTTTTTACTGTAGATGCTTTTTTAGGAGCTACTTTCTTTGATGTTTCGGTCTTTTTTAAGTTTTGTTTCTCAGTTTTGCTGATGGTCATCTTCTTTCCTTTCAAGTTAAACGATAAAAACTTTTAAGAATGCCCACACATGGTAAGTGTGGTTGAAGTGCGCTTAAACAACTAAGATCTAGCAAAACAAAGTTATGCTAGATCTTTAATAAAAGCTTAAGCGATTAGCCTAATAGCTTTTTGAAGAATGCGCCGATTGAACTAAGTAAACCAAGGTTCTTTGCACTTGTTGGAGTCACGTTTGTTGGTGTGACAGTATTGGGCGCTACAGGTTTATTTGTTGCAACTGCTTTAGGTGAAGTGGGTTTTTTTGCTACTGCAGGTTTTTTTGCAGCAACAGTTTTAGGTGCAGCGGGTTTTTTTGCAGCAACAGTTTTAGGTGCAGCGGGTTTTTTTGCTACTGCAGGTTTTTTTGCAGCAACAGTTTTAGGTGCAGCGGGTTTTTTTGCTACTGCAGGTTTTTTTGCAGCAACAGTTTTAGGTGCAGCGGGTTTTTTTGCAGCTACGGGTTTGTCTGCTGCAGCCGTTGTTTCGTTTGTCGCCATTTTTAATCCTCTTCAATTTCAAAGAAATATCTTGGTTAATCTTATATAACGATTAATGCTTAAATAGAAGTAAAACACATAAACCATTTTTTGCCAAACTACCGAAAAAGCTTTTATACTGTTCCGCCTACTGTTAAACCATCAATCCTTAAGGTTGGCTGTCCTACACCAACAGGAACGCTTTGCCCCTCCTTACCACAAGTGCCAACGCCGCTATCTAGCTCCATATCGTTACCTATCATGGAAACGCGGGTTAGAACATCTGGCCCATTACCAATTAAAGTCGCACCTTTAACTGGGTAAGTAATTTTCCCATCTTCAATCATATATGCTTCAGCAGCACTAAAGACAAATTTTCCGCTCGTGATATCTACTTGTCCGCCACCAAAATTGGCTGCGTATAAGCCTTTTTTAACTGATTTGATAATCTCTTCAGGCGGAATATTGCCATTAAGCATGTAAGTGTTAGTCATACGAGGCATTGGTATGTGAGCGTAAGATTCTCGGCGCGCATTGCCAGTCATTGGCATACCCATTAAACGACTATTAAGGCTGTCTTGTATGTAGCCCCGTAAAATTCCATCTTCAATGAGTACAGTGCGTTGAGTTGGGTTGCCTTCATCGTCTAGGCTTAATGAACCGCGGCGGTTACTTATTGTTCCATCATCCACTACGGTAACCCCTTTAGAAGCCACGCGTTGGCCAATTTTTCCTGAGAAAGCTGAGCTACCTTTACGATTGAAGTCGCCTTCTAAACCATGCCCAATTGCTTCATGTAATAAAATGCCAGGCCAGCCAGCGCCAAGGACTACTGTCATGTTGCCAGCTGGTGCAGGTCGAGCATCTAAATTGATTAAAGCTTGATGCACGGCTTTTTCTGCATAGTCTTGTAATACTGCGTCAGTGAAGTATGCGTAATCAAAACGACCCCCGCCGCCTGCGGAGCCCTGTTCGCGACGTCCATTGCTTTCGGCAATCACATTGATAGATAAACGTACTAAAGGACGTACATCTGCAGCGATAACACCGTCGTGGCGAGCCACCATAATCACTTCATATTCGCCAGCGATGGAAGCCATTACTTGCGTAATTCGAGAGTCAATTTTGCGTGCATAGCTTTCTAAACGTTCTAATAATTTCACTTTAGCTTCTGCATTAAGTGATGCAATCGGATCTTGTGGAATGTAGAGTTGCGGGGCTTCTACATGATGAATGATTCCTGTTTTGCCAGCCTCAAAGCTATCAGCGCCAATCTTTGCAATTGCTTTTGTAGCAGTTGCAGCTTGCTGTAGAGCTGTTAAGTTAATGTCGTCTGAATAAGCAAAAGCAGTTTTTTCACCGCTAACGGCACGAACGCCGACGCCTTGGTCTATGCTGAAATTGCCTGATTTGACTTGACCTTCTTCCAAGCCCCAACTCTCTGAGCGACTGTATTGAAAGTATAAATCCGCGTAGTCAATATCATGCTTCATTATGTTGTTTAGTACAGACTGCAAAGCAGAAACGTCTAAGCTGGAAGGGGCTAGTAACGTTTCAGTAGCGGTACTGAAATGATTTGTTTGTTTGATTTGTTCTATATCTGGATTCATGTAAATCAGTATTATTTGAAAACGGTTCGGTGAGTGAGGGCAGGCAAACTTTTACGTAAACTTGCTTGATAGTCTAAGTTCATTGATGCAATCACTACACCAGAACCACGGGGTAAACGGTCAAGCACAACGCCCCAAGGGTCAACAATCATGCTGTCACCGTGCGTTTCACGCCCTGAAGCATGATACCCGCCTTGCGCTGGCGCTAAGACATAGCATAGATTTTCAATTGCGCGAGCGCGCACTAACGTTTCCCAATGGGCTTTGCCAGTAGTTTCTGTAAAAGCTGCAGGCACTAGAATTAAATCCACATTACCCATTGCGCGATAAAGCTCTGGGAAGCGTAAATCGTAGCAAATAGACAACCCAATTTTACCAAAAGGGCTGTCGATTGTGACTACTTGAGTGCCAGGGACAATGGTAGATTCTTCGTGGTATTTTTCGTTACCGAGATTGAGTCCGAACAAATGAATTTTGTTATATCTAGCAACTTGCTTGCCTTTGTTATCGTAGACCATACAGGCGTTATATACCTTGTCTTTTGTCTCTGATTGCAATGGAATGGATCCGGCTACAATCCAAACATCACGTTTTTTTGCTGTGTTAGATAGGAACTGTTGAATCGCACCATTCCCTTCTTTTTCACTGGCTTTTACTTTGTCTGTGTCTTTAACGCCCATGATGGCAAAATATTCTGGCAGTACAATTAGCTTCGCACCTTGTTCTGAAGCAATTTTAATTAAACGTTCCGCTTCACTTAGGTTCGCTGAAACATTTGGACCAGAGGCCATTTGTATCCCAGCGATTTTAACGATTCCAGCACCTACTGGTGTTGCTTTGGTATGATTGATACGTGATTTAATTGCCATGCAGTATTTCCAGTGAAATAGTAAGTCCTAGTTGATTAACATCATACCCGAATTGGCAAATGTTAAATATTGATGTGATTAAACTTTCTAAGGGATGAGGCTTTAGCGCCTTATTTTCCCAAAGGCAATGAAGAGTTGTTTGATGACGAGTTTTTGCTATCCTTCTCCTGTGGATCGTTCCATGTACCAACAATTTCGTATTGGGTTTCAGCAATTTTATTCAGAGGATCTTTTAGGATTTTCTGAGCAATAAATGCCGCGGCACCCACCGCAGGTCCGCCAGCAAATGCTGCTAGGGATAGCGTATCGCTAATGTAAGGTTTAGCTTTAATGAAAAGATGTTGTGTTTCTTTATCCAAGTCAGTTTCACCTTTAATTTCAACTTTTGCTGTTGGTCCGTCCATTTTAAAGTTGTCGCTAAACATGATGCCTCGCTCAATATTCACATCTGCAGTAATTTTGTCAAAAGTGAAGCCACTGCTAAATAAGTCTTTAAAGTCTAACGTTAGGCGTCTGGGTAAGTTTTGTAAGCTCAGCACGCTAAAAAGTCTGCCCACACCAGGCTCTACTTGAACGATTTGTCCTTTTTTAGCATCGAGATGCAGATTGCCTGATAGGTTGGGGATGTTGAATTCATGTGGGCTGCCAGCCCATTTTAATTGACCTGTAATTTCTCCAGTACCTCCTTTCATGACTTCGCCAAAGTCTAGGCGTTTGAGTGCTTTACCCATATCGCTTATTTCCCAATTGAAGCGTAATTTAGTATTTGGTTGTTTTTTCCAATTATTCCATTCTCCGTTAGCATTAATAACACCATCAGTTGTTGTTAAGCGTAATTTCTCTATGCCCCAATTGCCAAATTGCTCTTTAGCTTGTAGCTCCATGCGGCCAAGCTTCTTCTTGTTAATTTCAAAGTTATCTGCAGCAATATCTAATGCCGGATATTTGATATTGAGTTGTTTCGCGACAGCGTTGGTCGGATTTTTGACAACATCTGGAGTTGGGGATGGAAAAACTAAATTAGTTAAGTTACCACTTATCTTACCATTGCCGTCTTGACTCCACTTTAAGTCACCATTAATTTCATTGCTCTTAAGATTCATTATCCAAGCGTTATCAACCGACTTGGCATTTAGTCTTAGGGAATTGATGCGGCGATCAAATAAGTCAAGATGGCTGGTTGTTAAATCAATCC
>Ga0316224_1004419_pt1 | contig 10650 bp, 12 predicted proteins | sample TBH18013metaG_FD_206254 | JGI IMG/M metagenome (GOLD analysis project Ga0316224, IMG submission 206254) | Freshwater microbial communities from Trout Bog Lake, Wisconsin, USA - TBH18013 | ecosystem: Environmental > Aquatic > Freshwater > Lake > Hypolimnion/Profundal zone | place: USA: Wisconsin...
AGGAGAGCTATGTTTCCTCTCAATGTTCCATAGATTCTATGGGAAGACTGATTCTCCAGGCGGCTTATGTCAACGGAAAGTGGGTGTCCTGTGAAACGGAGAGCGTTCCGTTTCCCACTCCGCCTGCTCTTCCTGCCTATATCACCATCGAATTCAAAGAGCAGATTCCGAATGCTCCGGGATCTTGGCCCGCGTCCTGGGCTCTCGGCAATCTGTGCAATCCGTTCGGCCGAGATTCCTGTCCCTGGCCTACTCCGGGAGCGCAGGAATACGATTACGCCGAGTTCCTGGATGGCAACACGAACAGCGTCAATGAAGAGATTCACACCGGAAGTTCTCAAGGGAATCCAACAGACAACAACGGCGGTCAGGTGGCTCTTCCAAAGGGCGGCAACGCTTCGACTGCATTCCACGATTACGTCGTCCATCTGTCAGTAGGCCAGCTTCAGTTCTTTATCGATGGAGTGCTGGTGCAGACGATCAATGATTCCAGCATCACGAACAATCCGCCTATCTTCATTTTCAATGAAGCGTGCGGCGGGCCGGGAGCCAGCGGGTCTTGCACTTCCTCTGATCCTCCCGGGCCTTTCATCGTTGAATCTATCGTGGTGACGGATCAGAACGGCAACGTCTTTATCAACGGCTTCACGACAGCTCCTACGACGACAGGAGCTCCAGTTCCCATAGCACCGACGGGACTTACAGCAGTAACGGACTAAAGGAGAAACAATGAAGAGAATTTGGATCTTGGCGATTCTGCTCTTTCTGTTCGGCCTCAAGGCGAATGCCCAGAACTCTGGGAAATTGCGTGCGGCTGCAACAGCGCATTCGGTAACGCTTACTTGGAAGAATCCGGTTCCCCCGGCGGGATGCGCCATCAGTCTCAACAGCATCTACAAGGGGACGGCTTCCGGCAATGAAACTCTGCTGACGAGCACGACCGGCCCTGCCACAACCTACACAGACACGCAGGTCTCGGCGGGTCAAACCATTTTCTACTACGTGACCGCTACAGGAGCCTTTACGGTTACTCCGCCTCCGGCAAACTGCGGCGGGACGAATACCAATTCTACTACGGGCCAGAGCGTTCCTTCCAACGAAGTGGAAGCGATCATTCCATCCGCGCCTCCTCCGACTCTGTCCGTTCCTGCCGTGACTGTCAACATCATGGTGAAGGGGACCGTGTACATGACGGCCTCTTGGACAAGCCCGAGTCCCTTTACCAGCTATTTCATATACAGTCCGACTCAGGTCGTAACATCGGGCTATCTGGCCTCGTCTGCTGGCAGCTATTCTATGAACTGGACGGGAAAGACGGGCAAGATCTATACTGCTGCCATTACGGTGTGTGACCTAACCCTGGCTGTTTGTACTACAGCCCTGCTTCCACAGCCATGAAACTCAGGAAATGTGAACTGCCGGACCAAGTCTGGGGAAAGGGAGACTACGCCTGGATCGAAGGCACATTCCAGGACGTCTCCCTTTCTTTTCTCCTGATGTCTTGCCCATCGTGCGGTTACGTCACCACGACTTCTCACACTATCACAACTATTGAGAGAGAGCCGCTGACGCTGCTGGGAAAATTTCAGTGCCCAACATGCAGATACGAGTTTTCAGTTTCTAACGGGGTTGCTACGCCATGCCAGAGAGACTTGTCATTCGATGCTCGGACTGCCAGTTAGTCCAGTATCCAACACTGAACGGTTCGTGCCGTCGTTGCCGAAAACAACTCAGACGGGTGCCTGTCAAACAAATCTGTAAGGAAGTGCCGCAGGCTCTAGTTGAGAGCAAAAGGAATTCTGTTGAATTGGTGGAAACAATCGGGCATACGATAAAGAGCGTCAGGATAGCCCGTGGCATTTCTCAGGGAATTGCTGCTGATAGGATTCACATGTCTCGCAGCTACCTCTGCCGCATTGAAGATAATCAGATGAGCCCTAGCATGGGGAAGCTGGAGAAAATAGCTCTTGGCCTCGGAGTCTCTGTGGAGGTGCTCTTGGGGACAAAGAAGCTGGCGTATCCATGTTTGTACGACGACTGGGCTCTGGAGGTTTTCGAAATCTGCCGATGGCAGTCTCAAGATTTCAAGAAGGAAGTTCTGGTGGCTATGGAGAGAATGATCGACGACATGGAGACAAGGAGGAATGTTGCCCGAAAATATCACGGAAGGCAAGTTCAAAGTGGTGAAGAAACTCTGGGGCAAGGAAGAGTGGAGGATCAACAACGAACTGTATTGCATGAAGGTTCTAACAATTGATCCAGGAGGCTGCTCTTCCGAGCATAATCATCTGATAAAGGATGAGACGTTTATCGTGGTAGAAGGCTACGGCTTTCTGTCTTTGGGAAATGTCCAAGATATCCAGCTTAGTCCAGGACTTGTGGTTCGCATCAAGCGTTTGGTGAAGCATATGTTTTGGGTCCCGGCGTCATTGGAGAAACCTTGCATCGTCCATGAAGTTTCTACGCACCATGACGATGACGACGTGACAAGGTTTTCAGAGAGCAAAATCCTTCAACTTGGAGAGAAACCTAAATGGACAGGAGAGAATTCGTGATAACGACAGGCATTGTGGCAGGCTCGGCTTTTCTAGTGGGATGCGCATCTTCCAGCACATCCAGCATCCTAGAGGATATTGAGAAGTGGATTCCAGTTGGGGAGGATGCTGTCAACGGCATCATATCTCTTCTCCAGGGAGCTGGTCTAATCACTCCTCCAATTCAACTTATCATAACGGCTATCGAGACTGGCTTTTCTGACCTAGCGACTGACATTCAATCTTACGAGAACCTAAATCCACCACCGACCACCGTGCCTGCGAAGATAGACGCGGTGCTGAGTTTGCTTATCCAAAACATCCAGGCTCTGCTTTCGCAAGCCAATATCGGCGGGCCTCTTGTCGTGATCATCGGAGGTCTTGCCCAAGTCATACTGAGTACCATAGCTGGATTCCTGAACAAGGTCACCACCGTCGCACAGCTCAGATCTGCGAAGCTTCTCACTGGCCAACTGAAGATCGGGAAGACAACAGTTTCTTATGTTCCGCAGGCTCGTACGATCGGCAGATTCAAGAAGGATTACAACGCCGTGGCAAAAGCCAACGGCCATCCTGAAATCGAGCTCAAGCTGAGCTTCTGGGAGAGGTTCTAAATGGCAGATCTGAAAAGGTACAAGCTAGGTAAGAATCCAGTCGTCTACGACGATCGTACTCTGATGTTCTCCAAATATCTGAAGCTGGAGATCTTTCCGCCGATTCCTCAGACTAGAAACTGGGGAACCAATGTTTCTGACTGGGGAATGATGCTGAATGGTCCAAGCGAAAGTACTCTTGCTCCTCCAGGAGGCTTGGGCGACTGCGTTCCTGCGGAAGCTGGGCATTCAATCATGGGCTGGACAAGCAATGCCAAGGGTCTCATCGTTCCTGGCAACGATGAGATTTTGAAAGCGTATGAAGCTGTGGGAGGATATGTCCCTGGCGATCCTTCTACAGACAACGGCTGTGACATGCTGTCCATGATGAAGTTTATGCGCAAGACGGGCATTGCCGGAGTTACGATTAAGGCATTTGCTTCTCTGAGGACTCCGCCTCTGAACACTGCCTGGGTGGAGGCTCAGCAATCGATCGACCTGTTCGGCGGGGTTGCTCTGGGATTGGCGATGCCCATCAGCGCTCAGAGTCAGGATACAGAGTGGACAGTTCCGGAAGAAGGACCAGTTGGAGACGGGGCTCCAAATTCATGGGGAGGTCATTGCGTTCTGGGCATAGGCTACACCCTGGACGGAATCTTGGTGGTATCCTGGGGCATGATCATCCTAGCGACCTGGAATTTCCTTCACTACTACTGCGACGAATCTTACGCTGTCCTGTCTCAAGCCTGGATGTACAAGAAGGACTGGGCTCCGAGCGGATTCGATATGGTTCAACTGGAAAAGGATCTGTCAAGCTACTAGTTTTTATTCCTAAAGTCTGGCAAGGAGGGAGTAGTGGGCGAACCTGTAGTCGCATTCTGTACGACGTGCAAGAACCGAACCTATCATTTGAAACAGACGCTTCCAAAAAATCTAGAAGACAACCCCGGACCTAATTCCAAATTCGTGGTGCTGAACTACGGGAGCCAAGACGATTTCGAAGAGTATGTCTCGAATTTTCATGGTAAAGACATAGCTTCTGGGAAGCTGGCCGTATACAACTTCCCAGGAGCGATGGGTTCATTTCGCATAGCTCACGCTAAGAACATGGCTCATCGTCTTGGCATTTTAGAAGGAGCGGACGTTCTGGTAAATCTGGACGCGGACAACATGACCGGTCCCGGATTTGGAGACTACGTTTCTACATTGTTCGCCTCAAAGCATGGAGCTCCTATATTTCTGTGGGGCAACATGATTAAGGGAGTTCTACCGCGCGGCATTAGCGGAAGGATTGCAACCAGCAAGAATGCCTTCATCAAAGCTGGGGGATATGACGAGAAGTTTGAGACCTGGGCACCGGACGACAAAGACTTCAACTTTCGACTGCGTCAGCTTGGCTATACGGGAATTGAGATTGATACCAAATATCTGCAAGCGGTACGGCACAATGACAAGATACGTTTCAAAGAATATCCCCACGCGAAAGACGGTGCCGCGCACTATGAGTACAGTCAAAAAGACAGGAGCGGCACTTCTGTAGTCAATTTTGGAAACGTCGGATGCGGCATCGTGTTCCGAAATATGAACTATGATACGTCTCTCCGCCTTTCTCCGTTTCCAACTCGTATCTTTGGGATAGGGATGCACAAGACGGCTACCACCAGTCTTCATCAAGCCTTTGACATTTTAGGACTGAACAGCGCCCATTGGAAATCTGCCCACTGGGCCAAGGCTATCTGGCGGGAAATGAACAATCTTGGATATTCTCCAACTCTAGAAAGGAACTACTCCCTCTGCGACCTTCCTTTTCCAGTTCTCTTCAGAAAACTGGACGCTGCCTATCCAGGTTCAAAGTTTATCTTGACTACAAGAGACGAGATGGGCTGGCTAGACACTGTGGGAAAGCACTGGGACCCCAACTTCAACAAGTTCCGATCTGGATGGGACAATGATCCTTTTACTAACAGGATGCACAAGATCGTCTACAAAAGACAGGACTTCAATGCTATAGACTTTCTAAACCGCTATAGGAGACACAACACAGAAGTCCAAGAATATTTTAGAGATCGTCCTAACGATCTTCTGGTCATGCCGATGGACGAAGGAGCAGGATGGCCGGAGCTCTGCAATTTCCTAGGATTGCCCATTCCAGAAGTTCCATATCCTAGAGCATACTCAGCGTATTAAGGAGGAGCAGATGGATACTCAGGATCGTAGTCGTCAGCGTAGTAAGCATCACCATCATCACCCAGGAGGAACCGTGACACCAGTACCGCCGACACCGCCAGAGCCGGTGAAAGTTGGTTTGTGTAGGATCGTTCGTTTTCAAAATCCAGACGGCACATTCATTCCAGCCATAGTGACCGGAGTAAACTCAGACGGAAGCGTGAACCTGCATCTATTTCCAAATGTGAAGACTCAGAGCTGGATGCAGACGTTTGTCACCAGCGTAATCGAGGGGGACACGCCCGGTCAGTGGTCTTGGCCCCCTCGTAGCTAAGTAACTAGTGCCATGTGGAGGTAATGATGGCGATCATGGCAGGCGGTCCTTTTGGAGATGAAGAAGGACCCGTAGTTTTTCCACTCAGACCTGTTTCTGTAATCGATCATGGCGACGTGACCCGGCTGCTCGAATCGAAGCGAAAGAAGTCGAACAAAGCTATCCTTCGAGCAGCCGACGGTCACAAGCCAAAGGGAACCAAGAAGTTGAAGAAGTTTCCCGGCGGCAAGAATCTCGCCAAGGAAGCTTCCAAGAAAAAGAAGGGTCCTTTCGGCAATGTCGAGAAGCCCGTCGCGGCGAAGGGCAAGGGAATTCGGGTAACCGAGTCCAGGGGTCCCATGGGTCAGCTTCTGGAAAAAGCTCCTCCAGGCCGTGAAGATCAAGTCCGAAAGTTAAAGAAAAATAAGAACATCGATAATCCGTTTGCTGTAGCCTGGGCGAGCTACAACAAGAGCGCTTAATGCCATTTCGCCGTCTAAGAGAAAGAACTGCTACAAGCTTCACTCCTGTCAAGGAGGCGAAGCGCCTGCCTATCTATCCTCCGGATCATAAAGTCGGGATGGTCGTACCTCAAGGAGGCTCGGACTGTGCCAAGTGCGAGTATCTTGGAGACGATCAAAAATCTTGCAAGGAAAAGCACTTCGTCAAGTGGAACGGCTCGAACAGACTTCCGGCTCCGGCGGATAGATTTTGCTGCGACTTCTTCGAGGCGGGATGAAGGACAGTTTCCGCGTATCCTCTGTCATCAAGATGGTGATCCGTGATAAGCACGGAGCCATCAAATCTGTCAGTTACGGAACCAATCTAAGAACCAATCTTGGAGACGCCTACTGGAACTCTCAGCTATTCGGCATCCCAGGAGCTATAGCGAACTGGATTGGAATTACGACTGACTCGAACCCGCCTTCCGCTACAGACACTGTTCTTCCCAGTGAAGAAACCACGAACGGCCTTCAAAGAACCGCTGGCGTCGTTGCGTACACCCCGAATACCAATGTCACGGCAATCACTGCCACGTACTACTATACGGGAGCTGTCCCTCAGGTCATAGCGAAGGCCGGACTCTTCAATGCGGGCTCTGGCGGAACGATGGTTCTGGAGACGCTGCTGAACACACCCGGCACGGTAAATGCTAGTGGTGATACGCTCACGCTCACATGGACGATTACTTGGTAGGAGGGGATGTGGACGAAGCTTTCAAGGGTGAAGAAGACTCCCGACTGAAAGGATATAACGGGAGAGTGACTCATCCCACTCTTCCTCTGGAGCGGACTTATTGCTCCAATTGCGGGAAACCATATGGATGGGCTAGCGTGGAGAGCAGTCAGCTCATCGCCGCCGCAAAGATCGTTGTCTACTGTAATGAATGCGAGCATAGTCTCGAAGGAAGAATGGGTCCTATCCCATTCCCACAGGTTTCTAACGATGACATGCGCCGACTCCAACTTAGCGAGGGCGATACTCTGCCAGAGACGAAGTCGAACATGGCGAGCGTTCCCGGCCTTGGCAAACTTCAATGCCCCAAATGCGCGCATTCCAATTTTCACCTGGAAGATCAGGTGATTAACGGCGTGGTTGATTCGGAGAAGCCTCAAATTGCAATCTGCCATTGCTGTAGCGACAATCACGGTCAGGCAGCACATCCACTTAGGAAAGGATGGCTTCTGAGAGAGCGGGTGCAACTCGTAGTCTCAGCGGCTTAGAAACAAAAGGAGAAAAGATGACGCCTTATTTCTACGCAGACAACTCGCAGCAGACCACGAATGCTTCGGCAAATACCGACACGCTCTTGGCAGACTTCAAGACGGCGGCTGCCGGGCATCGTGCCTACATCACCAAGCTTCAAGCAGGAAACTTTTCCAACGCAATTGACAACCAAGTCCGCCTACAACTGCGTCGCTTGGCGACGTACGGAACCTACACGTCTGGGTCGTCTATCACGCCTCAGCCAAAGGTTGCGGACGCTCCAGCGGCGAACCACACGTCCAGCGTTCTCCCATTCCTAGGCTCTGGCGTTTTGGCTGCTGTCTCAGTAGCCCAGATTGCCTACAACACGCGCGGAACTGGGATGTGGGCGGCTTTCGTCGACGATGAGAAGATCGGCATGGTCGGCGTTGGCACGGCGGTCAACGGCGCGGTTCTTCTGGACTCGGAAGCGTCCGGCGCGTCCGTGGCCGTCCCGTACGACGTAACCGTTCAGGAATAATCGCTGTGGAAAACTCGGCTGAGCTGTCTACATGGGCATCGCTCCGGCCGGTTGGTCCCGGTACTGAGCTTGAGCCCAACGAGCAGTTCCTAGACTTTGCGTCAGCGAAAAAAGCGCTGCCCATTCTCAAGGAACTGCTCCGTAGGGACGAACAGAACTGGCAAGCCGCTGTCAACATGGCGGCGATCTACCGGATTCTAGGGGATTGTGATAAAGCTCTCGCCATCCTTCAAACGTGTCTCAAGATATCTGATGATCTGCTTGTTCATCTTAATCTCGGCATGGTGTACGGCGATCATGGTCTCTTTGATCAGGCTTTTAGACATATTGAAATAGCTCATCTGAAGAATCCCAACCATCGATTCGCGGCATTCCTGTACGGGGAGTTTCTTCTGAGAGAAGACCGCTATAGGGAAGGCTGGCCTATATTCTTGCAGAATCGTCCGCTAAAGGAAATATCCGAGACGTTTTCCAAAGTGATTCCTGAGTGGACTGGGCAATCCCTAGAAGGGAAAAAGCTTCTAGTCCTAGGGGAGGGCGGCTTCGGGGACACGATCATGTTCCTGAGATACTTCGGGAAACTTCAGAACTCGAAAGCTTCTAGGCTTACATTTGCAGCTAGAGACAAGATGCTAGGGCTCCTGTCAGGTCACCCATGGATTGATGAGCTCATAGGCTTGGAAGACCTATCTAGGTATCCAGATGTGATGTCTCAGTACGACTTGTTTGTTTCTATGCTTTCGTTTCCTGCCATCTTCGGCACTGAGATTGAGACAATTCCGTGGTGGGAAACTCCATACCTCCGTGGCTGTGTTCCTCCGTCTGCGTACGTTCCTTCTGGTCCTAAACTAAGGGTAGGCTTGTGCTGGTCTGCTGGAGAGACTTGGGAAGTCAAGCACTATCGTTGTCTGGATTGGAAGCAAGCCCGAGCTCTTCGAAGTATGGAAGGAATAGACTGGGTCAGTCTCCAGTACGGCGAGAACCGTTCTATCAAAACCTGGGAAGACACAGCGAGACTGATAGCCGGGTTGGATCTTGTGATCAGTGTGGACACTTCTGTGATGCACTTGGCCGCCGCGATGGGAGTCAAGACCTGGGTGATTCTTAACAGTTTCAGTGCTTGGCTGTTCGGGCGATATGAAATTTGTCCGTGGTATCCGTTCATTCGGCTGTTCCGAAATGAAGGCGTGAACATCCAGAAGGCACTGGATTCTTGCACTGAAGAGTTGAAGAAACTGGTTTAGGAAGGAGGGAGAGTGAAAAGGTATCTTTTACCGATTATTCTGTCTGTTGTGGGAGTTCTTTTCTTCGCTAGAGCCTCATTGCAGTCCCAGACGAATATTTTCGCATCTATCACGAGCGCCAGCACTGTGTTCCAGGGACTTCTAGATGGAGCTGCTCCCGTTACGATTACTACGACAGCTTCTTGCAACTTAGGAGTTGCTTCTGGCTGCGCCACGGCTGCGTACGGATCCGGATATACAGACAATGAAGATGCTACGGCAGGAGCTGCGATTACCTACACTCTCCCGTCGAATCCTCTTCTGGCTACTGGAGGAGCTAGGCAGTACTGCGTCGATAACGCAAACAATGGCAGCAATCCTAACACAGGCACTATAGAGATTGCGACGTATGGGTCTGGTCAGTATATCATCTTTACAGACGGAACTCTGACTGCCTCGGGGGGATACGTAATCTCTGGTGGAGCGGCTAGGGATTCGGCCTGTGTCCGAGGAGTTGACTCCACTCATTGGATGTTGTATGTCTACTCTGGCACCTGGACAGAACACTGATGAAAAGATTTATCCTAGCTCTTGCGTTCCTTTTCTTTCTTCCACTGGCACTTAAGGCCGGTGAGCCGGATCTTCCTTTCGTTGACAGAGTCGTTGAAGATGTTACAGGTCAGCCCCCTCAAATTGTTCAACAGGTGGTCGCGAATACTCCAGCGTCCTCCTCTGCTATAAACTTGGGCGTCTCTGATTTGCTTGTAGATATGAATGGCAATTCTGTCGGGACTCAGGCGACGGCAGCAGTTCTTAATACCGGAACTGTGAGCCCTGGATTGGGAAGCTTCGGAGGCTGGTTTGTAGGTGGCACTGGCTCACCAGCAGATCTTACAGTGGGGGCAGCTCAGCCCAACTGTAACATCACATCAAACCAATACGAATATATCTATACTACCAAATATACCAGTACACACAGCGAGCAATCTCTAGCGATCAATAATGAGGCAGCAGAGTATACGCAAGCTTATCTCTACTTGCCTTTTGAGTCAGAGGGTACCTCCTGGGGCTTGCCAGTTGTCAACGTCTTCGGTTGTCTAGCGGAAAATGTCTCGAACGGTTCTGGCCTATTTGATAGAGTTATCACATGGAACGTTAATGGCAGCTTTGATGCTGTTCTACAAACGGCGGCTCCTGGCGGTGGCTATGCTTTCCGTCTAGAAACTGATCCTGGAGGCTCAGCAGGATCTATAGTTTTTGCCAATAGCAGTGGCCCAGGTGTCTACTATTATTATCTGCAAGACAATGCTTCAAGTGGCTATGCGACGGCTTGTGTGTGGGAATTTGTCAGCGTGAGCTGGTCTTTGCTAGGCTGTGGAACTCGTCAGGAGCAAGGCATTCCTATCAGCTATATAACTTTTGGAAACAACGAAAGCGGGACCGACAATTCAACAACTTTTTTTCAAAACACCCAAGTGAGTTTTTCCAATGTGGGGCTTACGACCTGTACCAGTTCTTGCTCCCCGAACAATTCTCCTATTACTGGCTTTGCGCAATCTATCTGGCAGATGCAGTCTCTGTATAATTCTACAGA
>Ga0316224_1004420_pt1 | contig 10647 bp, 11 predicted proteins | sample TBH18013metaG_FD_206254 | JGI IMG/M metagenome (GOLD analysis project Ga0316224, IMG submission 206254) | Freshwater microbial communities from Trout Bog Lake, Wisconsin, USA - TBH18013 | ecosystem: Environmental > Aquatic > Freshwater > Lake > Hypolimnion/Profundal zone | place: USA: Wisconsin...
CCGCCCAATACGGCGAACTGGGGCGCTGCGAACCGCGCCGAGCGGCCTGCCTCCCCTCATGGTGCAACAGAGCGATTCAATTCCGTCGCAAACCGCTCTCGTCCTCTCCGTGTTCCCGGCAAAGGGCGGATCAGCGGCCAAGCCATCCGGCGACGGCGTAGAGGGCCAGACAGCCGCCCAGGATCACCAGCAGCAGCGCGGTAAAGACGGTGCGCCAGCCGCTGCCTGCCCGGCGCAGGTCGAGGAAGTGGTCGAGCACCTGGCGGGCCTTGATGAACGAGGCCGCCAAAGCCACCAGCACCGCCAACATCGAACTGCTGCCATGGAGGCCGCCGGTCAGGGCGGCCCCGGTGGAGACCACGGTCAGCAGCGCCAGGACGGTCCAGGCCCGAATCAGCCGGCGGCCCCAGGCCTGGCCGTCTTCCAAGGGAACGGATGACGGGATGTCGCTCACGACACCACCAATTGACGATAAATGCGGGGCAAGGCCGCCGACAACTGGGCCACATGGTTGATGATGGCGAAGCTGCCGCGCCCGAACAGATGGGGGAAATAACTCTGCGCCTTCTGGTCGATGGTGATGCCGAACACCCCCAGGCCCTTGGCGCGCGCCTCCTGCACCGCCTTGCGGGTATCCTCGACCCCATAGCGGCCTTCGTAATGATCGATATCGTTGGGCTTGCCGTCGGTCAGCACCAGCAGCAGCCGGTGGCGGTTGGGACGTTCCTCCAAGCGTTTGGCGGTATGGCGCAAGGCGGCGCCGATGCGGGTGTAATAGCCCGGCCGGATGGCGCCGATCCGCCGCATGGCCTGATCGCCGAACGGCTCGTCGAAATCCTTCACCGTATCCAGCTTGACCCAGGAGCGTTTGCGCGAAGTGAAGGTGAAAACGGCGAAGGGATCGCCGCAGGCGGCGAGACCGTGGCTGAACACCGCCAGGGCTTCCTTCTCCACATCGAGCACCCGGCGGTTCTCGACCCAGGCATCGGTGGACAGCGAGGCATCCACCAGCAGCGCCACCGACAGGTCGCGCTCCATGGAGCGGCGTTGCAGCCACACCCGGTCCGACCCCATGCCGCTGGCCACCAGATCGCAGCGCGCCCGCACCACCTGGTCGGTGTCCAACTCGCCGCCGTCGGCCTGGCCACGCAACACCACCGGCCGGGTCCGCAACGCCTCGAACTGGCGTCGGACCGTGCGGATGCGCCGCTTGGCCTGATCATCGGGCACCCAGCCCTCGCCCTCCTCCGGCGCCGCACCGACCAGCACCGCGCAATGGGCGGGATGGTAGGCCTGCGCCCGGTAATCCCATTCCGGGTAAAGGTGGGTGCCGGTCAGGCGGGTGGTGTCGGTGGCCTCGGGCGGCAGGTCGAGATCGAATTTGAGCCTGGTCGCCGCCTTGCGGCTGTGCTGGGTCAGGGTCATGGTGTCCAGGTCGTCGGCCGCCTTGCGGGCTTCCTCCTCGTCGGTATCGTCGATGCCGCGATCCACATTGACCATCTCGGCGAAGGCCAGAATCTTCTCGAACCGATTGAGCAGCAGCGGGTCCTTGCGATTGGCCTGATCCTGCTGGCGCCGCTCGGCATGGCGGCGCTTGTCCTGGTCGTCCTCGGCCCCGCCGCTGTCGCCCTCGGCCGGATCGGTGTCGCCACGCGGAGCCGAGCCGGGCAGCATGTGCAAGGCCTCGCCCCACAGCGGCACCGGCAGGAACGGGCGGTAGCCGCGCGGAGCCTCCACCGGCGGAACCTGCCCTTCCATGACGGCGGCCCGGTAGGGCGACGCCACGACCGTTCCCCCCAGCAGTTCCATCACCACCGCCTCCACCGCCTTTTCCGCCCCGTCGAGGGAGCGGGCGGGACGCGACGCGGCCAAGGCCGCCGCCAGCCGGGCATGGGACGCGGCGAGGCCGGGAAAAGCCGCCAGCACCGCCCGGGTGGCGGTCCGCGCCCGGATCAGGCCGGCCAGATCGGCGCGGAGCGGGTCGGCCTCGCGCGCCACCGGCGGTTCCAGCACCGCGAAATAGGCGGCCAGCCAGAAATAGAGGGCGTGGTTGAGCTCGGCTTCGGCGAAGACGGCGATGGCGTCGGGCAGCGCCAGACTGACCTCGTCGCGGCTGGCCGTCACCAGCCGCTCGCGGTCCATGCCGACCCGCTGGCGCCAGCTCAGGCGATGCTCGGAGTCACGGGCCGAAGCCCCGGTAATCTGGATGCCGCGATCCCCGCCCAGGCCCCGGAAGAACACCGCCAGCCGGCCGCGCACCGCGTCGAGACGGACCTCGGCGGCGGGATGGCTCGGCCAACTGGCCCGGTCGCCGACCAGGCGATGCCACAGGCCGCCGACCCGTTCCTCCAATTCCAGGGCGTGAAACAGATTCATCAGCCGAAGACCGCGCGAACCACGTCCTGCAGCCCCTTCTTGACGTCGGGATCGTCGCTGAGCGGCTCGATCATGGTGGCCTGCACCGCCTCGGCGATGCCGACCCCGGCGACCATCAGAGTGGCGCAATAGACCAGCAGGCGGGTGGAGACGCCTTCTTCCAGATCGTGACCCTTGAGGGCGCGCAGACGGCCGGCCAGGGCGATCAGCGGCTGCACCTTGGCCTCGGGCAGGCCGGATTCCTCGGCAACCACCTTGAGTTCCAGTTCGGGCGGCGGAAAGTCGAATTCGATGGCGACGAAGCGCTGGCGGGTCGAGGGCTTCAACTGCTTGAGAACGTTCTGATAGCCAGGATTGTAGGACACCACCAGCATGAATTCGGCCGGCGCCTGCAGCAATTCGCCGGTACGGTCCAGCGGCAGCAGCCGGCGGTCATCGGTCAGCGGATGCAGCACCACGGTCACATCCTTGCGCGCCTCCACCACCTCGTCCAGATAGCAGATGCCGCCCGAGCGCACCGCGCTGGTCAGGGGGCCGTCGGTCCACACCGTATCGCCGCCCTTGAGCAGGTAGCGCCCGGTCAGATCGGCGGCGGTGAGATCGTCGTGACAGGATACGGTATAAAGCGGCCGCGCCAATCTGGCCGCCATGTAGGCGACGAAGCGGGTCTTGCCGCAGCCGGTGGGACCTTTGAGCAAAAGCGGCAGGCGATGGCGCCAGGCCAGCTCGAACAAAGCGCATTCATTGCCCTGGGGCAGATAGAACGGAAGATCGGACATCGGAAGAATGGCTCCAAGAAAGAAGGGCGGCCGAACCGATCGGCCGCCCCCGTCAGTGTCTTATTCCGCCAGGGCCTAGCCCCGCGTCGGCACCGTCTGGCGGCTGGGAGCCACCATGGACGCCAGGTAGAGGACCAGACCGAGCACGACGGCCAGGCCACCGCCCAGACGCATCCAGTAGAACAGGCCGAGTTGGGCCTGAACTTCCATGTAGGACATCCCCATCACCCGTTCGAGATGGGTCTGCACCACCCCGGCGAAGGTCAGCGCGAAGGTCATGAAGGCCACCCCGCTGGTCATGATCCAGAAGCTCCACATATTGAGCACCTGCTTGTAGGGCTCACGCTTCATCAGGCTGGGCATGGCATAGGTGAACATGGACAGATTGATCATGGCATAGGCGCCGTAGAAGGCGAGATGGCCATGAGCGGCGGTCACCTGGGTGCCATGGCTGTAGTAGTTGATCGGCGCCAGGGTATGCAGGAAGCCCCACACGCCGGCCCCGAAGAACGACATCACCGCGCAGCCCAGCGACCACAGCAGCGCCGCCTTGTTGGGATGATCGCGGCCGCCTTTCCACACCATGGTGAAGGCGAAGATCACCATGGCGAAGAACGGGATGACTTCCAGCGCCGAGAAGATGCTGCCGATCCACTGCCAATAGCCGGGGGTACCGATCCAGTAATAGTGGTGGCCGGTGCCGAGAATGCCGGAAAACAGCGACAGGCCGACGATGACGTACAGCCACTTCTCGACCACTTCACGGTCGACGCCGGTCAGCTTGATCATCAGGAAGGCGAGGATGGAGGCCATCACCAGTTCCCAGGTGCCCTCGACCCACAGATGGACGACCCACCACCAGAACATCTTGTCGAGCACCAGATTGGCGGGGTTGTAGAAGGCGAACAGGAAGAAGAGCGCCACCCCCCACAGACCGAGCAGCAGGATGTTGGTGATCACCGTCTTGCGGCCCTTCAGCACCGTCATGCTGACATTGTAGAGGAACATCAAGGCCACCACGACGATGCCGACCTTGATGATCAGCGGCTGTTCCAGATAGGAGCGGCCCTGATCGGCGGAATAGCCGAGCAGGTAGCCCACCACCGCCGCGCCGGCGGCGCCATAGAACAGCCAGAACTGCAACTTGGCCAGGAAGGGGCTATGCAGTTCGTTCTCGGATTCTTCCGGAATCAGGTAATAGGTGCAGCCGAAGAAGCCCATCAGCAGCCACACGATCAAGGCATTGGTGTGAACCATGCGGATGACGTTGAACGGCAGGAAGTCCGGCAGGGCGGTTGGGACGACGTAGAGAATGGCGCCGAGCAGACCGAAAACGAGCTGAGCGGCGAACAGCGACAATGCGCCAATGAAGTAGAGCTTGGCGACGCTCTGCGATTCATATTTCATGGGTTTTGTCTTTCAATTCGCTCAGCCGGCCTTGCGCGGCGGCCAGTTCTGGGTGTTGACCTTGCTGGTCCACTTCAGGAAATCGACCAGATTGTCGAGCTGGGTTTCGGTGAAGTTGAACTGCGGCATCTGGTGGCGGCCCTCGACCCGGGTCGGCTGGGATTTGATCCAATCCTTGAGGCCCTGGCGGGCGGCGTCGGGGTCGCTATCCCCACCATAACGCAGCCACACATCCTTCAATTCCGGCGCGAAACGGGCCCCCTCGCCCATCAGCGTGTGGCAATCGAAGCAGGCGCTCCGCTCCCAGACGCGTTTGCCGGCCTCGACGCCCGCTGTGATTGGATTGGCTTCGACAATGGCGTTGGCGGTGTGGACGCTCTGCGCCACCAACCCAACGAATATGACGAAGAAGAAAACCGTGCCCCCGTAGAAAATGTTACGGGCCGCGGATTTCGTCAGTGTTTCGGACATGACTTCTCCTCGAAAACGGTGTTGCTGGGGGCATACCTCCGGATTGCTGTCTTTAGCGCTCGCACTCCCCACTCCGCCGCACTGTAGGGACCGGAGCGGCGGGGGAACTTGATGACGGTCAAGCGGGGCTAGAGCGGGATGATTTCAAGTCGACTCATCCCGCGACAGAGGCCGTTGAGGCCGAGGCCAAGCAAACCGGAGGTTTGCGCCCGGTGAGGGACATACAAAATGGCTAGAGCATGATGCGACCTGATCGCATCATGCTCTAATGACTGGTCCCGGACGAATAGTTAATTTTATTGGAAACATTGTACTTACCCACCGGATGGCGCATGGGCAGGCGGGCGATCACCCCGAAGCTGGCGGCATCGAAGGCGATCACTTCGCCATCGTCCTCCATCACCGACACCAGCACCTTGGAACCGGTGCGATCAAATTCGGCATGGGCGGTGGCGCGGCCCGGCGCCGGGCGCAGGGTCCGGACGATCTCCAGCCGGTCGAGATCGATGATCTGGATGGCGTCCTTGTCCTTGCCCATGGAAACATCGGTCCAGGCGAAGCGCGAATTCTCGTGGCTCCGCATGAAGAAGCCCGGCCCCAGGGTGGGGATGCGCTTGACCGTCTGCCAGCTTTGCATGTCGATGACGCTGATCACCCCTTCCTTGAGGTGGGGCGTGGCCATGTAGTCGCGGCCATCCCGCGCGAAGATGATGCCCGATCCCAGATGCGGCATGCCGGGCAGATCGATCCGGGCGATCTCGGTGCCGGTGACCAGATTGATCACATGGCCCTTGCCGCCGTCGCGGCTGGCCCCCATCAGAGTGCGGTAGCCCCGGTCGAAGAAGAAGTCGTCGATATAGTCGCTGGTCTCGATGCGGCGCACCGGGAACGGTCCCGGCTCGGCGAAGCCTTCCGCCATGCCCGGCTCGCGGTTATGGACGAAGCCGTTAAAGATGGGCTCGTGGTCGTCGGTATAGGGAATCTCCCACAGCTCCTTGATATCCTTGAAGGCGGCGATGAAGGCGTGGCGGGGCGGCGCGGTATAGACCGCCGACACCCGCGACGAGGTCCCATCCCAGCCCTTGGCCTCGATCACCCGGACCGGCGACAGCCGCTCGGCGTCCAGCACCACCAGGGTATGGGGCAACAGGTTGCCGACCATCAGGAAACGGCCGTCACCCGATACCGCCACGTTGCGGGTATTGATCCCTGCGCGGACCTCCGCCACCAGTTGGAGCGAATAGAGGTCGTATTTGCTGATCCAGCCATCGCGCGAGGCGAAATAGACGAAACGGCCATCGGGCGAGTATTTGGCGCCGCCATGCAGGGCGAAACGGCTGGGAAAGCGGGCGAGCGGCGTCAATTTGTCGCCGTCGAGGATGGTGACGTGATGATCGCCGGCCTCCACCACGGTGAACAGGTTGAGCGGATCGGCATCGTATGCCGGCCGGGCCGGCAGGGTGGCGGGATCGACCTTGACCACCTGCGAGGCCGCAATCTCGGCCATCCCCCATGGCGGCACCGCGGGCAACGGCGTGAAGACATAGTCGGCCAGCGCCTTGATCTGCTCCGGGGTCAGCTGGTCGGCATGGGCCGGCATCTGGGTGGCGGGGCGGCCCTCGGCGATCACCTTGGCGGCCTCCGCCCTGGTCAGCCGCCCCAGATTCTCGGGCAGCAGCGCCGGCCCGATCGCCCCCAGGCGGTCGCCGCCATGGCACGAGGCGCAATGCTCGGCGAACAGCAGCGGCACATCCTCGGCGGCAAGGGCGGGAAGGGCGGCGAGGCACAGCCCCAGGGAAATCCATACAGCCTTCATGTTAGGGTGTGCCGTCAGTTAGCACGTGGCCGCGGTGCCGCCCCGCAGGGGCAAACGACGCCCGCAGGGCGGCCCCGAGCAAATGCGAGGGGTGGGCGAAGCCCACAGGCGAGGGATTTTTGTGTCCAGGCAGAAGCGTGGAGCGACGCGGACTGGTTGTTCGCAAGCGACAAGCAACGAACCTGGGCGCGAAAAGACCCGCGTCCCTTGTGGCCCTTCGGGCCATCCCTGTCGGGATCGCATCTGCGATGCGCCGCTTGCCCTGCGGGCTGCGCCGGGTTGCGCCGGAATTGGCCGACTGATGTGTCGAAAATCTCGACCGTAGCTCCGCTACGCTCATCACTTTTCTCCTGTCATTCCGCCAATTTCGGCGGCAACGCGACTCATGCGGTAACTGACGACACACCCTAATCCGATCTCCTCGTCGGTCAGGTAGCAGCCGGGGTCCTCGGCCCAGGGATTGCCGGTAATCCGCTCGGCCCGCACCCGGGTATTCCCGTTGCAGATGGCGAGATGGCGGCAATCGGCGCAGCGGCCTTCCACCGGGCGGGGATGGCGCCTCATCCCGGCCATCAGCGGGTCGGACAGGTCGGACCAGATCGTCGAGAACGGCCGCGACCGCACATTGCCGAGCGAATGGTGCCACCACATGGTGTCGGGATGGACATCGCCGAGATTGTCGATATTGGCGACGTTGACCCCCGAGGCGTTGCCGCCCCACTGCACCAGCCTGGACGTCATGTGCTGGACATGATGGGACTGGTGACGCCGGACCCAATCCAGGAAATAGGGGCCGTCGGCATCGTTGTTGCCGGTGACGAATTCGCGCCGGCGCCCGGCCTGGACATGGGACCAGGCGGTGTCGAACAGAAAATCCATGGCGACGCGGGTGATCTGAACCGAGGCGTCATCGCCGCGATTCTTGTTGCCGCGTCCGGCGTAATTGAGGTGGGAGACATAGAACCGGGTCACGTTCTCCGCCTCCATCAGCCCCACCACCTCGGGCAGTTCGACGGCATTGTCCATGGTCATGGTGAAACGCAGTCCCACCTTGACATCGCGGCGGACGCAGGCGCGGATGCCGGCCAGCGACAGGTCGAATGCCCCATGACAGGCCCGGAAGCGGTCATGGGTGGCGCCGATCCCGTCGATGCTGATCCCCACATAGTCGAAGCCGGTGGCGGCGATCCGGTCGGCGACGGCGGCGTCGATCAGGGTGCCGTTGGTGGACAGGGCGGTGTAGAACCCCATGGCCTTGGCCCGCTGGGCGATGGCGAAGATATCGGGCCGCAACAGCGGTTCGCCGCCCGACAGGATCAGCACCGGCACGCCGAACTCCCGCAGATCCTCCATGACCGCGAAAACCTCGGCGGTGGACAATTCGCCGGTGAAATCCTTATCGGCGGAAATGGAATAGCAGTGCTTGCAGGCCAGATTGCAGCGCCGCGCCAGCGTCCAGATCACCACCGGCCCCGGCGGTGCGCGGCGCGGCCCCGGCGGGGTCGGGGTGATGAGCTCCTGCATGAATTGGGAGAGGCGGAACATCTATAATCTCAACCCCGTCTTCTTGAGGATGCGCGAGCTGTACAGCACCAGATGACCGCGCGACAGCGGCCCCAGCACCTCGGCGATTCCCGCCACCAGGACATCGGCGTCGGCGCGATTCCGGGCATGGATCATGGCGAACAGCGAATACGGCCAGTCGGGCAGGTGGCGCGGCCGGTGATAGCAATGGCTGACGGAACTCAGCTGGCCGACCAGCCAGCCGGCCTCGGCCACATCCTGGTCGGCCACGTCCCACACCGTCATGCCGTTGAACCGATAGCCGAGGGCGTAGTGGTTGGGCACCAGGCCGATGCGGCGAATGGCCCCCCCGGCCAGCAGCCGGTCCAGCCGGGTCATCACCTCCCCGGCCGTCAGCCCCAGTTGCTCGGCCACCGCGTGGTAGGGCTGCGGCACCAGCGGCAGCCCCTCCTGGGTGGCGACGACGAGCCGGCGGTCGATAGCGTCCATCATGCCTCGAACCTCAGGCCGACGAAGAATTCCTGGATCTTGGGCATGTCGTACACTTTAAGGCCGCTTTGGGCCTCGATCCCTCGCAGAACCTCGCCGATGCGCTCCGGCTGCTCGGTGGCGACCACGAACCACATGTTGAGGGCATGCTCGCGGGCGTAATTGTGGGCGACCTCGGGATAGGAATTGACCATGGCCGCGACCTCGTCGAACCGCGCCTCCGGCACCCGGAGAGCCGCGAGGGTCAGGCCGCCGCCCATCTTCTCGGCATGCCACAGGGGGCCGAAGCGGTTGACGACGCCGTCCCGGCGCAGCCGGGCGAGACGGGACAGCAGATCCGCCTCGGTCAGGCCAAGGGCCTGCGCCACCTGGGCGAACGGGTGGTCGCACACCGGGAACCCGCCCTGAAGCCGGTTGATGATGGCGCGGTCCGTATCGTCCAGTTCCATGGCCCTACTCCGCCGCGCCGTTGAGGAGCGCGTCATCGGCACGCCGGCCGTAGCGGGCGCCGCCCTGCTTGAAGCGCCGGCTAGAGAACAGGACCGCATGGCCGAAGCCATCAAGGCGGCACCGCGCCGCCAGGGCGGCGATGGTGGCCTCCACCGCGGTCCGGTCACGGCCATGGACCATGCAGAACAGGTTGTAGGGCCAATCGGGCAACCGCCGCGGCCGCCGGTAGCACAGCGTGACCTCCGCCATCTCGCCCAGACGGCGGCCCATGGCCGCGACCCGATCGTCGGGAACGTCCCACACCGCCATGGCATTGGCGCAAAAGCCCAGTTCCCGGTGGCGGACGATAATTCCGAAGCGGCGGATGATGCCGCAGTCCACCATGGCGCGGACCCGTTCGATCACCTCGGCCTCGGCCATGCCCAGCTCGGCGCCGATGGCGAGAAAAGGCCGCTCCGTCAGCGTCAGGCCATCGGCCAGGGCGGATACCAGATCATGATCGGCGTCGCTCAGTTCCATTTGAGATCGAACCCCAGATCGATGTGGTAGTGCTCCATCAGCGGCAGATCGAGAACCTCCAGCCCGGTGCGGGCGGCGATATCGGCCAGCACCGCCTGGACCCGGAGGCGCGACGGGGCCGTGATCACGAACCACAGATTCAGCCGATGCTCGCGCTGGTAATTGTGATTGACCTCGGGATAGGCGCTGACCAGAGCGGCGATGTCCTCCAACCGGGACACCGGCGCCGCCAACGCCGCCAGGGTACTGGCCCCCACCACATGGGGCGGAAACACCGCCCCCACCCGGCTGACCGCGCCATCCCGGGACAGCCGCGCCAGCCGTTCGATCACCTCGGCCTCGGCGGTGCCCAGCCGTTGCGCCAGGGCGGCATAGGGCCGCGCCTCCAGCGGGAAATCACGCTGGAACTCGTTGAGCAGCCGCCGATCGATCGGGTCCATTTGGCAGTCCCTCGGGCACCGGGCCGGCAGCATCTCACATCCCCAACCGGTGGGCGCGACTGGTGAAGAAGATGCCGCTGGGCTTGGCCGCCGGCAGTTCCGCCACTTCTTCCAGGGTTTCGGTGTCGTAGACGCTGACCCGGTCGGAATCCCGGGCCGAGATCCAGACCCGCTCGCCGCGCGGGGAGAATTCCATGTGCAGCACGGCGTCGCCGGGATGCAGGGTCTTGATCACCCGTTTGGTGGGAACGTCGATCACCTGCACCAGCCCGTTGTCGGGCAGGGCGAAATTGACCCAGACCTGACGGCCATCCGGGCGGGCGATGACGAAAACCGGCTGACCCGCCACCTCGATGGCGGCGGTCTCGGTCCAGTT
>Ga0316224_1004426_pt1 | contig 10640 bp, 14 predicted proteins | sample TBH18013metaG_FD_206254 | JGI IMG/M metagenome (GOLD analysis project Ga0316224, IMG submission 206254) | Freshwater microbial communities from Trout Bog Lake, Wisconsin, USA - TBH18013 | ecosystem: Environmental > Aquatic > Freshwater > Lake > Hypolimnion/Profundal zone | place: USA: Wisconsin...
GTTACGATAATCATCTAATGTAGATTGTTTTTCTGTTTATAATCCGCAATGGCAGACTTCAATGAATCTTCCGCTAGGATTGAACAATGTATCTTTACCGGAGGTAAAGATAGTTCCTCTGCAATCGCTGAATTTTTAATTGTACTTGCTTGTTCAAGAGTTTGTCCTTTTAGCCATTCAGTTACTAGAGATGAACTTGCAATAGCACTGCCACAGCCATAGGTTTTGAATTTTGCATCTACAATAATTCCGTCTTCGACTTTAATTTGCAACTTCATTACATCTCCGCAGGCCGGACTTCCGGTGAGTCCTGTGCCAACGTTGGGATCATTTTTATCGAGTGATCCAACATTTCTTGGATTTTCATAATGATCCAATAATTTTTCACTGTAAGCCATAACTACCTCCTGTAATAAACTTTACTACTTCAATGGGTTGATAGCTGTCCCATTTTTTCCTGTTCTCTTCGCCTTTGATAAATTGTATATTCTTTTTTCCGCCTAATAACAAAGGGTCTATGCCTAATTCAAAACCCTGTCTATGCGGAATAATATGATCTATTTGCCAGCTATCTTTATACTTACCTGTTTTTGGTACCCATTCACCGGCTTCTTTCATTTCTTTAAGTGTTCGGTATGTATAATAACGAACTTGGCTACGATATAGCTTAAGGGGTTCTGTAATTGGATTCTTTGGACGCAGATTATTTAATTTGCCATCTTTATTGGGATTATTAGTAAGGAAACGCTGACGAGCTATTTCATTAGTTCCGCCTTTATTCCAACCCCAACCTTTCTTAAGTCCATTGAGGTTTTGCTTTGCCTTTTGTTCGCTTGTTAGTTTTATACCTTTATTCCAAGGATCGTATTCTCCTCTATTAAGAGGATTTTTACATTTCTGAGAACAATAATCTAGAAACCTAGGTTTAGTTATAAAACTAGATTCACAAAAAAGGCACACTTTAGTTAAACCATACTTGTTTTTCATACAAGTATTTATCTAGGTGCGCCCGTTTGTGTGTATCAGTTTGGAACAGCTACAATTTTATGTACACCAGTTTGTGGATCGATCATTTCTTGCCAGTGCATATTTGGAGGAGGTGCTTGAACAGCTGGTTGTGTATAAACTACACTAGGCTGTGTATAAACAACTGGAGGTTGTTCTACAACTACTGTACGTGGTTGAGCGATTTCATAACCTATTACTCCACCTACTACAGCTGGGGCAACCCAACCTAACCCATATCCACCACGATAGCAACATCCACCACGATAACGAAATCCTTCGTGAGCTTGAGCTGTTGCGGTTCCTACTATTGCCAATAATGACAAAGCCAAAAATAACTTTTTCATAATACTACTCCTTTAAGCGTATACTAATACAACGCCTTAGACTTATATTTAGTTGACTTATTTGGCTTCTTTACGAGCGTTTTTAACTGCTGTAACATCATTACGTGCTTCTTTACATAACTTTGCAAGTTCTTGCAAATGTTTACGAACACGGGTACCGGCAGCGCCGACTTCTTTATCGTAGAATTTTTCGAAGTCGCCTTCCATTGCTTCTACTAATTTTGTGAATTCTGAATATTTGTTTGTAGCCATTAATTTCTCCTTTTAGGCAAGTACAGAGTACTTATTGTTATTGTATGCTGACAGAAAATAAATGTCTATTTAATTGGCTGAAACATTTCCTGATCCGCTAGTAATAGTGTGATCATAATGTCCATCTGAATCGTATTTGTCACCAATGCGACCAATTGCTTTGCCGTTAACAAAAACATTGCCGCTGAATGTGCTTAATGTTGGAGCATGGTCGACCGGGCTACTTACGCAAGGGTTTCCGTCTGGATGGCTTACCATTGCGTCACCTTGTCTGACCACACCAATGCCATTTACAAATACATTACCGCTACCAGCATCACTAGCTTGTGTTGTTGGAGTGTTCCAATGCCAAGCGTATGCTCCACCTCTATTAAAGGCGCATCCATCGCCCTGTGCGCCGTCAGTTGCGGCTACAGAGCTTTTTCCGGCAGATAATGCTATTCCTGGCATACTAATATTTATACTAGTTTAATTCCCGAAGTTGACTCTAAAAACTGTTTAGCAAATGCTTGATCAGTTGGTTCGGCAACTGTTACTGTGATCTTAGAAAGTTTTACATCAGCCTCTGGGCTGACTGTAAACAAGTATGGCATTAAGACTGGGCCTTGTTGTCCCATACCAATTACCATTGGTTTTGATAGTTTGTAGTAGCTATCAGTTTCCTCTGTTAGTTTTGCAACTAATTCTTCGCCTGATGTAAGTTTAAGTGTAATAACTTCGCCTACTGCTACGCCTTTTGAAATTAACATATTATACCTTTTCGAAATGTTTTTTGAGTTCTGTAAACCCGCCAATTAATTTATCATCTAAAAAGATTTGTGGCACAGTTCTGGCATTGGGTACTGCTTCCAGTAGTTGTTCACGTGTGTAATCTTTTTGGATATTACGCTCTTCAAATGCGATGCCCTTCATTTTTAATAGTGCCTTTGCTTGATCGCAATAAGGGCACTGATTCTTGCTCCATACTATAGCTGTCATATTATTTCCTTTTATGTATTATAGCGCAGGCAATGCTTCATAGTCAATACCTTCGCCCATTACACCAATCACATAATTTGTCGATTCGGATTCTTGTAATGCTGTTTGTTTTTTACTTGTATCGGTATGTTTAGTAAACCAAGGAATTGGTGTACTGCGAGGTGAATTTGTTTGATATTTAATTCCAATATCTTTTAATGCGGCGGCGGCCGTGTAATCCATGAAATCTTTTAGAATGTTAGCATTGAGTCCAATGACTGGTCCTTTTTGGAACAAGTAGTCAGCCCATTCTTTTTCTTCTCTAATAACATCCATGTACATTTGATACACTTCTGTTTCACACTCTGCTTTGATTTCTGCAAACCTGCTATCTTCCTTTACTACTTGATTGATAATAAATGCAGTCCAGGCCTTGTGTAGAAGTTCATCTTGCAAAATCAAACTGATAATGTTTCCATTACCAATAAAGATCTTATTCTCCACCATGGCTAAACTTGTAGCGAATGATACCATAAAGCGGAATGCTTCTAGTGCGTAACTAGCATGTAAGGCCATATAGATTGCTTTAATGTGCATCTTTTCTGTAATGCCACTGATTCCCAGTTCGGATGAACAATTTATTCTGTGTAATGCATCATAATAATTTCCAACAGTAGAAGCCATGTTAACAATTTCTTGTGTATCATGTATTGTGTTGAATACTTCTTTAGGTACACCGTAGATATTACGTATGATGTGGCTATACGAACGACTGTGAATGTTCGTTTCAAAAAATGTCCAATTATATACTAAGGCTTCGAGTTCCGGCAAACTGACAACAGGTGTAAAGATTTGGCTGGGTCCACGACCTTGCAAACTATCAAGTGCCGTTTGACGGAGTAAATTGCTAGTAAAAATATGTTTAATCGCATCGCTTGCATCCTTAAAGTCATTGGCGTCTTTGGTAAGACTAATCTCTTCAGGTTGCCAGAAGAAGCCTCGGGCTGTCGCTTCAAAGTCTGCAATCTTACGATATTTAGTCTCCTCAAATCTCTGTATTGTGACTGGACCTGCAGGATCTAAGAACATCTTACGATTAAGATAATCAGTTGGTTTGCTTAAATCATATTGTTGTTTTGACATTTATTTTGTTCCTGGGTAAAAAGTTGGACTGTAGTAGTCAATTTTAATTCTGTTATCTTGATAAGTGCAAGATATTTCTTTTCCGTTTTCCATAATAACAGTCATATCATCATACACACAAGTTACTTTGTAATTTATTTCAACTGTATCAGATAAATTCATATTGCTTCCTTTAGTTCTTTCCATTCTACAATTTGCAACTTTCGCATCCCTCTTCGTCGTCAAAATTAATGTGTTCAAGTGGCATGACTGGAGCAATCTCATCATCTGCCTTACTACCTGCTTTATTTATAAGGCTATAATAGAAGGTCTTGATACCAAAGTAATGTGCCTGCATCAAGTTCTTTGCTATCAATGTAGTTGGAACTTTTCTGTCAGGAAAATGTTTGGGGTTATAAAAAGTATTTACAGATATAGCCTGATCAACATAGGCGGCAAGAACTGCGGCTGTCTTTAAATAACCGTCACAATCTTTTTGTTCCCACATCATCTGATATTTGTTTTTTAATTTATGATATTCAGGTACAACTTGTGTAAAGGATCCTGCCTTACTTTCCTTAACCGAAATTAAGCTCATAGGCATTTCTATTCCATTAGTACTATTAATAACAACACTACTAGACTCCACTGGAGCAATAGCCATAAGTGTAGCATTTCTAACTCCATATTGTTTCATATTAGTACGCAGTGTTTCCCAGTCAAGTTCAGGTGTGAAGTCTGCTAGTTCATTAGCACCTTCAGCTCGTAGTTCCCAGGGAAAGATCCCCTGGCCGTAGCGTGTCTGACTACTATGTAGGCACGCTCCACGTTCTTTGGCTAGTTCTACTGTTGCTTCTGTTAAGTAGTATGCTTGATGTTCCATCCATGCTTTAACTTCTTGTAGCGCATCTTTATCACCATACTTCATACCACGTTTGGCATGCCAATAGGCTAGATTAGTCACTCCAATACCCAACGGCGATATCTCATCATTGCTTAACTTAGACTGAATACTTAAGAAATCTTGATAGTCGAGTATATTGCAAAGACTACGTTGTAAAATTCTACATGCCCTGCGCATGTCTTCCGGATTTCTAAATGCACCCCAGTTGATAGATCCAAGAGTGCATAACGCTATGCGGCCATCCTCATCGTCAAGACGCTTAAATGATTTAGTGGGCAGTAGAATTTCACAGCATAAGTTACTTTGATAGATTGTATGGAATTCAGGATCAAATGGGCCTTGATTCTGTACATTGTCTATGAACACAAGATAGATACGTCCGGTATCTGTACGCTCTTTAAGAATACCACCTTTAAATACTTCTTCAGCGGTCATTATTTTCTTACGCAAGTCTGTACGTTTTTCGTATTTTACATACAATTCTTCAAATTGCGTTGTGTTACGATAAAAGGCTTCATATAGGTCAGGTACTTCATTCGGATCAAAGAACGTGATATTTTCTTTGTTCTTAAATCTTCTCCAAAAGAATTTGCTAAGGACAACTCCGTAGTCCATGTGTCGAACTCTTGTTTCCTCTGTGCCTTGGTTGTTCTTAAGAACAATAAGGTCATCAAACTGATGATGCCAAATGGGATAAAATACAGTAGCACTTGCATTACGAATACCTCCTTGACTGCAACTTCTAAGATCACCGAACCATTTCTTTAAGAATGGTATCATACCAGTGTGCATGATCTCACCGCCTCTAATGGGACTACCCAATGGACGTAAACGGCCGATCTCTAAACCAATGCCAGCACGTTTGCTAGCATACTTGGCCATCATCTCTCCAGAAGCAAATATGCTATCCAGATCGTCGTCACTGCGGATAAGCACACAACTAGAAAACTGCTTAGTCGGAGTGCCAAGGCCAGCCAGCACAGGTGTAGCGAGAGTAAACAGGCCATCGGATGCTGCCTGATAGTATTCTTTAATGTAACGCATCCTTGCGCTATTCGGTTCTTCTTTATGGAACACAGTAGCCGCGGCAATAATATATCTAATTTGTGGAGTTTCATAAATTTCCTTTGTCGCACGATTGCGTACCAGGTACTTCTCTATCAACTGCTCGATAGCCGCATATCCATACTGTTCATCCTTTTCGTGATCCAGCATATCATTCATTTTATTCCAGTCCTCTTCGCTGTACCACTCTAATAATTCGGGCGTATATAAACCTATGTCAACATTACGTTGCACAATAGAGAAAAGGTTTGGAACGGTATACGAACTGTATACATCTTTTCGTAGCATACTCAATCTTTGTTTACCTGCTACGTATTGATAGTTAGTATGACCTACATCCGGATTAGATTCGACATCGATTAGATCTACAATAGCACGTAACGTTATGTTATCAATCTCTGTTGTGGTAATACCGTCATAAAAATGAGGTTGGCTTTTGATTTCAATCATACTCTGACTGACATCGGCAATTCCTTGGCATACCTTGGCAATCTGCGCTTGCCATTTTTCAACTGCTAGTGGCTCTCTTTGTCCACTTCTCTTAATTACTGTAATCTGGGTCATTGTGCTTTCTATGTAATATTTTTATATTCAGGTAGTATTTAGTGATCGATTTTTATCGGCCGAAACTTATTACAAATCGGCTCTTAACTGTTGATTTCAGCCGATTTTTTTTAATTTTTTTAGATGGCTAGACATTATCACGATATAGTTACTAATTATATACGTAGTTTTTGTTTAAGTCTAGGAGTTTGACAATCAAGTAGTGTGCGAATTGACTGTATAAGAATAGTTCAATACACCGGAGTCATTGGTAAGAGTATTGGTATATTGGATAGCTATGGTAGTAGCAACTTGCCCTGCGGCGGCCGTATATAAACTTCCATCTTGTGCCAAATAGACTGCGCTAAATGTTAGTACCTGTGCGATTGAATCAGAACTGTCACTACCTGCGAAGTTATAGTCATCGGATAGCGATATCTGTGAATGATTGATATCTGCGGCTAGATATAGATTTCCTGTTCTGCTAAAACTATTTACAGTACTCTTATAGACATAGTTAATATCATATGAAATAGTACCGTTAGGTGTTCCATATTGATCAGTAGATGCAGGTAATCTAAATAATGTTATCGCCGTATTAATTTGTCCAATCGCTAGACTATTAACTGTTGAATATTGGTAGTAGACATTTCCTGATATTTCTGGAACATACGGATTAGAATTTGTAGTAACCAGATTGTCTGCTCGATCGCTGACGATATTCGAAACTGTATTTCCTACGGTCTTGAAATATATCTGTGGATATAAAGGCAATGCAGGACCTTGATCGTTGTTTCCAACGTCTGTCATTTTACAATTAGTGACAATATTAAATTCGCCACGCTCTAGATATACAGCCTGTTTTCTAACCTTGTTGAATTTACTGTTATTGATAGTAGTTTGCTGTGGACCATATTGTTGTCCTGTTACTGAACCTCCCAGGGATCCTGTTCCTAGGCTAAACCCAATCTGAGCATCATAGATGTAAAAGTTATTGAACGTATTGTTAAGTATGTCTTGTTGCGCATATACCGCAGTAGTGGTATTTCTAATTGATACATTATTGAATACATTATGTTCACAAGTTACGATAGCACTAAAGGCATTAAGAACGATTCCTATATTGCTTGTATTGTAAACCGTAAAATTAGTAGTAGTGCTATCAATGCTTATGTTTTCAAATATTCCATCTTTGACGGAATCAAGTTGCATACCGATATTAGTGCCATTAGGTAAGTTGATGGCAAAATTATTCATCTGTATATATTTAGGTTGATTAGTAGCTTGAAGTCCACTTGTTACATTATAAATGCCTGGACTGCTAGTGTCGTTGACAAATTGAAACATAGGGGATGTATCACCAGTTAGTGGTACATAATTGAAGATAGTTTTTTCAGGACCCGAACCTACGATAGTTGCATAGCTAGGGATGTAGATTGTCTTGCTTATATTATAGATGCCAGGAGCAATTTGTAACACTACTCTGGCGCCTGCACCTGCTACAGTTTGACTGCTGGCTTGATGCGATGGATTTAGAAACAGTGTGTTGATTGCCTGTTGAAACATTGGCGCATTGTCAGTGGAATTGTCGCCCACCATTCCAAAATCTTCACTAGTTACAATATCGTCAAAACGTTGTTGTAAAGTTCTAAATACAGGTGCGCTTGCACTTACTCCTGATTGTATAGTGCTATCTGTTAATTTATATGAATATTGACCAATTGATAGAATATTGCCATAAGTGGAAATATCATTTACAGATAACAGTCTAGTGTTACCGACAAACGGTGCGCCTTCACTAACACTTCCATTACCAATATATAATTCTTGTGTATCCACGGCCCATGCCATTTCACCACTGGCAAGCTGTGGAATTCCTGTTCCTTGAAGGGATTGTCCGCGTCTGACTTGTATGCGGCTAATTTGATAAACGGCCATGAGATATCCTCTATATAGGATATTTATCAGTTCTTACCGTAGTATTCTTCGACTCTATCCCACCAACGGCGTTCCCAATAGCTAAAATCTTCAGGTTTAAGTATGAATTCTTGATACACAGGAGTGTCTATCATCTCCAGCTTTTCGTTCAGCTTGGGTTGTACACACATTAGCACTACACCCTTGCGTATGTTAGTTCCGTGTACTTCGTTATGTGCTAGGGCATAAGCAGTTAATTGTAGATAGTAATCTTCAATCCACTCTTCCTTTTTGGGTTTATTAGTTTGCTTATAATCGATAATAGCTTGTTCATTAAGATGCAAACCTAGTCCATCAGTAGTTCCTGCATATAATCCCGGAAAATACAAAGGAACTTCTACACCCCATATTTCATTTACATTGCACAAGCCTTGCTGAATAACAACTTCGGCCATAGCATGACTCTGCTTACTGTAGGGATTAGTTCCTGGGGGTTGTATTGCACCAGTTTTAACGTAATCCTCTAGGTATTTGTGCATGCGAGTTCCGCGATTGGCAGCTTCAGTAGTGATTTCCTGAGCTTTCTTTTCACCGACAGCCTTACGCCAATTGGCCAATGCGATGCGTTTTTCTTCGGGTTTGGTTCGGTCTAAGATGGTAGTTACACTAGGTACTTTTGATCCATCCGGTGTCGCGTATAAGCGTTTGCCTTCTACACTTTCACGATTTATAGGTGTGTAGACATACCTTTCTGTTAATAGGGTCATACGCTATTATATAACAAATCGACGAGTTGTCAACTATCTTAGAGCTTTTGCTGTGGCACGTTTAGCCATTTTAGCGACTTCTCCTGGCTTAGGAGGTTCGCCTTGCATAGGATGATCGGCTTTCTTGTTGGTCTTGATAACTACACCCTGGCCATCAAATCTAGCTACTAGTTGTTTTAGTACAGGGTCACTTTCCCAACGTGCCGCGAAGCGGTCATAGTCTATATCGGGTGCGCCGTAGTCTTGACCCATCTTATTGATAGCATCCCATGTCATGGGACTTTCGACGTTTTGATTGTTTGCGCTAGATTGGAGAGCCCTTAGTGTAAGAACTAAGGGATCTGCTGTTTCACTAATTACTTTTTTTTTGATGAAGCCAATAACATGCCTAGTCTACGGCTGTAGTCAATTGATTCACGCTTTTCTCTGCCTGTGGCTTCTGGGCCTGCTGGAGGAGCCATTTCTGGGCCTGCTTCTGCGCCTGGTGGAGGAGGGTTGCCTCCTGCTGGAACTTCATCTGCCGGTGCTCCCATTGTTGGTGCACCACCCATTGTTGGTGCTTCACCGCCTGATACTAGTGCTAGTGCGCCTTGTAGTCCCTGACGACTTGTTTCGATAGCTGTATAGATTGCTTCTAGTGCTGGTTTTACAGCATCTGTATATTGTTGGGCAACATCACTGCCCAATGCTTCTCTTATAGAGTCTGTTAATTCTAATAGCTGTTCAGCTTTCATCTGTGCTGTGTCTTCCAACCAACCAGTGACACGGTCAACCATATCTTTGGTGGCCATGATAACTTCAGCTTTTTCTTCTTCGCCTTCTGCTAGATATACGATATAATTAGCAACATTTTCACTTAGGTCATAACGTGTTGTTAATTCTGCAACAAATTCATCTTCATCGCTTTCGCCTAGTTCTATTCTGTTTAATGCACTATTGATCCAGCTTTCTGGAACGCTGTGTTCTTTTGCTTTAGATTTTAATTTCTGTGCCTGTAGCTTTTTGTGCATTTCTGCTTTCTTGTCGGCCTTTTCATCATGCATGCCTTCTTCAACACAATCGCATGGATCATGATGGCATTTTGAACATTTGCCTTCTTCGCGCTCCATGATCTCTGTATTGATACAGTCTAGCATTACACGGGTCTTTTGATACTGTGGATTTTCGTTAACATTATCATAGTTTTCACTTAGCTCAAGCTGGCTTAATTTTGTACGTAATTTATTACGTGCATCTTCTAACTGAACATCGCTGAACTGTTCAAGGTTTAGTTTGTAACCAAATTGCTTGGCCAAACTTTCGTTTATGCGCTTGCTGGTTAGTGGCTTCGATAATTCTCTGATTTCCATGGTGGTATCCCTAAGCTATTGTTCTAGTATTTATACAAAACTCCACTTAAACATCTTGGCGATTTCTTCTCGATAATAGTCTGCCAACTGCTGTGTATTTTCAAGTTTATTTAACAATACCAAGTATCTGTCAAAATCTTTCGCTGTTTTAATATTGTGCTTATATGTCTGGCTATCACAAAAATTAGCCCAGTATCGATTGTCTAAATGTTTGATTTCGAACATTCTTTCCAGTCTAGTTTGATCGTGGGCTTTGGCAGCCATGATAGCACTGGTTCTGAGGTAGAATTGTTCTATGCAGTCTTTACTATGCATGTTATATAATCCCCAATTTCCTAGAGGATTTTTCATAACTGCATAACCTTTGTAGGTCACTGCGCCGTTTTTGTGGACTGTGATTGGTAGGGTCTTG
>Ga0316224_1004428_pt1 | contig 10637 bp, 12 predicted proteins | sample TBH18013metaG_FD_206254 | JGI IMG/M metagenome (GOLD analysis project Ga0316224, IMG submission 206254) | Freshwater microbial communities from Trout Bog Lake, Wisconsin, USA - TBH18013 | ecosystem: Environmental > Aquatic > Freshwater > Lake > Hypolimnion/Profundal zone | place: USA: Wisconsin...
GGCTGCCTTCTCAGAGCTATCTGCAAAGGCATTATATTAAATCCACAAGCTATTTTATTAAAGTATTTTGACATTTTTAAATTATAGGCTTAGATGTTGTAATAGGGAACCTTGTAAGGCTTTCCATCAACTGTAATATTGATAAATCCTACTGGATTTGAAGGCAAAATTCCTGCGCCTTTTGTGGCTGTAGGCGCAGAGCTAAAGTTAATTAAATTCAATAAATACTGTTGCCAAGACCTTGTAGGCATCTTGGTAATGTCATCTAAAAAAGGGGTCTGAGGATAAGGGTTTTGCTGTGTTGATCCCCAAATACTATTATTAGCCATTAGTTTTCCCCTTCACTAGCTTTAAGGTTTGCAGAAATAATGGCTGCTTTGATAGGATCAGTTACAACTACTTCAAAAATTCTATCCCTTGACCAGCCTAATCTGCGCCAAATAATCCTATTTTGGTATTTACCTATTTTTCCAATAGTCTGCCAATGCTCATTTGACCATGTAGAGCCACCATCATTTGACCATCTAAGCATCGCTTGTGGGTCTGATCCAACTGTTTCTAATGTTGCTTGACCACAAACAGCCAATCCAGCTACTGCATAACCAGCAATAGCACTTGTAGGACTATATGCACTTGTTGCATTACCAGTTAAACCTACACCAGGCTGAAATTGAATCTGCATTTCATCAAAATATTGCCTTTGTAGATCAGTCACTAAATGAGGAGCTCTCCGCAATCTGCGAATAGTTTGTCCATTATCTGTGTAATTATTTGGGTCTAACTGATAAATTTGACCATTTTGCCAATCTCCCACCAATACAATTCCTTGGAAAAAAGCAGAACAATTAGACCTATGGCGATGATAAATATTCAAATCATCTACCCAAAGCCATTTATGCCACATTTGAGTGGCAATGTCATAAGCCCAAGTTAAATCAAGAGTTGGAAAAGAAATAACATAAGTTTCATGCCCTTCTAATTGATAGGTATAAGCAACAGCATCGCCTACATATTGGTCTAAAAGGGTATTTTCAACAGCATGGGTACTAATTCTTGTAGGAAAATAGCCATTCATCATGACAATTTCAGCTTGACCTCGATTGTTTTTTGCCAAATAAGCAAAAGAATTACCTAATCTTGATACTGAAAATGGAGCAGAAATACCATGCTCGCTAGAAGAACCAGGAATCCTTTGAAAAGGAAAAGGGAAAGTTCCTACATCAGCCCAAACTTCAGAAGTTTTTTCGCCCAATAAATAGACTTGACCATGATCGCAAACTAAAGAAACAAGATTGTCAGGCCCTGTAAATTTTGATGCATAAGAAAGACCATAGGTAATAGGACTAAGGACATTAGATGAAGCCCATTGCTGAGTATTGGGATCATTGTAAACAAAATAGTTATCAACAATATCTACTACAGTTCCACCTGTAAAAGCACCATCTGAAGCAGGTATAACACTAAAATTAAGCGCATACATGGTTCTAGAGCTAACTGTTTGAGAATTGTTAATTACATAATTACCAGTACCTCCTGTACCTGTGCCAAAAGTTAAATTAAGGGTAAGCCCTGATCCTGCTCCTGTAGTAGAAGTAGATACAGGGTTAATAGGCAAAGAAGTATAAGAACCTTGAAATGTTTCAGAAAGGGTAGAAACAGCCCCAGAACCGCCTATTGCAGTTACAGTAAAGGTAGCAGGACTTGCACCATAAACACCGCCTAAAACTGTTATTTGATCATTTACAGCATACCCTGTTCCAGCAGTAGCGATTGTTGCGCTTAATACAGAACCAGAACCCAAAGCTGTAATAATAGTATTAGCAGTTACTACTCCTGTTGTATCAGTTACTATATTTTGTCCTGGATATAAAGTGCCACTAGAAGCAGTAACACTTAATGTTGTGCCTGAAATTGAAGCAGTAAGAACAGAAGCAACTGCTGATGAACTCATTACTTCAGCAGTAGATACTGTGGCTGTATTATTTAAAGTCCAAGTTGTTCCTGAACCGCTAACTATAACTGTTCCATTGGGTATTCCAACACCAAATAAAGCTTGATTTGTAGCTATTGTTCCGCTAATTGGTCTAGTAACAGTTAAGACAGTACCTGAAATAGTGCCTTGAAATGTTGCAGTTGCAGGATTAGAAATGCGCCATGTATAGCGATTAGTACCATCTACAATGTAAACATTTAAACCATTATCAGATATTCCTACTCGACCAGAATTAGTATTTAATTGTCCAATAATGGCTGCTGTAAAGCTAGAATTTAAAACATAGGCATAAGAACCACAAACAGCGACCATATATTGACCACCGCTTACTGTTCTCATTCCACGAACTTCTGCTTGCGGAGATAGTGCAGCAACTGTTGTAAGCCCTGGAGTTGGGTAAAGCGCAACTACTCCTCTAGAGCCTTGTGGCTTAGTAGGATCAATTTCAGGAAACCAATTAATACACTCCTGAGCATCTTGATAAATACTAGGAGCTTCATAACTTGCGCCAACAAATCCAAAATCAGGCATTTTTAACCTTTAATTAAAAAGCAAATACAACAACACAATTTGTTTGGTATGAGCTTAATACATCTGTGCTTGGTGCTACTGTATAAACATCAACATAACCAGTAGTTTGACCGCCACCGCCATTGGTATAAATTCCTATTACACCAGCATGACTTGAATTGTTAGAACACATTCCAGTTACTGCATATAAAGAATTTGACATTGCAGTAGTAAAATTAACTCTATACCAGCCTGTTCCTAATACAGTAACACTACTTACATTTAAAGCATTTCTAATAGTGCCATCATTAGCAAAATTGACCCAAGCTTTCGCTGCTCCATTCACAATAGTTGAAGCTGGAGGAGCATAAGTTCCATCGCTTACAGTTCCGCTTAAAACAATATTACTAATAGTTGGCGCAGTTCCAAAAACATTAGAACCAGTTCCAGTTGTTGATGTTGTTCCAGTTCCACCATAAGAAACTGCTAAAGGAGTTGATAATCCTGTTAAAGAAGTAGCCTGTAATGTTGTAAATTTACCAGTATTAGGTGTTGTTGATCCTATAGAGCCAGGGCTCAATAAATTTGCATTTACAACACTTGTGAAACCAGCACCAGTTACAGTTCCGCTTACATTTAAATTTGTAAGAGATAAATTTCCATTAGGGAAAACCCCAGTATAAATAGCAGTATTTACATCATTTAACCATGATGCATAAATAACTGTTTGTCCATCAATAAAAGTAGTTGATGCCATTTTTAATCCTTATCTAAAGAAACCACCGCTTAAAATCCATCCAGCATCTTTTGCACGACCTACAAGCATAGAATCTGGATAACCAGCAGCAGCTATAGGCATCATATTGTTTCGCTTAATGGTGGATTTAGATTGTGCTGCATAGGCATTAATCATGCTAATTTGAGTTGCTGATGCTTTGCCATACATAGGCATCAATCTTTCGGCTAAATTCCATCTAAGAGCCATTGAATAGCCTTGTGGAAGCACTATGTTGTCATACAAAGTTAAATAATTGCTAAAAATAGTAGATGAGAACATATGCATCTCACCTTGGCTTGGATTAGGCCATACAAATACATTTCCATGATCTGCATTAGGGTTGTAATACAAAGCTTTAGGCCAAGGGCCATTAAGAGTTTTAAGACCAATTTGGTTGTAATTCTCTAAAGCTAAAATAGCTACTGGATAATCTAAACCACCATTTTGAACTGCTTGACCATTAGACTGAGTATTTACCCTTACATAAGCTTGATCAATAAATAAAGGTTTTTGATAATAAGCAGTAATAAGCTGAGAGCTAACAGTAGTAGGATAAGTAATATTTAACTGATAAGTACCAATTTCATTAACTTGACCGCCAGCACCAGTAATAAATTGAACAATTTTAGTTCCAGCAATAATTCCTGTTCCGCTTAGAGTTTGACCTTGTGCCACAGCTCCAGTAGTTAAACTGGTTACAGTAAGGATATTGCCTGAAATTGAGCCTGTAAAAGTAGCTCCAATAAAATTAGAAGTTGATGCTGTAGGGCCAATAGTGTATTGCACCTGACCAGAAATCAAAGGAAAAATGATTTCTGTGGTGTTATAAACCATCATGTCCTCATTAGACCATTGGTCTATGAGGTCATTTAGCATATCAAAAGCATCTTGCGCTGCATCTGGAGTAGGGGTTTCACCAGCTTCTAATGCGCCAATATCCTTTAAAGCTCTTGAAATAATATCAATCGGTTGTGTCATTTAATTGCTCCAAGGCAAAGGAGGAGTTGTTATTACTGGTTTTTCTTGCTGATAAACCATATTAGATACTTGAGCTTCAAAATTTGATACTAAAACCGCCCCCATAGCATTTAAAACCCATGCAACAATTTGAGGCTCTGTTAATGCATCATAAGGTGTAAAAGGACTACCAGGCACATAAATTAGGCTTTGAGTGCCTTGAATATTGGATTGATAAGTACCATCAGTACCATTTAAATTCCAATAAGCAACACAAACTACATTAGTTTCGCCTTGAGCTTGCTCATATACATCTAATTTAGTAATTGTCCAAGTAGTTGTTACCATGACTGCCTTATGAATTAGGTGTAAAAGTATCGGCTAACCAAGGAAACTCGATCTTTTTATCGCTATCCATAGCTTGTAATTGAACTTGTAAATTAAATTCTATTGCATCTTTGTCAATCCAATCAATTAAATTTTGCTCTTTAACTTGGTCAAAAGAAAGATTAACCTTTCCTTCAGGAAACCAATAATTTCCTTCAGTTTCTATTGTATTTTTATCATCATTAGCTGAGGCAAAATATTTGACTCCTTTGCAATCAGAAAATAACTTTAATATTTTCCAACTATATGTAATCATTTTGCTTCCAATGCAGTAATTATGGTTTCCAAATCTTGTATTTTTTGATACAGCTCTTGGACACATTTAATCAAAATAGGTTGGAAAACACTACCCAAAACTACTTTATGAGTTTCGCCTTCTGTGCCATCTTCATTTAAAGTTGTTGAATCTTTTACAAGGCTAGGAAATACTTTTTCAACCTCTTGCGCAATAACACCTAATTCAACAGGAGAATCATCAGGATTAATTTTCCATTGATATTTTACAATTCTTAATTTTGCTACATCATCAATATAACCATCTCGAGTAGTTACTATATTTTTCTTTAAATTTTCATCTGAAACATAAGATGTTGTGCCGTTTCCATATAAAAGCCAAGTATTTACACCAGCAGTTTGACCAGCAAAGTGAGCCGAATTAGTGTTATATGCTTGGCTAGGAATTACAGAATAAATATTATTTACTGATGAATGAGTAGATGTATTTTGAAAATATCCAGTTACATCAGTAGTTGAACCTGAATTTAAAACTGTTAAAGGCCAAGATGGGCCATTTGTTCCAACTCCCAATCTTCCATTGGTTGAATCCCAAAATAAATTTGCGCTAGAACCAAAAGCGCTTGTTCCATTTCCATAAGGAATATATCCAGCAGTAAGAGAAGTTAAACCAGTTCCACCATTTGCTACACCCAAAGTTCCAGTAACACCAGTTGATAATGGCAATCCAGTACAACTTGTTAAAGTTCCTGAAGATGGAGTTCCTAATGCTGGAGTTACCAAAGTAGGGCTTGTAGCTAATACATTATTGCCAGTTCCAGTATTGGTTACAGAAACAAGATTTTTAGATGCATCAGTAGCTACTGCGCTAGAAGCTGTTAATCCTGAAAGATTTACACCAACAGTGCTTAATACACCAGTATTAGGAACAAAACTTAATTTTGTTGATGAAGTGGTTTGCGGAAGATTTCCAGTTGTTGCAGAAACAATGGTTGGATACCAAGTAGCACTAGAACTTGTATTGTCAGTAATTGCTATATTTGTTGCATTTGTAGCTGTAGTAGCTGTTGTCGCTGTTGTTGCAGTTGCAGCATTACCACCAATAGACAATCCTGAAGCTGTACCAGTTAAGTTTGTTGCTACACCACTAGAAGGAGTACCTAATGCACCGCCATTGGTTACAACAGCTCCAGCAGAGCCTACAGCTACTGCTAAGGCAGTTGCAACTCCAGTACCTAAACCGCTAATACCAGTTGAAACAGGTAATCCTGTGCAGTTTGTCAAAGTTCCTGAAGTTGGAATTCCGAGCAATGGAGTCACAAAAGTAGGACTTGTAGCCAAGGAAACAACAGTACCGCTACCAGTTGTGCTGTAAGAAGTTCCCCAAGCTGAACCTGTGCTATTTGGAATACCAGCACTAGGGTAAACCATTGAAGAACCATTTGAGGCAGAAGTAATTCGACCCTGAGCATCAACAGTAATATTTGCGCTGGTATAGCTTCCTGCACTTACTGCTGTATTGTTCAAAGCAATCGAAATAGACCCTGCACCATTGGTAATGCCAATAGCTGTTCCAGCAGTCAAAGTTGCTCTGGTAAAGCCTGTTCCATTGCCAATGTCAATTTGACCATTTGTAGGGGTAGAAGAAAGCCCTGTACCGCCATTTGCAATACCTAGAATACCTGTGACACCAGTTGTCAAAGGCAAGCCTGTAGCATTGGTTAAAACACCACTAGCAGGTGTTCCAAGTGCAGGGGTAATAAAAGTGGGGCTAGTAGCAAAAACTAATGCACCTGAGCCTGTTTCATCGGTTACTGTGGCAGCTAAATTTGCAGAAGTTGGAGTTTGCAAGAAAGTTAGCATACCTGTTGCCAAACCAGTTACCGATCCAATAGCAGGGGTAATAGTGGTATTGGTGACAGAAGTAATCTGACCTTGAGCATTTACCGCAAATACAGGGGTTGCAGTTGCTGAACCATAAGTAGATGCAGCGACACCAGTATTAGTAATGCTAAAAGTAAATCCTGTAAGGGTTAATCCAGTTCCTGCTGTATATGTTGCAGAAGTAGTAAATTGTGACCAATTTACTGCTGTGACACCTAATGTACCGCCAGGTGTTGCTGTGCAAAACCATGCAGAACCAGCTTGAGTACCATATTCAATAAATGAAATAGCTGAAATAAGCTCATTCCAAGTATTTGCATCGCTAGACCTAGACCATGCAGTAGCTGAAGCAATATAAATACCATTGTTTGCTGCTGTAGATTGGTTTTTAACTAAAACTCGATCACCAGTTAAAGTGGTGTAACCATCAATAGTTTGCAAACCTGACAAAGTAATATTTGTCAAAGTTGCTACTGCACAAGGTTGTTTCCAACTAATACCTGCTGCATAAGATTGAACAGCAAGCAAATTGACAATATCAGTAGGATTTACTGGTTGAGTTGTAATTTGACCAGTAGTAGTGGTGATATTTGTAAATGCACCAGTAGAAGGAGAGGTGCTACCAATAGGCGAACTATCTAAAGTGCTATTTGTAATAGTCAGACCAGACTGAACAGGGTTAGCAGTTGCATAAAATGCTTTTCCCTGACCAATAAAAGTCTGAAAATTACCATAAACATCAAAATAAGCCTGAACTGGCAGTAGATTTTGATCTACTGTTGAATTGGGAGCACCCATATTTAATCCTTAATAGGCAAAGCAGTTTACTAAAACAACATCTCCAGCAGACATATTTGTAGCAGCACCTGTTGTTACAGAATAGCTTGTAAATGTAACTGAAGTAGTTGAGTTTGCTGTTAACTGCAAGAACAATGAATTACCATTAGTTACATCAGCAGCAAAAGCAAGCCAGCCATTTACTGCAGTTGGCAAAGTAATAGAACCATTGGCTGCTCCACCAGTACCAACAACAATCTTAAAGCACATTGTATTGGCTGCTGTAATAGTTGGACTTGTACCCCATCCTGAACCAAGAGTAGGCAAAGTTGCGCTACTAGCAAGCAAATTACCACCCATTTGAAATACAGAAGGATTAATGGTATCGCCAGTAAGAGGAGGGCTAAAAAATTGACCTCCTGGGCCTACTAAACCTAAACAAACACCAGCAGAATTAAACTGGGCCTGAACAGGAACATTTTGAACTGTTACTGTAGAAGCTACTTGATTTGAACTCATTATGCAATTCCTTCACCAGGAGTAATTTCAAGGCTAGTAGCTGCGCTTGCAATAAACCAAGCATTAGGTGGAATACCGCTAAATACTCCAACTCCATTAGGCTGAATAGTTAGAACTTGAGCTATACCAGCAGCAGTAGGAGTTGTAGCAGTAGGGGTTACAGTAGCATCGCTAGGCTCTTGTGGTGACCAGCCCACTCGAACCAATCCATTGGTTAAATTGATAATGCGATACCCAGAAGGGTAGACATTGTTATTCGACTTAACCTGAACAGGAGAAGTGCTTACTAAGTAAGTTGGGCCAAAAGGCGCAAAAGCTGAATCATAAGCCATGTTTTAACTCCTTAAACCGCAGTAGCAGGTAATGAACCTTCAGGGCGAGTAATCTGAATGATGTAATTGCCAACAGTAGGAGTTGCAGAAGAACCGCTTGCATTGATCCATTGAATTGTCAATACACCAGCAGTCAAGCAATCAGCTTCAGCAGCTAATACACCAGCAGTTTGTGAGCCTACTGCGCCTTGTACCAATACTAAATCGGTAGTTTGCAAACCTGCGATTGAATAAGTCTGAGTTGAAGATGTTCCTGAAATTGCTGTAGGAGTAAGTGGAGCTGAAATGTAGAAAGTGCTTAATGCATTTCCACGAGCAATAGTAGTAGATGGCATGGTTTTTCCTTTGAATAAGGTAAATCAATTATATGGTATTCAAGAAAAAAAGCCACACTTTTTGGGCATGGCTTTTTTCTTTTTACTTCATTTGTTTTTAGCTGAAGTCGTAACCGTAGATGTAAGCATCTACAGTGCCGACTGCGCCTGCTGCTGTACCAACATAAGCATACAGAGTTTGAGCTGAGAAAGCCAAAGTGCTTTCATAAGCTGTCGCTACTGTTGTGCCTAGCAAAGCTGTATTGTTGGTCAAAGTAGTCAAAGCAAAAACTTCAGTACCACTGCCGCCTGAACCACCTGGGGCTGTGTAAACAGAAATAACAGCAGAGCTAAGGTTAGCAACTGCGCCTGCGTTGTTCGCATTAGTAAAAATAATCGAAGTAGGCAAGTAGTTATTGGTGTTGTTTACTGGAATTGCAGTAGAAGCTACTGAATTAGCGTTAATCCCTTTTACAACTGCCAACAAACGCAATGCTTGGTCAGTTGTTACATTTGAGGGATGTGCCGATGTGGTTACTGCTGGTCCTGGATTACTCATGATTTTATTCCTTAAATATGTTTAAAAAGCAGGGGTTTTACCCCCTGCGATTATTAGGCTGCTACTCGGCAAGCCAACTCTGGGTAGAGTGGAGCCCAACCGTAGAGAACATCCACACGAGTAGGAATCGAATCGTTGTTAATGGTGTATTGACGAACCACACGCATTGACAGACCAATTTCCTTATCGCTAGCACGACCAGCGAAGTGAACACCTTCAGGCAATTCCAAATCAGCCATAGCCATTGTGAACGCATTGCGATGCATTACGATGTTTTGTGGTGATACTAGACCAAAACCACTTGCATTGTATTGTGATGCAAAGAATGTCACAGCAGCAGTTGCTGATGGGTTAGGGATGCTCACATTCTGGAACTGACCACCGCTAATAACAGCAGGAGAAACAGTTACAGAAACAGAAGAACCAGAAGCCACAGAAACAGCAGACTTAACTACGAATGAACGCAATTTGTTTGTGCCGTATGCTTGACGATTTTGTGGGTTAACTGCATACACACCAGCGATTTGGAATGTATCACCAGCGTTCAAGTTGATTGTGCCGGTATTAGCAGCAGTCAAAGTGATAGTGGATTGTGAAGCCCAACCAGAAGTCAAGAAACCAGTAGCAGTTGTAGTTGCTACAGAAGCAGTAACAGTAGAGCTAGAGAAGTTACCAAAAGTTTGTGAAATAATATTCTGGTCGAGACGCCAGTTCATGCCACCTGAATCGCGACCCATCAAGCCTTTTGTGTATTGTGAAGAAATCTCAGCAGTAGGAACAAACAAGCCTTTTAAGCTGTCAACGATAGTTGCAGATGTAAATGGCTCAACAATACAGCTTCTGCGACCATCGCGAGGAGCACCTTCAGAGTCTAGGTAAGCTTGAGCTGACAAGTATGTATACAAGCCAGTTGGAGGTGTACCTGCTGTACCTACAATGTTAGCTGTATTCAAAGCTGCTGTAGTAGTACCATCAAAGTCAATTTTGTTGGCAATAGCAGCAACTGCTGGCTTGAGGATGCGATCAGAGAACATATCCAAAGACAAAGCTAAGTCTTGAGTAGTAAATTGTGTATCCACATGGAACTGAGTTGACAATGTTACTGGTACTGAAGTTTCATTCAAGTCTTCCACATTTAATGCAGGACCTGTTGTACCGATAAAGCGACCTGGTCTACGGACATTGACTGTTGCGCCAATTTTCGCACCAACTACAGCGAACTGATCATCATAGTTGCGATCTACTTCAGAAGTAAAAGTTAATTCATTTTCGAGGACCATTAAGGCCTCATTGGTAATCTTACTGATTGTAAGTAAGGTATTTGACATTTTAAATCTCCAAAAAAATTAGGTTTATCTAACCTTACCAGACTGCCTGGCAGCTTTCCATTGTG
>Ga0316224_1004429_pt1 | contig 10636 bp, 14 predicted proteins | sample TBH18013metaG_FD_206254 | JGI IMG/M metagenome (GOLD analysis project Ga0316224, IMG submission 206254) | Freshwater microbial communities from Trout Bog Lake, Wisconsin, USA - TBH18013 | ecosystem: Environmental > Aquatic > Freshwater > Lake > Hypolimnion/Profundal zone | place: USA: Wisconsin...
TAACACCTGTTACTGTACCGTTTGCTACTACTGCTGTACCAGTTGCTACGTTTGTACCTGAATCAGGTGAAGAGAACGTTACTGTTGGGTATGTAAAGTTAGGTCCGAAATAACCAGAACCAATAAATGAAACACTTACTGCACTAACACCAGAAGTGTAAGGATTGGCACCGCCTGATGCAAGAACTGATGCTGCAATAGGACGACGTGCTTGATAGTTACCGTCGATTTCAACAATACCAGCACTCGTGTGGTAAGTGTTTGTACCAGTTGTATCAACCCAAGTAGCAGAAAGAGTCGTACCAGATAATGAAGGAGCAGCGTTAAATACGACTACTGCAGTTGGTTCGCCGTCAAACTGTACGCCTTTATTAACGCCATTTTGACCGGTTTGAGTATTATAATAGAGTGCCATAATATATTATTTAGTAAATTCGAACTAGAATCCTGTACCTGTTACACCTGTAGTGTTATCATTTCCATTACCAATAGCTTCATCTTCTTCATTAGCTACAGCTGTTTTATTGTTTAAAAGACCGGCAGCTGCGTTTTTTAGTGTTCCGTCAGTAGAATTGAGCAAATTAAGCAATAACTGATTAAATGCGTTTGATAACTCAGTTACTGCAGTTTCATCCGTAGCTACTTTGCTAATTAGTTCTTTGACAAGACTTAAGGAATGAGTTACGTCTCCGCTAGCGTTTTCTCTAACAGCTATATATTTTTCTAGTAATATCTTGTCGTACATGTATATACTTACGGTTGTTCTTTAAGAAGGAATACACCTTCTACGTAAGTTTTTTCATCGTTAATAATTATCTCGAAAAAAACTGACTCATTTTTAAACAACTCTTCTACTAATACAGGTGATATTTTAATTCGTTCGAATGTATAGTACGATTTAAGAGCTAGATGCAATTCATGGATAGCTTGAGTTAAAAGCCTATTTTGTTCTTCTGAACTTTCATCAGCAGGCTCGTAAGCATTATAAAAATGGAATTTAATTTCTAAAGGCTCGCCTGGATCTGCCTTGCTGTTGCCAAAACCAAATGATTTACCTGGTACAATAAGTCTTGGCGTAAAGTTTTTTTCTATACATTTATCGATTAACTCTCTTGCTACATCTCCATCCATTAAAGTTACACTTGTACCTGTACTACGTTCAATAACTACAACACTTCTATTTTCTGTTGCGTTAAGAATATTTTTAATACGACTAGGTCCAGCATATCTAAAAGAAGCAGTAGGGTGCAATCTATATTTATTATAAGTCAAAAACCCTTCGTAGTTAAAATCATCTGAGGTATTATCTGGTAATACTAATTCTTTAATATCTATAGGTTCTTTCATATTATGGGTAATTTGTTTTACAATTATAATAAAATTCTGTCATTTCAGGAAATGTCGATAAGAAACTTGTACCACGTCGTGCATCGCATTGGTCCATATATTGATAAAAACCTCTACGTAAATCTACAATGTTATGGTTTCGTCCAACCCCGTTAATTATAGCATTTTTTATAACTTCATAAACTCGTATCATTTCTTGTACTGAACCTTCAGTGAAACCTGGCTTAACAACTATATAACCGTCTTTTGTATTTTCCTGACTCTTGGTTTCAAGTGTACGGTTTTTCATGAATGTAACACATTCTTCCATATAACGTAAAAACGTTGAATCTAGTACCCACGCACTTAAGTGTTCCGGGTGCCTTAAATAGGGTATACTAACTACTAGAGGTTGAGTTCTAATTTCCGGTGTGGTATAGGTTTTTATTAAATCGTATGCATCTTGTAAGAAGTCTTTAAACGAAGTAACAGAAAGTATATTATACGTACACATGAATACAACTTCAACGTTAGGGCACTCAGCTAATATACGGTTAACATTCTCTAACCACGTTTTATAATTTAGACCGTGACGAATGTACTCTCCGCGTGCACCATGACCTTCTCCGCTCGTGTAAACTGTCAATCTTTTTGCAGCTTTAGCTTCAGATAACTTATTCATACCCTTGATAAGTTTATCTATAAACTGCTTCGGTGCACCTAAATTAGAATTAATGCTGAACACCATATTAGGTTGAGGGTGCTCTACGAAATAATCTATAAGTTTAAACGTGTTTTTACTTAAGAGAGGTTCTCCTCCAGTAACTCTCATCTCTCTTAATTTTCCACTCTCTACTACTTCTGGAAACCACTTCCAGAATGCCTGAATATAAGGATTGTTATCTTCCTCTACATCTAACGGTAAGCCTCCAACACCTGCAATTGCTCTCATGGAGTTAGTAGTAAAGATACCAGAGTATATAGGTCCATGTTCTCTAATTTCTTTAGCCCATGTAGTCGAGTAAGCAGGAGAGCAATACAAACACTTAAAGTTACATGCACTAGAAAAGTCTATTTCAATATACTTTGGAATGACATTAGCGTCCCAAGGCATTTGAGGAATTGTCTCTATAGTATCATCATTCCATTTTTGTGCGCTTTTTCTTACCCTATCACTGAATACGTCTGGGTTTTTTAAGTCTTCTACTCTCCAACAAAAATCGCATTCTTTTGGTCTTTCCCCGGTAAGCATTTGCTTACGACGTTCTTTCTTTTCTTGTGTATTGTGTAGAGCAGAAGGGTTATCCCAAACCTCTTGTAAAGGTATCTTGTGCGGTATGCAATGATGGCAGCTATGTGTGGTACCGCTAGCTAAATGTATAGTAACTTGATTCCATTTAGCTAAACAAAAGCTAGGGCTAACACTATCAAGTTTAGCTTTAACAGCGTCAAGCCTATCCATAAGTCTGCCTGCAGATGTATCGGGTCGTTCCATATTAACCGAATATTTTTAATTTAGTGTGACTAAACTCTTCTATATGGTTAACTGTATTAAGTAAAGGTTTACCTTTTACATTTAAACTTGTATTAAGTAGTATGGGACAACCAGTTAAAGCATACCAATCTTTCAGTAGCTTATATGCGAATGGTGAATTTTCATCTACTGTTTGTACTCGAGAGCTGTTATCAATATGTACTATACCGGGGTACAGATCAGGACGTTTACATTGAAAAGTAAACTGCATGTAAGGATAAGAAGTGGTTTGACCCACATTAACAAACACTTCGTCAAAATGTTCTTTAAGTATCATTGGTGCAAAAGGTCTGAACTTTTCTCTACCTTTTACTTCATTGACAACGTCTTTTATGTTAGGTACTCGAGGATCAGCTAGAATAGAACGGTGACCGAAAGCTCTTGGACCGAATTCAGCTTTACCGTAAATCACACCTGCCATCTTATTTTCGTTAATGTAATTAGCTAGCTCTTTAGTATCAACACTATTTTCAGCGTCTTTACCAAGATACATATTATTAAGATTTACATGCTTTTTATAATACGCTAATGCAGCACCTAAAGCAGAGCCTGAATCGCCTGGGTTGGGAAAGATATGCATTTTCTCTACTTTAGCTAATAAAAATGAATTAGCTGTACAGTTAAGAGCACAACCACCGGAGAGTACTAGTTTTTTATAACCTGTTTTTTCTAGATACTCTTCTGCTATTTGCTCAACGATTGATTCGTATATTTTCTGTGCAGCTAAAGCTATATCAAACTTATTTGCTTCAATTTCTTCTGCAGAAAATAAGCCTCTACAACCTCTACGTAAGTCTATAATAAGGTTGAGATCGTCATCAAATAAGTTCTCTAAAAAGAATTCATAATATTTAAGGTAATTGTTAGTACCATACGAAGCCATGCCCATCATAATGTACTCTTCTTCTTGTGCTTTAAGACCTAACAAGTCTGTAATAGACGAATAAAACAAACCTAACGAATTAGGATACTTTCTTGAATGAATACATTTATAATTCTCGTGGTCTATGTCCCATACAGTTAGTGTATCAAATTCTCCTACTGAATCCACCACTAATCCTAGTGTTTTATCCGTATAAAACGGTGCAGTATATAGAGAGGCACATAAGTGTGAAACGTGATGATCTACATAATGAATAGGTGTATTTACACCGAACATTTTAAAGGTTTCCTTAACACTGTAAGGTGCCCAACGTTTATCAACTAACAAACGTCTTAGAAACTTCTTGAAAGGTTTTTCATACCAAACAATAACATCTGGTTGACCGTATTGTAATGCATCAGCAATTATCTCTATGTTAAAGCTAGGATCGTTCTTTTTACGAGAGTACCGTTCAGCAGAAGAAGCAAATACTACTTCTCCGTTACAAATAACTGCGATTGCGGCATCATGAGATAAACCAGATGCACCCCATATAATTTTATTGTCAGTCATTAAATTAGTTGTTCAGGTGTTAGTTTCTTAAGTATTAACAATTTTTCTGTTGAAATCACTTCAAATTTACCAGCATATAACCTTTGTAAAAAGCCTAGCGCTTCTTTATAGTGCACAGCAAAACCACCTAACATGTTTATTTTGTGCTCTACATCAATATTATTGATTACTAATAAACCGTCATCTTTTAATAGTAGGCTAAAAGCTATAGAGAGTATATTAAACGCATCAACACTGTTAGTACTGTAGTTATAGTTAATAACTGTAAATCTAGTATTTTTTACAGCAAACTCACAAAGTATATGCGGTATACTGCCTTTATGTTTTACAATTCTATAAGATACTCCACTATCTGAAATATTAGCATCAAAACGCTTTTCAGTTTCTCGTTGCCACCAACTATCTATACTATAGACCTTAGATTTAGGGTTATCGACTAGATTCTCTGCAAACCATATAGTAGCTGGACCATCACTAGCACCAATATCTAAAATATTAGTAGGTGAATGTTTAAAGCTTTCTTTATATGGTTCATCTAAAATCTTTTCCCATACAGGTAAGTTCTTAGTGAATGTATCTAATGTATATGTAGGTTGTCTACTCATTGAGGAATTCCTTTCAATATAGTACCATCTTCACGTCTATCAAAGAAATACTTTTGTATCATCTTTAACCATGTTTGAGGTACGTCTTGTAATTCTAATATACCTTTCTCATTAATAAAGATATGTTTTTCAGGATTGTACCAAGTCATTAAGAAAGCACGATCAACATAGCTACGGTTAAAGATATCGCCGTGCCACTCATGGAAGCAATTACCTTGTGCATATGTTACTAATTTAGGTGCACCTTTACCTTCTCCGGAACCAATTGTTTTACCTGCAGCCCAATCAGATATACTCGTATTCCATTTGTGATAAGGTGCAAAGTCCGGACAATTATTTAACCCGATGCCAATTTGTGTATGTATGGAAACAGGTACATCAAATACACTATACATAAACGTGGTGTCCCCATGACCTAACGGACAGTAAGGATACAAACCACCAATCTCTGGTTGCCACATAGAGCGTTGTGCAGCTATACCGAAACCTGGGTGACCGGTCCAGCGTTCTTCACTAGGCGGAAACTTACACATTGCTGGTAACTCTTTACCAATAGTACCTACTTCTGTAGTCCAGTAACAAGTTTCAAACACTTGACAGATTCTGTTATGATCTAACTTAAACGATACTTCATCATACCATGAGTTATTATCTAAGAATACATCATGGTCAAACCAGGCAATCTTAGTATACTTGTCTGGTACCATCTTTTCAGCTAAGTTTAATAAACACTCTTTCTGAAATAATACGTTATACTGATTACCTTTAATACGTAACCAGTTATCATTACCTTCAGTAGTAAAGTTATCTGATAATGATACTTCTACCCCGTATACTGGAATCTGTTGTGATTCCATATAACGTAAGAATCTATTTAAGTTAGCCTTAGGGCGTTTATAGCCAGACCAGTTAAAATGACTTGTAATAACAGCCATATCATTACGGTGACGTAATGTAGGTTTCTTTTTACGCCATTCTTTAAGAAACTTGACCTCTAACGTTTCTAATGATTTTGCTTGATCGCTAAACTTAGCTTCTAATTTTACCCCGTGTATAGCATTTACCATATTATAGGTATCAATATCTACATCAGTAAAAAGCTGTACGCATTGTGCATGAATTCTTTGAATAGGTATATTCTTAAGAATCATCATTCTGTAGAGATCTAACCCTTCATAACGAGTACCAATAAAATTCTCATCAAAACCACCTTCATTTAAGAACTTTTGTTTTCTATATAAAAATGAATGATCACCATACACACTTTCGTATTCGCCTAATGGATCTGTAAAACTAATATCAACCTTTTTACCATCAAGCATTTTCTTAGAAGTTTCTTCATCGAGTACTCTGCATTGACTATAAGGTAGTACAAAATCGTAAACTGGATCGATCCAGTCAACAACACCTTCCCACTTTAAGTATGTATCCGCATCGTTTACCCAAACCCATTCAGTATCAATATGAAACTGTGTGATATAATTAATTAAAGCAGTTCTATGAAATAGCTTATTAACATCTTCATCGAATTTCTTTGGCCACATTACGTACTTCACATTTTCCATGAACTTAACTAGTTCAGGTATTTCTGAAGGTGTAGGTGTATCAGTTTGTTCTGCCAGTATTACATTGCAGCCTGTTTTTAAAATAGCAGGCAGCATAAACATTAAGTTTTTTAAGTTTACACCTTTTAATTTATAGAAAGGTATAACAATAGTAATATCTTTAATATTTACTCTTGATTCTACTACTGGTTCAGCTGGCATTGCCAACTCGAGTTCTAAACTACTCTTACTAGAATCTAATTGCGCGGGTGTTTCGGCTTTTTCTTTCATACAGGTTAATACCTATAATTTAACCTAACCCGCTAACTTATCAATACTAAAACGTTATTAATATCCCGAAAGTTGGAATATATATCTTAAATCACCTGCAGTTGCAGAAGCAGGAAAACTAGCTGAGTGGAAATTTGTATTGAATGAAATTTGATCAAACCCCTGAAAGTTTGAACCTGCATAACGTGCAGCTAAATCTTGTGCTCCAACTTTAAGGCCAGTTGTACCAGCATTAGTACCGTGGTGAGGTGCAGCAATAGGGTTAAATATATTATCTAAGTCCCCGTGTGATTGTACTATATAGTTTGATGCCATGGCCGTGTATACTTAGTAATATTAAGTCGCTGTATAGGTACTATATTTTACATAATTTGGCCAACCTGGTTTAGCAGGATTATAGTACTGACCTACAACATTACCCGCTGATAAAGTACCAGCTGCTAAATTAACAGAAGCACTAACACCAGCAACTACAGTATAAAGACTACCAGGTACACCACCAGTTACATTGATAGTAATTGGTGTGTAATCACCGGCGTTTAAGAAAACAGCATTAACCGCACTAGTCGAGTCGTAAAAAAACGCTAGATAGTTGCTAGTTAAATTGCCGATTTTATTTACAGATACCGCTGATAAGCTCATTATGTATACTTATCCAAAAAACACTGAATCTGCATTAACTTTGCTTACTATTTTGTAGTTTTTTACCTTCAGCGGATATATAGTTCTTTTTAACGTCTTCTACTGTGCCATGCTTTGCAATAAGCTTACGAATATACTGTAAAGATGTGTATTTGTTGGTTTTATTCGTTACTGGGCAAGTTAAGTACAATGGTAGAGGAAATCCGCGAGATTGCTCTTTCTGTGCCTTAGTTGCTGCTCTTTTAGCAGAGGATGCACGATGTTTCTTAACTGGGGCTGGCGTTGTGGATTGATTAGTTGTATCTTCCATAATATAATAATTTATTATACGTTATTGATATTTCAATTAACCATTTAATCTAAAAACGATATGAGCATTGCTATGCTGGGATGTAACTTCAGCTTTTGGGTAAAACGCTAATACTGTTCTAGTGATATGTTCTACAACTTCTTGACCTCTACCCCATACTTCAAAACCTTGACCGTTTTTTTGTTTGGTATGAGTTGAATAGTTGCACCAAAGTAATGTATCTGGACCTTCTTTTTTAAATAAAGCACGTACCTTATTAGCTTCAAACACCTTCATCATTTCGACATTAGGGACGCCTGGAGGTGTTTGCTGTTCTTCTTGTTTTTTAGGTTTCATATTAGCACTTACAGATAGTGCTAATTAAATCCAGCAGCATGCAATGCTTTTAACCCTTTATTCTTATCAATAATATCCATTCTAACGGATTCAGAGTTATTAGGTCTATAATCATACCAATATAACCAACCATCTGCAACTACTTCAGTTTTTAATAATGGCTTTAGAGCTTGTGAATAAAATTTGTCTTCCCCGTAATACAAGTCAGGAAAAGGACATTGTAATGCTAACTCTCTTTTAACTGGATTGATATGGTTGGTGGGTTTAACAACTAAATTGTTATGTATCTCGCTCCACTGCTTATCACCATAACGCATCGAACATTCAAAGTATTTTAAGTCTTGTAAATCAGAAGTCTGAAAGCCTCTTATACCTACTGTATCTGGATTATCTTTTAATGCTTCAAGTACATTACGTACATAATAACGACTGATACGATCATCATCGTCAATATAAACAATGTATTCGCCTGTAGCTGTTTGTTTTAAGATTTCTCTTTTTGCACCAATAGTAAGCTGACCACTATCACAATAAGGAACAAATTGTACATCTGGTGTAAGCTGTCTACTTATCTTTACGTAAAGTTTATCAAAAAATGCTTTACGGGAGTTAAGCGTACAAACTAATATAGAAAGCTTAGGCATGTGATTTGATTTCGTCTACAATACTATCTATTAATGAATGTGTAAAGCCTTGTTCTTTGTTACCATAAAAAGCAGGTACTTGAATATAACCACTTCTACCGAACCTTTTAATGAAGGTTATTTTCTCAAAATTATCTTTAACATCTAAATCATCTATAAGAAAATTTCTACCATGGTTTATACCAGTTGGTGTGTTGTATTTTGGTTTCTCAATAAACTTTCTATCAAATATTCTATCTTCGTTAAAACCAAAGTTAAAAGCTTTATTCATTGCTATAGCATAATCTTTATGAGCTCTTGTAAGCATATAAAGTTTACCAAAGTCTCTTAAAGCAAATAACAGGTAATTAGCACCAGGGCGCAATACTGTTACGTATTGTTCTTTCTTGCTTAAGCTTACAGTTACAGGTTTATCACAAAGATTAGATTCATCACCAAGATCCCCTGCAATAGTTTTGAACCCGAGGGTATGCACCAAAGTTTCATCCAAATCAATAAACAGGTTAATAGGAACGTCGTTCATTCGTTTATTTATAATATAGTGATTTGTAAAAAAAGCAATAAAAAAATTCTCACCCTCGGGATTGCTATGCAATCTTTTTATTGTAAGTTGATGAAGACAGAACGAATAATGAGGGTGAGAACAGTAAATATTTACGATGAAACAGAACAATATCAATTATCTGATACCTGAAGGTGTGTCTATAGGTGTCTATAAAATAACAGCACCAGACGGACATTATTATATTGGATCAACTAACAACTTGAAAGAAAGAATATTAAGACATTTTAGTGATCTACGTAACAACAGAAAAATCAAAGACAATAAAGAATGGCAGTATAGATACAATGCACATTTAGATTGGATTTGGACGTATGAATTACTTGAACAGTGCTTCCAAGAAGATCAATTATTAACTGTTGAACAAAAATATCTTGATTTACACTATGGTTTACCTTTATGTCTAAATGTTAATCCTTTCGCTACTAAACCACCGAGTGCAAAAGGCAGAGTACCTTCGTTAGAAACTATATCCAAGATAAGCGCTACTAACATATTGACTAAAAAGAAAAATCCGATGTCTATAGAAAATCGTATAAAAATAAGTTTTTCAAATAAAACTAGAATTGTTAGTGAAGAAACGCGTAAAAAAATGAGCGATGCTCTAAAAGCAAGACATAAAAAACAGCCTCAACGGCATTCTATAGAAACGCGTTCAAAAATAAGTGCTTCTAAAAAGGGAGTGCCTAATTTAGCGTTAAAAGGCAAGCCTAGTCGTAAATGGACAGCTGAACAGATAGCTAAGCGCACAGCTACCAGACAAGCACGCAAATCGGTCTTACTTAAATCTTAAGCGAGCATTGACAAACGTCGTAATATTTACAACCATGGCATTCATCATCAAGATAGATATGAGGCATTAAACAAGCTTCAGCAGTAGTAGCTGCTAAATCTGTATATGCTGGTTCGCTTCTAAAGTAGTCTGGGTTACCAGTCCAAGGATAGGTACGAACTCTTTCTTCTTTACCTTCTTCATTAATTACTACTACTGAAGTTTCTGCATGAGAAGCTAACCTCTTCTTACGCTCTTTTTTGGGCATATTAGGGTGCTTCTTAAGCTTGACATTAATCTTTGGTAACTTGTTATTTTTACATTTAGAAGCTAGGTCTCTAATTTGCTGTTCAGTATAGCCTGCTTCAAGATACTTTTTAGTTTCTCTTGTAACGTACTCTTTAACGAACCTTTCAACACTGCCACCGTATTTCTCGGTGACAGTCTTTTTGAAGTAGTCAATAGGGGCAAACGTTTTGTGCCCAGAGATATGATCTACAGGGTAAACGTATTTACCGTCTTTAGATACGGCAATAATGTTAGGATCAATGTTCATAGGTACATTATGGTACCTTACTTGTTGTTATGCAAGCTTATTGTGTAGGTGTTTGTGGTCTTGCAAGTCTACGTTCCTG
>Ga0316224_1004431_pt1 | contig 10636 bp, 10 predicted proteins | sample TBH18013metaG_FD_206254 | JGI IMG/M metagenome (GOLD analysis project Ga0316224, IMG submission 206254) | Freshwater microbial communities from Trout Bog Lake, Wisconsin, USA - TBH18013 | ecosystem: Environmental > Aquatic > Freshwater > Lake > Hypolimnion/Profundal zone | place: USA: Wisconsin...
CAAGGAAAGAGAGTCAACAGTACACAAATACTTTCGTTGCAATCAATAAAGTTTGGGTAGCAAAACCTGAAACTATCATGAGTCAACCAAAGATGAAGAACAAAGGTGGAGACACAATGTTTTTTGATGCTTCTTTAATCATCACCTTCGGTAATGTATCGAATTCGGGTACGAATAAAATTAAAGCTACCAAGAGCGGTAAAGAAGTTGAATTTGCCAAAAGGACCAAATTGTCTTGCGATAAAAACCACATTACTGGGGTTACTGCGACAAATAAATTAATCATGACTGTACACGGATTTATCAATGACGATAAGAAAGACTTGGAAAAGTACAAAAAAGATCACAGTCACGAATGGTTACAGGTATTGGGATCTAAAGATTTCGACGTAATCGAAGAAGAAGAAACAGACATCAAAGACATTTTTGACCCATCAGACAGCGAATAATGGAAGAAAGATACAAAACAATGTTGGAATCCTTGGGTAAAAAAACCGTAGAGGAAAAAGAAGAGCCTTTAAAGTTAAACGATAGAGTATTAATCATAGACTCTTTGAACGCCTTTATTAGGTCCTTCACCATCATCAATCACGTGAACAAATACGGTGTACACATCGGAGGATTGACTGGATACTTAAAATCATTGGGATACGCAATCAATTTGATAAGACCTACCAGAGTCATACTGGTGTTCGATGGGCAAGGCGGATCAACTAACAAGAAGTATTTATATCCCGAATACAAAGCTAACAGAGGTTATCGTAGGGTGACTAATTGGGATTTGTTTGACAATCAAGAGCAGGAAGCAGAATCAATCACCAATCAAATACTCAGATTGATTGACTATTTAAAGTGTTTGCCCGTCGATTTATTGTCCATAGATAAGATAGAGGCTGACGATGTGATCGGTTGTTTAACCAAAAAATTACCGGGAGAAGTTACGATAGTATCAAGCGACCGGGACTATTTACAACTCGTGAATGAAAAAGTTACAGTATATTCTCCAATCAAGAAAAAGTTTTATCAACCTAAAGAAGTTTTGTTAGAGTACGGAGTTACTCCACAAAATTTCTTATCCCAAAAAATATTGATGGGTGATAGCGGAGATAATGTGCCAGGAGTCAAAGGTTTGGGTCAAATAACTTTATTAAAACACTATCCAGAATTATCGGAAGAAACCTCCTTTACATTGGAAGAGATACTGGATAAAGCAAAAAATAGTAAAGGAAGCATGTACGAAAAGATCGTCGCATTTGAAAATCAACTTAAGATCAATAAACAGTTGATGGACTTAAACGATCCAAACATACCAGAAGATTCTATGGAAACAATAGATTACATTCTAGAGAATCCGAATAAGACCTTTAGACCGAAAGAATTCTCTGAACTTTACGAAGAGGACGATTTGGGAAAAAGCATAAACAACTTACAGATATGGTTGTTCGAAAAATTTCATGAAATAAGTAAATATAAATAAATTATGGCAGTATTGAATACGCTACAGAGTTATGGAAATGGATTTCAAATAAAAGTTTTGTCTAGCTTATTAAAGCACAAAGAATTTTTACAAAACGTTAACGATGTGTTGGACACAAACATGTTCGACAACCCAGCTCACAAGTGGATAGTAACAGAAACATTGAGGTATTATTACAAATACCACACAACGCCTTCTCCTGAATCTTTACAAGTGGAAGTGAAGAAGATAGACAACGAAGTCTTGAAAGTTAGCGTTATCGAGCAGTTAAAAGAATCACTTAAAGCAACTAACGACGATAGAGAGTACGTGGAACAGGAGTTTTCTAACTTCTGTAGAAATCAACAATTGAAGAACGCTATTTTAGAGTCAGTAAAATTGTTGGAGAAAGGTGAGTACGAAGACATTAGACACATTGTCAACATGGCAGCAAAAGCCGGTCAGGATAAAACCATAGGACACGAGTACGAAAAGGACGTGGAAACCCGTTATAGACAAGAACAAAGATCCCCAATTCCAACACCATGGGAAAATCTAAATAACCTTCTTATGGGAGGTTTAGGAGTTGGCGATCTTGGATTGATATTCGGCAACCCAGGAGGAGGAAAGTCTTGGATGCTCGTAAACTTAGGTGCCATGGCAGTAGCGGCAGGATTTACAGTTTGTCACTATACATTAGAACTCTCAGAGGACTACGTTGGTAAAAGGTACGATGCTTTGTTTACGGGCATTGATGCTCAACAGATTCATTTGCACAAGGACAAAGTTTCCGAAGCGGTGAAAAAATTACCGGGGAAATTGATCATCAAAGAATTTCCAATGGGAAAAGTTGGCCCGGCCACAATTGAATCTCACATTCAAAAGTGTAGGGATTTAAAGTATCCTCCTGACTTGGTTATCATAGATTACGTTGACTTATTGAAAAGTAAGACAAGATCCATCGATCCAAAGGACGCCATAGACGACGTGTACACTTCCATAAAAGGTATGGCAAGAGAACTTAAAGTTCCAGTGTGGACAGTGTCCCAAGTAAATCGATGTCACAATGTAGAAGATAAGGTAGAAACTCCAAGCGGTAAAATTAGGATAGGAGACCTTAAAATCGGAGATCAGATATTGACTCATAAAGGATTCAAAAAAGTCACTAAAGTTTATCCGATTCAGAAACAACCTACTTATAAAATTAAATTAAAAAATGGTAAAGAAGTAAACGTCTCTGCTAATCACGTCTTACCCACTCAATACGGAAAATTAAAATCTATAGCTACAGGTTTGAAGGCGGGAGATAAGTTATTTGTAAAAAAGTAATTTTTTGGCATACTGTCTATATTTATTATAAAAAATAATATGGCTGCGATTTTACCCGCCTGGATTAAAAAGTATGGAGAACAGGAAGCTTTAAAAATGTGGGAAGACTATAAACACAGAATTAAGGGAAATACTAAAGAAAAACTTAGAGAAAAGCATGGAGATGAATACGTAAAAGACTTGAGTAAAAGAAAAGTGTCATACTCTTTAGACTCATATATTAAAAGATATGGAAAAGAATTAGGAGAAAGGAAGTGGAATGAAACGCTAAATAAAAAGTTAAAGACTCAAAAAGAAAATTTTAAAAATAAGAAATGGAATAACGGAAGAACATTAGAACAATATCAAACCAGATACGGAGTAGAAGATGGATATAATAAATGGCAAAAAAGGAATAAACATCAATCTTATATGGTGTCTTTAGAGAGATATTTAGTAGATTTCGGAGAAGAAGGTCGTGATATAATCAAGAGAATGAAAAATACCACGAGTCTAGAAAAATTCATAGAAAGATATGGAAAAGAAGATGGTCCATTAGAATATAAAAAATACACGGAAAGGTGTAAACTTTCATCTAAGAGATCATTAGATTATTGGATACATTATCATAACGGAGATTTAGAACTTGCGAAGCAGTCACGAAAAGAGCATCAAAGTAACACGAGTTTAGACAAGTTTGTAGAAAGATACGGAGAAATTATAGGCAGAGAAAAGTATATAAATTGGATTGAAAATGTTACTAGCTGTCATCAATGGTATAGCAAAGTTTCTCAAGAGTTGTTTTGGAGATTGTTTGAGGATCTTAATTTACTGGAACATGAGACAAGATTTTATGAACTTAATAGCGAAGAACAATTTTATCTAAACGATAAGGTAATAAGAGTTGATTTTAAGTACAAAAATAAAATCATTGAATTTAATGGGGATTATTGGCACGCTAACCCTGAATTATACAGTAAAAGTGATAAGTTAGTCAAAGGCAAAACTGCAGAATCTATTTGGGCAAAAGATGCCAGTAGAATAGATCGGTTAACATCAGCTGGGTACGAAATTATGGTTGTTTGGGAAAACGAATGGAAAAATAATAGGGATTATATATTAAATGAATGTAAAAACTTTATAAAAAAAGAAAATGAATAAACACGAACTGAATCCGAAAGACTTTGATCTTTCAGAGATAGAAAGCATAGAATTGATAGGTGATACGGAAACTATTGATATCACAGTGGACGATACACACATGTTTTTCGCCAATGATGTATATAGCCACAATTCAGGCGCAAAAGACGACGTGATCGAAGGAGACAAAGCGGCAGGATCCTACAATAAGATGATGATCGCAGATTTCGCTATGTCGTTGTCCAGGAAGCGCCAGGACAAAGTCAATGGAACCGGCCGTATACACATTATGAAGAACAGATACGGCGCGGATGGTATGACCTATACAGCTAAGGTGAATACAAATTGCGGTAAAATAGAGATCAACAAGGACGAAATGGACGATGATGATTTGACTTTCGATAACGGTCAAAACCAATCCCAGAAACCTCAATTGACAAATAAGTCCACATTTACACCGGACGAAAAAAACTACTTAAACCAAAAATTTGTTGAATTGGTTGGAAAAAGTTAATTAATTTTATTCTAAAAACATCATATTTATTAGAACAAAACAGACGACATGAGTTTCTTAATAGATTTATTTAAAAAGGCTACAAAAGGGGATGCTTTTAGACCATCTGCCACTCCTGATAAGTATTCAGATCAGATAGCAGCATTGAACGCTGGGGGACCAAGCGTACAAAGTAACAACAAAGTTACTACCACTAACCTTGCGAAGCTATCTAATACGCCTAGCATAGGCAACAGCTCAGGTAAGATTCCGTCTGCTTAATTAACTTAGAATTTATTGATTTAGCTTTGAAGAGCACAAAAGTGCTCCAATGGCTAGTCTATTGTATATAATGTATTAAAATTAACGAATAATGTCTATATTTGATAAAAGAGTGGCGTTTAAACCATTCGAATATCCCGAGCTCTACGATTTCGTGGACGCCATAAACCACAGTTACTGGATCCACACAGAGTACTCCTACGACTCTGATATACAGGATTTTAAAGTTAATTTAAACAAAATAGAAAAGAACGCGGTTAAAAACGCCATGTTGGCCATATCCCAAATTGAAGTCAACGTAAAAAGGTTCTGGAGCAATCTATACGCTCAATTCCCAAAACCGGAATTCGATGCTTTAGGCAATACTTTCGGTGAATCGGAAGTAAGACACAGTAGAGCCTATAGTCACGTATTAGAGTTGTTGGGATTCAATAAAGCTTTCGATGAATTGATAGAAAATCCAGTGATCCAAGGAAGAATAGATTATTTGGCAAAGTATTTAAAAAATGCAGGGTCTAACAATAAAGAATTGTACACCCTTACATTAACTTTGTTTTCTTTATTCGTTGAGAATTGTTCTTTATTCAGTCAATTTTACATCATTAAGTCTTTTAACAAACAAAAGAATACTTTTAAGGGCATAGATAACGTTATTCAAGCCACAATGAAAGAAGAGAAGCTTCACGCATTGGCAGGAGCTTACATCATTAATCTGATCAAGAAAGAAAACCCTGAGTGGTTTAATGAAGAATTCTACAAAACAATTGAGAGAGCGTGTAAAAAAGCTTACGCGGCAGAAGAAAAAATTATAGATTGGATTTTTGAACTCGGAGAATTAACTTTTTTATCTAAAGAAAATGTATTAGAATTTACAAAGAATAGGTTCAATGAATCCTTAAAAATGATAGGCGCAAACCCAATATTTGAGATTAACAGAGAACTTTTAAAAGAGTCCGAGTGGTTTAATGTAGAAGTAGATTCAGAAACTCACACTGACTTTTTCCATAAAACACCAACAGCTTATCAAAAGAAAGCGCAAGCAATAACAGAAGACGATATTTTTTAATTAATAAAATAATAAAAGTAAATGAAGATCAAGTGGCTAAATAAGTATTCTAAAGCGTTCTTGGAAAAAGACTACCTACTTCCAGGACAAACTGTACAAGACAGATTGAAAGTGATAGGTGATGCTGCAGAAAAAATATTAAGAGTTAAAGGATACAGTGAAAAATTGCAGCAGTACATAGCCAATGGTTGGATTAGTTTAAGTACTCCCATGTGGACCAATTTTGGTACTGAGAGAGGTTTGCCAATTAGCTGTTTCGGAGTTTACGTGGACGATAGCGTTGAAAGCATTCTAAGTTCTGTGGCAGAAATAGGCACAATGAGCAAATACGGTGGTGGCACTTCTGGATACTTCGGTGCGTTAAGACCAAGAGGATCAGAAATTAAAAATAACGGACACAGTAACGGATCGAAAGCATTTTTGGAATTATTTCAATCGTGCGCCCAATCAATGAATCAGGGTTCGGTTAGAAGGGGATATTTTTCCGCGTATCAAGACATAGATCATCCAGATTTTGAAGAGTGGTTAAACATTAGAGCAGAAGGTGATCCAATTCAACACATCACTTGGGGAGTTTGTGTTTCAGATGCATGGTTGGAAGCCATGAAAGCAGGAGATGCAAAGAAAAGAAAGACATGGGCAAAAGTTATTCAAAAGAAATTTGAAACAGGATTACCGTACATATTCTTTACTGACAACGCAAATAATCACGAATCAGTTCCAGAAGTTTATAAAGGGAAAAACTTAATCAAAGCTTCTCAGATGTGCACAGAGATTATGTTGCCTTCTGACAAAGAACATTCTTTTGTTTGTGATTTGGGTTCAATGAACGATTTTTATTACGACGAATGGAAAGACACAGATTGTGTTGAAGTATTAACTTTCTTATTGGACGCGGCCATGACTGAGTTCATTCAAAAGGCTTCTAAAGTGAAATTTTTATCAAGAGCTGTAGAATTTTCAAAGAAACACAGAGCTTTGGGAATCGGTAGATTGGGTTATCATTCTTTGTTACAAAGTAAAATGATTCCTTTTGAAAGTTTACAAGCAAGGAACTTAAATATTGAAATTCAAAAAAATATACAAGAGAATTCTTTAAAAGCATCTAAAATATTAGCTGAATTGTTTGGAGAATGCGAAATGACCAAAGGATTGGGTAGAAGAAACACAACGACACAAGCGATCGCTCCGACTACTTCATCAGCGTTCATCATGCAAGTTTCTCAGAGCATAGAGCCTTGGATGAGTAATTACATGATCAAAGATTTGTCTAAGGGTAAATTCGTAATCAAGAACACTTTTTTGGAGAAATTATTGGAAGAGAGAGGAAAAAATACCGACGAAATTTGGGAAAGCATTCAAAAACAACAGGGCAGCATTTTACATTTGGATTTTTTAACAGAAGACGAAAAGCTCGTATTTAAAACAGCAAGAGAAATATCTCAAACCGAAATTATTATTCAAGCGGCTCACAGACAAAAATACATAGATCAGGGTCAATCTCTCAATTTGTTTATCACCGCAGACACAAAGGCAAAAGAGGTAAACGAATTGATGTTATTGGCACACAAAATGGGAATTAAATCTCTTTATTATCAACATAACATTTCAAGTGCATCAGAATTTGCTAAAAAATTTACTTATTGCGTTGCCTGTGAATAATGTTATATATTTATTGTAGATAGAAATTGCTACTACTAATTATCTACAACAAACTTATTGGATCCTTAAAGCTTTGGAAGGTAGTAGCTCCATTGATTTTTGGATCCTTTTTTTATGGCAAATTATAGAAAAATTTGGTCTGAAAAAAATGGACCAATACCTAAAGATGAATTTGGAAGATCTTATGAAATTCATCATATAGATGGAAATAGATCTAATAATTCTTTAGATAACTTACAGTGTTTATCTATACAAGAGCATTACAATATACATTATAATAAAGGAGATTATTCAGCTGCCGCAGCTATATCCATTAGAATGGAAAATACAAAAAACTTATCAGGGTACAAACAAGATCCTGAGCATAGTAAAAAAATAGCCGAAGCTTTACAAGGAAAATCTCAAGCAAAACAAAAGTGTCCATATTGTGGTAAATTAGGCGGGAATACAATGAATAGATGGCACTTTGATAACTGTTTGTCTAAACCGGGAAATGAGAACAAAAAACATATTTCTACTAGAAACAAAGAGCAAAATAGATTACAAAGTATAAGAATGAAGAACAATAAAATTAATTTGGGTCGTAAGCTTTCACAAGAGCGCATAGACAAATTAAAAAGTTTAGTACCGTGGAATAAAGGTTTAAAAGGCGTTCAAATTCCATGGAATAAAGGTTTAAAAATGTCTACAAGAAAATAAAAAGACCAAGTTAATCAGATTTTTCGTACATTATAGTTATGACACAAGAAAATATTTACATGGGAATTATTATAGTGTTGTTGATTTTGCAATTATATCAACTTAGTGTAATGAACAAGCTAAAAAAAGAAATAGACCAGCTTTGGGATCAATTGGGAATATTAACTGCAATCACTGCCGCAAAACTTACAGAAATGGTAGTGAAGAAAAAAGAAGAGTTAGATGAAAACAAACCAAAAATCTAAAGGACTTGGAGATACCATCGCCAAGTTTACAAAAATAACTAGACTGGATAAGTTCGCTAAAAAAATTGCGAACTTTTTTGGTGAAGAGGATTGTGGTTGCGAAAGAAGAAGGGACAAATTAAATAAAGTTGTTCCGTATAAGAATAAAGATTAAATTACAGTTATGGAAAAGAGTTATGTTTTAGTTAATACTAAAGAGCTCGTGCAACAAATGGCACGACACATATTAGACAACGATCTAATTGCTTTCGATACCGAGACCACATCGTTAAACCCAAGAAAAGGCTCCATCATAGGTTGGTCAGTATCAGCACAACCCGGAATGGGCTACTACCTCCCCACAAAATTATTCGTAGATGGGAATCTAATCGACGCAAACATAGAAGGAATCCCAGCCCACGACATGTCTGTAAAGTTAATTAACATGTTGGTCGGAAAAAAACTAATAATGCACAACTCGTCTTTTGACTGTAGATTCACTAAAAATTATTTTAAAGTAGATTTACTTTCTTCATTACACGCTGATACCATGTTATTGGTTCACACAGTTAACGAAGACGGTGCAGGTTTCGGTTCGAATTCTCCTTTTGGTTTAAAGAGCATCGCTAAAATGATTCAAAAAGAACTTGGACTGGACATAGATAAAGCGGCAAACGAAGAGCAGATAGCGTTAAAAGATTCCATAAAAAAGAACGGAGGATCCGTAACAAGGGAAAATTACGAGATATGGAAAGCGGACATAGACATACTTTCAGAATACGCTGCTGCAGATACTGATTTAACTTTGAGAATATACAACCACTTTATCAAAGAGCTTTACGCGCAAGGATTGGAAAAGTTCTTTTTTGAAGACGAAGTTATGCCACTTTACAAGGAAGTTACCATTCCCATGGAAGAAAAGGGCGTAAGATTGGACATGGACTTAATTCGTAAAACTAAAGAAGAAGTCACAGTGGCTCTTGAGGATCACAAGAAGAAGGTCGTAGACGAGTTATTAAGTTATGCAGAGGTAAAGCATTGGATCATGATAAAAGCTGCGGATGCGTTCCCTGCAAACAACAGAGGAACATTTGCCAGTCAATTAATAGAACAAAGCGGTATAGAATTTCCAAAATCTTCAAAGACTGGTAAGTACAACATAACAAACGCAAACTTATTAAAAATAGAGGACGGACCTTTAAAACAATTTTTACTCCACGGAGATAAAAACATTTTGGACAAAGACCTAGTGATGAAAATCCAATTAAAGTTGTGGAAAGAGTCCAACGATAATAACTGGTTTAATATACAGTCCAAAGATCAATTGGGTGAAATTGCATTCGGAGCTTTAGGAATAAAGCACAAGTCTACCACAAAGACGGGAAAACCACAGTTCGACGATGATATGATTCAAATCATCGGAGACACAGAAGAGTGGGCAAAGAATTTAAGAATTTACAATAAGTTATTAAAGATAAGATCAACTTACATAGAAAGATTTTTGGACGGTGAAGAAGACGGTAGGTACTACTTTTATTACAAACAACACGGTACAGTATCGGGCAGATACGGTTCTGACGCTCAACAATTGCCAAGACCAAAAGAAGAAGGGGACGATGATCCTATCGTAATTGAGTACAACAATAGAGTAAGGGCGTTCTTCATTCCTGATGAGCACAACATATTCATAGACGACGATTACGAATCTTTGGAGCCTCACGTATTCGCCCACGTCTCAGGGGACGATGGACTAAAGGACATATTTAGAAATGGTTGGGACTTTTATTCAACCATCGCGATAAAAACAGAAAAGCTAGATCAGTATTCTCCCGACAAAAAAGCGGATAACTACTTAAGAAAGCTTGCACCCAAATTAAGAAATAAGGCCAAAGCATACGCTCTTGGTATTCCTTACGGCATGGGAGCTTATGCGTTGGGTAAAAACATAGAAGTGTCCACAAAAGAGGCAAAGAAATTAGTTGACGGTTACCTAAATGGATTCCCAGAACTTGAGAAGTGGATGAGAAGATCTGAAAATGATGCAAGAAATTTGGGTTACGTTAAAACACAAGTAGGTCGCATAAGACACTTACCTAAAGTAAAAGCCATATACGAACAGATAGGCGACGCGATGTTGGACTACAACATAAAAAGAGAGTTAGCGTACAGTCATGGGGAAGAAGTTATTAAAAACTTATCTAGAGATTTTATAAACGGACTCAATAATAGTAAAAATTATCAAATACAAAGTTTATCAGCTTCTATAGTAAACAGAGCAGCTATACAAATTAATAGGAGGTTTAAAG
>Ga0316224_1004435_pt1 | contig 10629 bp, 10 predicted proteins | sample TBH18013metaG_FD_206254 | JGI IMG/M metagenome (GOLD analysis project Ga0316224, IMG submission 206254) | Freshwater microbial communities from Trout Bog Lake, Wisconsin, USA - TBH18013 | ecosystem: Environmental > Aquatic > Freshwater > Lake > Hypolimnion/Profundal zone | place: USA: Wisconsin...
TTGCGCCGCCCGTGTCCGGCCGTTGTGACCGGGCAAAGGCGTGTGCCGCGCCGGTTCAACCACGCTGCTGGCGTGGGCCTATGTGTTGCGGAACGCTCCGATGGTCAAGGCTTGAGCATGATCCTTGTGTGGGCAGGTGCGCATATCGGCCCCTGGAAGCGTGCCGGTTCGCGCGGCGCTACTCGACCGGCAGGGCGACCGCCTCTTGGACGGTGGCGCCGACTGGGGCGCGCCGCGGACCGGCCGCGGCCAGCTTCTGGACGGTCGGACGGCGCGGCGGCAGCGGCACCTCGACCGTCTCGGTGACCGGGCCCGACGCGGCGGGCGTCATCGGGGCCGGCGCAGCGGTAGGCTCGGACGGGGGCGAGAGACGCAGTTCCGCGAGCTCGGCGTTCGCGCTGGCCAGTCCGGCCGGGCGGCGCGGCGGCAGCGGCACCTCCACGGCCTGCGTCTGCGCGGCCGGGTCCGCCGCCGGGGCGGCCGCGGCGGCCGGCTCGACCGACAGGCTCGCGAGTTGGATCGTCCCGGCCAGGGCGCCCGGGCGGCGCGGGGGCAGGGGTACCTCCACCGTCTCGGTCGGCGCCGCGACTGCCGCGGCGGTGGGGGCGTAAGCCAGGGCCGGGGCGGCGGAGCTTCCGGCATCCGCGGCGCCGCCGCTGAACAGGCTCGCGAGCGCGCTCGCCGAAGCGGCCACGGGGGCCACCACCGAGGCGACCTCGGCGGAAACGCCCTGGCGCTTGGCGGCGTAGTAATAGCCACGGTTGTAGTACTGGTAGGCTTGGCTGAGGTTGCCCTGGGCGGTGCGGTAGGCCCCGGCCAGATAGGCCACGCCGTAGCGGAGGTTGGTGGCCGGGTCGAGGAGGCCCGCGGCGTCGCCGGTATAGCCGAGGCTGCGCGCCGTCGCGTGCTTGATCTGCATGAGGCCGAGCGCGCTGCCGCCCTTGGCGCGCGGATTGTAATTGCTCTCGCGCTTGACCACGGCGTGCACGAAGCTCGCCGGAACGCCGTTCGCCTTGGCCTGCTGCTCGATCAACGCGTCGATGTTGTCGTGCGCCGCCTGCCCGAAGGCGGCAGCGGGCACGACCGCGAGGGCGGCGGCCAAGAGAAGGCGGTGCATTCCGAGACCCGGAGCTGTTTCTGTAGTCAAGCTAGGTCGCGGGGAAATGAGGCCGGAAAACGGCCCCGCTCCGGCAAGCTGTGGGCGGCCGGGGCTCGGAGGCCCCGTGTGCTCCGCCGGACACAGATCAGAATCATACGCCGGGGCGAACGGCGCGGCGTCGATCCTGCGATTTAAGGCAGGATGAAGCGGTCGATGCCGTGGGCGAAGCCATCCGCATCGTTGCTGTCGGTGACGGTGTGCGCGTCCGCCTTCACGGCGTCCTCGGCGTTGCCCATCGCCACCGAGAAGCCGCTGCGGGCGAACATCGGACGATCGTTCCCGGCATCCCCGAAGGTCGCGATCCGCTCTGGCGGAAGGCCGAGATGCGCGCTCATCCAGGCGACGAACTGGCCCTTGTCGAGATGCGGCGGGGTGACGTCGAGATAGTAGGCCTGCGACCGGTGGATCGTGGCCCGGTCGCCCAATGCCGCCCCGATCCGCGCCTCACAGGCCGCCAGATGGGCGTGGTCCCGGCTCACCCCGACGATCTTGCCGGCGGCGCCCATGAGCGTGCCGAGATCTGAGACGATCCGGGGCTCCGCGCCGATCGTGCGGCGCTCCAGATCGGTATAAACGCCGTTCGGATCGCGCAGGCACCATGCGCCGTCCGCGAACACCCAGACGTCGACCCCCTCGGCGAGCAGCCGGTCGAGGGCCTCCCGGGCGGCCGGCTCGGGGATCGTCCGCTCCTCGATGGTGGAGAGGTCGGGCCGGACCACGCTGGCCCCGTTGAACGCCCCCATCGGCAGGTCGAGGCCGAGTTCGGCGACGAGGCCGCGCAGTCCCACCGGCGGCCGGGCCGAGGCGATGCTGAAGCCGATCCCGGCGGCCCGCAGCCGGCCCACGGCCGCGACGGTGGCGGCTGTCAGGCGCTTGTCGCCGGTGACGAGGGTGCCGTCGACATCCGAGATCACCAGGGCGATGTCCCGGGCCTTGAGGTCCTCCGTCATCGGCTCGCTCCACTCCCATCCGCAACGAGTTTTTCCACGACGCGCTCTGCGATCACCTCGGGCGGGTCGACGATCCCCACGACGATCGGGTGCTCGTCAGGGCCTGGCGCTTCCAGGGTGGCGAACTGGCTGTCGAGGAGAAGGGGCGGCATGAAATGTCCGTGGCGCGCTGCAAGGCGGGCTGCGATGAGGGCCTTGTCGCCCGCGAGGTAGACGAGCCGCACCCGGCGGCTGCCATGGGTCAGGATATCCCGGTAGGCCCGACGCAGGGCCGAGCACACCACCACGCCGGACTCCCCGGCCTCCAGCCTGTGCTGGATCCAGACCGCGATCCGCGCGAGCCATGGCGCGCGATCCGAATCGTCAAGGGCCTGGCCCGCATGCATCTTCGCCACGTGCTCCGGGCTGTGGAAGCTGTCGCCATCGACGAACATCCAGCCCAGCCGCTCGGCGACCAGCGCCGCGACGGTGCTCTTACCCGATCCTGAGACGCCCATGACGACGAGCACCTGCGCGGCTCCGGTCACGGACCCGGCCCGCTGCATCGCCGTTTCCTGTGACATGGTCCGGACCCCGCCGCTCCGAGACGCTGCCCGCGCCGGGGGTCATCAATAGGATCGAGGGCCGCGAAGGAAAGGCCGGGGACAACCCCGTGCGGGTCGGGGTGCGGTCGGAACCGCGTGCCGGACCACGCGTTCATTCTCGTGAAGACAGAACATTTCAGGAACACAAAGCGCATGGCCCAGTCGACCGCGAAGACCGCAACGAAGTCCGACCAGAAGTCCGCGGCCTCGGAGGCGAATCCGAAGACCGATCCCAAGGATGTCTCGAACCAGATCAAGGACCCGGACCAGTGGACCACCGGCGGCGAGCCGATGACCGGAGCCCAGGCCTCCTATCTCAAGACCCTGTCGGAGGAGGCCAAGGAGCCCAAGGCGTTCGACCCCGACCTCGACAAGGCCGAGGCGTCGAAGCGGATCGATGATCTCCGGCACAAGGCGGGTCACGCCTGATCGGTTCGGGCGCGCGCGAATGTCGGGCGCGCCCGTCCCGGCGATATTCAACCTAGAAGCATCGAAATCCCTATGTTTCGAAGAGTTCATTAAGGCGGCAGCAATGGCCGGCGGTTTAGAGGCAATGATCAGCTGCGTTGCCCCAGGGTGGGTGGAGCGCGGCGAAAGGTTGTTTCGACCATGCACGAGCCGAATTGCGGCGGGGCGGAAACAGATGCCGCCCGATCCGGAAGCCCCACGGGCCGACTGAACCTGGCAGCCTCCGCAACGGCGCGGTTCGCCCGCGACGCGCGCGGCGCGACGGCGATCGAGTATGCGCTGATCGGCTCCCTCATCTTCCTGGTCGCAGCCGGAAGCATCCGGGTCTACGTCAACCAGATGGGCGGCGTGTACAACCAGATCAGTACCGCGGTCGGTCAGTCCAACTAGCCACATCCGAACGCGTCGCACGATCGGGTGGCCAGGCAGGCTCGGACGTCGAGCGCCAGCCTTTCCCATCCACGCCCTCGTACTCAGGAGCCGCAGAGACGCGAAGGCCTCAAAACCGGTCTTCGGGAGGCGCGTCGATCCCGGAAGGGGGCCTCCGAGGTCCGCCGGCGCGGGGGGCTCAGGTCACGTGGATGGATCGGCATCCCCCGCCAAAGCACCAGGGCACAAGGCCTGCGGTCGGGCGTGATCCCGCTCCGGAACGCGCCATCGCGACGCGCTGCCTCTCTCGGTGCCGAGGCTGCAACGCGCTGTCATCGCTGCGACGTTTGGGTCAATCCCGGTCGCCTGCCTCGAAAAAGCTGTGCTTAGCGAGGATGAAACCGCAACCTCGGCCGTCCCGTGCGCAGTGTGGCCCACCCGCTACGGACACCCGGGCCGCCATGGGCTAGGCACGGGCTCTGCACTACCGATGGGCAACATCTGGATGCGAACACTTCCCCTCGCCCTGCTCGCCGTCACGGCGATGTCGGGCTGCACGTACCTGCCTGCGGCGGGGCCGACCGCGGGCGCGATCCAGGCGGGCGCCGAGGTGGCTGCCGCCGACGGCAGCCTGCTCGCCCGCTACGAGATCATCGACGTCACACCCAGCGTCGTCGAGGCCCTGCGCGGCCGCCCCCTCGACAGTCTGCTCGCCTCCTTCGGCGACCACCGCCCCTCGGCCGAGCCGGTCATCGGCATCGGCGACATGGTCTCGGTCTCGATCTGGGAAGCCGGCTCCGGCGGCCTGTTCTCCGGCCCGCTGGTGGCCGACCGCTTCTCCGCCGGGTCCAAGTCCGCCCTCATCCCCGAGCAGCCGGTCGGGCGCGACGGCGCCATCTCGGTGCCCTATGCCGGACGCATCAAGGTCGCCGGACGCCGGCCCCAGGACGTCCAGTCGCTGATCGAGAACGAGCTCGCCGGCAAGGCCATCCAGCCGCAGGTGCTGGTCTCGGTCACCCGCCCGATCAGCCAGGCGGTCACCGTCACCGGCGAGGGCGCGGCCGGCGCGCGCCTGCCGCTCTCGGGCCACGGCGACCGCATCCTCGACGTCATCGCGGCCGCCGGCGGCAACCGCTCGCCGGTCTCCGAGACCTTCGTGCGGCTCTCGCGCGGGCCGATCACCGCGACCGTGCCGCTGACCACGGTGGTGTCGAACCCCAAGGAGAACATCTACCTGCGGCCCAACGACGTGCTCACCCTGGTGCGCGATCCGCAGACCTTCATCGCGGTGGGGGCTCTGGGCAACAGCACCGAGCTGCCGTTCCAGGCGGACGGGATCACCCTGGCGCAGGCGCTGGCCAAGGCGCGCGGCCTGTCGGACTTCGCCGCCGACCCGGCCGGGACGTTCATCTTCCGGTTCGAGCCGGCCAGCGTGGTGCGGCGGCTGAACCCGGGCTCGAAGCTGCTCGGTACGCCGCTGGTGCCGGTGGTGTACCGGATCGACATGCGCGACCCCAACAGCCTGTTCGTGTCCCAGGCGTTCCGGATGCGCAACCGCGACCTCGTCTACGTGTCGAACGCGCCGTTCACCGAGCTGTCAAAGGTGCTGTCCGCCTTCAGCGGTGTCACCGGGCCGATCTCTTCGGTCGCAACCGCGTATTACTACGCGAAGTAAAGACGGGACGACGGCCCACGGCGCGGCGGAAAAAAATCGCGTTTTCCCGCATCCTGGCGTATGGCCTTCGGGTGCGGTGCGGGCCTGCGGTGCGGACGTCGCACGCCCCCCGCCCATGGCTGCCGCGCCCAAGGATGCCTAGAAGAGCCCGATGAAGATCGGACGCGTCGTCCCCGCCAGCGGGCTGTTCCGGCCCGCGTTGATCCCGCTGAGCCTGTGTGTCGCGCTTCTCTCGGCCGTGCCGGCGGCGGCCGACGTGGTGGTGGGCGTGGCGGTTCCACGCTCGGGCCCCTATGTGGCGGTCGGCGAGCAAGTGCTGCGCGGGGTCGAGGCCGCGGCGCGGGATGCCAACGCCATGGGCGGCCTCGACGGGCAATCCGTAACCCTCGACGTGCAGGACGACGCCTGCGACTCGAACACCGCGACGGCGGTGGCCAACCATTTCGTGCGCGGGAACGTGCGCCTCGTCGTCGGGCATGTCTGCTCCAACGCCTCCATCGCGGCGTCCGACATCTATGCCCAGAACGGTGTGGTGATGATCACCGCGGCCTCGGTGGCGGCGCGCCTCACCGACCGGGGGCTGCCGACCGTGTTCCGCGTCTGCGGGCGCGACGACGACCAGGCCCGGCTGTCCGCCGCCGTGCTGGCCGAGCGGTTCCGCGACCGGAAGATCGCGCTGATCCAGGATCAGACACCGGCTTCCCGGACGCTCGCCGCCGCAACCAAGGACAACCTCAACCGGATTGGCGTCAACGAGGCGCTGTCGCTCTCGTTCTCGCCGAGCGATGCCGACGATGCCGCCCTGGCTGACCGCCTCAAGGGGGCGGGGATCGAGGTTGTCTACTATGGCGGCGACGCCGCCGAGATGGGCCGCCTCGTGAAGATCGCCGCCGACCGGGGCTTCCGGCCGCAATGGTTCGGCACCTCGGCGATCGCCACGCCGGACTTCGCCAAGATCGCCGGGCCGGCGAGCAACGGCGTGCTGATGACCTTCTACCTCGATCCGAGCCGTCAGCCGGCCGCGGCCAGCGTGGTGAAGGCGTTCAAGGCGGAGGGGGTCGATCCCACCGGCTCGACGATCTACGGCTACGCGGCCATGCAGGCGCTGGTGGCGGCCGGCAACTTCGCGCATTCGGCCGAGCCGAAGCCGATCGCGCAGGCGCTGCACGCGGAACGGTTCGACCTCGTGCTCGGGACGGTCGGGTTCGACGCCAAGGGCGACGTCACCGCACAGGGCTACGTGCTCTACGTGTGGAAGGACGGGAGTTTTACGCCCGCGGGAAAGTGAGGGACGGCGCGCAGCCCCGGACAGCGCGTAGGCGGCGCAGCAGTGCCGGGACCGGCCGAAGGCCCGCCGACGGGCGGGCCAGCCGGGAACGGCGGCCTCCCGACGGACCGGATCGCGGCTTCAGGCTTCGGCCGCGTCCACTTCCGCTCCCCGCCCCAACCCGCGCAGCAGCTCGGCGAGATGCGGCCGCACCCGCAATTGCAGGGCGTGGAGCCGTCGGACGGCCTCGCTGAGCTGCCCTTCACGGCCGAGTTGCGCATCCGCGAAGCCGATCATCCGGGCGTTGGGCCAAGCCGGCTCGCGCAGGGCGTGCAGGCGTGCCACCAGGGTCTCGGCCGGAACCTCCGGCTCGGCCTGCGCGAACAGCATCAGCAGCGCCGCCGTGGAGCGCGATAGCCCGTAATGGCAATGCACCAGGAGATGGCCCGCCCCGTCGAGCTGGCGCCCGAAGGCGAGGATCGCCGCCACGTCATCGGGCTCGGGCGGCACGAGGCCCTCGGCCGGTCCGAGGCAATCGTGGAACCGGAGCGTCGTGCGGGCATGGGCGCCGTAGGCCGCGAAGGCCTCCGGCTCCGGCGTGCCGGGATCGAGCAGGGACAGGACGTGGCTGACCCCGCTGGCCCCGTGGCCTGACAGTTCCTCGAGGCCGCAGACGGTGTGCAGGGTGACGGCGGGCTCTGAGCGCATGCCCGGCGCCTAGCACGGCCGACACCCGGTTTCGAGATGCGACGGAACTGCCCAGGCCGTCCGCGGCTTTCGAGAACCGGCGCGGACATGCTAGCTGCGGCCCGCGATTCCGCGCCGGACGGATCGGATACGCTCGAACGAGATGCCGTTGGACGAGACCCTCATCGCGCGCCCCTCCCGCACCGGGACGCGGCGCCGGACTGTGCTCACCGCCGGCCTCGGCGCGGCCGCGACCCTCGGCGGCCCGCTCGCCGCCCCAGCCCGGGCGGACGGGGGGCCCGAACTGCGCTGGCGCCTGTCCTCGGCCTACGCCAAGAGCCTCGACATCCTGTTCGGCGCCCCCGAGTCGCTCAGCCGGTTTGTCGCCGAGGCCACCGACGGGCGCTTCCAGATCCAGGTTCAGGGGCCCGGCGAGCCGGTGCCGGCCGAAGGATTGCTGGATGCCGTGGCGGCCGGCACCGTCGAGATGGGCCACGGGCCTGCGACCCTCGGCATGGCCAAGGACCCGACCTTCGCGCTCGCCACCGCCATCCCCTTCGGCCTCAACGCCCGGGGCGCCGCCGCGTGGTGGCAGGCCGGGGGCGCAGCCGAGCTGTTCGCCGAGGTCTTCGCCAAGGCCGGGCTGGTCTGCCTGCCGGGCGGCAACACCGGCGCCCAGATGGGCGGCTGGTTCCGCCGCGAGATCAAGAGCCTCGGCGACCTGCAGGGCCTCAAATTCCGGATCGACGGCATGGGCGGGCAGGTTCTCGCCAAGTTCGGCGTCCAGCCCCAGTCGGTCCCCGGCCCGGAGATCTACGCCGCGCTGGAGAGCAAGAAGCTCGATGCCGCCGAGTGGATTGGCCCCTACGACGATGAGCGCCTGGGGCTGCAGAAGGTCGCGCCGGTCTATCACTATCCCGGCTTCTGGGAGGGCGGCGCGATGCTGCACTTCTGGTTCAATGCGGAGAAGTGGAAGGCGCTGCCGAAATCCTACCAGACGATCCTGCGGGCCGCCGCCGCCCAGGCGGGCGCGGAGGTGCAGGCGAAGTACGACGCCCGCAATCCCCAGGCCCTGCGCCGGCTGGTGGCGGGCGGCGCGCTGCTGCGGCCCTTTCCCCAGGAGGTGATGGAGGCCGCCCTCAAGAACGCCAACGACGTCTACGCCGAGGTCGCCGCCAAGAACGCCGATTTCCGCCGCGTCTACGAGGCGATGCGCAGCTTCCGCAACGAGGAATACCTCTGGTTCCAAGTGGCGGAATACACCTACGACAACTTCATGATCCGAGCCCGGGCGCGAGGATAGCGTCCGGGCCGGCATCGGCAACGGCGGGGGGGGGGCTGCATGTTCGGGACGTTGCGGATCGGGCTGGCGCTGGTCGGAGCGGCTTTGCCCCTCCCGGCCCTGGCGCAATCGGCCGCCAACCTGACGGCCCTGCACGGGCTTGTCCCGGTGGCGCGCCTGCAGACTTCGCCCGAGGGCAAGGCGGCGCTCGACGCCAACCTCCGGGTCACCGGCGACATCCAGACTGGCGCGCTCGCGCAGCCGACCCTGCTGCCGTTCCCAGAGCAGCAGCAGCTCGCCCTGCGGGACTGCTTCATCACCGACGGCAACGCCGCCAACCTCGCCGACGGCCTCGGCACGACCCTCGCCCAGGCCTACCACGCCCAGGCGGCCTACAGCGATTACAAGACCTTCACGAGCATCGCGCCGGCGGTCGCCAACCTGATCGGCTACACCAACAACGTCAGCAAGGCGGATTCGAATTCCGGCAAGTACTTCTTCGCCAACGCCACCACCAACGGCAAGCATCCGGTCTCGGAGGAGGCCGCCGCGATCCTGTCGAACGGGGTGGTCACCGACGTGTTCGGCAAGGCCTACGACCGGCCCGCCGGCAGCCCCGGCGCCGACCGCTACGGCAATTCGCGCCCGTTCCAGACCCTGCCGCGGCTGCGGGCCTATCGCGGCCAGGATTATTTCGGCCGCCCGTCGCACAGCCTCGACTGGCTGCGCGGCCCCTCGCAGGATCTTGTCGACAGCCCATCCTACCCGAGCGGGCACACCACCTACGGCTACACCGAGTCCATGGTGCTCGCGCTCCTCGTGCCCGAGCGCTACCAGCAGATGGTGGCCCGGGCCGCCGAGTACGGCAACGACCGGATCATCGTCGGGGCGCATTACGCCATGGACGTGCTCGGCGGCCGGGCGACCTCGCTGCACGCTTTGGCGCATCTGCTCGCCAACGATCCGGCCTATGTCGGCCCGATCCGGAAGAACCCGGCCGTGCTCGACTCGGCCACCGCAGAGGCCGACAAGAGCGTGGGTATCACCGATTACCGGGCGCTCCTCGCCGAGGCCCGGGCGGCGATGACCGAGGCGCTGAAGGCCGGCTGCGGCGACACGGTCGCGGCCTGCGCCGCCAAGGATACGGGGCGGTTCAAGGATGCGGCCGCCAACGCGGCCTTCTACGCGGCGACCCAGACCTACGGCCTGCCCGTGGTGCATCCGGATCTTGCCGGCCGGCGGGAGGATGTGGGCCAGCGTGCGCCGGAAGCCGGCCACCTGCTCACCGCGGCCTTCCCGGCGCTGACGCTGGACGAGGCCAACGCCATCCTCACGGAGACCCAGGGGCCGGGCGGCGGCTTCCTCGACGACGGCTCGGAATTCGGCGTCTATTCCCGCCTGGACCTCTACACGGCGGCCGGCAAGGCGGCGGCGCTCGCGGCAAGCCGGGCGGACGCGGGCGCAACGCGCTGAGACGCAACCGTCTTTGCGAGCGCGAGCGAAGCAATCCAGTCAGCGCCACGTCCCCGGGAGCCGCGCACGATCGCATTGCACAAAGTACACGACACTGGCCTGCGGCGGATGCCTTTCGGGGTCATCCGACCCAATCCCCCTCATCCTGAGGTGACCGCGCAGCGGGCCTCGAAAGAGCCCTCCAGCCGGCCGCGCGATCCCTGGAGGGCTCCTTCGAGGCCTGCGCTGCGCTCCGGCACCTCAGCATGAGGGGGTGGGTTGGACGGCCGATCCCAGCGTCAGAGTCTTGTGTCGTGTACCGTGCGCATTGCAATCGTGCGCGGCTCTAAGCTCTTGTTTTGTCGCGCTCTCTTACGCCGAACCGGTGTCCACTTCGGCGGAGAGCGCTCTAAGGTCGCGCTGCCTCGGGTCGCTTCGCTGCGCTCGTGATGACGGATCGGACAAAGATGACGCGCTAGCGCAGCACGCCCTCAGCAAGGGCGCGCTGGATCCCGCGCACATCCGTACCCTTCTTCAAGGTGCGCTCAATCGGCTGCTGTGTGCCCGACACCCAGATCTTGAGTTCGGCATCGAGATCGAAGGTGCCGGCGGTCTCGACCGAGAAGCGCACGATCGCCCGGTAGGGCACGGACAGGAACTCGACCTTGCTGCCCGTGACACCCTGCACGTTGATCAGGATCACGCGGTGTTCCGTGAAGACGAAAACGTCCCGGAT
>Ga0316224_1004450_pt1 | contig 10597 bp, 2 predicted proteins | sample TBH18013metaG_FD_206254 | JGI IMG/M metagenome (GOLD analysis project Ga0316224, IMG submission 206254) | Freshwater microbial communities from Trout Bog Lake, Wisconsin, USA - TBH18013 | ecosystem: Environmental > Aquatic > Freshwater > Lake > Hypolimnion/Profundal zone | place: USA: Wisconsin...
CGCTGTTTTTGACAGCACCAACTGGGTCTGGCCTTCGGACGCCATCATCACCAACCAGGTCGCCGCAATCATTGCCGCGGTGCAAACCAACGCGAACATCGCGCTCTGGGATTTTCAGCCGGAGGAGTTGCGCCCTTGGAAGACGAACGAGCTGCACTACTTCCAAATCGTCTGCGCCGCCATTCACGCCAGCGATCCCACCAACCGGCCGGTCTATAATTACCAGCCCAACGACCGCGATGTCTCGACCTTGACCAATTTTGCTGCTTGCGAAGATATTTGCACCAAGGGCATGTATGTGAGCGCCAATGTGGATGACTTGGGCAATACCTTAGTCACCAATCGCATCTGGGCGCGCTGGTCCATGGATCAGGAACTCGGCGCGATTGCTGCCGCTAACACCAATGCCCCACCATGGATTCACCTGTGGATGGGTGCCGACCCGCCGGCAGGTTTCACCACCACCGACATCACGAACTGGTGCCGGCATGATGCCTACATGGGATTAATCAAGGGTGGCAAGGGCGTCGAAATCTGGTCCGGCTCCGAGGGCCGCACCGGGTTCGCCGACACAAATTTTTACGCCTATCTCAACGGCTATCTTTCCGTGGCCAAAGACCTGAACGGCGCGTTGGGTCTCGCACCGGTGTTTCTGTATGGACAGGCTCAAAGCAATGTGACGATGGCCATCATCGGAGGCCCGGCGACGCAGACGCTTTACTACGACAGCGTGACGAACATTTATCCTTCCATCACCTATCGGAGCATTGTTTCCAGCGGCACCAATTACCTGTTCATGGTGAACTCCGCCCAGCAAGCCGTGACCGCCACTTTCAGTGGCTTGCCGGCGGTTGCCCGGCTGGATTTGTTCGCGGGCACCAACGCTCCCACGCCCGGCGGTTCTTTCTCCATCACGCTCCCACCGCTGGTTGTAAAGGCGTTCCAATCTTTTGATCATCCGCCCAGTTTTCCGGCCAATCCGTTCTCTCCGGCCGCCGCCACGGTGGGGTTTGCCTACTCAAATTCTATCGCCGCCAACGCCACGGATCTCGACTTGCCCAGTGGTGACGTTCTCGTTTTCACCAAACTCTCCGGCCCGACGTGGCTGACGGTCGCCACCAACGGCGTTATTACCGGCACTCCGACCTACGCGTATTACGGCACAAACACATTCACCGTGATGGTGACCGACACCGCCGGAGCCAGCGCCACTGCCACAATGCTGCTCCTCGTTAACGCGCCGAACTGCGGCCCCACCGTCGTGTGGAGCGAGAGCTTCACCAATCAAACTTTGACCACGTTGACGAACCAGGGCTGGACTATTTCCGGCCAGACCGGAGCCGAGCTGGTGTCTTTCACGGCCAATAGTGCCTATCTCGGAACCATATCCTATTTGCGCATCGGCTCCAACACCGCCAGCCAGCCATTCGGCCAGAAATCCTTTGGCACCGTCAACAACGGACAATTCAAGGCCATCGCTTTTACGACGAGCAGTTATTCCAACGCCCGAATCAAGCTGCTTAATGCGGGCGGCACAGTCTTGTTCGACTTCTATCTGTCCGGAGTCAATGCGCTGGCGGTCGAGAATATAACGCCCGCCTTTTCCACCAACACCATGCCGAACGGCGGCACGCACAATCTTTTGAGCACTTCATCGCCGCTGGGCTACACCGAATTTACGGTGACGTGGGGTGGCAGCAACCTGACGTGGCAGGCGGTGAACCGCAATCCCACCAACGGCGTGGTGGTTTATGACACCGGCATACAGTCCGGCACATTTACTAATGCCGGCACGCCCAGCCAGCTCCGCTTGGACACCGGCACTTATAATAATTCCGCCCGGTATTTCGGCACGACGGACATGCAACTTACCGACACCACGGGGACATGTTCCAACCAGTTCGTTCTGACCTACCTTGCCGGAGCCAACGGCGTGGTCGGTGGCGCTTCGCCGCAAGTTGTCAACACCGGCGCGAATGGCACGGCGGTCACGGTCACGGCCAACACCGGCTATTCCTTTGTGAGCTGGAGCGACGGCAGCACCGCCAACCCGCGCACGGATGTCAACGTGACCAGCAACATCACGGTGACGGCGAATTTTGCGATCAATACCTTCACCTTGACCTATCTTGCCAGCGCGAACGGTGCGATCAGCGGGACGGCGACGCAAACGGTGAATTATGGTGCCAACGGCACTGCCGTCACGGCCATGGCTGGCACCAATTATCATTTTGTTAACTGGAACGACGGTTCGATTGCCAACCCGCGCACGGATGCCAACGTGACGAGCAACCTCACCGTCACGGCAAATTTCGCCACCAACATTTCCCACACGTTGACCTACCTTGCCGGAACGAATGGCTCGATCAACGGCACCACGCCGCAAACCGTCAGTTACGGTGCGAGCGGCACCGCCGTCACCGCTGCGGCCAGCGCCGGCTATCAATTCGTGAACTGGAGTGACGGCAGCACCGCTAACCCGCGCACGGATGTCAACGTGACGAGCAACCTCACCGTCACGGCAAGCTTTGCCGCCCTTCCAAGCCAGCTGGTTTTGAATGGCGGGTTTGAAACGGGCAATTTTTTGAACTGGGCGTTATCGGGTAACACCGCCCAGTATGTGAACGTGAATTCAAATTATGTTCATACCGGCAGTTATGGCGCTGAACTCGGCCCGGTCGGCTCCCTGGGTTACATTTCGCAGACCTTGACGACCGTTCCCGGTCAGTCTTATGCCCTTTCATTTTGGCTGATGGATGGCGCATCGGGCGGCACCAACCGGATATTTCTCGCCAAGTGGAATTCCACCACGGTCTATGCCATCACTAACAAGTCAATTTTAGGCTGGACCAACCTGATCTTCACCATCGCCGCCGCAGGCGCCAGCACGGTGCTTCAGTTCGGCTTTGAAAATGATCCTTTCTATTATGGGTTGGACGACATCACGGTGACGCCGGTCAATAACACAAGCACCTTTACCTTGGCCTATCTTGCTGGCACCGGTGGCACGCTAAGTGGCACCACGCCGCAGACGGTGAACAATGGCGCGAGCGGCACGGCGGTCTCGGCTGCGGCCAATACGGGCTATTATTTTTTGAACTGGAGCGACGGCAGCACGGCGAACCCGCGCACGGACGCCAACGTAACCAGTAATCTTACCGTCACGGCTAACTTCGCGATTAATACTTACACGCTGACCTATCTGGCGGGCACGAACGGCACGATTTCAGGTGTTGCCACGCAGGCGGTCAGCTACGGCGCGAGCGGCAACGCGGTCACTGCGGTTGCCAACACCGGCTATCATTTTGTAAACTGGAGCGACGGCGTGATGACTGGTTCACGGACGGATACCGGAGTGACGAACAACCTTACGGTGACGGCGAACTTCCTCGCAGGCACCAACACTCCGCCCGTCTTTCCAGTCAATCCGTTTTCCGTGCCCGCCGCCACGGTGGGGTTTATGTATTCAAATTCCATCGCCACCAATGTTACCGACCCCGACCTGACCAATGGCGATGTTCTCACCTTCAGCAAACTTTCCGGCCCGCTGTGGCTGACCGTCGCCACCAACGGCGTCATAACCGGCATCCCGGATTATGTGAATTACGGGACCAATGCGTTTACAGTCCAGGTGATGGATGCATCGGGGGCAAGCAACACGGCGACGATGATACTCCCTGTGATTTCGCCAAACTGCGGCCCGACCCTCCTATGGAGCGAGGACTTCGCCGGCAAGACTTTGTCCACGCTGACGAACCAGGGCTGGACTATTTCCGGCCAGACTAACACCGCCGAGGCGGTTCAGTCCACGGTCAACAGCGCTTTTCTTGGTACCCTGTCTTATCTGCGCGTTGGCTCCAGCGACCCCGGCCAGCCTTTCGGCCAAAAGTCCTTTGGCCTCGTCACCAATGGCCAGTTTAAAGCGATTGTTTTCACGCCGAGCAGCTATTCCAACGCCCGGATCAAGCTGCTCAATACGGGCGGCACAGTCTTGTTCGACTTCCTTCTGGCCGGGGTCAACAATCTTGCGGTGGAGAATATCAATCCCATTTTTTCCACCAACCCCATGCCGAACAGCGCCACGCACAATCTGTTGAGCACCTCGTCGCCGCCGCTGGGCTACACCGAATTTACGGTGACGTGGGGTGGCAGCAACCTGACGTGGCAGGCGGTGAACCACAATCCTACCAACGGCGTGGTGGTTTATGACACCGGCATCCAGTTCGGCGCATTTACTAATACAGGCGTGCCCAGCCAACTCCGCTTGGACACCGGCACTTATAATAATTCGGCGCGATATTTCGGCACGACGGCCATCCAGATCATTGACACCACGGGGACGTGCATAAACCAGTCCATCCTGACCTACCTTGCCGGAGCGAACGGCGCGGTGAGCGGGAACACGACGCAAATCGTCACCAACGGCGGGAATGGCAGCGCGGTGAGCGCGGTGCCGAACACGGGCTGTTCCTTTGTGAACTGGAGTGATGGCAGCATTGCCAATCCCCGCACCGACTTGAACGTGACCAGCAACCTCGCCGTCACCGCCAATTTTACGATAAACACCTACACGTTGACTTACACGGCAGGCACGAATGGGGCGGTGAGCGGCATGAGTCCGCAGACGGTGAACTATGGGGCGAGTGGCAGCGCCGTAACGGCCGTGCCGAACAGCGGCTATTCTTTCACCAATTGGAGTGACGGTATTATCACGGTTTCACGCACGGATATGAATGTCGTTAGCAACATCACAGTTATGGCAAACTTTGTGGCCTTGCCGCCCGCCCCACCGGTAATATTGTCAGGTGGAGTGAATGTCTCTGGCGGAAGCTTTAACTTCCAATTCACAGGAACGCCAGGTTTGCATTACCGCGTAGAAGGCATGCCGGCCTTGCCCGCCTCCGGTTCCTGGCTGTTGGTGACGGACATACTGTCACTGGCAACCTCGCCTTGCACTGTCTCGATCCACGCCACCAACGGGGCGGGCTTTTACCGGGTTAGTTTGGTGTCGCCATAAGAGCCTTGGTCTTTTAATGGAGCGGCATGATGCGGCGCGCAAAGTGCAGAATATTTTTTAAATGATTGCAATCAAAATCAACCTGACGCCGCTTGCTGCCATGCTGCTTGGCGGAACGGCCTTTTTGCGCGCCGCCGAACCGGCCTCGCCCCGGCCCAACATCCTCGTCATCCTTTCCGACGACCAAGGCTACGCCGATATCGGCTTTCAAGGCTGCAAGGATATTCCGACGCCGAATCTGGATCGCCTCGCGAGCGAAGGGCTTCGCTTTAGCAACGGCTATGTGTCGCATCCGTTTTGCAGTCCCAGCCGCGCCGGGTTGCTGACGGGTCGTTATCAGCAGCGTTTCGGCCACGAGCAAAATCCGTTTTACGATCCGAACGACCATCGCGAAGGTTTGCCGACATCGGAGAAACTGCTGCCGGAATTTTTACGCGACGCGGGCTACGTCACCGGCTGGATTGGCAAATGGCATCTGGGCGCCGCGCCGGAATTTCGTCCGCAGAACCGGGGCTTCACCGAGACATTTGGGTTTCTCGGTGGCGGCCATCATTATTTGAACTGGAAAATGAACGCGGCACAGGAATACAACATTCCCATCGAACGCAATGGCCAGCCGGTGGACGTGACGAATCACCTCACGCTGGCCTTCGGTGACGAAGGGGCGGATTTTGTCCGGCGGCACAAAAGCGAGCCGTGGTTTCTTTACCTTGCGTTCAACGCGCCGCACACGCCGGAAGAACCCACGCCGGAGCGGCTGGCACAGTTCAAATCCATCACCGATCCCAAGCGCCGGAAATATGCCGCGCAGGTGAGCTTGATGGACGACGCCATTGGCAACGTGCTCGCCGCGTTGCGCGCATCCGGCCAGGAGCGGCGGACGCTCGTTTTTTTCTTCAGCGACAACGGCGGGCCGATCATGACCAACGGCAGGAACGGTTCGAGCAACCTGCCGTTGCGCGGCGGCAAGGGCGAAGTCTATGAAGGCGGCATCCGCGTGCCGTTCGTCGTAAGCTGGCCGGGAAATTTGCCCGCCGGACGCGTGTATGATTTGCCGGTGAGTTCGCTGGATGTATTTCCCACCGCGCTCGCGCTGGCGGGCGTGCCGATACCGACGAACAAAATCTATGATGGCGTGAACCTGCTGCCGTTCCTCACTGGTGCAAACACCAACGCGCCGCATACGGAGCTGTTCTGGCGTGTCGGCGGCGGCAGGCAGCTTGCCGTGCGCGAAAATGATTTCAAGCTCGTCCGTTTCCGAAACGAGCCGGTGGCGTTCTTTGATCTCGCCGCCGACATCGGCGAAACAAACGATCTTTCTGGCGTCCGCACCAATGAAGTGAGGCAACTCGGCGCAACCTTGGACGGCTGGAATAAAACGCTCGTGCCGCCGGCTTTTCCCGGATTGGCCGGCCACGCCGCTAATCCAAATGATACGAAACAACTGGTTGAACCATGAATCATTCGCAAATTATTTTGTCCGGCCTGCTCGTGTGTGCGACCACTGCCGCCATTCCCGCGTTCGCCCAGATTGCCAACACCAATCGCAACACAGCTGGCGTAAACACCGGCGGCGCGGCTTCCGCTGCGGCGGGACACTTGCTATACCCGCCGACTTACGACGAGTGCCTGGCGTCCGGGCGGGCGGTGGTGACGCGCGCGGCCATCTATCACAACGGCTGGATTGACTTGAACAAAAACGGGAAGAAGGACATTTATGAGGATTCCACCCAGCCGGTTGAAAAACGGCTGGACGATTTGCTGTCCCAGATGACGCTGGACGAAAAAACCGCGCAGCTCGCCACGCTTTACGGCTACGACCGCGTGCTGAAGGATTATCTGCCCACGGGAACTTTGCCGACGGAATCCTGGAAGACCGCTTTTTGGAAAGACGGCGTGGCCAACATTGACGAACATCTGAATGGCTATCCTTACTACAAAAAAAATCTTCCGGGAACGGAATTCATCTGGCCGGCATCAAAGCACACCTGGGCGCTGAATGAAGTGCAGCGGTTTTTCATCGAAGAAACGCGGCTGGGCGTGCCGGCGGAATTCACCGATGAAGGCATCCGCGGTGTGGAGAGCTACAAGGCGACTGATTTTCCGACGCCGCTGGCCTTAGGCTGCACTTGGGATCGAGAACTCATCGGTAAGATCGGTGAAGTGGAAGGCCGCGAGGCGCACGCGCTCGGCTACGACAATGTTTATGCGCCGATCATGGACGTGCTGCGCGATCCTCGCTGGGGACGCTGCCTGGAATCTTACGGCGAAGACCCGTTCCTAGTTTCTGAACTTGGCATTCAAATGGTGAAAGGAATGCAAAGCCAGCGGATCGTTTCCACGATGAAACATTTTTGCATTTACTCGGACAACATTGGCGCGCGCGAAGGTTATGCGCGCGTTGATCCGCAATGTTCACCGCGTGAGGCGGAGATGCTCCAGCTCTGGCCATACGAGCGCGTCATCCGCGAGGCCAATCCGCTCGGCGTGATGAGCAGCTACAATGACTATGACGGCGTGCCCATCGAAGGCAGCCACTATTACCTGACCGACGTGTTGCGCACTCGTTTCGGATTCAAAGGCTACGTCGTCAGCGACAGCGACGCGGTGGAATATTTGTGGAAAAAACATCACGTCGCCGGTGACTACAAGGACGCCGTGCGCCAGTCGGTGATGGCCGGGCTGAATGTGCGCACGACGTTTTCGCCGCCGGACGTTTACGTGAAACCCGTCCGCGAACTGGTCAAGGAAGGCGCGATTCCCATGTCCGTGCTGGACGACCGCGTGCGCGACGTGTTGCGCGTGAAAATGTGGGAAGGCTTGTTCGATGCGCCGTATCGTCCGCTGACCAACGCCGACGCGGCGGTTTTGAATCCGCAAAATGTTTCCGTCGCCCTCCGCGCCGCGCGCGAGTGCCTGGTGCTGCTCAAAAATAACAACAACCTGCTGCCCCTCGACTCGGCGAACGTCAAAACCATCGCGCTCTGCGGCCCGAACGCCGACAACGAGGATTATGCCCACGACCATTACGGGCCGCTGGCCACGCACGTCGTCACCGTGCGCGAGGCGCTGGAGGAAAAATTGGGGAAGCCGGCGGTGCTTTACACGAAGGGCTGCGAAATCTTCGACGCGAACTGGCCGGACACGGAAATCATGCGCGAGCCGCCGACGCCATCCGAACAAACTGAAATTGACAAGGCGGTGGAAAATGCGAAACAGGCGGACGTGGCCATTGTCGTGGTCGGCGACGTGCCGCGCGGTCTGCCGGAGGTCCGCTCAACCGTCGGCGAAAATTCCTCGCGCACCGGACTGGATTTGACCGGCCGGCAGGATGATTTGATCCGCGCCGTGGCCGCCACCGGCAAGCCGGTGATCATTGTGGATATCAGCGGCCGGCCGGTGACGTTGAACTGGGCCAACCGGCTTTGCCCGGCGATTCTTCAGGCGTTTTTTCCCGGCATGGAAGGCGGCCACGCCATCGTAGAAACGCTTTTTGGCGAATATAATCCCGGCGGCAAGCTGACGTGCACGTTTCCAAAAACGGTCGGCCAGGTGCCGATGAATTTTCCGGCCAAGCCCGGCGCGAACGATGAGCCGGCCAGCCCCAATCGCGTCAACGTCGCTGGCCTGCTCTGGCCCTTCGGCCACGGCATGAGCTACACCACGTTCAAATATTCCGACCTCGCCATCACGCCGGCGCGGCAGACCAACGGCGGCAATCTCACCGTCGGTTTCAAAATCACCAATACCGGCAGCCGCGCGGGCGACGAAATCCCGCAGCTCTACGTCCATCAGGAAGTCAGCACGGTGACGATTTGGGATAAGCGGCTGTGCGGGTTTGACCGTATTCACCTTGTGCCGGGCGAGAGCAAAACTGTCACCATGGTCATCGCGCCGGAATGCCTGACGTTGTGGAACGAAGAAATGAAACGAGTCGTTGAACCGGGGAAATTCGAGGTGCTGGTCGGCGCTTCTTCGGAAGACATCCGGTTGAACGGCGGGTTTGAGATCGCCGAATAATCTTTGGAACCACTCATGATGAAATTCAGGCTAATAATTTTGACCATGGAGTTCTTCGCGTTTGCGTCGCTCGCGTTTGCGTCGTCGCCGGGCTTGGGCATCATTCCCGCGCCGGCGGAATGTGAGGTTGCCGCAGGATGCTTCGCGCTCACTTCAACGACCAGGATTTATTACTGGAACGACCGCACCGCCAAAGGCGCGGCACTGGTTCTCCAGGCGGCCTTGAAGGAGCGCGCCGGGTTGGACTTATCAGCGGCGACACTGCGGAAGAAGGATCGGACAGACGGCGCGATTGTTCTCGAGCTTGCGCCTGCGGATTCGGCGTTCCGCTCGTCGCCTGAAGCCTATTCACTCGTGGTGGCCACGACTGGCATCACCGTGCGCGCCGCTGCTCCGGCGGGCCTTTTTTATGGCGTGCAATCGCTGTTGCAGATGGCGTCAGCGCAGGCGGCGACGCGCGGGGAAGCGGTGACCCTGCCGGATGTGAGCATTGCGGATGCGCCCCGGTTCGAGTGGCGTGGGTTGATGCTCGACGAGTCGCGGCACTTCTTCGGCAAACAGACGGTGAAGGAATTGCTCGATGTGATGGCGTCGCTCAAGCTGAATCGCTTTCACTGGCATCTCACGGACGAGCCGGGCTGGCGCATTGAGATCAAAAAATATCCCCGGCTAACGCAGGCTGGCGCGAAGGGGAACTGGTCCGATGCCAACGCGCCCGCGCAATTTTACACGCAGGCCGACATCCGGGAAATCGTCGCCTACGCCGCCGCACGACACATCATGGTGATTCCCGAAATTGACATGCCGGGCCACGCCACGGCGGCGTGCCGCGCGTATCCCGAATTTTCCGGCGGCGGCCAGGGACAATGGGACGGGTTCACGTTCAATCCGGCGAAGGAAGGGACTTACGTCTTCCTGGAAGATATTCTCAAGGAGGTGGCCGCGCTGTTTCCCGGGTCTTACCTGCACCTCGGCGGCGACGAGGTGCATTACGGCAACCAATCTTGGAGCACTAATCCGGAGATTGTGAAATTCACAAAGGAGCATGGCTTGAAGGACGCGGCGGAACTGGAGCAATACTTCGTGCGCCGCATGGCGGGCGTCATCAACCGACTCGGCAAGACGACGATGGGCTGGGACGAGATCGCGGGCGCGGGCGTCACGCCGTCAAACTCCGCCGTGATGTGGTGGCGGCACGACCAGCCGCAACTGCTCACACAAATGCTGGAACAAAACTATCGTGTGGTGCTGTGCCCGCGAGTGCCGTGCTATTTTGACTTCGTGCAGGACGGATCGCACCAGCAGGGCCGCCGGTGGAACGGCTCGTTCAACACCTTGGCGGATGTTTATCAGTTTCCTGAACCGTTGACGGACAGGCTGATTCCGGCGGGCAAGGAAACGAATGTGCTTGGTGTCGAAGCCTGCGTATGGACAGAACGAATTCAAAACCGCGAGCGGCTGGCCTTCATGACCTATTCACGGCTGGCGGCGCTGGCGGAAGCCGCGTGGACCCCGGCGGCGGCGAAGGACAAGGCCGATTTCATGGAGCTCACGCAAGAA
>Ga0316224_1004453_pt1 | contig 10589 bp, 8 predicted proteins | sample TBH18013metaG_FD_206254 | JGI IMG/M metagenome (GOLD analysis project Ga0316224, IMG submission 206254) | Freshwater microbial communities from Trout Bog Lake, Wisconsin, USA - TBH18013 | ecosystem: Environmental > Aquatic > Freshwater > Lake > Hypolimnion/Profundal zone | place: USA: Wisconsin...
GTAGATCTTGATGCACGATCTGGATCACATTCAAAATATGGTCTCGAGTTAATGCAGCAGGGACGTCCTTTAAAGGGAGATGGGTAGTCGCTAGGGCCACTCTCAAATCCCGAGACTGCTGAAGACCCAAGAAGCCAGATGGCAATGGTGCGCACAACATCATCACCACGTGATCCGCCTTACACGCTTGAGCTAAGTACTCAGTATGACCAGTAAAGTTTACGCCAGCATCATTAATCACACTCTTTTGCAGAGGCGCGGTAATCATGGCATCAAAACGCCCAGACTGACAACCTTTAATAGCTACACTTAAGATATTTAAAACATATTGGGCATTTGCAGGATTGGGCTTGCCCAGAACCACTGGCTCACAGAGTGCAATCGACTCAAGCTTGAGTCGCCCTAGAACGCTTAAAGGAATATCACCAGGTGTCGGCAGTAGAGATTTGTCGCCAAGCACCGTAATGCAAGCATTCGGCTGCTCTTTTAAGAAAGCTATGCTTCCGTTAAGGCTAATCTCCGGGCCAATACCAGCGGGCTCACCCGAACCAATAACTAGATTAACGAGGGGTACTTGCAGCATCATCTACGTTAATAATCTTCACCGTTGCCGTATCGCGCAACTGGCGAATCCAATCTTGATAGGCCTGCTCAAACTTTTTCTCATGAATAGCAGCCCGAGCAAACTCGCGCTGTTTCTCAACGGTTAATTGCGCCTCACGACGCTCTAGAACTTGAATGAGATGCCAACCGAATTCGGTTTTAACGGGGTTGCTTATTTCGCCGATTTGCAAGCGATTCATAGCCTGCTCAAACTCGGGGACTAAATCACCAGGCCCCATCCAACCCAAATTACCGCCATTAGCTGCCGAACCATCTTCAGAATATTTCTTTGCCAACTCACCAAAATCTGCCGTTTTAGCGCGCACTTGATCGCGATATCCAGCTAAACGCCTCTCGGCATCTTGATCAGTTAAGCCAGGACGATTACGTAACAAAATATGACGTGACATGGTCTGGGTGATCGTAATGCTTTGTGGCGCGCTTGGAGCCGACTCTTGTGGCGCAACCTGCTGAGGTGCGCCAGTGACTAGCGCACGACGATCAAGCACCTTAAGGACATGATACCCAGCCGGACTTTTAACTACTGAATTTGCTACCTGTCCACCGCCAGTGTTTCTAACAGCGTCGTAAAACAATTGGGGCAAGCGATCTGGCGTGCGATAGCCCAACTCTTGGAACTTGATCTTCGGATTATCTTTTGCAGCCATGGCACCCAACTGCAAGAAATCAACGTCGCCACGAGCATCGCGCAATAAAGCCTCAGCAGTCTTCTTTGCCTCTGCCTGGGCTCCAGCCCCAGCGCCTGAGTCAATTGGAACAAAAATTTGGGCAATATCAATTTCTTCTGGAGAGCCTGGAGTGGCGGGGATAGAGCGGGCAGCCCCTCCTCCAGCAATAGCGCGCATGCGGTCGGCAATGTAATTATCAATCTCCGCGTCTGAGATTTTAATCTTGGCCTCAACCTCACGCTCCCGAAAACGCGAAATGACAACATCATCTCGCAGCATCTGTCTATAACGCTCAAAGGTACTGCCAGTTGCGACTACTTTTTGCTTAAACTCTGCAACCGACATTTTATTTTTGGCTGCTATATCAGCAATGATTTTGTCTAGTTCTTTATCGCTAACCACAACCCCATTTTGATCAGCTTCTTGTAATTGAATTTTTTCAATAATGAGTCGCTCCATTACTGTCTTGCGCAGGACGGAAGCCTCTGGAAGCTTTGCTCCCTGCTTCTGTAATGCGACAATCCGATCATCGATTTCTTTACGAGTCACATAGCCAGTATTAACAACTGCGGCAACACCATCAATATTGCGAATTTTGCTATCAGAACTTGAATATGTTGCATCTTGCGCAACAGCAAAACCAGCCCCCAAAGCTGTAGTCAAAATTAAAATATGAACAAAAATCTGTTTAAAGCTACTCAGACAAGGTGTCATTGATAGTTCTCGTATGTTGAAGGCGGTATAGGCTTGGAAGTAGGCACATATCCAGGAACATTTAACTTCATGATATCAACTGGATTGCTACCTGCGGTACCAAAACCCCTAAATTCTATTTGGAAGAGAATTTGGGTGGTGGTAATTTGAGAGGTATTGAGCATCTGGGAATAAGCCGCACGGAATGTCCAGCAGTCATGCATCCACTCCAAGGCTGCCAAGGTATTCAATGTTTTAGTCGATAAAGCATCATATCCCCAGCGCCCTAAAACAGAAATCTCACGGGTGAGTGGCCACTGCCCGGAAATATTGTATTGATCCGTAGTGGTCGCCGCTAAAGTGGCTGGTGTTGGGCCAATTGCCTGGGTTGGTGGACTCCACACATTGCGATAGCCAAAATTTAGGCTTCTGCCCGGGGTGGGTCGCCAGCTCGCTCCAACCGTGGTTTGCACAAAACGATCCAATTGGGTGTTGTATTGACCAAAGGCATCTAGGCTGAAATTACCCAGCAAGCGCACAGACCCAGAACCAAGCGTGTCTGAATACGTGGTCGGGTTGGCAATCGTCCCATTCAGCCCCACACGCTGACCCGTGAAGTCTTGCCTTTGAGCAAGCGTCACTGAGGCGCGCTCAGCTCCAGAGCTGGCCTCCAGCATGCGACTCGTAATGCCGCCAGTAAGCTTATTGTTATCTGCAATACGGTCATTACCCACAAAATTATTTTCACTAAAGATCTGGGTCACGCCAAAACCACCATCGGCGGTATCAAACAAAGGAGTATTGGTTTGATTTTGATAAGGGGTATATACATAAAAAGCCCTTGGCTCCATGGTCACCAACATATCCCGCCCAAAGAAGTCGTGTAATTCTGCGGCGTCTCGCTCAAACGCGAGGCCAGAATCTAGACTAAATGTAGGAATTACAAATCCTTGAGCGGGAGGTGCCCCAGGTGTATAAGCTGTCGCGGCATAGTTATTTGCCTGAAAACTCAGCTTTGGCGTGAGGTAATAACCTGGGGTTACTTCAGGCAAAGCCACAGCGCCCTTAATTACAGTTCTATCGGCCTGACTATATAAATTGCCAGGTGGGGCAGCAAGGGGGTTGCTGTTGACGTTATATGAAAAGCGGGTGTAATCCGTTGAAAAACTTGTTTTTGGGCCGGTTGGCAACTCCAAGTACCTCCCGGTAATGTCCGCAACCGCCGGAGTAATTTGATTGTTATAAGTAGCGGTCAAATTAGGCAGAATGTTGTATGGCGACTGAACGATGCTTGTTGGATCGGGCTGTAAGGTCTGAAAGGTCATCGCCTTCGCTGACACATTCCAATTGCTCAAACTATCGGTCAACTGCTTATTCGTACCCACTTCCTGGCGAAATTGAGTGGTAATAGCCCCAGCCATGCTCTGAGAAAAATCGGTGGGATACATGTTGTCAGAAACGCGGGCAATATTGGCATACCCAGTCCATGCGCCAGGGGCTGGCAAACCATTGGGCGCCAAGTCCCCACTAAAGCTCTGTCTTTGTTGCCAGTCATACCGCCAGCGATCGGTACCCGTTTTTTTATCGTAAGGTAAATAATCTCCACCTAATGTACCAGCGTCCTGCTTATCCATAAAACGATATAAAGCACCTAACTGCGTACCACGCTGATTCATATAACGAGGCAGTAACAGCAAATCTCGATTAGGGGCGATATTCACGTAATAGGGAACTGTGGTATCCCAACCATTATTCGAGTTGTACCCGGTGACGGGCGCAAGAATTCCTGAACGACGCTGATTAGAGGTGGGCACACTGAAATAAGGCACATAGGCAATAGGCACATCGAAGAAGCGCATCACACCATTAGTACCAACCATTTCTTTCCGCTCGTTATCAATCTCAATTTTGCTGGCTGTGAAATACCAATCTAAATTTTCTGGGGTACAAGTGGTGTAAGTGGCTTGATCAAAAACAAAAATATCTGGAGTTTCAATCGTTAGTTTTTTAGCGGTTCCACTTGCGCGGTTATCACGAAGCTCATAAGCGGGCGAATCCATCTCACCTTCACGAGCATCTACTTTGAAATGGGCTGTCGGTCCCTTGAAGGATGCATTGCCCTTACTTAACTCAGCATTACCGACCAAATCTGCAACATCGGTATCTGGATCATATTTGATTTCATCCGCTTTTATCACTGCGCCATTGCGACGCATTTGGGCGCGGCCCTTCAAATGCATGTCACGCTCCACTACGCCATCAATCGAATCACTCGATGTAAACGTCAGTGCCTTACCATCAGAAATAGGTTGACCCACCCGCAATTGATCGTCTAATTTAAGCACGGTAACCGCGCCACGATCCGGGATCAAAATTGCATTTGCAGAGTTACTTAATGACTGTGAAGTTTGGCCCAAGGCGGCTGGCGCTTGAGCGCTCGCTAGCATCGCAAATTGCGACAATGCCACCCCCATCAATACACGTAGGGTTAGGGCTAAAAAAAGAGGGGCGCGAAGGCCAGCGCGAAGGCGATAATGACTCATAGGTACAGACCCGCACTATTATACGAATCGACCATGACTGACTCTCGCTTAAACGCCCTCCACAACTGGCTAAAAGGCCTCAAACCTAGCTGGCAATTAGATCTCTCTACTTTGGCGCCCGCATCCGCTGATGCCAGCTTTCGACGGTATTTCCGAATTGAGAGCAAAAACCCAGAATTTGGCACCCTCATAGCAATGGATGCCCCACCTCAACATGAGCCATTGGATGCCTTCATTCAGGTGGATTTTTTGCTTTCTCAGGCCGGTCTAAACGCACCCCAAATTCTTGAAAAAAATACTGTGGAAGGCTTCTTATTGCTGAATGACTTGGGCAACGATACCTACCTATCCGCACTCAATGAAAACAATGCAGATCGCCTATATCAAGATGCAATCCGAGCGCTAGTAAAAATGCAATTGGCGAGCAAGCCTGATGTGCTACCAAATTACGATGCAGCTCTATTGCAACGTGAACTCGATTTATTTCCAGAATGGTATCTAAAGAAACATCTCCAAATTGAATTAAATGAAACCCAAGATGCACAACTAAAAAAAGCTTTTGCGCTCATTATTCAAAATAATTTAGCCCAAGCAAAAGTATATGTGCACCGCGACTACCATTCACGCAATCTGATGGTGACCCAAAAAAATAATCCAGGTGTTTTAGATTTTCAGGATGCGGTTTACGGGCCAATCACTTATGACGCCGCCTCGCTATGGCGCGATGCCTATATCGCATGGCCAGAAGAAAGGGTGATCGACTGGGTTATTAAATTTTGGGAGGAAGGTCGCAAAGCTGAGCTTCCGATGCCAATGGATTTTGGTCAGTTCTATCGAGACTTTGAGTGGATGGGTTTACAACGCCATCTGAAAGTGCTCGGCATCTTTGCAAGACTATTTCATCGAGATGGCAAAGACGGCTATCTAAAGGATATCCCCTTGGTTTTGCAATATGCCATTGCTACCGCGAATCGGTATATTGAATTAAAACCGTTAGCGCGCATTTTAGAATCTACTCGCATCAATCAAGATGACTAAGTTACAAGCCCCCTGCTTACTTCTTGCCGCTGGCAGAGGTGAGCGCATGCGTCCACTAACAGATGATCTCCCCAAGCCGCTTCTCAAGATCAACAATAAGTCCTTGTTGCAATGGCACCTAGAGGCGCTTTCTGTGGCAGGCGTTAAAGATATTGTCATTAACCATGCGTGGTTAGGCCGGAAGATTGAAGATGCCCTGGCTGATGGCTCCCAATTTAACGTGCGCATTCGATACTCACCTGAAGGCACGGCACTAGAGACAGCTGGTGGAATCCGTAAAGCATTGCCACTGCTTCAGCCTAGCGATTACTTTTTGGTTATCAATGGCGATGTTTTCTGCCCCGGCTTTCCCATTGAGCGACTAATGGGAGCGCTCGCCACTATGAAAAACGCCCAAAATGCACCACTTGCCCACTTGGTGATGGTGCCAAATCCAACCCAACATCCCGACGGGGACTTCTATCTGCGTCATTCAGAGGTAAGTGAAATTCATTCTTCAGAGGCTGAAAAGCTGACTTTTTCAGGAATCGGCATTTATCACAAGGCTCTATTCCAAGATCTAGAGCTGGGATCCCCGGCGAAGCTTGCCCCTATGCTTCGAACGGCAATGAGAGACAATAAAGTGTCGGGTGAAAAATATCTCGGACCATGGCACGATGTAGGAACACCCCAACGTTTACAAGAGCTCAATGCGGCTTATGAATAAAGCTGAGATTTATCAAACCCGTAGATCCGAACTAGCCAAACACATCCGCGCTAACAGTGGTAGTGGTGTAGCTGTTATTGCAACTGCGCCTGAGCTATCCCGAAATCGCGATAGTGAATTTCCCTATCGCCATGACAGCGATTTTTTCTATCTCACAGGATTTGAAGAAGCTGGGGCGACATTAGTCATTACAGTCGATCAAAATCGTCATCAGTCTCATCTCTTTTGCAGACCCAAGGACCCAGAACGCGAAATCTGGGATGGCATCCGTTTAGGACCTGATGCCGCTCCAAAAACTTTAGGAGTGGATTTTGCTCACAGTAATCATGAACTTGATGCCAAGCTCAGTGGGCTGTTAGCCAATCAAGAGGCTGTTTATATCCGCCTGGCTGAGAGCGCCGAGTCTGATCGCCGCTTACGCCACTGGATGAAGGAGATTCGCCAGCAAGCTCGCTCTGGTATCAATGCTCCTTCAGAATTTCATGATGTTGAAGCCCTCATTCATGAAATGCGCTTATTTAAAGATGCGCATGAAATCAACATCATGCGACGTGCGGCCGCAATCTCCGCTCGCGCCCATATCCGTACCATGCAAATCTGCAAACCTGGCATGCGCGAATATCAATTAGAGGCTGAGCTCCTGCATGAATTCCGCAACAGTGGCTCGCAAAGCGTTGCCTATAACAGCATTGTTGCTGGGGGAGCTAATTCATGCATCCTGCATTACAGAGCTGGATCAACCGAATTACAGAATGGTGATCTTTGTCTCATCGATGCGGGTTGCGAACTGGATGGTTATGCATCTGACATCACCCGCACTTTCCCAGTAAATGGCAAATTTAGCGGGCCTCAAAGGGCGCTTTACGACATTACCTTAGCAGCCCAAGAAGCCGCCATTGCCATGACAAAACCTGGTAATACCTTTATGCAGCCACATGAAGCTGCGCTTAAAGTTCTTACCCAAGGTCTGCTTGACGAGAAATTACTCAAACTCCCCGACTTGGGCTCACTAGATAATGCGATTGAAACGGCTGCCTATCGTCGTTTCTACATGCACCGCACGTCGCATTGGTTGGGTATGGATGTTCACGATGTCGGCTCTTATCGTGAGCAAACCGTCAATCAGGCTGGTCAAGATAAGCCATGGCGCATTCTCAAATCTGGCATGGTCATTACCATTGAGCCTGGCCTATACATTCGTCCGGCACAAGATGTTGATGAAAAATTTTGGAATATCGGCATTCGGATTGAAGATGACGCCGTCATCAATGATGCTGGCTGCGAGCTGATCTCTCGAGGTGTACCGGTCAAAGCGGATGAAATTGAAGCCTTAATGAAAAATCAATAACGCATTACGCATGAATACCAATAACTACGATATATTGATTCAGGGTGGCGGCCCTGTCGGACTAGCTTGTGCGGCTTGGTGCCTACAAAAATATCCAGAAGCCAAACTCATACTAGTTGATCGCAATCCGAGTAATGATGCTGATATAACATCAGCGGATAGCAGGGGAATTGCGCTCTCTCACGGCAGCAAATTACTCCTTGACACCATCAATGCCTGGCCACATGAATGCGCAGATATTCATCGTGTGCATGTGTCGCAAGCGGGAAGATTTGGTAGGGCTCTCATGACTCGAGAAGAGTTAGGGCAAGATGCGCTAGGGCACATTATTCGCTATCGCGATATTCACTTAGCATTACGCAAAGCATTACGAACCGTTGAAACTGGAATCAAAAGATCAAAGTCTCATTTCTCTTGGCTTCATATCAATCAGAATAGTGCGCCGCTCGACATTACGGCTAAATGCATTATTCATGCAGAAGGAGGCTTGTTTACAAAACAAGACTGGGTTGAGTCTGGTCGAGATTACGATCAATCAGCCTTAGTGGGTTTAATTGAGGTGGAAAATGCTGTGCCTTACCAAGCATGGGAACGTTTCACAACAGAAGGCCCCCTTGCTGTTCTACCAAGTCACTATGGCGCCAATATTTTGAATTTAGTTTGGTGTGGATCCCCCCAATCCTCAGCGCAACGCCTGAACTTCAGCGACGCTGACTTCCTGAGTGCCTTAGAAAAAGAATTTGGATCGCGTATTGGCCACTTCTTGAAAATTCAAGATCGTCGCCTCTATACCTTGGGACTTAATTATCGAAAAGAGATTGCCAAAGGGAATGAAGTCTGGATAGGTAATGCTGCCCAAACCCTTCATCCTGTAGCTGGCCAAGGGCTCAACCTCGGCTTACGTGATGCCTATCTTCTGGCTGAAACATTGGCAGAGACCTTCTCGAGCCCCAAAGAGAAGCAAACCCCCTCTGAAATTGAGAATGCACTGGCGAAATATGCCAAAAGTCGCAAAGCTGATCGAAGCACCACCATTGGCTTAACCGACTTTATGGCTAGAGTATTTACCTCCAATCTGCTTCCCATCGTCATTGGCCGAGGTTTGGCTTTATCAGCCCTCCAATGGCTCCCACCAGTCAAAACAGCCTTAGCCCGCCAAATGATGTTTGGGCGCCGCTAGACCCCTCAAATCCAGCAGATTCAGCCTTAAATTAAAACTCTAAATCTGCCTATTTTTTAGGCAGATTTACCCTCATTTGTGCTAAAGTGTCATGCTTTCCACATAACCTAAAGACCCCCCAAGCCTACCCCAGTTGCAGATGAAGATTGGTTCTCACCTCCTTGCAAATCGTCTATTTGTGGCACCTATGGCTGGCGTTACGGATCGACCATTTCGACAACTCTGCAAGAAGTTGGGTGCTGGCTATGCGGTATCTGAGATGATTGCTTCCAATGCTTTGCTTTGGAAAAGCGAGAAAACCCAACGCCGCGCAAATCATCAGGGTGAGTTCAAGCCTATCGCAGTGCAAATCGCTGGGGCAGACCCTGCAATGATGGCCGCAGCGGCCAAACTGAATGTTGGCCATGGTGCGCAAATCATTGACATCAATATGGGCTGCCCAGCAAAAAAGGTTTGCAATGTCGCAGCGGGCTCAGCCTTAATGCGCGATGAATCCTTAGTTCAGCAAATACTAGAAGCCATCGTTCAAGCCGTTGGAATTGGCCCCGATGCAGTACCTGTGACATTAAAAATTCGGACTGGTTGGGATCGCGCCAATAAAAACGCTATGGCTATTGCTCAGCTTGCTGAAAAAACGGGTATCTCTATGCTGACTGTGCATGGTCGCACTAAAGCCGATTTGTATCACGGCGAAGCTGAGTATGAAACTATTACCGCAGTCAAAAATAGTGTGAGCATTCCGGTAGTTGCCAATGGCGATATCAATACTCCAGAAAAAGCGGAGTTCGTCTTAAATACAACTGGCGCCGACGCCATCATGATTGGTCGTGCCGCTCAAGGTCGCCCTTGGATCTTTCGGGAAATCAATCACTATCTTGAAACTGGCGGCAAATTACCGACGCCGCAAATCAAAGAGATTCAAGAGATCATGAATGAGCACTTACTCGATCACTATGCCTTCTATGGCGAATATGTTGGTCTTCGTACTGCTCGCAAACATATCGGGTGGTACTGCAAAGGCCTGCGTGATTCACATGCATTCCGCCAAAGAATGAATACTGCAGATGATTGCAAAACTCAATTACAAATGGTGAATGATTTCTTTGACGAAATGAAATCACATTCCGACCGCTTGCTATTTTTAGAAGCGGCTTAATTTTTGGCACTCCATATATATCCATGAGTAATAAGCACCCCATCACCGAATGCATTGAAACGCAATTGCAGCGCTACCTTGATGATCTCAAAGAAACGCCTCCATCCGACCTCTACCAAATGGTATTGAGCGTTGTAGAAAAACCGATGCTGGAATTAGTCATGCAACATGCCAAACAAAACCAATCCTTGGCAGCTCAATATCTCGGCATCAATCGCAACACTTTGCATAAAAAACTCGTTGAGCATCAGCTTATCAAATAAAGCCGTATACCCACCATATTTATTAATCAAACCACCCACTCATATGATCCGTACAGCCCTACTCTCCGTTTCCGATAAAAATGGCATTGTGCCTTTCGCACAAGCCCTGCATCAACAAGGTATCAAGCTGATTTCGACTGGGGGGACTGCGAAGCTATTGGCCGAGAATAATCTGCCCGTTGTTGAAGTTTCTTCATTAACAAAGTTTCCCGAGATGCTGGATGGTCGCGTAAAAACCTTACATCCAATGGTGCATGGTGGCTTACTAGCCCGCAGAGATTTTCCTGAGCATATGGCCGCTCTAAAAGAGCACGGCATCGACACTATTGATATGCTGGTAATCAACCTCTATCCATTCAATGAAACTGTC
>Ga0316224_1004456_pt1 | contig 10585 bp, 9 predicted proteins | sample TBH18013metaG_FD_206254 | JGI IMG/M metagenome (GOLD analysis project Ga0316224, IMG submission 206254) | Freshwater microbial communities from Trout Bog Lake, Wisconsin, USA - TBH18013 | ecosystem: Environmental > Aquatic > Freshwater > Lake > Hypolimnion/Profundal zone | place: USA: Wisconsin...
CACCCGAATTGGCAGAACCGGCGGGGTGGCTGATGGCAGCAGAATTGTTGGCGGTCGGTGTTGATTTCAGTTTTGCCCCCGTGCTGGATATTGATTGCGGGGTTAGCCAAATTATTGGCGATCGTTCGTTTGCCAGTGATGCTAGGCAAGCCACACAATTGTCCAGTGCTTTCCGCCGTGGCATGAATGCGGCTGGCATGGCGGCAACCGGCAAGCATTTTCCGGGGCATGGTGCGGTGGCGCTGGATTCCCACCTGACCTTGCCGGTGGATGAGCGTGATTTGGACAGCATTCGTGCCAAAGACCTCATGCCGTTCCGGCAACTCATCAGCGAAGGCTTGGAAGGGATTATGCCCGCACATGTCTTGTATCCGGCGATTGATGGCAACCCTGCAGGATTTTCGGCCTTTTGGATACAACAGGTTTTGCGGCAGGAATTGGCTTTTAATGGTGTGGTGTTCAGCGATGATTTGAGCATGGCAGGAGCTGCCGGTGCGGGGGATTTTCCCGATCGTGCCAAGCTTGCCCAACAGGCAGGTTGCGACATGCTGTTGGTGTGCAATAATCCGGCTGCCGCCGAACAAGTGCTGGAAGCCTTGCCTATTATGGATAACCCTGTCCGCGAACAACGCCTATTGGCCATGCAAGGGCGGCGGCAGTGGCAACGCAGCGAGTTGTTGACCAACGCACAATGGCAACAGACCGTCACCTTAATCCAACAATTGAGTGACCATCATGCTTGATGAAATAAAACGCATACAAGCCACGGCTGATTTATTGTATAGCGAACTGCAGGTGGAAGCCGCTCTGGATAATATGGCGGCTGCCATTAACAGCCAATTGGCGGACAGCAACTTGTTGGTGCTGTGTGTGCTGAACGGGGGCATTGTCACGGCGGGCAAGCTGATCACCCGTCTGACCATGCCGCTTACTATTGATGCCATTAATGCCAGCCGTTACCAAAACCAGACATCGGGCGGTAACATTGCTTGGTTGTTGACACCGCAAGCCAGCTTGGCAGGCCGCACTGTACTAATAATTGATGACATCCTTGATGAAGGCATCACTTTGGCGGCTATCCGCCAATACTGCAAAGATCAAGATGCTGCGGCGGTTTATAGTGCCGTATTGCTGGACAAAACGCTGGGTCACAGCAAGCCGATCGCGGCGGATTTTGTCGGCCTAACGGTGGCAAACCGTTATTTGTTTGGTTATGGCATGGATTACAAAGGTTATTTACGCAATGCAGCGGGCATTTACGCCTGTCACCAAGAGGAGCTTGAACAATGACTCATTTAGCCATTATTGGCGGCACCGGCCTGACCCAATTGGGCGGCCTGACCATCAGCAAGCGCGAAACGCTGGCAACCCCTTACGGTGCGGCCTCAGCCGAATTTATCACTGGGGAGCTGTTTGGCAAACGTGTGGTTTTTTTGGCCCGGCATGGCAATCCGCACCGCATCCCGCCACATAACATCAATTATTGCGCCAATATTTGGGGTTTAAAGCAACTGGGCGTTGAGCGTATTATCGCTGTGGCGGCGGTAGGTGGCATCACCACTTCAATGGCACCGGGGCATATTGCCATACCAGATCAAATCATCGATTACAGTTACGGGCGCAAGCATACTTTTTTTGCCGATGACAATTTCCCGCTGACCCATATCGACTTTAGCTTTCCATATCACGCCAAATTAAGGGCGGAACTGATTGCCGCTGCCCAGCAGGTGGGTTTATCTATCAGCGAAACTGCCACTTACGGTTGCACCCAAGGGCCACGGCTGGAGACTATTGCCGAAATCAGGCGTATGGAGCAGGACGGCTGCGACTTGGTGGGCATGACCGGGATGCCGGAAGCTGCCCTTGCCAGAGAGCTGGGCATGGAATATGCGTCCTTGTCGGTTATTGCCAACTGGGCGGCGGGCAAAACCGAAGGTGAAATCAGCATGGCGGAAATTGAGCATAACCTGCAATTGGGTATGGCAAAAGCAGCGGATTTGCTGAAAGGCTTTATGGCCTTGTCTTGATGCAGGACGCAGACTTGGCTTGCGACTGGGCGAGGCACTGAATAGAGGCCAGATCATGAAAAATAGGGTTATTTATCTACTGGCGGGCTGCTTGGCAAGCCTGCCGGTTGCCGCCGTGGCGCAAACCTTCTCATTCGCGCTGTGGGGTGATGTGCCTTATGCAAAAAACAACGACGGCAGTAAATCCGGCGGCAAAATGATGCGGCTGATTGACAGCATGAACAAGGAGGATTTGGCTTTTACCGTTTTTGACGGTGACAGTAAAGATGGCGCGTCTTTGTGTACCGACAGTGCTATTGGTCTGGAAGAGGTGGTGCTGTTAAACAAAACCAAGGCGCCGACCATATATGTGTTGGGCGATAATGAATGGACTGATTGCCACCGCACCAATAACGGCGGTTACAATAGCTTGGAACGGCTGGATTTTTTGCGGCGCACTTTGTTTGTAGACAATTACAGCTTTGGCCAGCACAAGCTTAAGTTGGAACGCCAAGGCCCGGCACGGGGGCTTTATGCGGAGAACAGCCGCTGGTGGTTCGGCAGCATTGTGTTTGTGGGGCTGAACGTGCCGGGCAGCAATAATAACCAAGTGGCGAAAAAAGACTGTTTAAGCCCGAAAAGTGCCCGGACAAAAGCCGACTGTGCGGCGGACAATGCCGAGTATCGGACACGTGATGCCGCCAACATAGCCTATTTACATGAAGCGTTCGGGCTTGCCAAACAACACCATGCACCGGGACTGGTGCTGATCGTCCAAGCCGACTTAGGTTTTGATTTGCCGGAAACAGACGATGTATACGAGCGAGGCGAAGCCGGTTTTGAGGGCTACAACAACTTGGTTGCCGCTTTAACGGCAGAAACCCGCGCCTTTAACGGACAAGTGCTGCTGGTGCATGGCGACACCCATTATTTCAAAATAGACAAGCCACTGGTCAACCAGCCCAACTTGCTGAAAAACTTTACTCGTGTGGAAACTTTTGGCAGCCCGAATGTGCATTGGGTCAAAGTGATGGTTGACACGGACAGTGCCAACGTTTTTGTGCCTGAACCGGTCATTGTACCGGGCAATTAGCCAGTTATGCTGGCATACACTACTGCAAATAGTGACGGGTTGATGTTTTGGCAACAAACTAGGATTTTATTCATATTGTCCAAGGTAACTCGAGTATGTCAACAACATGATGGTTGCCTGTTCACTATCTTCGTAGAAACAAGGCCAAAAACGTCTTGTGACGAACTGCGGGCTGGTGTTGGGCAAACGCTCGGTGTTTTTCCAAAACCTGCGGCATTTCTCCAGCCAAGCGAAAGAGCGTTCGACGACCCAGTGCTGGGGAATGACCGTGAAGGCGTGCAGTTCGCTCCGTTTGGCGACCTGCACCGTGGCCCCGATCAGATCCCGAATGGCGGCGGCAAACGGTTGGCCCGTGTAGCCGCCATCCACCTTGACCAACATAAAACACATTGAGCGCGTCGCTGCCTATCTGATCACCTTCTAGCCCGCGAATCTGGGCATCTTTTTTGATATCTTCAAGTTTTAGCATTTAAACGGCGTTTGTCCGATGAATGGGCCGACCCTAGATGATATTCATAGCCACAAGCCAGCTTGGCCAATAGCTTGTCTGAAGGGTTTGTTGCCTTATCTGCCCTACGCTTAGGTTGGTTGGGTTCACATATTTTGGATAGTAGCAATTAAATCGGAAAAATAAGTGATGATTTTAGACAGATAAGCAATCAGCTGGTCGATTTGCTCTTTGAGCATTGAAAAATAGTTGTGGTGCCTGAAATTGGCATCGGCATAAAAACTCAGGCCGCGATAAAAAGTGTTGCCCCCCATTGCCACCATGATCAAGGCGGCGGCCTTAAGCATCAAGCCACGAACATGGGCGCTGATTTTACCGAACGCCACACTGACAAACAGCATCATGGGCAAGGTACCCGTGCCAAAGGCCAGCATCAGCAGGCCGCCCTCATAAATGCTGTGGGCTGACGCGGCTTTAACCGCCATGGCAAAGGTTAAAGGGCACGGCATCATGCCATTTAACAAACCGGCAAAAACACTGCCCAGCAGCGGGCCCTTCGTGCGCGAACTGCTATAGCCCTTACGCAGCCAGGGCATGGGCAACAGCTTAATGGAGCCTTGCCAAGGGATAATACCTATTATACCCAAGGCCAGCACAATGACGACCAAACCAATGGCCATTTGCAGCAGGCTCTGTATTTTGCCGAACAAACCGCTGGACACCAACACCACACCCAAAGCCGCCGCCGCACAACCAACCAAAGCATAAACCGAAATCCTGCTCATTTGGTACAAGAAATAAGGCAGGTACGAGCGGCTTTTACCGGCATTCATAAAATAACCGGAAACCAGTGCGCCACACATGCCCAAACAATGGCCGCTGCCTAAAAATCCGGCTATAAACGCCATGGTGTAATCAAAACTACCCGTTGCCATAGCCACACTGCCCATGCCAGGCATACTGGACATGTCGTGGCCCATCATGGAATGATCCATTTTATTAAGTTCCTATCTGCGGCTTAAGCGTAACGAATTGACCACCACCGACACCGAACTTAAGGCCATAGCGGCAGAGGCCAACATAGGGTTAAGCCGGCCTATTGCCGCTACAGGAATGGCGATGGTGTTGTAGGCAAACGCCCAAAACAAATTTTGTTTGATGATGACTATAGTGGCCTTGCTTAAGCCAATGGCATCGGCAACCTTGGCAATATCGCCTTGCACCAGTGTCAAGTCGGCGGCCTCAATGGCAATGCCGGTGCCATTGCCGATGGCGAAGCCGACGTTGGCGGCGGTCAGGGCGGGGGCATCATTAATGCCATCACCAATCATGCCCACATGTTTGCCTTGCGCTTTTAACGCCTCAATCAGGGCCAGTTTTTGTTCCGGTTTGGCATTGGCGACTATTTGGTTAATGCCCACTTGGGCGGCAATATGGCGGGCGGTGGCTTCGGTGTCGCCAGTGGCCATAATGGTTGCAATGCCCAGCTTGTGCAATTGGGCAATGGCCTCATGGGCTTGCGGCTTGGGCTTGTCGGCAATGCCGAACACGGCGGCGGCTTTGCCGTCCACCGCCATAAACACCGGCGTTTTGCCTTGTCCGGCCAATTGCCCGGCGGCTTCCTGTAATCCGACCAGTGTCACTTGCTGTCCGTCCATCCAATCAGCATTGCCCAACAGGATGCTTTTGCCGTCTATTTCCGCACTAATGCCCAATCCGGTGCTGCTGTAAAAATGTCGGGAATCCCGCACACCGATAGCCTGTTCCTGCGCATAATCAACAATGGCCTTGCCCAGAAAATGTTCGGAATTGTGTTCCGCCGATGCCGCCAGCATCAGCAGCTGGTCTTGGCTGAACGGCGAGATGTTTAAAAAATCACTGACTTTGGGCTTGCCTTCGGTGATCGTGCCGGTTTTGTCAAACACAATGACATTCAGCTTGGCGGCAATTTCCAAGCTTTCGCCATTACGGATATAAATGCCTTGCTGTGCCGCTTGCCCCGTACCCACCATAATGGCTGCCGGTGTCGCCAAGCCTAGGGCGCAAGGGCAGGCGATCAACAACACAGTAATGGCATTGCCAAACGCAAAGGCAACGGGGGCACCGACCAACAGCCAACCGGCAAACGTCAGGCCAGAAATGGCGATGACCGTTGGCACAAAAACCGCAGAAATTTTATCGACCTGCTTTTGGATGGGCAGTTTGGCGGATTGGGCCTGGTCGACCATGTGCACAATGCCTGCCAACACCGTATCCATGCCCACCGCCGTGACCCGTGCTTGCAGTACGCCATTACCATTGACACAACCGGCGATAATCGGCTGGCCTATGGTTTTTACCACTGGCATACTTTCGCCTGTCACCATCGATTCATCCACGGTAGAAATGCCATAGATGACCAAACCATCAGCCGGGATTTTTTCACCGGGCCGGATCAGCACCACATCATCAATTTGCAGGCTATCGACATCAACAACTAATTCTTGGTCATTTTTTAGCAAGGTGGCTGTTTGCGGCTGCAAATCAACTAATTGACGGATAGCCTCACCGGCTTCGCCTTTGGCCTTTTCTTCCAGATAGCGGCCTAACAGCACAAAAGTGATGATTGCCGCCGCCGCCTCAAAATAAATATGTCCTCTACGCAAAAAAAAGGTTGGCAAGCTATAGAGGTATGCGGAACCCACCCCTAAAGCAATCAAGGTGTCCATATTGGCGGCACGATGCTTGGCCAAACGGAACGCCTTATCAAAAAAAGGTTTGCCCGACCAGAACACCACCGGTGTTGCCAACAATAACTGCAGCCATTGCAGGGAGCGTGACTTAGTCATGGACATCGCCACGGCAAGCACTGGCGCACTCAGTGCCGTGGCCCAGAGCAACCGTTGCCGCGCGGCACTAATACGCAAGCGTTCTTTTTCTATCATTTTCTTGCGCTGCGAAAGGGTATCCATGATATAGGCTTTATAGCCCATGCTTTCAATGCGGGCGCAGACATCGTCCTTGTTTAATTGCCCATGCACCGTCAAGGTCTCAGTGCCAAAATTGACACTGGCCTGTTTGACCCTAGGGTCACGCTTAAGCACCATTTCCAGCAGCAAGGCACAAGATGCACAGGTCATGCCTTCAACCGCCAGATCAATTTCTTGCACCGGCCCGGAGCATTCCATTTTTTTACCGTAAAGGGCGGGGCCTTTGCCGGACTTGCCTATATTGCCCAAAACTGCATCCAGCAAAATCAATAAATTAACTTTGGGCAAGTGCTTGGGGTCAAACTCAATCACCACCGACCCCAACGCAAAAGTTGTCCTTACTTTTTTGATCTCAGGCCGTTTTTTTAGCAGTATTTCAAAAATATAACTGCGTTCCGGGTCATTTTTCAAAACCGGCGTGACAATGCGGATACGTCTTTTTAACTGATGGACTAAACTGAAATTTTGGTAAGCCGACATCGTGTCCATGTACTAGACCTGTAAAAAAGTGTTCGGAAAGATAGCCTTAAGCAGCTAGGGCTTGGGTTTGCGCGACCGCATCAGCAAAAACAGCATGTAAAAAACCGCCAGCCATTCGTAACGGTATTTGATCGGATTAGGTATCCAGCTTTTGGTGATATGTTCCCAATGCAGCTTGATCAAAAAGATCACCAACATATCATTGAAAAAATCAATCAGGGCTTTTTCAGGATCATTAAAAAGGCCTTTGTTTTTTTTCAACCCAACCTTTGTGAGGATTTTTGCCGCCGCCATAGTTTCTTTGGCATCTTCATATTTGCGGTTGAACCATTGGCTGACACTTAAGCTTTTTAACTTGGTTTTTATGGCGGTGAGTTTGCCGGACGCGGGCGGTATGTTTTTAACAAACACTTGCTGCTCCAGCTCGGCGATAATTTGAAACAACTGTTTAGCCAGCGACTTAAAATCACAAACCGTTTCGTGATAACGGATAGACAGCTTTTTTTGGCCAGTATACAAATTGACCCGATAAATGCCGTCCAATTTTAACAGGGCGGCTGTCAACGCTTTACTGGATTCGGTCTCACAAAACAGGGTGGGCACCTGAAAACGGATGTGGCCTTGTTCCCGGTAGCGTAAAACGAATTGTTTTTGGATTGCCATAACTTAAAACAAACACTCGAAAGTAAAATTAAAACGGGCAAGCCTTGGGTAAAGACATTGCCCGCTTGTCACCTGCCTTAACGGCCGTCAAGGCTAAGCATTGTCTTCTTGGGTTTCTGCAACAATATCTTCCAACGTTTCTTTTTGTTGCAACACAAAATCTTTACCGGCATCCACCACTTTAGTGGTGCTGGAGATAATTTCTTTACGGTATTTGTAGACAAAAAAACCTACAGCAAGGCCAAGGCCAAAAACTAAGGCGGGGTGTTTGGCAATATTTTTCATGAGTTGGGTTCCTGTGTGGACGGTTGCGGAGCTTACGGAGCCTTGGACAAGTTTGCCCATGGCCTTATGGTTTGCACCCATGCTTTGCATCATCTGCTTACCATGTGTATGTGACATACTGTGTTTCTCTCATCAATGGAATAAAAGTCAATCTGCGGGTTCAGGCTTGTCTAACACATCATCACCGTGCAACATTTCATAAATGCCTTTACAGCCTTCACAACAAAACTGTTTGTCGCCTTGTTGGGTGTGCAATTTAAATCCATCAACCTCAACCGGCAAGCCGCAAAGATCACAGTTTTTTGTATTATTACGCATGATGGTTCAAGATAAAATTGCTGGAGAGCAAATGTTATAACAAATAAAAAAAGAATGCTCAATAGCCTTGCGAGTGAGCGTAATTTAGAACAGCCAACTGCTAACCATAAAGTGATGCGCAACCCATAATTATAAAGCAATATTCATGCCATTTATTTTGCTGTTTTTAAGCGGATACAGGTATAAAAACTGAGGCTGATGTTATGGGTTGTTTTCAATAATGGCGCTTTATTTGCCTAATTTAGTGCCATATCCAGCCTGATCAATAGCTATAAGAACCGGTGAATGCGCGAACTAATATTGCTTAGACTATTGTTTTTAATTGTTTTATTGTGTTTTTTCAAGCTGTCCTATGCGATCGGCCAAACCGAGGTGCTGGCTTCCGAGCAAGCCTTCCAAGTAACTGCCAAGTCTGTACAGGCTAACCAGGTGCGGGTGTCTTGGACGATTGCGCCGGGTTACTATCTCTATCGTGACCGATTAAAGTTCACTTCGTTAACGCAGGGCATCAGCTTGGGAACGCCTGTGTTCCCGGCAGGCATCAGCAAAGCAGACCCATTCAAGGGAACAGTGGAGACCTATCGGGATAATGTGACGATAACACTGCCGATATTCGGCAAGCACCCAAAGCAGGAAGCATTGACTTTGGAGCTTTTTTATCAAGGCTGCGCCGAAGGCAGGGTTTGTTTTATGCCTAGTCGGCAAATTGTTTCCCTGGTCTTGCCTGAAGCGGCCGTCGCTGATTGGGACTTTACTCTTTTGCTAGAACAGCTTATACCGCCGACTTCAGACCAGAATAGCATTGCCGCGTCGTTTGGCGGTAAACCTATAGGGCTGATTATAGGCAGTTTTCTGGGTTTTGGGCTATTGTTGGCTTTTACGCCGTGCGTTTTCCCGATGATCCCCATTTTGTCAGGCATCATTGTTGGGCAAGGCACTAGAATCACCGCATTTAAAGCATTTACCTTGTCCCTAAGCTATGTGCTGGCTTCGGCGTTAACTTATACGCTGTTTGGCGTGTTGGCAGGCTTGTTTGGCAACAACCTACAAATTTATTTTCAAGAACCGCTGGCCATTATTACCTTCAGCGGTGTTTTCGTGTTGCTGGCATTGTCCATGTTCGGTATTTTTCAGTTACAAATACCTACTTTTTTACAAAATCGGCTGCTGTTCGCCAGCAATCGACAGCAAGGCGGCAACTGCTTGGGGGCGGCCGTTATGGGCATGTTTTCAGCATTGGCGGTGGGGCCTTGCGTCACCGCGCCACTGGCCGGGGCGTTAATATACATTGGTCAATCTGGCGACGCATTGCTAGGCGGCTTGGCCCTTTTTTTTCTGGGTCTGGGTATGGGCATCCCACTACTGATTATTGGCACCTCCGCTGGCAAATTTTTGCCGAAAAGCGGGGCATGGATGAATGCGACCAAAGCCCTGTTTGGCATGGGAATGCTGGCTGTGGCGGTGTGGCTTTTAAGCCGCGTGGTATCCTCCAGCATAAGCCTATTGCTATGGGGGATGCTGTTGTTTTTGCCGATGATTTATTTGGGTTGGCAGCGGTTATGGAAAAGCGCGGTGGCGGTGGTGCTGGCCTACGCCCTGTTGTTGGTGGTGGGTATTGCCACCGATAAGCAGCGTGATGCCATGCAGTTGTTATGCACCGCCGCCTTGGCCTGTGAGCAGCCGCCTGCTTTGCCTTTCCAAAAAATCAGTTCCATGGAGGATTTGGGGCCGATATTGCTGGCGGCACAAAACCAAGGCAAATGGCTTATGCTGGATTTTTTTGCCGATTGGTGCGTTGCTTGCCAAGAAATGGAGCATTACACCTTCACCGACCCTAACATACAGAAAAAATTGGCAACCGTTGTGCTAGTGCAAGCTGACGTGACCGCCAATAGCCCTGCCCAGCAAGCCTTGATGAAGCAGTTTGGTCTGGTCGGCCCACCGGCCATTTTGTTTTTTAACCCTCAGCAGCAAGAAGAAAATAGCTCGCGGGTTATTGGATTTATGGATAACAGCCATTTTAATGAACACCTTAAACAGGTTTTGCAGTAGCGTTATAATGCTGCAAAATAACTATGTTTGCCATTTCTCTGTCACCCAAGGAATACACCCATGAACCCATTGCCAAAAGAACCCTGTGACACTGTTGTCGCTGTGCCGCAAACGCTTGAAACACCTCTTCAGCCCAGCAAAGCGGATATGATTGGGGTGGGGATTGTGACCGGTGTGGCGGCGACTGCGATTATACAAACTGGGCGCAGCATCCTCGCCACAGTGGTGAAAAGCCCGCTGGTGGTGCTGGGTTTAGGGATTGCCAGCGGTT
>Ga0316224_1004463_pt1 | contig 10561 bp, 9 predicted proteins | sample TBH18013metaG_FD_206254 | JGI IMG/M metagenome (GOLD analysis project Ga0316224, IMG submission 206254) | Freshwater microbial communities from Trout Bog Lake, Wisconsin, USA - TBH18013 | ecosystem: Environmental > Aquatic > Freshwater > Lake > Hypolimnion/Profundal zone | place: USA: Wisconsin...
ACGGTTGCACCCAACGCGCCCAGCTACACCGGGCCGTTTATTACGGTTGCGGCGCTGTTTTTCATCTTCGGGTTCATTACCAACCTGAATATGGCATTGGTTCCGCATCTGAAGAAGATTTTCGACCTTCCCTATGGCTGGGCCATGCTGGTTGTGTCGGCCTTCTTCCTTGCCTACTTTGTCTTCGCTTCGCCCACCTCAAAGCTGATTGAGACGATCGGGTACAAAAAGACCATGGTCGTCGCACTGTTTATCCAGACGGTTGGCTGCCTGCTCTTTGTTCCAGCCGCCAAGCTGGTGAACTTCCCGCTGTTCCTGGTGGCGATTTTCGTTGTGGGTGCCGGCGTGACGGCGCTGCAGACCGCTGCGAATCCTTACGTCACAATCCTTGGCCCCGAGCACTCTGCCCCTGCGCGCCTGACTCTGGCGCAGGCCCTGAATTCTGTTGGTGGCACACTTGCGCCCATCGTCGCCGGCCACTTCATCCTGAAGGATGCCGCCGCCACCGCCTCCCCGGCTGCGATTGCGGAAACCGTCCGCGGACCCTATATCGCCATCGCCGGCGCGTTGCTGATTCTTGGCATCACGGTGATGTTCCTCAGCTTGCCCCATGTTTCCGCTACCAAGGAATTCCGCCCTGGCACGGAAGGCGACGAAGTCCTGAATCGGAGCATCTGGTCTTACCGCCATACCGTTCTGGCCGCGCTCGGGATCTTCTGCTATGTCGGTGTTGAGGTCTACCTCGGTTCGGTAAGTTTCAACTTCTTCCAGACCCAGGGCATCAATGCAGAAGTCGCAGCGAAAATCGCAACCTACTTCTCTGGCCTCGGCGGCTTCGGCGAATTCATCACCAACTCCCTCGGTCCATGGACCGCCGTGAGCATCGCCTCCCTGCTCGTCTCGGGTTACTGGTTTGGCGCACTCATCGGTCGTCTGCTTGGCTCCTGGATGCTGACCAAAATCCAGGCCGGCAAACTGCTTGGCTTGTTTGGCTTCGCCGCTGCCTTTTTCGTCGTGATGTCGATGCTCACAAACGGGCACATCGCCATCATTGGAATCGTGCTGTGCGGCTTCTTCAACTCGATCATGTTCCCGAACATCTTCGCTCTCGGCGTCGCCGGTTTGGGGCCAATGACCAGCAAGGGTTCGGGACTGATTATGACGGCTGTGGTTGGCGGCGCGGTTGTTCCCGCGATCGCCGGCGCGGTTGCCGACAAGATCGGCCTCCAGCACGCCTTCATTATCCCCATGATCTGCTACCTCTACATTGCCTACTATGGCGTGTGGGGTTCGAAGCAGAAGCAGCTGGCCTAGCTGACCTTCACCATTCTGAAAGCAACTTTGGCGCCTTTCGGGGCGCCAAAGTTCGCTTCAGGTACACTCGTCAAACCGGCGGTTCTTCTATTGCTCGCGGAGGTTCACCAGACAATGACAGACGGTATACCCCTGATACCGCTCGACAACAGCCCGTCGGAGACGATTGGTCTGCAGACCCAGGTGGCGCGCCTGCAGGCTCTGCTGGAGGTTTCGCGGCAGGTCCACGCGACCATCCGCGAGGCGGAAGTGCTGATGACCGTCCTCAAGATTGTCGTCCGCGAACTGGAGATGGAAGGCGCCGCGTTTACCGGCACTGACCTGAGCTACGGCGAACCACCGACGGCGCGGGCTGGGGACCGGCTCGGCATCTACCACTACCCGCTGGTTGACCGCGACAACAAGAAGATGACCGATCTGGTCGTCTCGACGCCGGCGGCCCGGGCGCTGACGCTGTATGAGGCGGACTTTCTGGAGGGGCTGGCGCTGCAGGCTGCGGTGGCTCTCGAGAATGCCCGCAACCACGAGCGCAACCTGCAGTGGGCCCGCGTGCAGCAGGATCTGGATGCCGCGAGGAATATACAGCAGTCGCTGATTCCCGCGCAGATGCCGAATTTGCCGGGGTTCTCGATTGCAGTGCGGTCAGAGACCTGCTACGAAGTCGGCGGCGATTACGTTGACATCATCCCGCTGGCCGAGGGTGGCACCATCATGGCCGTGGCCGACGTCGCCGGCAAGGGACTGGCCTCAGCGATTATGGCGACGAGCTTCCGCGCAGCGTTCCGAGCGATGGCTGTCACCGGCATCTCGCTGGATATTCTTGCAACGCGCATGAACCAGCACCACTGGCAGGAGGGGGAAGAGGCTCGGCGACGGTATGTGACGGCGATTTTTCTGCGGCTGGACGCAAGACGCGGCGAAGTGGAGATTGTGAATGCCGGGCACAATCCGGGGTTCGTCATTACCCCGGATGGCTCGCAGCACCGCATCTCTGCCGCGGGCACTCCGCTGGGCCTCGTCCCCGGCATGGTGTATGACTATGAGCGTCTTGCGTTCCCGAAAGGCAGCCGTTTGCTCTTCTATACTGACGGCCTGACCGAGGTCTTCCGCGAGGATGATGAAGAATTTGGTGAGGATCGGCTGATGGATGAATTTTCCCGTGTCCCAGAGAACAAAGCCGATGGTATTCTCGAAGCACTGTGGACGGCGATCCACGGTTTCTCCGGCGGCGGAGCCCAGGCAGACGATATGACAGCACTGGCTTTATGCCACCTGCCATCGGAAGCGAAGGGGTCAGAAGCGGCGAGGGGTGTGGCATGACGTCAACGCGCAGCACAACGGTAGAGGTGAGGCTGCCCTCGCGTATGGGCTTTGAAAAGGTGGCCATGCAGACGGCTGCCTCGGTGGCAAAGCTTATGGGCTTCCGGGAAGAGCGGATTGAAGACCTGAAGACGGCTGTGGCCGAAGCATGCATCAATGCCATTGAGCATGGCAACAGGCTCAATGAGAGATTGAGCGTCGGCGTGGTGCTTTCTGCCGGGACCGACGAACTGGAAGTGAAAGTAATGGATGACGGCAAGGGCATTCAGAAGACGCCCGAGAAGCCGGATATTGACCGCAAGATGCATGGGGAAGAAGATCCGCGCGGTATGGGGATGTTCCTGATCCAGGCTCTGGTGGATGAAGCAGAATGGGTAGCCGGAATCAACGGCAAGGCCAGCTACGTGCGTCTCGTGGTAAGGCTGGATAAGGAACCCGAGACGGTGTAGGCCCGCTCGACAGCGAATGCGAGCAAAACAGAGTTTTCCCGCAGTTTGAACCCCCGAATTCAGGGAGAAAGATAACCAGTGCAGACCGATACCAAATCCAAGATTGAACAGCTCACCTCGCCCAGCGGCAAGTCTGTAACGGTCCTCCGTTTCGAGGGCGACATCTCCAGCACGTCAAAAGATGCCGTCGTCGGCGCATACCAGGGTCTCTCGAAAGAGACCGTGAAAACGATTCTCCTGGATTTCACCAAGGTGGAGTACATCAACTCCAGCGGCATCGCGCTGGTCATCCAGGTGATGATGGAAGCGGCAAACGGCGGCCAGAAGGTGAGCGTTTTCGGCCTCTCCGCACACTTCCAGAAAGTTTTCACCATGGTCGGCATCACCAAGTACGCGACGCTGTCGGCTGATCAGGCGACGGCTTTGGCGGCGCTGTAACCGTCCGGCAAAGCGGATTTCGGGCAATTTTCGAGGCTGCGCGAGCAGTTTTGAGGGGAAAGGAAGGGCTGGGAGCTGACAGGCTCCCAGCCTTTTTGCGTTTATGTCAGCTTAAGTCATTGATTTATATGGCTATTATAAATTTCCTTAAAATGTGAGTGAAATACACTCATCTTTTATGAATCACTTGTGCTATATTGTCAACAGATGATGTGAGTGGCATGGGCTCACATGGCCCGGCCCAACAACACACTTCAAGAAATCAGTACGGAGGAACATGACAATGACACTCACCCGTTGGTACCCGATTCGTGACATGAGCGCTCTGCAGAATCGCGTGAACAGCCTGTTCCAGGATTTTGCCGGGCTCAGCAACGACAGCGAGAACGTAACTGCGGCCAGCTTTGTGCCTGCGGTCGACATCTACGAGAACGGCGAGAAGGTCGTGCTCAAGCTCGAACTCCCCGGCGTGAAGGAAGAGGATGTGGATGTCCGCATCGAAAACCAGACGTTGACCGTCCGCGGCGAGCGCAAGTTCGAAGCCGAGGAGAAGGAAGAGAACTTCCATCGCATCGAGCGGCGGTATGGCAGCTTCTTCCGCTCCTTCACCCTGCCCACCACGGTGGACACGGAGAACGTGGGCGCCAGCTACCAGGCCGGCGTGCTGAAGCTGGAGCTGAAGAAGAAGGCCTCGGCGCAGCCGAAGCAGATCAAGATCAACGTGGCTGCGTAAAACGGGTCAACCCGCCAAGCGCAGCAGCGGTATGATTGCGTGCCGGGACGGGAATGCTCCCATCCCGGCACTTGTTTTTGAAAGCAGCAGTTTTTGGGGTTGAGCGAGATTGCGCCGGCCAGTGGCCGGTGGTGAGGTGGAGTGATGGCGATTCGTTGGGAAAAGTTGACGGTCAAGTCGCAGGAAGCGATGCAGCAGGCGGTCGGGCAGGCCGGGGAGCTGGGCAATTCTGAGGTGATGCCGGTGCATCTGCTGCTGAGCCTGGTGGGGGACCGCGAGGGAGTGATTCCGCCGGTGCTGGCGCGCATCGGCGTGCCCATGGAGCGGCTGGAAGCTGAGCTGCACACCATCGAGGGCAAGCTGCCCAAGGTGCAGGGCGGCGCAGCTCAGCCCGGGCTTTCTCGCGTGCTGAACAAGGCTGTCGAGGGGGCCTTCCGCGAGGCGGCCAACTTCAAGGACGAGTACATCTCCACCGAACACCTGCTGCTGGGCCTCGCTGAGCAGAAGGGCGACCCGGCTGTGGACGCGATGCTGGCGATGGGGGCGACGCATGAGGCGATTCTGAAGGCGCTGACGGCGGTGCGCGGGAGCCAGCGGGTCGTCGACCAGAACCCCGAAGGCAAGTTCCAGGCGCTGGAGAAATATGCCAAGGACCTCACCGAGCTGGCGCGCAAGGGCAAGCTGGACCCGGTGATTGGGCGGGATGAGGAGATTCGCCGGGTGATCCAGGTGCTGAGCCGGCGGACGAAGAACAATCCGGTGCTGATTGGTGAGCCGGGTGTGGGCAAGACCGCGATTGTGGAGGGGCTGGCACGACGGATTGTGCAGGGTGACGTGCCGGATGCGTTGCGCAGCAAGCGCGTCGTGTCACTGGATTTGGGTTCAATGCTGGCCGGGGCGAAGTTTCGCGGCGAGTTTGAAGACCGCCTCAAGGCCGTCCTGCGCGAAATCGACGAGGCCAACGGGCAGATCATCCTCTTCATCGACGAGTTGCACACACTCGTTGGTGCGGGCGCGGCAGAGGGCGCGATTGACGCGAGCAATATGCTGAAGCCGGCGCTGGCGCGGGGCGAGCTGCGCGCGATTGGCGCGACGACGCTGAACGAGTACCGCAAATACATCGAAAAGGATGCGGCGCTCGAGCGGCGTTTTCAAATCGTCTTTGTAGGCGAGCCGAACGTGGAAGACACGGTGGCGATCCTCCGCGGCCTGCGGGAGCGCTATGAGGCGCACCACAATGTGCGCATCAAGGACAGTGCCATTGTCGCCGCAGCGACGCTCTCGCACCGCTACATCTCCGACCGCTTCCTCCCGGACAAGGCCATCGACCTCGTCGATGAGGCGGCGGCTTCCTTGGCAATCCAGATTGGCTCGGTTCCGACGGAAGTGGACCAACTGGAGCGCGAGGCGACGAGTCTCGAGATTGAGCGCGCCGCCCTCAAGCGCGAAACAGACGCGAACAGCAAGGCGCGGCTGGCGGAAATTGAGCGCGAGCTGAGCGAGCTGAAGGAGAAGATCACCGGGCTGCGCGCGCGCTGGACGCAGGAGCGCGAGGCCATCAACCGGATCAGCGAGCTGAAGAAGCGGATGGAAGCGTTGCGCTTTGAGGCTGAGGAGCAGACCCGCAAGGGCAACCTGGAACGGAGCGCGCAGATCCAGTATGGCGAGCTGCCGCGTGCCGAAGCCGAGCTGAAGAAGCTGAGCGCGGAGGAATCCATGGGCGGGCGGGCGAGGCTGCTGAAGGAGGAAGTGGACGAGGAAGATATTGCCGGCATTGTGAGCAAGTGGACCGGGATTCCGGTGAGCAAGATGCTGGAAGGGGAAGTGAAGAAGCTGGTTACGATGGAGACGCGGCTGCGCGAGCGCGTCGTCGGCCAGGATGCGGCGCTGACGATTGTCTCGAACGCGATTCGCAGGTCGCGGGCGGGGTTGAGCGATCCGCGGCGGCCGATTGGCAGCTTCATCTTCCTGGGGCCGACGGGCGTGGGCAAAACCGAAACCGCCCGCGCTCTCGCCGAGTTCCTCTTTGATGACGAGCAGGCGATGGTGCGCATCGACATGAGCGAGTACATGGAGAAGCACGCCGTCGCTCGCCTCATCGGCGCGCCTCCGGGGTATGTGGGGTATGACGAGGGCGGGCAGCTTACCGAGGCTGTGCGCCGGCGGCCGTATTCCGTGGTGCTGTTTGACGAAATCGAGAAGGCGCATCCGGATGTCTTCAACGTGCTGTTGCAGGTGATGGACGATGGCCGTCTTACCGACGCCAAAGGCCGCACCGTGGATTTCAAAAACACGGTGCTCATCATGACCAGCAACCTGGGCGCGGCCTTCCTTACCCCGGATCTGCTGAAGAACGAGCACGACTTTGAGGCGGCCGAGGCGGAGGTACTGCGCGTGGTGCGCGGCCACTTCCGGCCGGAGTTCCTGAACCGTGTGGACGACCTGATTCTCTTCCGTCCGCTGGGTACGGCGCAGATGGGCCAGATTCTGGAGATGCGGCTGAACGAAGTGCGCAAGCTGCTGGAAGACCGGGCGATTTCGCTCGAACTCACCGACCAGGCGCGGCAACTGATTCTGATTACGGGATCGGATGCGGCATACGGTGCGCGGCCACTGAAGCGTGCGCTGCAGCGGATGATTCAGGATCCGCTGGCAATTCGCATCCTCAACGGCGAGATCGAACACGGCTCCCACGTGCGGATTGATGTGGACCGGAACTCGAATGAGCTGACGTTTACGCCGATGGGGAGGGAGGCGATGGCGTGAGGGCTGCAGGTTGGCACACGACGCCAATGAGGAGAGGAGCGACTGGCTACTCTCCTCTTTTCTTTTTAGAAGATTCCTCGGATAATCACGAAGATGCGCGGACTGAAGCACCTGGGGTGCTGAATTCACATTTCTAGGTCGTTGGTATAGGATTGGGCATCGAGTTCCTGACCCGGTTCCAACGGGATGCAAACGGGGGATTCACTTGGGCGTCGTGCTAACCGATATTGAAATTTCAGCCTTGATCTAGGAGCCAAAGGTGCTGAGTAGTAGTCCTCTTTCGCGGGTCCGCCAGAGGGCCAAGGCCGGTCATAAGGAAAGCGACATCGATTTTGTGGGAGCGGATGGCTCGGCTTTCAGGGTCGTTCTCCGACAGAGCATTCACAACGTCATGGATTTCTCTGCGATTCTGGCACACTCGCCGAAGTCGTCCACGCAGGTGCTGCGGTTGCGCAGATACAACGGCAAGAGCCATGAACACACTAACAAGATTGAACGTCAGACGTTTTACGATTTTCATATCCACATGGCGACAGAGCGTTATCAACTTTCTGGTCTGAGAGAGGATGCGTATGCCGAGGTGACGAGCCGTTATGCGGATTTGCGAGGCGCGTTCGCGTGCATGCTGGAGGATTGCGGGTTTAATCCGATCTCCAGCTCGGATTCTCAGCAGTGGTTGTTTTAGGGGGAGAAAATGCAGATCGAAGCGGTGGTCAAGGATTTCAGAAGCAAGGTTTGTGAGCAGCTTCGACTAGCTCCCGAGGGGGAGGACCGGTTCCGCGTCTTCACGCCTTTTATTTTCGAAGACGGAGACCACCTTGCCGTTGTGCTTAAGCGTATAGATGATCACTGGGCGCTCTCGGATGAAGGCCATACTTTCATGCATCTCACATACGACATTGATGAGAAGGATCTTCGGTCTGGAAGTAGGCAAAGGATAATCACAAATGCCCTGTCGTCATTTGATGTGAGCGAACGCTCCGGTGAGCTTGTTGCAACGGTGCATGATGGCAGGTTTGGTGATGCCCTGTACAGTTTTGTGCAGGCTGTTCTGAAGATTGCCGACGTTTCCTTCCTCACTCGCGAAAGGGTAAAGTCAACCTTTCTTGAGGATTTCCGTTCCTTTATAGAGGAGCGTGTACCTAAGGCCAAGCGAGTATTTGAGTGGCATCACCCAGACCATGATCCAGAAGGGCTCTATGCGGTCGACTGCCGAATTGAAACGATTTCTCAGGAGCCACTGTTCGTATATGCATTGCAATCCGATGACAAAGTCAAGGATGCGACCATTGGTCTGCACCAGTTCGAACGTTGGGGCGTTCCATGCAGTGGCGTCGGAGTGTTTGAAAATCAGGAGGAAATCAATCGCAAGAGTCTGGCGCGATTCAGTGATGTTTGTGATAAGCAATTCTCAGATTTGGCGACGAACAAGGAAAGATTGACCCGCTATCTGAGTCTCAGCACTTCAGTTCAGTAGCCTCGCAACTTGTGTGGGGCGGGAGGCTGAGGCCTCCCGCTTTTGTTGTTGGTGGATGGTGGACGGGGTTACAGGGTGCTCATGTCGATGACGAAGCGGTATTTGACGTCTTGCTTGAGCATGCGTTCGAAGGCGGTGTTGATCTCTGCGATGGGGATGATTTCGACTTCGGAGGTGATGTTCTGCTGGCCGCAGTATTCGAGCATTTCCTGGGTTTCGACCATGCCGCCGATCATGGAGCCGGCGACCGAGATGCGTTTGCCGATCAGCGAGAAGGGGCTCACCGTCGGCGGAACTTCCGGGAGGCCGACCATGCAGAGCGTCGCGTCCTGCTTGAGGAGGCCGAGGTAGGGCTCCAGCGCGTGCGGCGCCGACGCCGTGTCGAGGATGAAGTCGAAGCTGTTGGCGTGGGCCTTCATCTGTTCGGGGTCGGTGGAGAGGATGACCTCGTCCGCGCCGAGCTTGATGGCGTCGTCCTTCTTCTTGAGCGATGTGGTGATCTGCACGGTATGCGCGCCGAAGGCGTGGGCGAACTTGAGGCCCATGTGGCCGAGGCCGCCGAGGCCGATGATGCCGACTTTCATGCCGGGGCCGACGTTCCAGTGGCGCAGGGGCGAGTAGGTGGTGATGCCGGCGCAGAGGAGCGGAGCGACGGCGGGCAGGTCGAGGGAGATGGGAACGGTGTGGGCGAAGCGCTCGTCGACGACATAGGTGCTCGCGTAGCCGCCCATGGTGGTGGTGCCGTCGACGCGGTCTTTGGCGCCGTAGGTGAGGGTTGCGCCCTGGTGGCAGAAGTGCTCTTCGCCGATGGAGCAGGGCGGGCAGTGGCGGCAAGAGTCGACGATGACGCCGACGGCGGCGATTTCTCCACGGCGGAACTTGGTGACGGCGGGGCCAGTGGCGGTGACGCGGCCGACGATCTCGTGGCCGGGGACAAGCGGGTAGGTGGATTGTCCCCACTCGTTGCGGGCCATGTGCAGGTCGCTGTGGCAGACGCCGCAGTAGAGTATCTCTATGGCAATTTCCGTGGGCCCGGGGTTGCGGCGCTCGAAGTCGTGAGGGGCGAGAGGCGTGGTGGGGCTGAGTGCGGCGTAACCTTTGGAAGCAAGCATGGGAGGGAAATCCTTTCGGGAAAAGTCTACCGGATTTGGGTGCGGGAGTGCGCGGAGGGCGGCGCGGCAAAAGCGGTTTAGTTGCGCTGCGCGCAAGCGACGCGGGGGATGCCCTGGTAGTCGGGCAGGAAGTGGATTTGGGAGTAGCCGGCGGAGGCGAGGAGGGAGTGGAGGGAGGGCTGCTGGCCGTAGCCGATTTCAAGGAGCAGCCATCCGGCGGGGGCGAGATGGGCGGCTGCGGCGGGGATGAGGCGGCGGTAGATGTCGAGGCCGTCGGGGCCGGCGAAGAGGGCGGTGGCGGGCTCGTGGTCGCGGACTTCGACAGACAGGGAATCGCGGTCTTTGAGGGGCACGTAAGGCGGGTTGGAGAGGATGAGGTCGAAGAGTTGGCCGGGGATGGGGGAGAACAAGTCGCCTTCGAGGAAGGTGATGCGGTCGTGGACGCGATTGAGGGCGGCGTTGTCGCGGGCGATGGTGAGGGCGGCGGGGGAGATGTCGATGGTGGTGATGCGGGCCTGGGGCATGGAGTGGGCGAGGGCGATGGAGATTGCGCCGGAGCCGGTGCCGATGTCGAGGATATTGGGGGTGGGGAGGTTGGCGGCGAGGCGGAGGGTTTCTTCGACGAGGTGCTCGGTTTCCGGGCGGGGAATGAGGACGCCGGGGGCGACGCGGAAGGGCAGGCCGTAGAACTCGGCGGTGCCGGTGATGTACTGGATGGGCTCGCCGTGGAGGCGGCGGGCGATAAGGGGGGCGAGGGAAAGCTGGGTGGCTTCGGTGGCGGGGTCGGCGAAGTGGGCGAGGAGCCAGGCGCGGGATTTACCGAGGAGGTAGAGGAGGAGGGATTCGGCGTCGAGGCGGGAGCGGTGGGGGTGGGGGCCCTGCGCGAGGGCCTGCTCGGAGCTGAGGAGGAGTTCGCGCAGGGTCATTGCAATTACGCTGCTTGGGTGGCGCC
>Ga0316224_1004464_pt1 | contig 10560 bp, 1 predicted proteins | sample TBH18013metaG_FD_206254 | JGI IMG/M metagenome (GOLD analysis project Ga0316224, IMG submission 206254) | Freshwater microbial communities from Trout Bog Lake, Wisconsin, USA - TBH18013 | ecosystem: Environmental > Aquatic > Freshwater > Lake > Hypolimnion/Profundal zone | place: USA: Wisconsin...
GCTAAATCAACAAATGCTGCCCTTGCAAAACTTAGTATCAGCGCCGGTACATTAAGTCCTGCGTTTGCAACCGGAACATACAGTTATACTACATCGGTGAGCAATGCCACCGCTTCGGTAACAGTAACACCATTAACCAGCGACGCCACAGCCACGGTAATGGTAAACGGAACTGCGGTAGGTTCAGGAACAGCATCGGGCAGTATTACTTTAGCTTTGGGCCTTAATACGATCACAACGATAGTGACCGCCCAGGATGGCATCACCACTAAAACTTATACCGTAACGGTGACGCGCGTGTCTACCAATGCTTTGCTGAGCGGGATCAAGCTAACGCCTGCCTCAACGCTAACTAATACAGGTACATTGGGCAGCACCACAACCTACACCACATCGGTGAACTATGCCACGGCATCGGTAACTGTAACAGCAGCAACCATTGATCCAACTGCTACAATAAAAGTAAATGGCATAGCGGTAAGCTCGGGAACTGCATCGGGCAGTATTGCTTTGGCTGTCGGTTCCAATACCATCAATACGGTAGTAACCGCCCAGGATGGCGTTACCACCAGGACCTATACGATCATTGTGACAAGGGCTAAATCAACAAATGCTGCCCTTGCAAAACTTAGTATCAGCGCCGGTACATTAAGTCCTGCGTTTGCAACCGGAACATACAGTTATACTACATCGGTGAGCAATGCCACAGCTTCGGTAACAGTAACACCATTAACCAGCGACGCCACAGCCACGGTAATGGTAAACGGAACTGCGGTAGGTTCAGGAACAGCATCGGGCAGCATTGCTTTGGCCTTGGGCCCTAATACGATCACAACGATAGTGACGGCGCAGGATGGCGTCACAGCTAAAACATATACTGTAACGGTCACCCGTGCATTATCCGGCAATGCCTTGCTGAGTGGAATCAAACTAACGCCTGCCTCAACGCTAACCCATACGGGTACAGTGGGCAGCACTGTAACATATACTACATCGGTTGGCAATGCCATTGCATCGGTAACTTTAACCGCAACCACCATTGATCCAACTGCTACAATAAAAGTAAACGGAACTACTGTAACTTCCGGAACGGCATCAGGCAGCATTGCTTTGGCAGTTGGCTCCAATACCATCAATACGGTGGTCACCGCCCAGAATGGCATAACGACCGAAACATATTCAATCCTCATAACAAGGGCCAGTGGACCGGTAGCCAACCCTGACCAGGCCATATCGGTTGAACAAACGCCGGCGATAAGCATCGAAAACGACGGTATAATGGTACATCAGGCCCTTTCACCAAACGGCGATGGCATCAATGATTACCTTGTTATTGATGGCATTGCCTCCTATCCAGAAAACAAATTAACTATCATTAACCGTAACGGGGCGCTTGTATTTGAAACCCGCGGATATGACAACAGTTCAAAAGTATTTGACGGGCATGCCAGTACAAATGGCGCCCTGCAGGTACCAGGTACTTATTTTTATGCGCTGGATTATAGTGTGAATGGGGTAACTAAGCACAAAACAGGGTTTATTGTGCTGAAATATTGATAAAAGAAGGGTATTTGTAACGAATACCTGTTGGATAGTTTTTTAAAAAAAAACTTTCACCAGGACAGGTTGAAAAGTAACGTTTGACGTAAATATTACCTCATTTTATAATCTCAATTTAATACAACCTGAATACGTCGCTATGCAATAAAAAAGCTTCGGCCGGACCCCATATATCTATAACTTATTCCTCCATAGTATGACACTCTGATACGGGGATGTGTGATTGTAAAAAATTGTAAAACAATTAAATAACATTCTCGTCAGTTGTCCCATGCATAAAAAACTATCGTTAAAACACTTGTTGTCAAAAAAGTGATCATAATCTTTGTTTTTGTGACAGGCGTCATTTATTGTCGAAATCACTAAGTGTAATTTTGGTATTCATCTAACAATACCATGAAAATTCTATTACCGGCGTAAGCTCAATTCAATCTTTTTTCCATTGTTGGCTTTTGCCTTCTTTTTTCATGGATTTTAATTTTTACAAACGCCTAAAAATTATGTCATGGAAAATTCTTTGTTATTATACAGATCCCGGATAGCTGCCATTTTAGGTAGTATGCTGAAAGAAAATTATTTAATGGTGTGTCATCGCCAAATGGTATCGATTACGTTGGTGGTTTTGCTACTGGCTAGTATATCCTTTTGTGCCAATGCACAGGCACCCACCGTTACTTACAGTAGCCCCCAAACCTATACCCAGGGCACAGCGATTGCGGCACTGTCGCCAACCAGCACCGGGGTTGCGGCTGTCAGTCACAATGTCAGCCCGGCTATCATAGGCTCGGGGTTCAGCAGCCCGGCCGGTGTAGCTTTAGACGCTTCAGGTAATATATATGTGGCCGATGCAGGCAACCTAAAAGTGAAGAAAATTCCTGCTGGCGGCGGCACGCCAACTGTGATAGGATCGGGGTATAGTGACCCATACGGTGTAGCGGTTGATGCCGCCGGCAATGTATATTTGGCCGATATAGGCAACAGCCAGGTAGAGGAGATCCCCGTTGGCGGTGGCAGTCTGATTATCTTAGGCTCCGGGTTCAGTGAGCCAGAGGGCGTGGCGGTGGACGCTGCGGGCAACGTATATGTAGCTGATTATGGGAACAGTGCGGTGAAAAAGATCCCCGTAGGCGGGGGTGTTCCGCTTAGCATAGGCTCCGGGTTTGCTAATCCAGCCGGTGTAGCAGTAGATGCTGCGGGGAATGTGTATGTGGCCGATTTCGGTAACAACGCGGTTTACAAGATTCCTGCGGGCGGTGGTACCCCCGTGACCCTGGGTTCCGGTTTCAGTAACCCCCATGGTGTGGCTATAGATGCTGCAGGCAACGTATATGTGGCCGATTACAGCAACAATGCGGTAAAGGTGATCCCCGCAGGAGGAGGCACCCCGGTTACTTTGGGATCCGGGTTCTCAAACCCATTCGGTGTAGCCACAGACGGCGCCGGCAATGTATATGCGGCAGATTATGGCAACAGCCTTGTAAAAGAGATCAAACCGCTGGGTGGCTATTATATTGGCCCGTTCCTTCCTAACGGCTTAAGCTTTAATAATGGTACGGGAGTTATCAGCGGTACGCCGGTAGTAGTAAGCCCTGCAATAACTTATACCGTTACCGCCTATAACAGCGTGGGCAGCAAGTCAGCAACGCTGGTAATTACTGTAAATGCAGCCCCTTTACCAACGCTCAGTTATACCAGTCCATCAGCCTATACCCAGGGCACAGCCATTACGGCACTGTCGCCAACAAGTACCGGGGTGGCGACCATCAGCTATAGCAGCAACCCGGTGGACATAGGCTCGGGGTTCAGTACCCCTGCAGGTGTAGCCGTAGACGCTTCGGGTAACATATATGTGGCCGATGCAGGAAATGCCAAAGTAAAAAAGATACCAGCCGGCGGTGGCACCCCAACTGTGATAGGTTCGGGGTATAGTCAACCCTACGGCGTAGCCGTAGATGCTGCGGGTAATGTATATGTGGCCGATATAGGCAACAACCAGGTGGAGGAGATCCCTGTTGGCGGTGGCAGCCTGATTAACTTAGGCTCCGGGTTCGTTTCACCGGAGGGTGTCGCAATAGACGCCGCGGGCAACGTATATGTGGCTGATTATAATAATGGTGCGGTGAAAAAGATCCCGGTAGGCGGGGGCGTTCCGCTTAGCATAGGCTCCGGATTTGCTAATCCAGCTGGTGTAGCAGTAGATGCTGCGGGGAATGTGTATGTGGCCGATTTTGGCAATAATGCGGTATATAAGATTCCTGCTGGCGGTGGCACCCCGGTGACTTTGGGTTCCGGTTTCATTAACCCTCATGGTGTAGCTGTAGACGCCGCAGGCAACGTATATGTGGCCGATTATGGCAACAATGCGGTAAAGGAGATCCCGGCAGGCGGAGGTACCCCGGTTACTTTAGGATCCGGATTTTTAAATCCATATGGTGTGGCCGCAGACGGAGCAGGCAATGTGTATGAGGCGGATTATGGCAACAGCCTTGTAAAAGAGATCAAACCGCTTGGCGGTTATTATATAGCCCCGTTCCTTCCTGCCGGCTTAAACTTTAATAACAGCACGGGAGCGATCAGCGGTACGCCGGTAGTAGTTAGCCACGCGACCACCTATACCATAACCGCGTATAATAAATATGGCGGCAGTACGTCAGCCACGCTGAGCATTACGGTAACTGCCTTCCCTTTACCAACGCTTAGTTATACCAGCCCGCCAGCCTATACCCAGGGCACAGCCATTACGGCACTGTCGCCAACAAGTACCGGGGTGGCGCCTGTCAGTTACAATGCCAGTCCGGTGGATATAGGCTCGGGATTCAGTACCCCTGCCGGCGTAGCCGCAGATGCTTCGGGGAATATATATGTGGCCGATGCAGGAAATGCCAAAGTAAAGAAGATCCCTGCGGGCGGCGGTGCCCCAACTGTGATAGGTTCGGGGTATAGTCAACCCTACGGCGTAGCGGTAGATGCTGCGGGCAATGTATATTTGGCAGATTACGGCAACAACCAGGTAGAGGAGATCCCCGTTGGCGGGGGCAGCCTGATTACCTTAGGATCAGGGTTTAGCGGACCAGAGGGCGTAGCGGTAGACGCTGCAGGCAATGTATATGTAGCTGATTATTACAATGGTGCGGTGAAAAAGATCCCTGTAGGCGGGGGCGTTCCGCTTACAATAGGCTCCGGGTTTGCTAATCCAGCTGGTGTAGCAGTAGATGCTGCCGGGAATGTTTATGTAGCCGATTTTGGCAACAATGCGGTGAAGAAGATCCTTGCTGGCGGTGGCACCCCGGTGACCCTGGGTTCCGGTTTCATTAACCCTCATGGTGTAGCTGTAGATGCTGCGGGCAACGTATATGTGGCCGATTACGGCAACAATGCGGTAAAGGAGATCCCGGCAGGCGGAGGTACCCCGGTTACTTTAGGATCCGGATTTTTAAATCCATATGGTGTGGCCGCAGACGGAGCAGGCAATGTGTATGAGGCGGATTATGGCAACAGCCTTGTAAAAGAGATCAAACCATTGGGTGGCTATTATATAGGCCCGTTCCTTCCTGCCGGCTTAAGCTTTAATAATAGCACGGGAGCGATCAGCGGTACGCCAGTAGTTGTTAGCCCTGCAACCACCTATACTATAACCGCCTATAATAAATATGGCGGCGGTACATCGGCAACGCTGAGCATTACGGTAAATGCAGCCCCTATACCAACGCTCAGTTATGCCGGGCCTAAAACGTATACCAAGGGCACAGCCATTACGGCGCTCTCGCCAACAAGCACCGGGGTTGCGGCTGTCAGTTACAATTCCAGTCCGGTTGACATAGGCTCTGGATTCAGTACCCCTGCCGGCGTAGCCGCAGATGCTTCGGGGAATATATACGTGGCCGATGCAGGAAATGCCAGGGTAAAGAAGATCCCTGCTGGCGGTGGCACCCCAACTGTGATAGGTTCGGGGTATAGTCAACCCTACGGCGTAGCGGTAGATGCTGCGGGCAATGTATATTTGGCAGATTACGGCAACAACCAGGTAGAGGAGATCCCTGTTGGCGGTGGTAGCCTGATTACCTTAGGATCAGGGTTTAGCGGACCAGAGGGCGTAGCGGTAGACGCTGCAGGCAATGTATATGTAGCTGATTATTACAATGGTGCGGTAAAAAAGATCCCTGTAGGCGGGGGCGTTCCGCTTACAATAGGCTCCGGGTTTGCTAATCCTTCAGGCGTAGCAGTAGATGCTGCCGGGAATGTTTATGTAGCCGATTTTGGCAACAATGCGGTGAAGAAGATCCTTGCTGGCGGTGGCACCCCGGTGACCCTGGGTTCCGGTTTCATTAACCCTCATGGTGTAGCTGTAGATGCTGCGGGCAACGTATATGTGGCCGATTACGGCAACAATGCGATAAAGGAGATTCCCGCAGGCGGAGGTACCCCGGTTACTTTAGGGTCCGGGTTCTTAAACCCGTATGGTGTGGCCATAGACGGCGCAGGCAATGTGTTGGAGGCAGATTACGGCAACAACCTTGTAAAAGAGATCAAACCATTGGGTGGCTATTATATAGGCCCGTTCCTTCCTGCCGGCTTAAGTTTTAATAATAGCACGGGAGTTATCAGCGGTACGCCGATAGCTATTAGCCCTGCAACCACCTATACCATTACTGCTTATAATAAATTCGGTGCCGGCAAGTCGGCCACGTTGAAAATTGCGGTTGGTGTGTTAGCATTTGCTGCTATTCCATCAACTCCTTACGGGACAGCAGATTTTAACCCCGGCGCCACAAGCACCCATCCTATTACTTATACAAGCAGCAATACAGCCGTAGCAACTATCGTTTCAGGTAAAATACATACAACAGGCACAGGCACTTCCAGCATAACTGCAAATGACGGTTTTACATCGTTATCACAAACATTGACAGTTACCCCTGTCCCTTTAACGATTACTGCCAACAATCAAACCACGGTTTATGGCACAAACCCGCTTTTAACAGTTATTTATACAGGCTTTGTAAACGGCGATACTAAGGCCAGTTTAACTACACCGCCAATTATTACTACGGTACCTGTAACTTCTCCCGTTGGAATATATAATAATGCCATTACAGCAAGTGGGGCGGTTGATGCTAATTATGTCATCAGTTATGTTCCGGGAACATTAACCATAACACCAGCGCCATTAACCATAACGGCCAATAATCAAAGCATGGTTTACGGAACAACTCTACCATCACTAACGGTAAATTATAGCGGCTTTGTAAACAGTGATAACCAAAACAGTTTGACTACACAGCCAAGTACAAATACCACAGCAACAAATGCTTCACCCGTCGCTACCTACCCAATTACGGTCAGCGGCGCACTTGATGCTAATTACACGATCAGTTATGTTGCCGGGTCACTGGGAATTACCCCTGCAGCGTTAACTATAACAGGCAATAATCAGAGCATGGTTTATGGGGCGGCCCTCCCTTCGTTAACGGTAAATTACAGCGGCTTTGTAAACGGGGATAGTCAGGCAAGTTTAACTGCAATGCCAATGGTGGGTACTACAGCAACATCTTCCTCACCTGTCACAACATATCCCATAACGCCCTGTTGCGCTGCAGATCCTAATTATAACATCAGTTATGTTAACGGAACCTTAACTATAACCACTGCGCCATTGACTATAACGGCTAATAACCAAAGCAGATTTTACGGCGCTGCAAATCCTCCTTTAACTGCAAATTACAGTGGTTTTGTAAACGGGGACGGCCAGGCAAGTTTAACAACCCAACCAACAGTATCCACCCTTGCAACAAGTTCGTCTCCAGCCGGGCCATATCAGATTACGGCATGTTGCGCGGCAGATCCTAATTATAGTATCAGTTATGTTAACGGAACGCTAACGGTACTTGCCCTATCAACCAACGCCGTGTTGAGCACTATAAGTCTAAGTCCTGCTGCAACACTTACTTCTGTTACCGGGCCGGGTTATAACAATTATACTGCTTCGGTTGCTAATGCGGTAAGCAGCATTGCTGTTGTACCCACAAGCCAGAATTCATATGCGACAATAACAGTAAACGGCACAGCCGTCAAATCGGGATCCGCCTCGGGTAGCATTCCTTTGGCCGTAGGCCCAAATACATTGACCACTATTGTTACAGCCCAGGATGGCGTTACTACTAAAACCTACATTATTACAGTGACCAGGGCCCCATCCTCCAATGCCTTGCTGAGTGGGATCAAGCTGACGCCTGCTTCAACACTAACCAATACAGGTACAGTGGGAAACACCACAACCTATACCACATCGGTAAATAACGCGGTCGCATCGGTAACCGTTACGGCAACCACCATTGATCCAACGGCCACAATAAAAGTAAACGGGGTAGCGGTAAGCCCGGGAACTGCATCAGGGAACGTTGCTCTTGCGGTTGGCGCCAATACTATTACTACTGTAGTTACGGCGCAGGACGGCGTAACCACCAAAACCTATTTGATCATCGTAACAAGGGCTAAATCAACCAATGCCGCCCTTGCAAAGCTTAGTATCAGTGCAGGTATGCTCAGCCCGGTTTTTGCAACGGGGACAGTCAGTTATACGGCATCGGTCAGCAATGCCACTACATCGGTAACAGTAACACCATTAACCAGTGACGCAACAGCCACGGTAACCGTCAACGGTACATCGGTAACCTCTGGATCTGCATCTGCCGGCATTACTTTGGTGGTTGGCGCTAATACCATCACTACCAAGGTGACCGCCCAGGATGGCGTCACCACAAAAACTTATACTATAACAGTCAACCGTGCGTCATCCAGCAATGCCATGCTCAGCGCTATCAAACTAACGCCAGCTTCAACGCTAACCCATACGGGTACAGTGGGCAGCACCGTAACATATACCACGTCGGTCAGCAATGCGGTCGCATCGGTAACTGTAACAGCAACCACCGTTGATCCCACCGCCACAATAAAAGTAAATGGCGTAACGGTGACCTCAGGAACGGCATCAGGCAGTATTGCTTTGGTGGCAGGCCCCAATACCATCAACACGGTAGTAACCGCCCAGGATGGTGTCACCACTGAAACCTATTCGATCATTGTAACAAGGGCTAAATCAACAAATGCCACCCTTGCAAAGCTTAGCATCAGTGCAGGCACGCTCAGCCCGGTTTTTGCAACCGGGACATACAGTTATACGGCATCCGTGAGTAATGCTACCACATCGGTAAAAGTAACACCAACCACAGTTGACGCCACCGCCGCAATAACAGTAAATGGCGCTGCAGTAGGCTCAGGTGTTGCATCGGCCAGCATTGCGTTAGCAATAGGTCCAAATACTATAACCACGTTAGTGACCGCCCAGGATGGCGTCACCACAAAAACTTATACCATAACGGTCACCCGTGCTCTATCCGGCAATGCCTTGCTGAGCGGAATCAAACTAACGCCGGCGTCAACACTAACTAATACGGGTACAGTGGGCACCACAACAACATACACCACCTCGGTCAGCAATGCCACCGCATCGGTAACCCTAACGGCAACCACCATTGATCCAACAGCGACAATAAAAGTCAATGGCGTTACGGTAAGCTCCGGAACAGCATCTGGAAGTATTGCTTTGGCAGTTGGCGCTAATACCATAAATACTGTAGTTACAGCCCAGGACGGCGTAAGCACAAGGACCTATTTGATCGTTGTGACACGAGCCAGTGGGCCGGTAAACAACCCCGATCAGGTCATTTCGGTTGAACAAACGCCAATGATAAGCATCGAAAACGATGGTATAGTAGTACACCGTGCACTTTCACCAAACGGCGACGGTATCAATGACTTTCTGGTGATTGACGGCATAGCCGCCTATCCTGAAAACAAATTAACCATTATTAACCGCAACGGGGCGATGGTATTTGAAACCCGTGGCTATGACAATACCTCAAAAGTATTTGACGGGCATGCCAGTACAAACGGCGCCATGCAGTTGCCAGGTACTTATTTTTATGCGCTGGATTATGACGTGAATGGGGTAACTAAGCATAAAACCGGGTTTATTATTCTGAAATACTGATTTAAAAAGTAATAATCGGGCAGCAAGGCTGCTTAACTGATCCTCAAATTATGGCGGCGCTTATTGCGGCAAATAGTTATTTAATTGAAAATAAAATCTAATTTCAATTAAATAACTATTTTTATTTCCTAATAGTTCCTGATGAAACAAAAGCCAGGCAGCTTAAATAAAATAAATTTGATTATCCGGCGAGCTTTTACCCTTTTTTGTTTTATTGAACAACGATTTATTTACTGTTGTTTTTTTCTCATTATAGCCCTGTGCATCCCTGTATTATCTAAATCCCAAAATTCAATCACAGTAAACACTGTCAACCTTCCCAAGCCATTTGATCATGCCGAAATAAAACACCTGATGCTTGATCAGGAAGGCTTTTTGTGGTTTTTAACCAACCAGGGAATCTGGCGTTTTGACGGTACTGACGTGCAGCCGGTTGATATTCGTAATCCGGCGCTTCCGCAAAATTCAGTGCCCGACGGCATATACCGGTACCATAATTTCTTATTTGTTAGTATAGGTGATGTCCCCACAAATAGGTATCAAATACTCTGTTATAATATCGGCAACAAAAAATTGAGCCAATATAAAATGCCCGGCAGGCCTATTAATTATATGATCGGCAAAGGCGGGGCGCTTCAATTTATGACCAGCGACGGCAGCCGGTGGATCTTTACCGATGAGCGTGGGTTAAAGCAAACAGATAAATATTTTACCTACAAGGGCTGGGTTAAAGGCGATGGTATGGAATATTATACCATTGATGCAAAAGGTAACACCTACTTGTTTTCGCATAAGAAAGCAGGATTGGTTAAAAAAGACAGCGTTATCTGGAGCCTTCCTGCTGCGCCAATTCAGGCACTGGCATTTGTAAAACAAGCCTGGTGCGATTCGAAATATGTTTTTGCCAATTGTGGTAATGGGCTGGTGGTATATGATAAAAACAGCCTGCA
>Ga0316224_1004468_pt1 | contig 10556 bp, 10 predicted proteins | sample TBH18013metaG_FD_206254 | JGI IMG/M metagenome (GOLD analysis project Ga0316224, IMG submission 206254) | Freshwater microbial communities from Trout Bog Lake, Wisconsin, USA - TBH18013 | ecosystem: Environmental > Aquatic > Freshwater > Lake > Hypolimnion/Profundal zone | place: USA: Wisconsin...
TTGCTGATGGCACGACTGGGGAGCAGATCGCCGCTTTCGTATTTTTGAAAGGCGCGAGGGCCGCCACCGATCAAAACTCCCGCCGTTTCTTGGGTCAGATGAAGCTTCCTGCGAATCCGTCGGATATCCTCCGGCCTAAGAAGCCCTTCGTGGCTAGCTTTGAGGCGGTTCAGCATCCGGTCCGACAGCTTCAAGTCCTCTCCGCTATGAATACTCTCCTCCGACTCTTTGCAGTACCACCCTGGCATATCGAAGGTCACCGTTTCTCCCTTGTAGGCAATTGTCATGGGGCGCACCCCCCGGTGCATCGGCGCCCCGGTCTCCGGGCAGACAGGGTTAGTCATGGTTCTTTCTCCTTAAACGAAAGCAGCAGGAAATCTGTGATGACGTCGGCTGTGAACTTGACGTAGAGAATCCCCACTGGGGACGGCACGTGATAAACGTCCTGCCAAAGCCGGGAATCAACATAGGACGTCATCGACTTGTAGAAATGCCTCCGCTGCATGGTCTGGATTGTTGCGACGATTTCAGAACGACCGAAGCCCAAGGCGGCAGCGTTACGTAGGGCCGTACCAGTAAGGGTGAGCCTGTCCACCGTGCCGAAGGCGGTCTTGAAAGCCTCAAGGTCATAGGCCGGCTTTCGCTTTTCGGTCATGACACTTACACCTTTTTACACCATAATGGTGTAATTTACAAGTACCTGCTGGAAATCCTCGTGAGACCTTGCCCCACCGACATCCACTTAAACCTAAGCGCGCACGAAACGACGGGGCGCCTCGCAGACTGACCGCAGGCAACGCCGCTAGCGAAGCCACTGAGGATCGTCCGCTCCGCAGAGCCACAGCAAGAGCGTGTTCCACTCGAACCCCGGGCCTGATAACGGGGGAAGCCACCCACCCTCATCCTGGCAGCAGGCGAGCCAGTTCAGCCTGGCCTTCGCTTTTTCCGCCGGCAATGCCACCAACCACCTCTCATCACCGGCGCTCAGCTCCTGCTCCATCCTTTCCCGCAGCGCCAGCAGCGGATGGCCGGCAGGAAGGGAATGCTCGGGATTCAGAAGCCTGGGCAGCTCGACCCGGGGCGGGGATGCCTGGGCGCCGGCCAGCGCCTTCCAGCCATCAGCCTGCGAAAGCCCGCCCCAGCGCTCGGCCACGGCGTCGATCTGCCGGGCAAGTTCTGCCGCCATCGGCACGCCGCATCTGGCCAGCGCGTCCTCGGCGCTGACCGATCTGGATGCCACGGCCTCAAGGATTTCTTCGCGGGCGGTGCCGTCCTGGGTCAGCTTTGCCTCCCTCCACGCCTTGAGAAGCCGGCTCCCCGCATCCGTCAACTTAACCACACCGCGGGCGGGGATTTGGGTCCTTGCAGCAAATCATAGGGAAAAAAGCCGACCTAAATCTCAACAGGCATTTTGCACAAGCGGTTGCAAAGTCTTGGAGATTCAATACTGGTAGCCTCGGGCTGCTTGTTCTGGCCCAAAGGAGCACATCCCCTCTCCAGCCGGAACCGGATTCTCACCTAGAATTTAGAGGCTTCGGGATATCCACGACATTGTGCGCGCCGCCCGCCTTACCCTGAAAAGGTATTGTCCATTTTGGCCTTAAGCGGTAAGGTTGTTTTGGAAATAAAGCATATGTTATTACATGTGGATACAAAGCGAAGAATAACCCTGCCTCCAGACGCCGGCATTAATCCAGGGGATACAATAAAGCTCGAAATTCTGGAGGATTGCCGAATAATGCTTATCCCCGTCAAGACAATCCCCAAGCACCAGATGTGGGCTTGGACTCCGGAAAGCAAGCAGGCTATAGAGGCGTCTATGTCCGATCCACGATCATCAGAGGCAGTCGAATCGCCTGCCTTGGCGGAGCAGATGGTGAAAAGGTGGGCGGATGATTGCTCTGTGTGACCGGAAGCGCCCATTCAATCACGTGCATGTTGGCAGGGCCCACAGGCAGCTTCGACCTTTTCAGGCCGCATGTTGCAGGCGAAGCGTCTCCCACCCGATGCAGGCAAGCTTGATATAGATCGGAATCGGTTTGTGCCCACCGTGGTAATACACAACCGTGCGGCGCGTGATGCCGAGCGCCTTGGCCGCAGCGCTGAGGGAGAGGTCGTTTCGCTCCATCCAGGCGTTGAACTCGGCCACCGGGTAGGCAAGGCCGGCTTGCTCCTTTCCCAACCGGTAGAGGGTATCGGCGTCGATCCCTATCTCGCCGTCGGCCCACTCTATCCCATGCCCCCATTCCTCGACTGCGGCAGTCGCGAAAAATACCGGTTCATTCAGCTTTTCGTACCCTGGTGAGCCGAGATATTCGGCCACGTCGACCCGGGTATGTTTGCCGGAGCGCCAGAGTATCGTTACCTGTGACGGCGCCTCGGCGGCAACGGAATTGATCATTTGTTGAATCATAGGTTTATCCTCGGTTCAATTTATTCCACTCTTCTTGTATCCGTTCCTTGTTTTCTCTGGCCCATATCCGCGCTTCGGCAAGGATCTGCGCCGGAGGGGTTCCGATAATGACCGCGAGGGTTTCGATGGAGATCGACGCCCGCCCCTCCGGCCAGCGCAGGTGGAAATGCGGAACGCCGTGCTCGCGACCGAAGACTTCAATCTTCCAGTTTCGGTTGTGATGAAGGCGGGTCACGGAATCAAAGTCTAGTGAATATTATTCCCTATGTCAAATAAGAAGTTTGAATGCAGGCGGCGGAAGGAGGGCACTTGGACCCAAAATAGGCAAAAAAAAGCGCTCAATCAAGAGCGCACTGAATTTCAAATGTAGGTTCCTTATGCTAGATTCCTCATGCCAGCATCTGACCTCCTCTTAACCGTTTGGTTTCAAGATGATCTTGGTGTATTCCGCACCTTCGCCGGCGCCGCGCTGCACGAATTTATCGTAGGCTTCGGGTCCGTTTTCCAACCTCAGATGATGGCTTACCAGTTTGCCGGGGGCTATCCGCCCTTGCACTATGGCGTCTCTTAGCAGGGCATTATAGCGTTTCACGGGCGCCTGGCCGGTTTCTATCTTGATCCCCTTTTCCCATAATTTCCCCAGCGGAAGGTTGAAGATTCCCTCTTTCGCCTTGTTGTCGACTCCACGGGGATCGCCGGAGAAATACACTCCGATGAGTCCTATCGATCCGGTAGCGTTGACGACCCGGGCCAGGTCTTCGATGACTTGGATCGGCTTTTCATTCTCAGCATCTTCCCTGCTCAGTGCCTGGTATCCCACGGCATCTATGCCGCAGAGGACTCCGGGCATCTTCTCCTCGCCCGGACGCAGGGACTCCTGGATGGCCTTATTGTTTTTACGGGCATTCAAGATGAATTCGGCCGGGTCTCCCTCCGAAAAGTTGACCGCGACGGCGCCCAGTTCCTGAACTTTCCTCAAGCGTACGACGGAGCGATCCACCACGTATACTTCAGCCGCCCCGATAAGAAAGCTTGAAAGGGCCGCCATGTAACCGACCGGCCCGGCGCCGAAAATAGCTACGGAAGTCCCGGGGCAGACGTTTGCCATTATGCAGGAATGGTAGCCTGTCGGCAGCACGTCCGAGAGCATGATGAAATCATCTTCCCACTGATCACCGGGGGTTCCCGGAAGGTTCAGGCAGTTAAAATCGGCAAAAGGCACCCGCACCAACTGGGCCTGTCCTCCCCGGTAGGGGCCGAGATCGGCATAGCCATAGCCTCCACCGGGACTTTTCGGATTGGTAGTGAGGCAGGCGTTCACGAACCCGCGGCAGCAGTTGAAGCAGGAACCGCAGGAAACATTGAAGGGAAGCGATACCCGGTCCCCAACTTTGACCAGTTGCACTCCCTTGCCAACCTTTTCCACCACTCCCATGATCTCGTGGCCGAATACCATGCCTGGCTGCGCGCTGGTTCTTCCTTCGAACATATGAAGATCGCTGCCACAGATGGCCGCCGAGGTCACTCTAATGATGGCATCGTTCTCCTGCTCGATCACGGGATCGGGTACCTCCCGCACTTCCATGCGACGTATATCGGCAAATACCAATGCTTTCATGTGTCCTCCTTTCCCACCTCGTGTTGACTGTGGGCATCTTTTGTCCACATTCGTTTCCATGAACCCATCGTACTCATCATTTGTCAGTTGTTTATGCTACCTAAAAATTTTCTGAATTTTTTGCTTATATTTCAACATTTAAATTTGGACTAATTATAGACCTTAAAAATTAAATACATTAGAATTACCGGACAGCTCGGGACATACTGTAATTGTTTCAAACATCAATGACTGTTTGTAGATTTTATTAGGATATGAAACAGACAAGGCAGGTTTATAAATTTAGCTTATTTGCATAGCCTTGCGTATTGTCGATGTAGAACTGAGGGAGGCTTTTAGAACAATGCTGGGTGAGGCAATTAACTACGTATAAGTTATTTCGCTGCGTTTAAGTATTGCCATCGTTTTCTTTCAATCATGCATCACATTGGATGCCGCTACTGGCGCCGAAAACAAGGTCTTCCAGGCCAAGGAACCTTTGCGCAAGCACTGCCCGGCTACGATTGAGGTGCTTTTCAGAAAAGTCTCTACAGTTCATGATGTGCCTCCTTGATGAGGTTTCCAATGAGTCGTTCACCCGCCGATTTGGTTGCTTTGTTCCGGGTTGACATGTCGGGGAATGGTTGTAATTTTTTAATCTTATCGTAAAATCCATAGGAAGCCATCGGTACTGCGCGTAGGCCGCCGAAAGCCGAGGTTTACTGAGGTGCCTGGAATTCGCAACGGTAAGTGGGTAAACACGGGGAGGTGGACATCTGAGGCAGGAGCTAAACGCAAAAAAGAGATCCTTGCAGCTTTCGATTCGCAGTAGCCGACTCAACAGGTATAGAAACCACAGCAATTGGCAACCACGGGACAGGAGGTAGCAAAACCATGAAGAAGATGACATTACTGGTAGCTTGCTTAGTGTCAGCCGCTGTACTCTTCAGCTCCGCAGGACTCGCATCCGCAGCTGAGGAAGCTGCAACCGCCCCTGACAACACGAAGATGAACAAACAAGGGGGCATGACCGCCGATCAGCAAAAGGAGAATCCAACCGACAGAAAAATCACCCAGAAAATCCGTCGGGCAATCGTAAAGAACAAAACCATTTCCCAGTACGCTCATAACATCAAAATCATCACAGTCAATGGCGAGGTCACCTTGAAAGGTCCAGTCAGGACCGAAAAGGAGAAAATGATCGTTGAAAAAGCGGCTACCCAGGTAGCAGGTAAAGGAAATGTGACGAGCGAGATCGAGGTGGCACCATCGAAGTGAGAAAGTCCACGTGGGCACAAAAAGTCGGAAGAAAAAAGGGGACAGCTCTCAGCTGCCCCCTTTCGGTTCAATCTTGCAAACGCGTAACCTCCCCGTCACCTATCGCCTGTTTCAATGCATCGGGTACTTCCTTTGCCTGCTCTAGCTGCTGCTCGAGAGTTGGCAGGGACTTAACCGCCTGGGCATTTAGTTCGGCATCCTGGACATGATCTAAAAAATCCAGCATCAAGGAGATCCATTATGGGAAAGGACAAAACAACAAGTGACTCGCGCAAACAGGGGAAAAGCTCCCCGTCAGGCAAGGAGAGCCTGATCGGCGCCGGCGGCGAACTGCACCAGGATGCCGGAGGCGGACATCCGGCGCTCACCACAAATCAGGGGGTGCCGCTTTCCGACAACCAGAACTCCCTCAGGGCGCATCCGCACGGCCCGACGCTCCTGGAGGATTTCGCCCTGCGCGAAAAAATCTTCCATTTCGATCACGAGCGCATTCCCGAGCGCATCGTGCATGCGCGCGGAACGGGGGTACACGGCTTTTTTGAGCTGAGCGCCTCGCTGGAGCAGTACAGCAGCGCGAAGATTCTCACCGAGGTCGGTGTCAAGACGCCGGTCTTCGCACGGTTCTCGACCGTCGCGGGGGGCGCGGGATCGGTGGATACCCCCCGCGACGTGCGCGGCTTCGCCGTCAAGTTTTACACCAAAGAGGGGAACTGGGACCTGGTCGGCAACAACATCCCCGTTTTCTTCATCCAGGACGCCATCAAGTTTCCCGACCTGATCCATGCCGTCAAAATGGAGCCGGACCGTGGTTTCCCGCAATCGGCGACCGCCCACGACACCTTCTGGGACTACATCTCGCTCACGCCCGAGTCCATGCACATGGTGATGTGGATCATGTCGGACCGCACCCTGCCGCGCTCGCTGCGCATGATGGAGGGGTTCGGCGTGCACAGTTTCCGGCTCATAAGCGACGACGGAGCGTCCAGCTTCGTCAAGTTCCACTGGCGTCCCAAACTCGGCCTACAGTCCACCATTTGGGACGAGACCGTGAAGATTGCCGGTGCCGATCCGGATTTCCACCGCCGCGACATGTTCGATGCCATCTCGGCCGGGAATTTCCCCGAGTGGGATTTCGCGGTGCAGATCTTCACCCAGGAGCAGGCGGATGCCTTCCCCTTCGACCACCTGGATCCCACCAAACTGATCCCGGAAGAGCTGGTCCCTCTGCAGGTGATCGGCCGCATGGTGCTGGACCGCTGGCCCAACAACTTCTTCGCGGAAACCGAGCAGGTGGCCTTTTGCCCAGCCAATATCGTGCCGGGGATCGATTTCTCCAACGACCCGCTGTTGCAGGGGCGCCTGTTCTCCTATCTGGACACCCAGATGTCCCGCCTGGGTTCTCCCAATTTCCACCAGTTACCGGTGAACGCGCCGAAATGCCCCTTCGGGAACCAGCAGCGCGACGGACATATGCAGATGGAGCAGCCGGTGGGGCGGGTTTCCTACGAGCCCAACACGCTGTCGGAAGACTCGCCACGCGAAACCGCGGCACAGGGATTCCGCAGCGCCGGGACCGTCGAGGCAGGGGAAAAGGGGCGCATCCGTGCGGAGAGTTTCGCCGACCACTACAGCCAGGCCCGGCTTTTTTATTTAAGCCAGACAGGGTACGAGCAGGCCCATATCGCCTCGGCGCTGGTTTTCGAGCTTTCCAAGGTCGATCACCTGCATGTGCGCGAGGCGATGGTCGGCCACCTGCGCCATATTGAGGAGGATCTGGCCCGGAGGGTCGCGGCGGGTCTTGCCCTCGAACGGTTGCCGGATGCGCCGCCGGCTGCGGCACCCGTGCAGCAGATGGAACGTTCACCGGCGCTGCAGATCATCGGGCGGATGAAGGACACCCTCAAGGGGCGCATGGTGGGGATTCTGGTGGCAAACGGATCGGACGGCTCCGCGATCCAAAAGGTCAAGCAAGCCGCCAGCGCTTCGGGGGCAACCGTGAAGGTCGTGGCCCCCAAGGTGGGCGGAGTAAAGCTTGCCGGAGGTTCCCTGCTGGAGGCCGACGGGCAGCTGGCCGGCACGCCGTCGGTGCTGTTCGATGCCGTCGCCGTCATACTCTCCGAGGAAGGTGCCAAGACGCTTTCGCTGGAGAGTGCCGCAATCGATTTTGTGCGCGATGCCTTCGGGCATCTCAAGACGATCGCGGTCGACCAGGGGGGGGCGGCGCTACTAAAGGCGGCGGGTGTCGCAGCAGATGCCGGGGTCGTTGACAGCGGCAACCTGGATGGCTTTATCAAGGCAGCGAAGGCGCGTCAATGGGACCGGGAAAAGCGGGTGCGGACTTTGGCCTGAAACACTAGAAGGTGCCGGGCAAACCGGCACCTTTTCCTTGCTGAGCGGTCCGATGCACTAAGCACTAAGCCCTGCCATAGATCACGGTCACGGCCAAGGTACCTCTGGAGCAGGGCCTTAACGTTAGTTGGATAGTAACCAATCGTTACTGAAAGCTGTCGGGGGAAATCACTTGGAGCGCCAGCGGTACAGGATGGGCGGGTCCTTGAGGTAATCCACCGGCAGGTAAAGCAGGTGCACCAGCTTGGTGAAAGGGAGGACCCCGACCACCAGGAAGGCGCTCGCCGCGTGCAGCTTGAAAACAAGCGGCAGGTCCGCAACGAAGCCGATCTGCGGGTTGAAGGAGACGATGGACCAGAGGTAGGGAACCGCGGTGTGCAGGTACCACTGGGAGCCCCAGCGCTCGAAGTAGCTTATATAGATCCCGGTGCCCGCCTGGAAGGCGAGCAGGTAGAGCAGCAGCCAGTCGGAGCTGAAGGTTACCTGCCTGAGTTGTACCGAGTTGGAGCGCCGCAAAAGGAGTAGCAGGCATCCCAACAGTGCGAAAATCCCCAGCCCGAGCCCGAAGCTCTCCAGCAGCATGAGCGTCGCCTGGTTGCCGAGAAATCCCTTCATCTGGCCCGGGAAGGCGAAGCTTATGATGTGCGCCGCCAGTATGGGAATAATGCCGTAGTGCCAGGGGTTGATTCCCCAATAGAGCAGCTTGCGCTCCAGGAATTGGGTGGAGTACGCCGACCAGGTCAGCCGGTTACTGAGGAATCGGTACGGAGTTACGAAGAGTACCAAGGCCAGTGCCACATAGGGCAAAGCTATAAAGATGAAGTTATTCAACATGTCGAGACCTCCTCACAGCTACAATCCGCGTTGCACAGTTTTTCGGCGCTTTCAACCAGCGACTGCCAAGGGCGCTGCCTGGACGCCGGCTCTAGTGCGGCCATCTTGCCCAGGCCGGGCAAAACCATTTCGGCAATGAACTGCCGGCGGTAACCATCCTCGCCGCTCTGCACCAGATGAGCCAGAAAGCCAAGTAGTACCACCAGGTGGTCGGGAAGCTCATTGCCCGCAGGTGTGTAACAGTGCCGGCCGAATTCCTGCTTTATCCTTATCATGAATGCCGCTTTCTTTTGGTTGTCGCCATGGAGGTGGTGGCCCAGATAGAGAGAGCCCTTAGGGTTGAAATCAAAACTGGCGACATAGTCTTCCTGCAAACCGGAAAGCGTCGAGCTCCGCAGCAGCTCACCGAATGGGGCTGCCGAAGCTGCGAGCCCCGCCTCCCGGAGATGCGACCTGATGCGCTCGAAGGTGTCCAGCATGGCATCCCTTTCCTCAGGATAGCCGAGGAGTTGGGCGAGGCCGAGGTAGCTTTCCTGGAGGCTCATTTGGCCTCCCGAGTCTTCGCCAGGATCCCGAAACCTGCCTCCTGGTTGCGCAGCAAGGGATCCTCGTCTTCGCGCTGCTGCGCAGGGATCACGTTTCGCTCCTGATAGCCGCCGATGGAGAGCAGGCGGTAGAGGCGTAGCGCTCCCGCCCGGTCCAATCCGGCTTCCCGCAATACCGTCTCCTCTGCGGGATGCCCCAGGTTCTCCCCGCGCATATAAAGCCTAAGGGCGATGAGCTTCCTCAGGGTCTCCTCGACCACCGCGTGATTTCCGCCGGAGAGCAGGCTCGCCAGGTAGTCGATCGGCACCCTGAGCGTTTCCAGCGGCGGGATCACACCGTGCTCCATGAGCTTGTGGGTGTCTCCCCAGACGGAGAGGACCGGTGAGAGGGACGGGATATAGTAGGTCATCGGCATGGTCCTGAATTCAGGATGCAGCGGCAGGGCGAGTCCGAATTCCTTCACCAGGGCGTAGACCGGCGAGCGAAGGGCAGCCTCGAGCCATTGCCGGGAGACTCCGTTTTTCCTGGCTCCATGCTGCACCGCAGGGTCCGCTGGATCAAGGAGAAGTCCACGCTGGGCCTCGACCAGTTGATCGTCCTGCTTAAGCAGTGCGGCCTCGACCTGGTCGGCGTCGTACAAAAGGACGCCGACGTAGCGTATCCGCCCCACGCAGCTGTGGGCGCAGGCGTTGCACTGCCCGGTTTCCACCCGGGGGTAGCAGAAGATGCACTTCTCGGCCTTGCCGCTTTGCCAGTTGAAATACACCTTTTTGTAGGGGCAGGCGCTGACGCAAAAGCGCCACCCTTTGCAGACGTTTTGGTCCACCAGCACGATGCCGTCCTCGCCGCGCTTGTAGAGCGCGCGCGAGGGGCAGGATGCCACGCAGGCCGGGTTCAGGCAGTGGTTGCAGATGCGCGGCAGGTACTGCATGAACATGGTGTCGTAGGCGTCGATGATCTGGCGCTCCGCGAGATTCGGATCTTTTGCCGCATAGATCTGCGAGCCGGAAAGGTCGTCGTCCCAGTTGGGTCCTCCCTGGATCTCCTCAATGCTTGCCCCGGAAACCTGGGAAAAGGCCTCCGCGACCGGTTGGTCGTCCGCGGCCCCGGCGCCGGTCAGGTTGGCGTAGTCGAAGTCGAAAGGCTCGTAGTATTCCTCAATTTTCGGCAGGTTGGGCTGGAAGAAGAGGCTCATGAGGGTCCCCCCCTTACCCATCGACTTAAGTTTCAGCGCGTGGGCGTCGGCCAGCCACCCTCCCCGGTAGCGTTCCTGGTCCTCCCAGCTGCGCGGGTAGCCGACCCCGGGCTTGGTCTCGACATTGTTCCACCACATGTACTCGGCGCCCTTCCTGTCGGTCCAGATATTTTTGCAGGAGATGGAACAGGTGTGGCAGCCGATGCACTTGTCCAGGTTGAAGATCATGACTAGCTGAGCTCGTACGTCCATGATTGCGGCTCCTTCCTCGCGAAGATAAACAGCTAATGTGAAAGGCATGGAACGCGGATGACGCGGACCGATTGTTTCCCTCTCCCGGAGGG
>Ga0316224_1004470_pt1 | contig 10550 bp, 5 predicted proteins | sample TBH18013metaG_FD_206254 | JGI IMG/M metagenome (GOLD analysis project Ga0316224, IMG submission 206254) | Freshwater microbial communities from Trout Bog Lake, Wisconsin, USA - TBH18013 | ecosystem: Environmental > Aquatic > Freshwater > Lake > Hypolimnion/Profundal zone | place: USA: Wisconsin...
TAGGATATTGGTCTGGCGGGCGATCTGCTCGATCTGCTTGACGCTGGCGCCGATGCTGCTGGACGCCTCGGCCAGATGGCTGACTCGCTGGGCGGTCTCGGTCACGGTGGCGACGATAGCCCGCATGGTATCGACCACGCTTTCGGTGCTATGGGCGCCGTCTTCGGCGATGCCTTGCACCGACAAGGCGTTGCTGGCGGCCAGTTCCGAAGTCCGGCTGATGGCCTGGACCGTCGCCACCAGTTCCTCGGTGGAGGCCGAGATGGTGGTCATGCGCTGGCTCATTTCGCGGATGCTGCGCAGGGTATGCAACGCCTGGGTAACGGTGCCGTTGAGATGGATCGACATGCCCACCGACTGGACCAGGACACTGCGCGAGCGCTCCTCCAGCCGGCCGGCCAGCGCCCTCAGCTTGTCGGCCAGCCCGCCGCCGCCCTCGGGGAGAGAACAGTAACCGCCGTCCATCAGGCGATCCACCATCGCCTCGAATGCCCCAACATCAATCTCTTCCGCCATGGGAGCGATCCTTCCATCCCCGAACTAGCCCGGATTTCTTAACTGTCACGGATACGCGAGAGTGTGAGAAATCCAGGCTAGCCTCAAGATAGAGGCCTTCCAGTCCGCCGCAACCGAATTCTCGTGGCCGATCAGGCCCAACTGTCCTGGCAGATGCTGGCATACCAGCCGCCGGCGAACTCGGCCTCCTTTTCGCGGAAGCGGCGCGGGGCTCCCGACGGGCTGACTCCGCCGGCTCCCTCCACATTGGCGATGGCGCCGTTCCGCACTCCATAGACCCCGGAGACCGAGATGCCGTAATCGGGCGCCACCAGACTGTAGCAGGTGTTGATGGCCCGCATGGCGGTGGGCGGCTCGCCCATCACCAGGGCGGCCAGGGCGGCGGCGGCCACCTTGGCCTGGCCATTGGCGGAATGGCCCGACTTGGGCATCTCGCCGGCGGTGCAGGCATCGCCGATGACGTGGATATCCCGGAACAGGGTCGACTGGAAGGTATTGGGATCGACCGGGCAGAAGCCGCTTTTGTCGGCCAGCCCGGCGGCCACGGCAATGGCGGCGGCGGCCTGGGGCGGAATCACATTGGCCACCGCCGGAGTGAAACGGTCGAAATCGGTTTCCAGCACTCCGGCCGCGGCATCGACCCGGACGACCCCGCCGGCCGGCACCCATTCGATCAGGCCGCCATACAACGCGGCCCAGCCCTCCTTGAACAGGGCCTCCTTGGAAAAACCGCCCTTGGCATCGAGAATGATCACCTTGGAACGGGGCTTGTCGCGCTTCAGGTAATAGGCGATCAGGCTGGCGCGCTCGTAGGGGCCGGGCGGGCATCGGATGGGATTGGCCGGCACCGCGATCACCACCACGCCGCCATCGGGCATGGCCTCCAACTGCCGGCGCAGCAGCACGGTCTGCGGGCCGGCTTTCCAGGCATGGGGCATGCGGAGCGAGGCGGCCTCGTCATAGCCTTCCAGCGCCCCCCATTTGAGGTCGATGCCGGGCGACAGCACCAGCTTGTCATAACCGAACACGGCCCCCCCCCGAATACGCACCATCCTGGCCACCGGATCGATGGCCACCGCCAGGTCGTTGACCACGGTGATGCCGTATTGGTCGGCCAGGACGTCGTAGCCGCGCTCGATGAACCCCATGGGGTTGAGGCCGGCGATGACGGTGTTGGAGAACGGGCAGGTGAAATGGCTCCGGCCGGCCTCGATCAGCACCACCTGGGCATCGGGCAGGTAACGCCGGGTGTATTTGGCGGCGGTGGCGCCGCCGAAGCCGCCGCCCACCACCACCACCTTGGGACCGGAAGGGGCGGCGCAGGCGGACAGCCCCAGGGCCGAGACCGCTCCGGTGGCGGCGGCGAGGCTGGCGAAGCTCCGGCGCGACAGGCCGCTCATTGCCGCAAGGAATCGATGATGGCATCGAGTTGGGCTTCACTATAGCCCTTGGCGATGCGGTCCATGATCGTGGCCTCGCGGGTGCCGCTACGGTACTCCCGCAAGATGGCCTTCAGCTCGTCGGGCGATTTGGCGGTGAGGACGGGCATGGCGCCCGGACTCTCGCCATCGGTCCCGTGGCAGCCGAAGCAGGCATCGGCCAGCCCGGCCACCGGCGCCGCCCGGACCGGAACCGCCAGCAGCGGAAGCGCCAGCACCGCCACCCCCACCCCCAGACTGAGCCTGAAAACCGCCCTGAGGGCGCCCGCCAGCGACCCTTCCTCGAGGAAGCGCAAGCCCAGCACGCCGCCCAGGATGATGGCCCCCAGCGCCAGGGGCGACGACAGCGCCAAGGTGGACAGGCCGGTGACGCCTTGGCCGATGGTGCAGCCCAGGGCCAGCACGCCGCCCACTCCCATCAAGGCGGCCCCCAGCAGGTGACGGATCAGATCCGGGGTATCGGCGAAGCCCTCCACCCGGAAACGGCCACCGGCCTTTGCGGCCAGGAAGGCGCCGAAGATCACGCCGCCCACCGTCGCCACCCCGAAATCCATGGTGCTGCCGGTAAAGCTCATGAGGTATTGCAGGCTGCCGCCCATGGGAGCGACGAAGCTGAACGAGGCCAGCGGGACCGGATCGAAATCGTCATTGCCCAGGATACCGGTGATCGCCCAGCCGGCGACGACCAGCAAACCGATCACCGCGCCACCGGTCACATCGCGGTACGACCCCCGGAATTGGGCGTCCTTGAAACACCACGCCGCCAGACCGCCGCCCAGCAGGACGGCCAGCCCCGGGCGCAGGGTGCCGGCCGGCAGACCGCTCAGGCGGGCGAGAATGTCCGGCATGCCCTGGCTGGCCAGCCCGAACGACGCCAGATTGAGATTGCTGACCTCCAACTGGAGGCGGGCCGGGGCGATCAGCCCCCGTTGCGTCATATAGGCGAACAGGCCCAGCACCATGAACACGACCAGCGATTTCAGATTGCCGCCGCCCAGGCGCACCAGCGTCTTGTTGCCGCAGCCGCCGCCCAGGGTCATGCCGAAGCCGAACATCAGCCCGCCCAACAGCGCACCGGCCCAGCCCAGATTGGGGGTGAGATAGATCGATTTGGCGGTGACGACCAGCCCGCTCGACTGCAGCGCCTGGGTGCCGATCACCGCCACCGCCACCGCCAGCATCCAGGCGCGGAACCGCCGCCGGTCGCCCATGACGACCATGTCCGAGAGGGCGCCCATGGTGCAGAAATCGGTCTTCTGCGCGGTCCAGCCGAACACCGAACCGGCCACGAAGGCTCCACTTCCCACCAGCGTGGTGACCGCCAGTTCCACCATGCGCCCTCCCCCTGCCCGTCATCCTGCAACGGCATACGACGCCGGGCCAGTATATTTCCGAATCCGTATATTTATCAAGCCGATCCCCTGGTGGTCCGATCCATCTGAAATGAGCGGTTTACCGCACATTTCAGATGGTGAATCGGCCCACGATTCCAATGCGTTTGTGCCTTATCCATTGAAAATTATACCAATTATTTTCAATGGATAAGGTCACTGGGCATGGCGGAACGGAATGTGGTGGGCGCCGAACGGGGGAGGGATTTTCGGCCCCGGCCCCATACACTATATGCTATATCGAATGGATTAGGCGGCCCATCTGCGCGCGTATCGCGCCGGCGACAAGGGCGAGATTCCGGGAGACGGCGAATGATGCAGATGCGCATTGCGACCAAGGTCTATCTGGCCATTGCGATGCTGGTGGCGGTCGCCCTCATCGTCGGCCTCATGGGCATCACCACATTGCGGAGCTACAAGCATGTGGTCGACGATATGGGGCAGGTCTCCAAAAGGGCGGTTCTGGCGGAACGGGTCAACGGCTTGATCTTGTCCGTAGTCATGGATTCCCGGGGAATCTACATGGCCCAGTCAGCGGCGGAATCGGAGAAATACGCCGTGCCGCTGCTGAAGACCCTGGATCGGCTGCGCGCCGTCCTGATCGAATGGCAAGAGCAGGTCCCCCCCGATCACCGGGACAGCTTCGCCGACGCGCGCAAGGCCACCGACGATTTCATCCGCTTCCGAACCGAACTGGTCCGCCTGTCACGGGAAGCAACCCTGCCGGAAGCCCGCGCCTTCGGGGACAACGACGCCAATCGCACGGTCCGAAGCGCCCTCAACGAGCAGATCAAGGCGCGGGCCGCCGAGAACGAAGCCGAAGTGGGGCGTCTCGGCGGCCTGATCAATTCCCAGTACGACATGGAGGTCAGCCTGCTCTCCCTCGTGCTGGTGGTCGGCGTCATGGCCGGCACCGGAATGGCCGTCCTGATCGTCGCCCGAAAGATCGTGATGCCGCTGGGGCGGATCACCGGCACCATGAAGGTGTTGGCGGGCGGCGATTACACGGTCGATATCCCTTATACCGAGGCGCGGGACGAAATCGGCACCATGGCGGCCGCGGTGCAGGTCTTCAAGGTCCAGGCCATCCAGAACGAACAGATGCACCGCGCTAAGGAAGGCGAGGAACAACGCGCCAAGGACGCCTTGAGGGCCGAAATGCTGAGCCTGTCGGAGGTGCTGGAAGGCGAGGTCGGCGCCACGGTCAGCGATATCCTGATCCAGGCGGAACGTCTGTCCGAGGGGGCGGCCAGGCTTTTTCAGACCGCCGAGGACCTGCGGGTCCAGGCCACGACGGTGGCGGCCCTGGTCGAGACCACCAGCGGCAATGTCCAGACCGTCGCCGGTGCCACCGAGGAATTGGAAGCCTCCAGCCGCAGCATCACGGAGCAGATCCGCGACAGTTCCCGCCTCGCCGACGACGCTCGCCAGCAGGCCGTCCAGGCCAGCGCCGGCGTGGCCAGCCTGACCGAGGCCACCGCCCGCATCAGCGATGTCGTCAACCTCATCAAGGCCATCGCCGGCCAGACCCGGATGCTGGCCCTGAACGCCACCATCGAGGCGGCGCGCGCCGGAGAGGCCGGCAAGGGGTTCGCCGTGGTCGCCGAGGAGGTCAAGGGACTGGCCAGCCAGACCGAAAGCGGCATCGCCCGAGTCAACGCCCAGGCCGGCCAGATCGCCCAAGCCACCACCCAGGCGGTGGAAAAGGTCGAGGCGGTGGCAGCCACCATTCGCGACATCGACGCCATAGCCTCCCAGGTGGCGGAGGCGACCGAGCAGCAGCGGGCCGCCACCGGCGAAATCATGCAAAGCGCCGTGCAGGCGGCCAACCATACCCGCGACGTCGCCCAGCACACCCAGGCCATGCTGCACGGGGTCGATCTCACCGGCAGCACCGCCCGTCAGGTCCACGGCATGTCCAGTCTGGTCATGCGCGATATCGCCGGCCTGCAGACCCGCATCGGCGTCATCCTGCGCAATTCCTGCGGCGGCAACCGCCGCCGGGAGGAGCGGGTTCCAGCGGCGCTCCGCTTCACCGCCACCATTGCCGGTCATTCCCTGTCCGGCCATACCGGCGACGTTTCCATGAGCGGCGCCGTGCTGGTGACCAGCCAGCGGCCGGAAATCGAGAGCGGCGACGGTATCGTCCAGATCGAAGGGGTGGGCAGCATTGCCATCCACCTTCTGGTCCAGAGTTTGTTCGGCTTTCATGTCTGCTTCGTTGCCATCGACGATGCCACCAAGGCCGCCTTGACCACCGCCATTCAACGCAGCCAGGCCAATGACCAGCACTTCGTCGCCATGGCTCAGACGGTGGCGCGCGACACCGCCGCCGCCTTCGAACGGTCCCTCCAGAACGGCCTGCTGTCGCGGGACGACCTGTTCGATGTCCACTATACCGCCATCGAGGGAACCGATCCGCCGCAGGTCCTGGCCCGGCACGCCGTCCTCACCGACAAGATCCTGCCCGGACTCCTGAATGCGCCGCTGGCCGCCAATGCCGATGTGGTGCTGTGCTGCGCCACCGATCGCAATGGCTACATCGCCACCCACAATGAAAAATACTCGCAGCCGCAGCGTCCGGGCGAGCGCGACTGGAACATAGCCAATTCCCGCTACCGCCGTATCTACGACGACCGCACCGCCATCCTGGCCGCCCGCAGCACCCAGCCCTACCTGATCCAGACCTACCGGCGCGACATGGGCGGTGACCACATGATCATCCTCAAGGAAATCGATGCGCCGATCATGGTCGGCGGTCAGCATTGGGGCGCAATCCGTCTGGCGGTGAAACTGTGATCCGCCGCGGCTGCGTCCGGGCGAGCGCGCTTGCTAAAGATTAGGTATAGCTAATATCATGGCGAGGCCCGAACCATGCCAAGGTGCTGCGCCATGCCGAGGTTTTCCGTCGCCACCGCCATCCCGTCCCTCCTCGCCGTGCTCGTGGCCGCCACCGCCTGGGCCGGCGAGGTGGAGATCCACCCCCGGCACATCGACGATCTGAAGGCGGTGGCGGCCACGGTGGAAAGCGTGCGCGAGACCGCCGCGCGGGCCCGCCTGGGCGGCACCGTCACCAGCCTCGCCGCCGACGAGGGCCAGCATGTGGAGGCCGGCCAGCGTCTCGCCACCATCGCCGACACCAAGCTGGCGCCCCAGATCGGCGGCGCCGAGGCCAGGATCAAGTCGCAGGAAGCCGAGCGCGACCTCGCCCGCACCGAATTGCAGCGTTCCTCCGAGCTGTTCGCCAAGGGGGCCGGCACCCAGATGCGGCTCGACGCCGCCCGCACCCGGCTGGAAGTGGCCGAGCGCGCCGTCGCCGCCGCTAATTCCGAACGCACCGTCCTGGCCGAGCACTCCGGCGAGGGCGCCGTGCTGGCGCCCACCAATGGACGGGTCCTGAAGGTGCATGTCACCGAGGGCAGCGTGGTCCTGCCCGGCGACCTGATCGCCACCATCGCGGTGGAGAACTATATCTTGCGGCTGGCCCTGCCGGAACGCCATGCCCGCTTCATCAAGGTCGGCGACAGCGTCCTGGTCGGCCCCCGCGCCCTGGACACCGCCGGGCCGTCCCCCCCGGTTCGCACCGGGGTGGTGCGCAAGGTCTATCCCCGGATAGAGAACGGCCGGGTCATCGCCGATGTGACGGTGGACGGCCTGGGCGATTTCTTCGTCGGCGAGCGGGTGCCGGTCCATGTGGGCACCGGCAGCCGCGATGCCTATATGGTGCCGCGCGAGGCGCTGACCCGGCGTTTCGGTCTCGACACCGTTCACCTCAAGGGAGGCGTCGAGGTGGTGGTGCAGACCGGCCAGATCACCGGGGAGGGCGTCGAGGTGCTGTCGGGCCTGCGCGACGGCGACGTGCTGACATGGTAAGAGGGGCTGACATGGTAACGTCGGCGCATCTGGGCGTTTCCGGCCGGATCGCCAAGGCCTTCATCCGCTCGCCGCTGACCCCGCTGCTGCTGCTGGCCTCGCTGGCGCTGGGGGCCATCGCCCTGATGACCCTGCCGCGCGAGGAAGAACCCCAGATCAGCGTGCCCATGGTCGATCTCCTGGTCGCCGCCGACGGCCTCAAGGCCGCCGACGCCGCCGAACTGGTGACCAAGCCGCTGGAGGATATCGTCAAGGGCATCGACGCGGTCGAGCACGTCTATTCCCAGACCTATGACGACCGGGCGGTGGTTACCGCCCGTTTCAAGGTCGGGACTCCGGAAGACATCGCCACCCTGCGGGTCCACGAACAGGTGCGGGCTCATCTGACCGAGATCCCGGTGGGCATCCCCGAACCCTCCATCATCGGACGCGGCATCAACGACGTCGCCATCGTGGTCTTGACCCTGTCCCCCAAACCGGCGGCGGGGGACCGCTGGAACACCGCCAACCTTACCGAACTGGCCGAGCAGTTGCGCCACGAACTGGTCAAGGTGGATGATGTCGGCCTCACCTATCTGTCGGGCGGCGCCCGCGACCAGATCCGGTTGGAACCGCAACCCGAGAAGCTGGCGCTGTACGGCATCACCTTGAACCAGCTGGTCGACAAGGTGGCCAACGCCAACCGCTCGTTCCTGGCCGGGGCGGTACGCGACGCCGGGCTGAGCCTGCCGGTGGTGGGCGGCCAGACCCTGATCGGCATTCCCGACATGGGCAATCTGCTGCTGACCAGCCAGGACGGCCGCCCGGTCTATGTCAAGGACGTGGCCCGGGTGGTGGTGGGGGCCGAACCGGCCGAGCATCGGGCCTGGCAGTTGACCAAGGAGACCGTCCCGTCGGGCGGTGTCCGCCTGAGCCGCAGCCCCACCGTCAGCCTGGCCATCGCCAAGCGGGCCGGCGCCAATGCGGTGGTGGTGGCCGACGATGTCCTGCACCGGCTGGACTCCATCCGGGGGCGCTTGATTCCCGCCGATATGGATATTTCGGTCACCCGCAATTACGGCGAGACCGCCTCGGACAAGGCCGACGAGCTGCTGTTCCATCTGGCGCTGGCCACCTTGTCCATCGTGGCGCTGATCACCTGGGCGCTGGGCTGGCGCGCCGGCATCGTGGTCGCCCTGGTGGTACCCACCACCATCCTGCTGACCCTGTTCGCCTCCAAGATGATGGGCTACACCATCAACCGGGTCAGCCTGTTCGCCCTGATTTTTTCCATCGGCATCCTGGTGGACGACGCCATCGTGGTGGTCGAGAACATCGTCCGCCACTGGCGCCTGACTCCCCATGGCGCCGCCGCCGACCTGGCGGTGGCGGCGGTGGCCGAGGTGGGCAATCCCACCATCGTCGCCACCCTGACCATCGTGGCGGCGCTGCTGCCCATGATGTTCGTGTCGGGTCTGATGGGCCCCTATATGAGTCCGATTCCGGCCAATGCCGCCTCGGCCGTGGTGTTCTCGTTCTTCGTGGCGGTGGCCATCACCCCCTGGCTGCTGGTCGGGATTGCCGGCGGACAGGCCGCCAAGGGCGGACACGCGGAAACCTCCCGGCTGGGCGAACTGTACCTGCGCATGGCCACCCCCCTGCTGCAGGGGCGGCACCTTGCCAAACGGCTGTTGCTGGGCGTCACCCTGGCCACCCTGGCCGCCCTGGCGTTGTTTCCCCTGAAGCTGGTGACGGTCAAGCTGCTGCCGTTCGATAACAAGTCCGAGCTTCAGGTGGTGATCGACCTGCCCGAGGGGGCGGCGCTGGAAAGTACCGAGCGGGTGCTGATGGAGGCCGCCGACCGGCTGAAGGATCTGCCCGAACTGGCCTCGCTCCAGGCCTATGCCGGAACGGCGGCGCCGTTCAACTTCAACGGTCTGGTGCGGCATTCCTATTTGCGCGAATCGCCCGAACTGGGCGATCTCCAGGTCAACCTGCTGTCGCGCCACGACCGCAAGCGCGCCAGCCACGCCATCGCCCTCGATGTCCGCAACCGCCTCAAGGGCCTTGCCGTTCCCGACGGCACCGCCATCAAGGTGGTGGAGGTGCCGCCCGGTCCGCCGGTACTGGCCACCCTGCTGGCCGAGATCTACGGCCCCGACACCGCCAGCCGCCGCGCCACCGCCGCCAAGGTCCGCCAAGCCTTCCAGGCGGTGGATTTCATCGTCGATATCGACGACAGCCTGGCGGCGCCGCGGCAGCGCCTGCGCATCTCCATCGACCAGGAAAAGCTGGAATTCCACGGCGTCGAGCAGCAGGCGGTCTATGACACCATCGCCGCCCTGATGGGGGGCGTGCGGGTGGGCTATTCCCATCGCGGCGGCGGCGCCGCTCCCATCCCCATCGTCATCGGCCTGCCCAAATCCGACCAGCATCTCGGCGAGTTGCTGGCCAATACGCCGGTGCCGGCGCGGGGAGGCGGCGCCCATAGCGGCACCGTCGAACTGGGCGATGTGGTCCAGGTCGCCTTCGAACCCGCCTCGCCGCCGCTGTTCCGCCGCGACGGCCGCTTCGCCGAAATGGTATCGGGCGAGTTGGCGGGACGCACCGAGGCCCCCATCTACGGCATGCTGGCGGTCAATGACCGCCTCGGCGACCTGGACATCTCCTATCACGGCCAACCCAGGGACGAAACCCGGCCCAGCCTGCTGTGGGACGGCGAATGGGAGATCACCTATGTCACCTTCCGCGACATGGGGGCGGCGTTCGGGGTCGCCATCCTCGCCATCTACCTGCTGGTGGTGGCCCAGTTCGGCTCGTTCCGCCTGCCGCTGGTGATCCTGGTGCCGGTGCCGCTGACCCTGATCGGCATCGTGCTGGGGCATCTGTTGTTCGGCGCCCCCTTCACCGCCACCTCCATGATTGGCTTCATCGCCCTGGCCGGCATCATCGTGCGCAACTCGATCCTGCTGGTGGACTTCATCCGCCACCGTCAGGCCGAGGGCGCCCCGCTGCGCCAGGCCCTGCTGGATTCGGGCGCCACCCGCGTCAAGCCCATCGTGCTGACCGCGGCCGCGGCGATGATCGGCGCGATGTTCATCCTGACCGATCCCATCTTCCAGGGCCTCGCCATCAGCCTGGTGTTCGGCTTGATGTCGTCCACCCTGCTGACCCTGCTGGTGATTCCGGCGCTGTATGTCTGGCTGCGCGACGACGAATGATATACTCAGTTCACGTCAGAATCCGAAAAAACAAGGCTCTATTCGCAATTCGTATTGATCTCGTGTAGACTGGCGGAAACGCGGGAGGTTTTGCGCGATGGATCGGAAGGAATTTCAGGCGTGGCTGTCGG
>Ga0316224_1004475_pt1 | contig 10542 bp, 7 predicted proteins | sample TBH18013metaG_FD_206254 | JGI IMG/M metagenome (GOLD analysis project Ga0316224, IMG submission 206254) | Freshwater microbial communities from Trout Bog Lake, Wisconsin, USA - TBH18013 | ecosystem: Environmental > Aquatic > Freshwater > Lake > Hypolimnion/Profundal zone | place: USA: Wisconsin...
GCCTGCTGCTAATGCGAAACGCTTCACTTCTGTGGACACTGTTGAAAAGAATTTCACTAAGCACTGCAACGACATTATCGGTCGCGATTGTACTGCACAAGAGAAAGGCAATTTCATTGCTTACTTGCTAACAGTTAAGTAATAGAACAGTCTGTATAAATGCGATACGTTTGGGATCCCTTCGTCAGAATCTTTCACTGGTCATTGGTGATTGCCTTTGGTGTCGCATTTTATACGCACGCGTCTGAGTGGGATCGCATCACCCACACCAAAGCTGGCTACGTTGCCGGCGGTTTAATTCTTAGTCGTATCTTATGGGGATTTTTATGTACCGGATACGCCAAATTCAAAAGTTTCCCACCCAACCCTGAAGGCGCGGTTAGATACGCATGGAGAACCCTTCAAGGTCGATCAAAACCCTTTGTAGGGCATAATCCAGCAGGATCACTTGTCATCTACCTTTTGCTTGCCTTTGGCTTACTCACAGTTACCAGTGGTTTCTTTGTGTTTAATGATGGCTGGCTATTTAATGCGCCAGACCTATTGCACAGCATTCATTTCTATAGCGCATGGACATGGCTTGGGCTTGTATGCATTCATGTTCTGGGCGTGATTACTGAAAGTATTGTGCACAAGGACAACCTTATTGTTGCGATGTTTACAGGCGTAAAATATGATGTGGGTAGCGCTGTTGAACCAAAGAATCAAGAGAATGTTTCACGTGAAACACGTCGGATTTTCACCATCTTTGGTGTACCTTGTAGATGGATTTTAAAAGTACTTGGTAAGAAGTAGACTTACTTCCCGATACAAAATTTACTAAAGATTTCGCCAAGCAAATCATCCGGGGTGAATTCCCCCGTTACACTACTTAACGCATCCTGAGCCATCCTGAGATTTTCTGCCACGAGCTCAGGCTGAGAAATCGCATCGATAGAAACCTTTAAGAATTGCTCAACCTGACGAATCGCTTCTAAATGTCGCGTTCTTGCCATAAAAATACCCTCACTCGTTGAATGCCACCCAACAACTTTGAGCAAAATCTCTTTGAGTAGATGAACCCCATCCCCCGTTTTGGCGGATAGATGGATATGTGGCTCACCTTCAAGATCCTCGACAATTGGTGATTTTTTAGCGATATCAATCTTGTTATGAACCCAAATTTTGGGTAAATCGTGCGGCAAACGCGCTAAAATCGATTTTTCAACTTCAGTAATACCGTGGGCTGCATCCACCAATAATAATGCGATGTTGGCGCTTTCTAAAGCTCGCCAAGTTCGAGCGATGCCGAATTGTTCTATCTCATCTTCTGTCTCACGCAGACCCGCTGTATCCACAACGTGGAGAGGGATGCCGTTAATTTGAATCGCGCTTTTAATCGTATCTCGCGTGGTACCAGCGATTGAAGTAACAATAGCAATGTCATCAGCAGCCAATTGATTAATCAGACTCGATTTTCCAACATTGGGTTGCCCAACTAATACTACGGTTAATCCCTCACGCAATAAATTACCTTGCTTGGCCTGATTGTATATTTTTTGGAGTTCGCGCTGCACATCCTCGATTTTTTTCTTCACGTTTCCTTGAGAGATAAAGTCGATTTCCTCCTCAGGAAAGTCTAAACATGCCTCAACAAACATCCTCAGTTCTACCAACCCGAGGAGCAGGCTATTGATTCGACTTGAAAACTCCCCAGAGAGCGAACGCATCGCACTTCTTGCCGCCTCTGAAGTTGCAGCATTGATCACATCTGCCACCGCCTCAGCTTGTGCGAGATCCATCTTGTCATTAAGGTACGCGCGACGAGTAAACTCTCCCGGTTCTGCCTGCCGCGCACCAAGGCATAGACAGCGGTTTAATAAAATCTGAAGAAGCGCAGGCCCGCCGTGTGCTTGTAGCTCAAGCACCTCTTCACCGGTATAAGAGTTCGGGGCAGCGTAGTAAATAGCAATGCCCTGATCAATGATCAGACCATCGTGATCAATAAAAGGTAAATACGCAGCGTAACGAGGTTTAGGGCAGTGCCCAAGGATGGCACCTGCAATCTGGGTGACCGCAGGACCTGAAATACGAACAACACCAATACCACCAGAGCCGGATGCAGTTGCGATCGCAGCAATGGTGTCAGGGAGAGAGTTAACGAGCTGCATTTCCTTTTTTCTTATCAAGCGCCGCCTTATGAATCAGATGATTGATACGGGCTTGTTGCGCAATCGAGAGCACGTTATTCACAAACCAGTAAAGCACTAAGCCAGCGGGGAAGAAGAAAAAGAACACGCTGAATGCGAGTGGCATGAACATCATCACCTTCGCCTGAACTGGGTCAGCGGGCTTAGGATTAAGCTTCGTCTGAACAATCATTGAAATACCCATCAAAATTGGCAACAAACCTATTGGCATACTACCAATATGGCCAAAGAGGGTATCTGGCGCTGAAAGATCATGGATCCACAAGATAAATGGGGCATGGCGCATCTCGACGCTAGCAAGCAACATCCAATAGAGAGATATAAATACTGGGATTTGGACCAAGATAGGTAAACAGCCTCCCATCGGATTAATCTTCTCCTTCTTATAAAGCTCCATCATTGCCTGCTGCATTTTTTGACGGTCATCACCAAACTTTTCTTTTAAGCTTTGCAAGCGTGGCGCAAGTTCACGCATTTGCGCCATATTGCGATAACCAGAGGCAGAAAGCGGATAAAAGGCAAGCTTGATTAAAAGCGTAAGTAAGATAATTGAGAAGCCCCAGTTACCCAGAACACTTTGAATCATTGATAAAATCATGAAGAGCGGGGAGGCGATAAAACTAAGCCAGCCATAATCAACAGTGTACTCAAGTCCTGGCGCTGCTTTAACAAGCTCGCTGTGGGTTTGTGGGCCAACATAAAGCTTAGCACTCAAGTCATCACTTGCGCCTGGGGCAATGGAAGCGAGAGTATATTTAGTACCAATGGCATAAATTTTATTACCCAGATTTTTTGTGTAGAACTCTTGAGCCTCCTTAGTCTGTGGGATCCAAGCGCCCACAAAATAATGTTGGACCAAACCAACCCAGCCATCTTTAGCAATTTTTGAGAGTGGCTCTTTGTCCATCTGGGCAAATTTAATCTTTTTATATTTATCTGCATCAGTAAAATAAGCACCACCAGTGAAAGTAGGCATCATCTTGGTGCCTTGACCAGAATCACTGTCGTGTACGATTTGATAGTAGACAAGAGGATTGATTGCGGCCACTGAGTTGTTATTGACCACTTGATCAACCTTCACCTCATAGCTACCACGAACAAAGGTATAGGTCTTGGTTAACTTCACACCTTCTGGGCTTGTCCACTCGAGTGCTACCTTAAGTTCATTTTGATCAGCTGCCATCTGATAGTCATTTGCAGCGCTAGTGAATACTTCCTTATGTGTTGCAACTTTACCGAGAGCGATGCCTGACTGAACAACGTAGACTGATGGTGTTGCACTATCATTTAAAAGAATGAAATTGTTCGTATCAGAGTCAGCCGCACGGTGCTGCGTGAGCTCCAATTTACGAAGATCGCCACCCACCGTGTCAATCTCAGCCTTAAAAAGGTCTGTTTTTACTGATATCCGCTTATCTGTCTGAAGATGAAACTGCGACTCAGCATCGATACTCGCCTGGGTTGTCTTTACTTCGTTCGTTGTCTCTATCGTGGAGGCTTGCTCTATAGGTCTATTTTTTTCTTGCCATGTATTCCAGAAAAACAAGATAGAGAATGACATCACAACAAACAAAATCAGTCTTTTAACGTCCATATTTATTATCGTCTTTACACAAAAGTATTAATTAAGGGATAGGGTCGTGCCCGCCAGCATGCCAAGGGTGGCATTTTAGCAATCGGCGTACGGTATAAAAAGAGCCTTTGATCGCACCATGCTTTTCAATTGACTGATAGCCATAATGCGAACAGGTTGGGCTAAAGCGACATTGTTGTCCCACGAATGGGCTTAGTAAGCGTTGATAGCTTCTAATCATAAACAATAAAATTTTAGCCAATATTTTCTCGGTATTTCAAAATGAATTAAGCTTAAGATCTGTTTTTCAGCTTAGTGATAAGCATATCAAACTCTTGCACAATCTCATTGTAATTTTTAGCGCTAAATGGCTTTTGTGGTCGAATTACTAAGTCTAAGTTACTCAAGTTGGTTTTATTCCGCCTAAACAACTCTCGCAGCACCCTGCGCATGTAATTACGGTCCACGGACAACTTGGCGATTTTTTTACTCACCACCATACCAAGACGCGCATGCAGGTGAGTATTTTTCCGATAATGAATGACAAGCGTTGCGCCTGAAATTCGCTTGCGGAAATTAAAAACGGATGAAAAATCATCCGTTTTTAATAATCTTAATTCGCTTGGGAATTTAAAATTCATGCTTACCTAATTCGTAGACACAGTCACTGACCGTGTGAACAGGTAAGGAAATTATACAGCTAAGCGAGCACGGCCCTTAGCACGACGAGCAGCAATCACTGCGCGACCACCACGAGTTTTCATGCGAACTAAAAAACCATGTGTGCGTGCACGACGTACTTTAGATGGTTGATAGGTGCGTTTCATTATATTTCTCCGATGACTTCTAGGTGCATTTGATGCAAAGGGCGTAATTAAACCCCAATATCGACACCTGTGTCAATCACTATTTTAGAAATAAATGCTTATAAAACAGTTGTGAATTAAACACTTTGTCTGTGGATAAGTTTTGCTAAACAAGCTAGAATGACTGCAATAATTTTAACAAATAAATTCCGTCCAAATTTTACATTAATTTAATAAATCAACAAGTTAATAAAATCGATTTGGAATCTAAAGGTTTATAGTAAGACATGAACAATTTTTGGGTCGCCTGCCTTGGACGTTTTCAAGAAGAACTGTCTGCGCAGCAATTTAATACATGGATAAAACCATTGCATTTCAAGGTTGGTGAGCAATCATTGACCTTGTTCGCGCCCAATCGATTTGTTCAGCAGTGGGTGAAGGATAAGTTCCTATCGCGCGTCGTCGACTTCGCCAAGGAAAGCCTCAGCCATCCGATCTCTGTGGATGTGGTCCTAATGGACGGACTTGGGGATGACAACATCAAAAGTATCGAGTCTTTAATAAGCGGGGAAAACAAAAAGGCGCCTACCAAAACACAAACCAATACCAAATCTGTTGATAAAAGCGCGCCAAAAGAACCGGTCTCTAAAAAACATAAAATTTCTGAGCATTCTGGTTTAAACCCTGCGTTTAACTTCAACAACCTGGTGACCGGTAAGGCAAACCAATTAGCCCGTGCGGCCGCGCTTCAAATTGCAGAGAGCCCTGGCAATACCTACAATCCGCTCTTTATTTACGGCGGAGTAGGACTTGGTAAAACACACTTATTACAGGCCATTGGCAATCATCTTAAAGAATTACGCCCAGAAGCAAAGATTAAGTATTTGCATGCGGAACGTTATGTGTCTGATGTGGTAAAAGCATATGAACATAAAGCGTTTGATGAATTTAAACGCCTTTATCACTCACTCGATATGTTGCTCATTGACGACATTCAATTTTTTGCTAAAAAAACCCGGACACAAGAAGAGTTCTTTTATGCCTTCAATACACTAATTGAGTCAAAGAAACAGATTATTATTACTTGCGACACCTATCCAAAAGAAATTGCAGATATGGAAGAACGCTTACGAACGCGGTTTAGTTGGGGTTTAACAGTTGCTGTTGAACCACCAGAACTTGAAATGCGCGTGGCAATTTTGCTTAAAAAAGCAGAAGAGGCCAACATAGCGCTTACCGAGGAAGTAGCATTCTTTGTGGCCAAACAGATTAGATCGAGTGTTCGTGAGTTAGAAGGCGCCCTCAATCGTATTGTGGCGATGTCAAAGTTCACAGGCCACCAAATTGATGTCAATCTAGCAAAGGAAGCTTTAAAGGATTTGATCGCAGTGCGTGGTAGACAAATCACGATAGAGTACATCCAGAAGACGGTTGCAGACTACTACAAGATCAAGGTCGCCGAGATGTACAGCAAGAAGCGAACACGCAACTTTGCACGACCTAGACAGATTGCCATGGCATTAACGAGAGAACTCACCAACCACAGCTTCCCAGAGATTGGTGAGGCGTTTGGGAGTCGTCACCACACAACGGTGATGCACGCCTGTGATGAGATGGAACAGCTACGCCAAAACGATCAAACTATCGCCAGAGATATCGCATTTTTGGTCCAAGTAATAAGAGATTAATAGTCTTAAGAAAGTGTATTCAGTTATGTTGTAGATAAAGTGTGGATGAAATTAGCATCTAACGTTATTTTGATAAAACGTATAAAATGTTAACAAATTATCCACAAGATTTTATTGCGTTTTACTATGATTTAAATGATATGTAATGTAATGATTTAATTACTAAAAAATACATATCAACAGATTTTTCAAGCATTACTACTATTATTAAATATATTTATATATTAGGTTTTTAAAACATGAACATTAAAATAAACCGAGAAACATTATTAAAACCACTTTCTTCTGTCAGTAGTATTGTTGAAAGACGTCATACACTACCGATTCTTTCCAATCTATTATTGGAAGCAAAGAGCGATAAGTTGGTATTAACAGCTACCGACTTAGAAATGCAAATCTCATTGTCAATTAACACACCAGTTGGTGCAGAACTTGCAACAACAATTTCAGCAAAGAAGCTTTTGGACATCTGCCGAGCTTTGCCTGATAACACTGAAATTAATATGGCAACTACTGATAGTCGTGTGGCTGTTAAAGCAGGTAAGAGTAAATTCAACTTACAAACATTACCTGCAATTGATTATCCAGTAATGACTAAGACAGTTGGAACGGATAGCGTTTCAATTACTATTCCACAAAACACATTAAAAAGTCTGTTTAAACAAGTTGAATTTGCAATGGCGCAGCAAGATATCCGTTATTACCTCAATGGATTGTTATTTGAGATTGATGGTAATCGTTTAAATATCGTAGGGACTGATGGCCATCGCTTAAGTTTTACTTCAACAGAACTTTCAAGATCTTATGAAAAACAAAACATCATCATTCCAAGAAAAACAATTATTGAATTAATTAAATTGCTTGATGAAAGTGAAAACGAGGTAAAAGTTGAAGTTTCTTCAACACAAGTGAATTTTAGCTTTAATGACATCAAATTAATTACCAAAGTGATTGACGGTAAATTCCCTGATTACACTCGTGTGATCCCTATGGGACATCAGAATAATTTTACTGTAGATAGAATGACTGTTCTCATGGCGATGCAGCGTGCTTCAATTCTTTCTAACGAGAAATACCGCGGTATTCGTATGGTCCTAGGCTCAAATAGCCTTCGCCTCATCAGTACCAACAGTGAGCAAGAGGAAGCGGAAGAGGAATTGGAAGTGAGCTACACGGGTGACTCTTTGGATATAGGTTTTAATGTGACTTATTTGATTGATGTCCTTAATAATGTGACCAACCCAGAGGTAGTATTCTCATTTGCTGATGCAAATAGTAGCTGCTTGGTCACCGTACCGAATGATGAGAACTACAAGTATGTTGTAATGCCAATGCGCATCTAATGTTCCACGTGAAACAAATTAAAACGTAACTTAAACATAAGATAGAAAAATGACTCAAAATAAAACAGATTACGATTCATCCAGTATTACCATCCTTGAGGGCTTGGACGCAGTCCGTAAGCGTCCGGGTATGTACATCGGTGACACATCGGATGGTAGTGGTTTGCACCACATGGTGTTTGAGGTTGTCGATAACGCGATTGATGAAGCGCTAGCTGGTCACTGTGATGATATTAAGATCACCATCCACTCAGACAACTCAATTAGCGTTTCTGATAATGGTCGCGGAATCCCGGTCGATATCAAGCAAGATGACAAAAACGAAATTAAACGTTCCGCAGCTGAGATTGTGATGACTGAGCTTCATGCTGGCGGTAAGTTTGACCAGAACTCATACAAGGTTTCTGGTGGCTTGCATGGTGTGGGTGTGTCGGTGGTGAACGCGCTATCTGATTGGTTAAAGCTTAAGATTTATAAAAACGGTAAGGTTTACCAGATGGAGTTTGCCCGTGGTGTGCCACAGGCGCCATTGGCAGAAACTGGTAGCACAGAGCGTTCAGGCACTGAGGTTCACTTCTTCCCATCCATTGAGACCTTCGGTCTGATTGAGTTTAGTTTTGATATCTTGGCAAAACGTTTACGTGAGTTGTCATTCTTGAATAACGGTGTGAAGATTGAGTTGATCGATCAACGCCACAACAAGAGTGAAAACTTTGCCTACTCAGGCGGTGTTCGCGGCTTCGTTGAATATATGAACCGCAGTAAGTCTGTGCTCCATCCTAAGCCTTTCTACGCGGTAGCTGAAAAAGATGGTATGACCGTTGAGGTGTCGATGCAATGGAATGATTCTTACAGTGAGACCGTTCAATGTTTCACTAATAATATTCCGCAGCGTGATGGAGGAACCCACTTAACGGGTCTACGGACTGCAATGACACGTACGCTCAACAACTACATTGAGCAGAACGAACTAGCCAAAAAAGCAAAGATCGAAACCAGCGGTGACGACATGCGCGAGGGTTTAACCTGCGTGCTTTCAGTAAAGGTCCCAGAGCCTAAGTTCTCATCACAAACAAAAGACAAGTTAGTATCAGGTGAAGTGCAACCGGTTGTGCAAGATGTTGTGTCTAACAAGCTTGCTGAATTCTTACTTGAAAATCCAGTGGATGCAAAAGTGATCTGTAACAAGATCGTGGATGCAGCACGAGCACGTGATGCTGCCCGTAAGGCGCGCGAAATGACACGACGTAAAGGTGCAATGGATACCATGGGCCTTCCAGGTAAGCTAGCGGACTGCCAAGAGCGCGATCCAACGAAATGTGAAATCTACCTGGTCGAGGGTGATTCAGCGGGCGGTTCAGCAAAACAGGGTCGTGACCGTAAGAACCAGGCGATTTTGCCATTGAAGGGTAAGATCCTCAACGTTGAGAAGGCACGCTTTGATAAGCTCCTTGGCTCACAAGAGATTGCCACACTTATTACTGCGCTAGGAACTGGCATTGGTAAAGCAGATTTTAGTGTAGAAAAATTACGCTACCACCGCATCATTATCATGACTGATGCGGACGTCGACGGTGCACACATCAGAACGTTATTGTTGACCTTCTTCTACCGTCAGATGACGGAGCTCGTGGAGCGTGGTCACATCTACATCGCGCAACCACCACTTTACAAGGTGAAACAGGGTCGTGATGAGCGCTATCTGAAAGATCAACACGAGCTTGATGAGTACCTACTGCAGTCAGCATTAAAGGGCGCATCTCTGCTCACTAAAACAGGTGGTGAGACGCTTGCTGATGAGCCACTCGCAGCGATTGCTAAGCAGATGGTACTCACAGAGGCGGTGATTCGCCGTATCTCATCCCTATACGATGAGAGCGTGCTTCGCGCCCTACAGGACCTTGGCGAGATCAGCCTCGCGGACGAGAAGAGCGCGAACGATGCCGCAGAAAAATTACGCCCGATCTTGGGTGCGATTGGTTCAGAGGTGATCGTGGCGTTCAATCAAGAGGCGGGTACATACCGTTTAGAAGTGAACAAGTATGTTCACGGTAACCTGCAGTGCTGCGTGGTGGATACGGACTTCTTGGGCGGTGGTGACTACCGTCAAATTAGCCGTGTGTCAGTCATGTTAGCAGGCCTGCTTGGTGAAGGTGCTACCATTCAGCGTGGTGAAAAATCTCAAGCCGTTTCAACCTTCAAACAAGCGCTCGATTGGCTACTTGAAGAGGCGAAACACGGCCTTAACGTTCAGCGCTACAAAGGTCTGGGCGAGATGAACCCAGAGCAGTTATGGGAAACAACGATGGACCCACAGGTTCGCCGTCTATTAAAAGTGCAAATCGATGACGCGATCGCCGCGGATGAGATCTTCACGACGCTAATGGGTGATCAGGTTGAACCACGCCGTGCGTTTATTGAAAATAATGCGCTAGGTGTTAATAACCTAGACATTTAATTTTGTAGTTGGATGTATTGAAGAGGGGAGGAGCTTTTTTAGCCCTTCCTTTTTTAATGTGTATGATCAAGCGCAAAAACTAACTCACCTTTTAAAGGGTGCACGTTCTTGTAGTTCATTTGTATACTCGGCTACGCCTTGTGCCTCTCGAATCAGAAAATCCTCAATCGCTTTAGCAAACTGAGGATGGGCAATTTTATGAAATGAACAAGTGGCTCTAGGTTTAAATCCTCTCGCTAATTTGTGTTCACCTTGGGCACCGCCCTCGAAGTATTGAATGTTCTCCTCGATACAAAACGCCTGTGCTTGGTAATAACATAGCTCAAAGTGAAGATTTGGCACATACTCCAAACAACCCCAGTAGCGACCATAAAGCGTATCTTGATCATAAAAATTAAGTGCGCAGGCTATGGGTGCTCCATCCTTATATGCCATCACAAGCAAAATGTGTTGTGGCATTGTCTGTGCGATGATCTTAAAAAACG
>Ga0316224_1004476_pt1 | contig 10542 bp, 6 predicted proteins | sample TBH18013metaG_FD_206254 | JGI IMG/M metagenome (GOLD analysis project Ga0316224, IMG submission 206254) | Freshwater microbial communities from Trout Bog Lake, Wisconsin, USA - TBH18013 | ecosystem: Environmental > Aquatic > Freshwater > Lake > Hypolimnion/Profundal zone | place: USA: Wisconsin...
CACGGGCGGTGAACTTCAAGCGGGTGACATGGGTGGTGCGGGTTCCGAAGCTTGCGCCGCCGACGATTTTTGACGGGGACTGGGCGGGAATTGAATACGAGACGGAGAATATTGAGCTGCACTTTACGCTGCACCTGCACAACACGGAGGATGGGCTGCGGGCGACGATGGACTGCAAGGAGGAGCGGTTCAAGGGAGCGTTGGCGAGCAAGGTAGAGTTTGACCAGGACAAGCGGGAGATTGCAATTACGGTGGGGAGTTCGCTCTTTCGGGGAAAGCTGAGTGCTGACGGAAATGCGCTGGATACTGAGATGACGGAGCCGGGATTCCACTTTTCAATACATTTTGACCGGGTGCGGGTGGGCCGGGTACGGCAAAGTGACGGAGCTGGGGGACCAGGGTCGAAGGCTTCTGGGAATCAATCGACCCGGAAGTGCTGGACGTGGGAGTGAAGGTCAGTGGCGATGCGGCTGAGGGCGGTGCATGCCTCGACGGTTTGCTCCTGGGATGTTGAGGCGTGCAGGGTGAAGTCGGTGATGGTGCCCATGTTGTTGACGACGGTGCGGGTGAGGCCGGTTTGGGTGTGGGTGGCTTCGGCGATGCGGGAGACGGTTTCGCGGGCGTCGCGCGCGGCGCAGACGATGGCCTCCAGAGCGTGACCGCAGGCTTCGGCTTTGACGAGTCCGGCCTGGACTTCCGATTGGCCGAGGTGCATGGTGTCGACAGCCTGGCCGGTTTCCATCTGGATGGTGTGGATCATTTCGGAGATTTCGCGGGTGGCGGAGGCGGTGCGTTCGGCGAGGCGGCGGACTTCCCCGGCAACGACAGCGAAGCCGCGGCCGTGTTCGCCGGCGCGGGCGGCTTCAATGGCGGCGTTGAGGGCGAGGAGGTTGGTCTGGTTGGCGATTTCGTCGATGACCTGGGCGATGGAGCCGATTTTTTCCGAGCTTGCGCCGAGGGTCTGGATGGTGTCTGCGGCGTGGCCGGCTGATTCCACGGCGCGGCGGATGACCTGAAGGGTTTCGTCGATCATGGCCTGGCCGCGTCCGGCGGCGGTTTCCGTTTCCTGGCCAGTGCGGGAGGCTTCTTCGGCGGCAGAAGCGACGCCGTCGATGGCGGTGGAGATGTCGTCCATGGCAGAGGAGATCTGCTTGGTGTCGCGGGCGTTGCGTTGTGCGCCCTGGGACGTTTCTTCGGCTGTTGCGGTGAGTTCAGCGACGGCCGCGGCAAGGGTATCGGTGGCCACGGTGACGGAGCGGATCATGCGGCGGAAGGTGCCGACGGTCTGGTTGAGGGCCTCGGCCATGTCGTGCATTTCGTCACTGGTGTTGACCTTGGCGAGAGTCGTGAGGTCGCCGTTGGCCAAGTTCTGGAGGGCGGCGACGATGGTGCTGACGGGCCCCAGGATGCCGCGGGTGATGACGAAGCCCATGGAGGCGACGACGAAATCGGCGACGAGCAGCAGGGACATCATGGAGATACCGCGGGAGCGGGTGATGGCGGCGGCGGCCTTCTCCTGGGAGGGGATCCAGTCGGCGGTGAGGGTGGAGAGCTTGTCGTTGCCGGCCTTGTGCTGCACGAAGAGAGGATTCATCTTCTGGATGCGGATTTTGCGGGCGCGCTCGTGGTCGCCGGCCTGGAGGGCGGGAATGTATTCGGATTCTGCAATGGCAAACCACTGCGCCCCAGGAGGGTAGACCTCGTCGGTGAGGACTTGGCGGATTTGGCCCTTGGGCAGGACCTCGGCGTAGTGCTTTTGGGAGGTCTCGAAAGCCTGATGGTCCTGGCGGAGCAGATCGATTTTTACCTGTGTGTCCTGGGGGGTGGCGGCGTCTTCGGCGGCGATGGCGGCGGGGAGCGACCCGACAAGGCTGGCGGGCGGGTCGTAACAGTCGCCGGCGAGCTGGTAGGCGAGGGCGATGTCCTGATAGAGCGGTGAGTTGACCTGGACTGCGCGGAGGACGCTGAAGGCGAGCGCGGCAAAAGCGACGAGGGACAGGATGCTGATGCCCGACAGCAGCAGGAGTTTGGAACGGAAGCGCAGGTTTTTGATCACGGGTCTCTCCCAAATACTTGACTAGGAGAGATATCGGCGGTGGAGAGACGGGGCCTTATAGCACTTTTGGGGAATGCGGGCGGGGGCATTCCCGGATTGGGTCGGAGAAAGGATTCCGGAGAAGGCGACGCTAGAGAACAGTGGCGATGGCGCGGGCGAGGTTGATGTCGGCTGCGGTGATGCCGTGGGCGTCGTGGGTGGAAAGGGCGAGGCGGACGCGGTTGTAGCGGATGTCGATGTCGGGGTGGTGCTGTTCGCGTTCGGCGAGTGCGCCGATGAGCTGTACGAAGCTCATGGATTCGCGGAAGTCAGTGAATTCGAAGTTGCGAACGATTTGACCGTCTTCCAGACGCCATTCGGGGAGGGTGGTGAGTTCGGTGGTGAGGTCGGCGTGGCTGAGTGCGGTCATGGTGCTGCTCCTGGATTGGGCGGATTGGGCGGATTGGGATGCCCACTCAACAGGGTAACAGGAGCTAAAGGAGGGCGGCGGTTACGGCGAGCGCGGCGAGGGCGGCCGTCTCAGCACGCAGGATGCGCGGGCCGAGAGAGGCGGGGAGCCAGCCGCTTGCCGCAAAGAGGGCGAGCTCGTCGGGAGCCCAGCCACCTTCCGGGCCAACGGCGAGGTGGATGTCGGGGAGGTCGGGGGTGGTGGCCAGGGCGGTGGAGAGGCGCTGGGAGAGGGTGGTGGCGCGCTCGTCTTCCGCAAGGAGGATGCGGGTGGCGGAGGAGGGCTGGCGGAGGCGCGTGGGGAGGGGGAGGGGATCTTCGATGACGGGGATGTCGGCGCGGCGGGACTGCTTGGCGGCTTCCAGGGCGATGCGACGCCAGCGTTCGACGCGTTTGTCGGCGGATTGGGCGAGATGCTTTTCTGTGCGGCGGGCGAGGACGGGGACGATGGTGGCGACGCCGAGCTCGGTGGCCTTTTCGATGGCCCACTCGAGACGGTCGAATTTGAAGACGGCGAGCAGAAGGGTGAGGGGCAGGGCGCGCTCCGCAGGGATTTCCTCGAGGAGGTCGAAGCGGACCTCGGCGGGCGAGACGGCGGCGATGGAGGCAAGGAAGACGCGGTTGCCGGCGACGATATCGGCCTGGGTGCCGGGGGTGGCGCGGAGGACGCGGGCGAGGTGCTCGGCCTGGGGCCCGGTGAGGGCGGCGGAGGATTCGGTGTAGGTGTCGGCGATCCAGCGGCGGCGGGTCATAGGGATATTTTAGGGGGCTGGGGGCAGAGGCTGGGATCAGGGGGCGGGGATCAGGAGTGTTGTTTGGGGAGGTTCTGGATTTTGTCAAGGAGGTGGTAGTTGCGGATGAGGGCGAGGAGGATGCCGGTGGCAAAGTCGTGCCAGGCGTGGGCGATCATGCCGGGAACGAGGGAGCGGCGATAGAGGGCGAGGATGCTGAAGAGGGCTCCGTAGACGCCGATGGTGACCATGCCGCGCGCGCCCTCGTAGCCGTGGGCGGAGCCAAAGATGAGGGCGGAAAAGAGGATGCCGAAGGGAAGCGTGCGGAGCCAGGCGATTCCCTGGGCCATGAGATAGCCGCGGAAGACGAGCTCTTCTGCGAAGCCGACGAGGAGGCAGAGGACGCCCCAGGCGAAGCCCTCGGCGAAGGTGGAGGGGGCGAGGCGCATGAGGTTGCGTGCGTTTTCGAGCTGCTTGTCCTGGGGGTTAGGCGTGGGTGCGGGGGCGGGCTGGCCAGGAGGGTGAGGTTGCTGCTGCTGGTGGCGGAGCTCGATCTGGTAGATGCGGTTTTCCACGGCAACCCAGGTGATGCCGACGGTGGCGAGGACGCACATGGCGACTAGCCAGAAGATGGCGGCGGTGCCGATGTCGATGGCGATGGCGCGGGGGCTGCGGGGAACGGCGCCGAGGATGGTGCGGAGGGGATTTTTGTAGAGGCGGAGACCCCAGAGTGCCCAGAGGACGAGGGCGATTTCAAGCAGGGCGGATGCGCCGTAGTGGGCGAGGAGGGGGACGCGGTCGGAGATGGGGCCGGAGCGCGCGCCGAGGAAGGAGTAGCCGAGGATGATGGCGATGAGGATGGCGGTGTGCCAGATGGGGGCGATGGAGCGGGAGGGTGGAGGTGTGGGCGGTTCGGGCTCCGGGAGAGGGACGGAGAACTGGGGGTCTGCGGGGAGTTCCGTGATTTCGTCCAAAGCTATCCGTCCTTCCGGGGTGCGTCTGCCGCCTGGGGAGTGAGTTTATGAAAGTTGCCGCTACCTATTTTTTACAGGCTGCGGCGGCGCGATCGGCGACCCATTGCGGGAGGGTGCCTGCAGCGCGTCGCTGGAGGAGGTCGTCGAGGTAGGGCTGACGGTCTTTGGGTTTGGCGGCGAGGAGTTCCTCGTAGACCTGGAGCGCGCCCTGAATGCCGGCGAGGAAGGCCTCGTGGCTGTCGGGTTTGGCATCGGGGTGCTGGATTGCAAAGGCGGTTTGGCTGAGGATGATGGCGGCGAAGATGAGGTCAGCGTCCTGCTTGGTGCCTTTGGGCTGCTTTTCAAGGAGGATGCAGAGGGCCATGTGGACATCGGGAACTTCGATGGCCCAGCGCGTGACCCATTCGCGTTCGTGACCGGCGTTGGGGCCGAGAGGATTGGCAAGGAAGTCTTTGGTGTAGTCGAGGGCCTGCTGGCGCTCTTCCGGGGTGGAGGGGCCGCGGTCGGCGGCGTGAGTGGCGAGCGGGCAGCAGAAGGCGAAGGCGGCGGCGAGAATCGCCGTTACAAAGTATTTAGGCATGAAGCGGCTCCTGTGGAAACCAAGGTATCACGCAGGGGCGCTAGCACTCGATGACGTTGAGGGCGAGGCCGGCGAGGGATGTTTCCTTGTAGCGGGACTGCATGTCGAGGCCAGTGAGGTACATGGTGCGGATGACCTGGTCGAGAGAGACTTTGTGCTCTTCCGGTTCCTGCATGGCGATGCGGGTGGCGTGGACGGCTTTGACGGCACCCATGGCGTTGCGCTCGATGCAGGGAATCTGGACGAGTCCGCCGATGGGGTCGCAGGTCATGCCGAGGTTGTGCTCCATGGCGATTTCTGCAGCGTGCTCGATTTGGCCGTTGGTGCCGCCGAGGGCTGAGGCGAGGCCGCCGGCGGCCATGGAACAGGCGACGCCGACCTCACCCTGGCAGCCGACTTCAGCGCCGGAGATGGAGGCGTTTTCCTTGTAAAGGATGCCGATGGCGGCGGAGGTGAGGAAGAAGCGGAGGATGCCTTCGTCGGAGGGATTGGCGGTGAAGTTGGTGTAGTAGTGGGCGACGGAGGGGATGACGCCGGCAGCTCCGTTGGTGGGAGCGGTGACGACACGGCCGCCGCCGGCGTTCTCCTCATTGACGGCCATGGCGTAGACGGTGACCCAGTCGAGGGGGGCGAGGGGGTCGCCGAGACGCTGCTCGGCCTGCCGCTCGCGGAGGCGGGTGGCAAGGCGATGGGCGCGGCGGCGGACGTTGAGGCCGCCGGGAAGGATGCCTTCGGCAGCAATGCCGCGCTCGACGCAGGCGAGCATGACGCGCCAGAGGTTGAGGATGTGGTCGTGGACCCAGGATTGGGCCTGGTCGGGGTCAATGCCGCGGGCGCAGGCGATGGCGCACTCGTTGGCGAGCATGAGCTGGTCAATGCGGAGGCCCGCGGTGTGGGCGTGGGCGAGGAGCTCGGCGGCGCTGTGGAAGGGGTAGGGGAGCTCGACGGGTGTGGCTGCGGTGGCGGGGGTGGATGCGCCGTCTTCGGTGATGAAGCCGCCGCCGATGGAGAACCAGGTGCGCTGGGCGAGGGGAGAGCCTGTGGCGTCGAAGGCGGTGAGGCGGACACCGTTGGGGTGCTGGGTGAGTGCGCTGGGCGGGTAGAGCTGGTCGCGGTGGAAGAGGAGGTCGGTGGATTCGGTGAAGGGGATGGGGCTTTGCCCGGCGAGGGGAAGCTGGCCGGTGGAGCGGATGAGGGCGATGGTTGAATCGATGGAGTCGGGGTCGATGGTGGCGGGGTGGTGACCGGAGAGACCGAGAAGGACGGCGCGGTCAGTGGCGTGGCCGATGCCGGTGAGGGCGAGGGAGCCGTAGAGGTCGCACTGGATGCGGGCGGTTTGCGGGAGGAGTGGCCCGAGGGACTGGGTGAAGGTAAAGGCGGCGAGCATGGGGCCCATGGTGTGGGAGCTGGAGGGGCCGACGCCGAGTTTGTAGAGGTCAAAAAGGGAGGTGGGGAAGCCGGATTGGGGGGCAGCAACGGTCACGGGGAGATTGTAGCGCGGACCGGCGGTGAGTGGTTAGTGGTTGCGGTTTGCGCCGGTCCTGCGGGTGAGGCTGGACCGGCGCGGTTTGAGGAGAAGTGGGCTAGCGGGGGTAGACGTTCTGGGTGACGGTGTTGGAGGTGGAGGTGAGCAGGTATGGTGCGCCGTTGAAGACGGCGGAGATCAGGGATGGGCCTTTGGGAAGGACAGAGTCTGTGAGGCTGGCCTGGCCGTTGACGACGTTGGATGTGCCGATGAGGGTAGTGCCGTTGTAAAAGCTGACGGTGCCGCTGTTGACGGCTCGCGGTGTACCGGTGACGCTGGCCCGGAGGAAGACGATTTGTCCGGGCAGGGAGGGATTGGGTGAGGTGGTGAGGGTGGTGGTGGTGGTTTCGTCGGTGATGACGGTGAAGCCAGTGGAGGTGGTCGCGATGAAGTTGCGGTCACCCAAATAGTGGGCCACGACGGAGTTGGTTCCGATGGGGGTCGAAGAGGTTTGATAGGTAGCTACCCCGTTGACGAGGGGGACGGTGGCGAGGATTTTACCGAATCCAGTAAAGGTGACTGAGCCGGTGGGCGTGCTGATTGGGGAGGAGAGAGTTGCGGTGAAGGTTGCCGTGTCGCCCTGGGTGAGGTAGGAGGCGGGGCCGGTGAGTTGGAGGGTGGGGTTGATCTTTCTAACGGTGATGGTTTGGACGGCTGAAGAGCTCCCAGTGTAGTTGCGGTCGCCAGAGTAGCGTGCGAAGACAACCCACTTGCCGGCGGGGAGGTTGCCGACGCGGACCTGATTGGGCTCGCCGGGGGCGATGCTGACCGAGGCGATGGGCAGGTTGGTGAGGATTTGGTCAAAAACGACGTTGCCGGTAGGAGGCATGAGGCCTGTGCTGGAGCTGGAAACCTGGGCGGTGAAGAACGTGGCGTCCCCGTAGTTGATGGATACGGGGCTGGCGCTGAAGAGGGTTTGGGTGGGGGCCAGGACGGAGGTGAAGAGGTTGTTGGATGTGGCGCCCGTGAAAGGGCCGGTGGGGTGGAAAGTGGCAAAGAAGAGGTGGCTGCCGGCCTTGATGGAGGAGATTTGGAAGGAAGTTACACCGCCATGGACTTGAGATGTTCCGATGAAGACTTCGTTGTCGTAATAGGTGACATAGCCAGCGAGGGACGGGGTGGTGATGTAGGGGTTGGAGAGGGTGAGGAACGCGGTGATGGTGGCGGGCTGGCCAGCGACGAGTGTGCCAGAGGGAGTGTTCGGATTTTTCGCTGTGATCTGGACTCCGACAGGTGCCGTGATGGTGAAGGCGGTGGTGGATTGGCCCTCAGCGTTGCCGGCCACATCGGTGCTGGAGTAGTTGAGGGTGTGCGCGCCTGCCGCAAGAACTGAGAAGGTGCCGCTGTAGGGAATGGCCGGGGCGGAGTCGATGCTGATTGTGGTGGTATCGACGCCAGAGAGGGCGTCGTAGGCGTTGAGGGTGACAGTGACGGGGCTCTGGTAGTGGTCGCCGAAGTATGAACCGGAGAGGGCGGCGGTGGTAGTGGGCGGGGTGAGGTCGATCTGGATGTCTGAGTATGCGGGGGCGGAGAAGTTTCCGGCGTTGTCTTCGGCAAAGGTTTGGATAACTGAGAGACCTTCGGTGGCGAGGACGAGGGGGCCGTGGTAGGTATAGCAGGCGGCGGTGTTGGATGTTGAGCAGGAGGCGTTGTTGATGGAGTAATAGGTTTTGGAGACGCCTGAGGCGGCGGGTGGCCCGGGGTCGTAGGCGAATGCACTTACGGTGACGGCCTGGTTGTACCAGCGGCTGGTGGGGAGGGCGGGGTCCAAGACGTTTGAGACTGAGGGTGGAACGGTGTCATAGCAGACGGGGCCGTATGTCTTGATACCGGAGCTGGTGCCCTGGTTGGACCAACCATTGACGTAGAGGGTGTGGCAGCCCTGGGGGTTGGAAGGGAGCGGAATGGAGCAGGAGGCACCTGAGAGGTCGGCACATCCAGACGAGACGCCGGGCAAGGCAGGGCCAGTGAAGTAGGAGTCTTTCAGGTTGCCGGTGCGGGGCACAAAGGGGGAGTCAGGAGGAATGGAGTCCCATGCGACCGTAGAGCCAACCATGCCGACGGCGTTTGCCTCGTAGGCGTTAGGAGTTTCCTGGACGGACCATTGGATGACGGGGTCTGTGTTGGTCCATGTGCCAGTCGCCGGGCCAGAGAAACTGGCGGTTACCGGGCCGAGATAGGGAGCGAATTCCGCTGCAATCGCATAGGCCATGTCAAGCGCGTTGAAGGATCCCCAGCCGGTGACGAGGTCGTAGCCGGGGCCTGCGCAGTAGGGGGAAATTCCGTCCTGGATTGTGATGTCATTGGAGGAGCAGCCGCTGGTGATGTCATAGAAGGGATTGTGCTGGGGTTGGTTGAAGCCGGAGATGGTGGGGCTGAGGGCGGCGGGGTAGATGCCGTAGTTGACATTTCCCATGGGGGCACAGAGCCCTTGGCCAAAATATCCGCAGGTTCCATCGAAGGCGGCGAGGAAGGCGTTTGCCTGTGAGAAGAAGCCTGCGACTTTTGGAGCGGCGATGGAAGTTCCTCCTGCGCTGAGCCACTGCCCGTTCACGATGATGTTTTCTCCGAAGGCGGCGTCGAGAGAGATGTCAGGGACAGCGCGGCTTGAGTAGGGGAGATAGGTTGTTTGGTAAGAGGGAGTGGGGAAGAGTTCGCTGGTACCGCCGGTGCTTCCGCCATTGTTGCTGGCGCAGGAGCCTGGAGCGGTGCCACCTTGCCAGCCGGTTTCGTAACCATTGGCTGGGTTTCCCGTGAGCAAGGTTCCGCCGACGGCTGTGACATTGGGGTCTGTGGAGGGATACTCGGGATTCACATTTTTGTCGCAGTTGCCGACCATGCCCTGGTCGCCGGTGGAGACGGCGACGGACCAGCCTTCTCCGTTCATTTCGACAAATGCGGCATTGAGGGAGTCCTGTTCGGAAGGCACGCTGATGGAAGTCGATTCCTGGCGTCCGAACGAAAGGCTGAGGACGCGGGCCGGGGCGTAGTTGAGTACGGAAGCGATGAGGTCAATGACGGTGCCCTGAGAACCATCAGGGCCCTCAAAAACATGGACTGTGGATGTATCCGAAGCGTTGTGTTGGCTGTTGCCGGTGGCCACTGTCCATTCGGTGTCGATGGAGGCTTCGAGGCAGTTTCCGTCGGGGTAGCTGCAAGAGTATCCGCCGTTCACGTTCCATTTTTGGACACGCAAAGCCAGATATGGGTAGGCGGCCTGGAAGGCGTTGAGGTCCGCGACCTGTACATCTCCGAAGATGGCCACGGCGATGGATGTTTGGGGCGGGGAGCCACCGGGTTCGTTGCCGGCGTTGCAGCAGCGGCCAATATTCATGAGGCCCTGGTAGTTGTAGGCGTTGGCAGAGAAAATTTGTGCCGGCGAGTAGGCCCCAGGAATGGGGCCGGAAACAGCGGGCGAGCCGGCCGGATGCTCGAAAGGAGCGTCTGGATGGGCGCGGGCCAAGCGCACAGCCTCGGGATCGGCGTCCTTTTCGATGTGTTCGCCACGAGCCAGGGTGGGGCCGGGGACGTAGTCGGGGGTGACGGGGAGTTTGCCACCGACGGCGGTGCGGAAGACGTGGATGGACTCGAGGCCGGCGATGAAGGTGATTTTGCCAAGGAATGCGGCGGGGATGGATGGGTCGCGGTCGTTTGAGAAGGCGAGGCGGGTCGAGCCGTCGGGTTCAGGAACCTGGTAGCGGTTGATGTTGACCGAGAATGCTTTTTCGATGGTGGAGACGGGAGCTTCGAGGTCGATGACGCCACCGTTGGGGAATTGGGCAGTGACGATGAGTCCCTGGGAGCGGGCCCAGTCGACGATGGCCTGCTCGGTTTCCGGGGTGGGGCCGAAGCGGGCGCGGTACTCCGGAATGGTGAGGAAGTGGTGAAATTCCGGGGATTTGGGGTCCTGCACGCGCTCGTCGAAGGCGCGGGCTCCTGTGAGGTCGCGTGGGGTGAGGGCGATGGCGAGGCGGAGCATGTTGGTTTTGGGATAGGCGGCGACAAAGGTTGCGCGGCCGTCGAGGACCTCGGGCGGGGTGTGCGCGGCCATGCGGGCGATTTCTGGCTGGGGCGCGGCGGTTTGAGCAGGAACGGAGGGAAGGAAGGCGAATGAGGCAAAGGTGAGAGCGAGCGCAGAAATGCGCAGAGAGCGAGCAGTGAAGATGTACAAGTCCATCCCTCCGGGGGAAGTCGGGTGGTGCGAGGTGTTACGAAACTGGGGCCGGGAG
>Ga0316224_1004480_pt1 | contig 10539 bp, 23 predicted proteins | sample TBH18013metaG_FD_206254 | JGI IMG/M metagenome (GOLD analysis project Ga0316224, IMG submission 206254) | Freshwater microbial communities from Trout Bog Lake, Wisconsin, USA - TBH18013 | ecosystem: Environmental > Aquatic > Freshwater > Lake > Hypolimnion/Profundal zone | place: USA: Wisconsin...
ATGCCATTATATCGGCGTTGCTAATAAATTTATATTTAGGATATGTCATACCATATTCATTTATAGTACTACATAAATTTAATAATGATTCATCGCAACCCTTGGCATTAATAAACCCAATATCCAAAAATTGTTTGGTCTTGGAGTTTTTTCCTAATTCCAAAACCTTTGAGGATGCGGAATTAAATTCTGAGTGAATCCTTCTTACAAGTTCCTGTGTAGTCTCCATATTATTGAATTTTATTTACTTTTGTTTGCTTCCACCCTACGCTCAACTGCTAAGAAGAGCTGATGGCTGTTATATTTCAATTCGTCCAAATTGGCAGGACCTGGAATTCTATCTAACCATTCATCCTCATTTAAACCATTAAGGTTAATGAATTTATGATGCCTTATCCTACGGACAAACATTTTACTATGTGTAATGATAAGACAGCCTTTAAATTCTCCTTTATCGTAGACATCTTTTACCGCATCATTGATCTTTTCAATTATAGCTATTTGGACGTCTTCATCTGTACCAATTTCAGGTTCATCAATTACAATATATCGGTCAAGCTGATTTAGAATCTGCTTTATTTGTCCCCATGTTTGTAAAGAGGTCGGAGACCATGGATCATCATGCAAAAAAGAATTGTTGGTTCTTCTTTCCATAGAAATAGAACCAATCACTTTATGCTTGTCCATATTCAATTCTTCTGCTAATCTCTGGGGTAAAACTTTACGAACTAGAGATTTACCTGAACCATTAGAACCAGTTAAAACAGTTACCTCGTAAGGTTTTATTTTTTCAAGATTATCCAAAACCTTTTCTAAATAACTATCTGCTTCTTGTTCCGTCCAGTTCATTTTTTATTATTTTTTGCTCTTTCTACTATACGACCCCTAATATAACCATTTCTACGGGAATCAATATCATAATTTAAGCGGGTTTCTAAAATTTCAAATTCAGTCTCTGTATGCTCGTCCCTGTTGAGCTTTGCTGGAGGAAATTCTAAATTAGCATCATCCTGAATATCTTTGGGAATTTCTATATCCTGCTCCTGTGTGTTCTCTGGTTCCATTATTTCGGGATTTAATAACAAATCCAAAATTATATCTGGTCCAGTGTTGAATACGAGATCGATTGTACTTTCCCTAATTAACCAGAATCCTTGTTTTATCTCTTCCTCAATTCCTCCCTGTGCCCAACCAGTATATCCACCAAATATTTTAGCTTTATTCTGATTGGAATCTTTTTGTAGTATGAGTCCCTCCAATTTAGAATAGGATTCTTTTGTGCCCATATAAATTCCATTAGATATCTCTTCTCCTGAAAATATAGATGCATCGCAGTGGAGCATTAACCCACCTTCTGGCATTGGTCCTCCATAATAAACAGGAAAATCCTTATGTAATTCCTTACCTGTTAATTTTTCCATTGTTTCTGGAAACAATTTATTTATAACAAGTCCAAAACTTCCCTCGTTATTATCGTGCTTACAAATAAGAATAACAGTCTGTGTTAAAAATGGATCATCCAAAGCAGGAGTAGCTACAAGTAAGCATCCATTTTTTAAGTTATCTATATTTGGATCCATGTTTATATTTAATTTATAAGACAAAAGTAATGAATTGTTTTTGAATAAAAAAATACTAATCGTTAAAGATTATATAAAATAGCTTTTACCCTCGAATGGAAGCATTCCCACGATTAACACTAATACCAAGTGCTAGGTATGCTATCCTAATTAGGGTAAGATGTAATTTCCTTGTCTGTTGTACCATTTCTTCCTTATTAGTATTATGAATAACGAAGTCACAGTATTTCATATTTTCGTCATGATTTTGGAGTTTTATTCTCTGCATTACCTCAGTTTCTGTTACCATATCTCTTTTCATGACTCGAGCAATTCTCATATTCAATGGAGCATCCACCCCGATCATAAGATCAACCTGATTAGCTGTATTTGTTTCATAGAAAATGGCAGACTCAATTAGAGAATAATGGCAATCAACCATTTTCTCTTCCTGCTTTTTACACCAATTATCCAGATGTTTGGAAAAAGGTTCTTTTAAGATAATTTGAACCTTTTTCTCTAATTCCTTGTTACTGAATATTAAACCCCCAATATGCTTTCTATTTAAAAGTCCATCTGGTTGATATGATTCCGGCCCGAGCAATTTTATAATCCCCCCTTTAACTTGAGGATCATTCACCATTAGCCATTTAGCCCAATGATCTGAATAGTAAACCGGAATTTGCATAGTCTTTTCAAATTCTTGGCAAACCGTTGTTTTCCCTGCTCCTATACCTGCTGTAATTCCAATACGTATCATCTAGATCCCTTTATAATAACGATTAAAGATTTTTTCAATTACTTCATTTCTTCCACACCTAGCACAGCTTGGACCACATATTGACATATCACCATCGGTATGGTATTCAATACTATCGCAGGTAGGACAATATCTTCTTTTCCTACCAATTAAAAATTGCCAAAGAGAAAATTTTCTCTTTGTACAAAATTTACCTTCGATGAATATGAAATTATATTTCCAGACTTTCATTTTTTATTATTTTAGCTTATCTTGGTTCATCTTCTACATTTATTAATCCAAATCCAAGGGGATTTAAAATTTGATTAAGCTCATTCTCTGTGATATTTGGACAAAGGTAAATAGAAGCATAGCATGACATACAAACATTACCATTTTCCTCACTTTTAAGATAATAGTTTGATATATGTCCATTAACACAAGCGTATGTTATTGGCTCGTACCATGCAATAGGTAGTCCTAAAAAAATTTCCCCGCCAGAATCTATTATTTTCTGCTTCTCCTCGTTTATGTACTTTTCCAATAATTCCTTAGTGGTCATAATTATTCATTATTTAATTGGAACCAATTTACTATTTCATATTGGAAACATAAAAATATAAGGATCGTTATTTCTTCTCTTGCGTGTATATGATTAATTTGCAATTTGGAGATTCCAAATCCTATACCAAGGAATATTCTAAAATTTGTTGTTGATTGTTGTAATGTTTTCATTGATTAGTGTTTTATTGGTTGAACCAGTACAAACATTTTTTGGAGTTATTGTATTCCAGAGATCTGTACTAATCATATGGCACCTATGCTCTATTGTTTTTCTACTACCATTCTGCAACCATCTAAATATAGATTCTATCATATTTAGATTATGCTTTGTTTTATTAGTCCACGGGCATTCAGAACATGGATTTCTTTGCTTACACATCTACAATTTACCTTTTGGACTATTAATATATTTAGAAACATACAATGTAGTTATTCGATTTGCGCAGCGAAGATGAGCACTTATCTCATGTCTAGTTTTAGCATCAGGGTTTTGAATTTCTTGCAGTTTCCCTGCATAATTCCGATGCCTCTGTGCAGCCTCTATGAGCATATCTCTTCCTGTTGTAAAAATCATATACTATTCCTTTTTTGCATGCTTACGAAATTCGGTTAAGATTGCATTATACCTCTTTTTATATTTCTCGAACAATTCACTCCAGTCATTACAATACATAATCTCGTCATAGAAATCATTACAGGATCCATAATTACTTATAAATCCATTTGTTGCAATTTGGATACCAAAATCAATAATCCGGATAGAATGCCACAATGATTTTTTACCAACACTATCATTGTATGATTCGGGTACTGTTAATTTTTTCTTAGCCTTAACCCAAGAATTGGAACTTTTAGCAGAGAAGGAATGTCTGAGTTTAACAAGATCTGGTTTGAATGATTTATAAAAATCCGGATGCTCCATTTTGATGATAAATTGCTCAGGCAGAAACACACATTCCATGGCAGATGGTTCGTGCTCGTTAATCCTCTGATGGTGTTGATATGGATAATAAAAATTGACATTTATTAAATTATCCGAAAATTGTTCGGTATGTATTTGATTAGCCTTTACAATAACTATAAAGTCCCAATCTGAATCAGATCGAGAATTACCATATACACGAGACCCATACATATAAGCCTCTATTATTTGGTCGTCCTTATACCCAGTCCGTTTTAAGAGCTCGGAATATATTTCTTGTTTAGTAGAATCCTTAGATAATGCCATTAATTTTTTCTTTTATGTCCTGTAATGCCTTTATACTTAATAGTGTTTTTTCCAATTCTTTGTCAATAGTTGTAGAGGTATAGATTTTTCCATCAGAAAAATCGATATATGGAATACTGTCAGTATTAGAATCCTTAATACCTAAAGTCCCTACATATCTTAATCCCTGCTCATTTTGTAATTTTTTGTATTTCTCTTCCTTTTGTTCTTGTACAGCTTTCTTTTGGTTTTCCAAAATCTCTCTGTGAAACTTATCCACAAAATATGAAATATCATTATTAATTTCATCCCAAGTTACCGTTAAAGGAATTTCCATATTTTCCCTATTTTCTCTAGAAAACCAAGCAGTACATCCATCAGAAAATACCTCAAGGGATTTGAATTTTATTCCGTTTCCTGACCATCTTGTGATTTTATTAATCTCTATCATCTTCTCCTTTACCATCGAATACTGGTTCTTGAAGAGATTTACCATTATCTCGTCCATTCTAACTATTTAATTCTTTTAAATGATTCCTCAATTTGATCTTGTGTATAGATTATACCAATTTCTCTCCAGTGTGTAGAGCACATATTAGGATCGTCACTAAAATCAAACCATTTTAATACCCAAGACCTATATTTTCTATTATCTATGAATGAATTAGAACGCCACATTTTTCCCTCATATACACCACTAGGCTGACTATTGCTATAATCCTTTAACTTTTTGAATGTAGCCTCCCTCATATATGCAATCTCGTCATCTATCTGGATTGCATCTAGATTGGGTTGATCCCAACCACTACTCAGTTCATGAGTCATTGGAGGTATCACTTCAGAGGCATATTTAATTACACCAGTCACTATTTTGTCTCTTTGATAATAACTGTTCCCTCAATAAATCCTTTGGCCGATTTTTCCTGGAATGTAGAGGTTACAGGAGCCTCATTGGCTTCCATTGGACGAGTAAGATACCAGATACTATTATCCTTCCATGTAATTGTTACCAGCTTTTGATGTGCCGGCAGTTCAATTGTTTCCGTACCACCCCAATTTTTGGCACGATTATTACCAGTACAGGCAGTTATACAAACTGCAGCGATAATTAAAAAACTTAATACTATTTTTTTCATACTATTAATTATTTAAAAATTGTCCTTCTACTTCCATTTCGGTATCAATAAACCCTTGCTCTAGCATAGATGTTACCTCTATTAATAGTTCTTCCTTGGTAGATAGTTTATTGTCATCTAAAACTCTTATCCAGGATTCTATACCTTTAGATAATTGCTTCACGTCAAAAGATGTTACATCTTGATTAGTTTTACCAATAATATCCTCGTCATCCTTATAGATCTCAATACCAGTTTCTCTTGTATTATCGACATCAATGCGAATCAAATTTTTAAGGCCACTAAAATCTACAGATTTACCTTTAATGATTTCAAAAGCTTCCTTAAGGAGTTCACCCTCGTTCATATTAATGAGCTTAGAGCCCCTAATAATTGTTATTAAGCCAGCAGCTATTGTTCCAATAAATCCTTTGATTGTTTCCAAAGGATATCTAGCCATTAGGTCACTATCTTCCTGAGTAGGTCTAAATCCAACAGGCCATTCTGTGCTATCTATTAATACGACATCTAAAATTTGTTTGATGATACGGTCAGGCATATTAGTGTTTTGTTGTGTCGTTAAATTTTTTGATGCTGTCTACGGTAGGAGCTGCAATGGAATCCTTTTTTGGTGCTAGCGTATCCCAAGAAGGATTCCATCTCTCGACAAGCAATGTTGACCTAGGTATCCCATTATCATCAAATTCTACATTATATGTGGCATCACCTTCCCGGACAACCCATTCCCTACCATTTTGTAGAGGGGTCTCAGAAAATATTCTACCAGTTGGGTGCTCTGCCTTTACCTTCTCAAAATAACTTTGAGAAGGATTACTACATGCTCCCATTAGTAGTAGCAATGGTAATATTAATTTTTTCATATACTATTCAAATTTTATTGTTGCTGTATTTGTTTTCCCTGAGGAGTAGTTAATAACATTTGGTACATATTTAATAGAAACTGCGGAATCTATTGGAACTACTATATAGATACTATTCCCGTGCATAAAAACATATTTTATTTGGTATTGCTTGGTACCTACTTGTAAAATGTATGCTCCCTTTTCACCACCCGGATTACCAATATAATTGGCTGAGAGTTCTTTGTGCATCATAATGCCAAAGCCAATTATTAATGCTACTATTATAGTTACTAATAGAATTATTTTTTTCATAAAATACTTTTTTAAACATACAAATATAATTAAAAGTTTTTGATTAAAAAAATACTAAATGTTAAAGAAATTATAAGATAAATATAGGATGGAAAATAGATATTACCTTCACATCTCATCGAATGAAAATAGAGAATCTATATTAGAAAATGGATTAGTACCAAAGGCTGTAATAGAAAGTAATCAATTTGATAAGGAACAGCGTGAGGAATTACATGCAAGTTTGGGGGAGCCCAAGATATTCGGTGTTCCGATGGGGAATAATTTAGATGCTTATGATATAATTGATGTTAGAAATAGAATATTTCCAGTGCCCCTTATTGTTCATGGATTTACCGATGAAGAATACGAGGAAATTGTGCAAGAGGGAAAGAAAGATATTAACTTTGATGGAGAGATAGCAAAAATTAGGTCAGAGTATGACAAAAGAATAAGAGGAAACGAGCATCAACAAAATATTGCTAGCTTTGGATATAGCGAAGATATGATGGAATTGGAAAGAAGATTAAATTCCAGAATTAATAAGATTTGTATATCTAGGGCCAAGAATTTTGACATTTGGCTTATAGATAATAAAATCGCTATGTGTGAATGGGAAGAAGATCCGCATGGGTATGATGATACGGTAGGGGATGAAGCCTATATGACTAATAAAGCAATACCGATTAGAGCACTTGAGCTAGTTGCGACAGATAATATGGTAACTCGGAGTGATATGCCCAATGAAAACCTGAATCATTTGATAAGTTTCGAGAAATTTAATTTGGGCTCTTAGATTACATCATAACCTAGGTGTTATAGAGATAACAATTTTATCAGTGAATTTGAAGTATGTTTCAAATTTTGAGATATTAATTTAATTCTCATGTGTAACATTATTACAATAGAGTGAGAATTTAGCTTTATAAGATAAGCCAAATAAAGTTTTAGTATAGAGGGATAGCTCCAATTTACACTAATTTACAGGGTACTATAAAATCCTCTGATAAGTAATAAATAGCACAAATACGATGATAGCCATCTGCTACTATTAGTTTTCCATCAATATTAACTAATAATATCGGAGATAGCTTTTCTCCAGCATTAGTCTTTTTTATATTAGCTGCTACATGGACATTCGTTTTTGGTAGGAGGGGTAGGCCTGAAGCTCTTAGAATATCCTTAGCTTTTTTTTGCTTCATTTTTGCCCTCTTGAGGTCGGATACTACTTTCCTACATTTCTTAGGGGAATACAAAAGTTCCAGATAATCATAAGCCGCCGGGTAATCATGATCATCTGGTTCATCTTTCCATAATTTCTTATCCCATAATTTCTTATCCATCTTTAAGTTGTTTAGCTGTTATAATTGGTTGTTTAATAAACTTAATTAATTTTTCGAATAACTTTAGATCCTTTGTACCAAATCCACTAGTCCCACTGGAGCCACTTGTTCCATTTGCGCTTCCAGTTCCTGCATTTGTTATACCTTTACCAGGAATCACTTGGGAGTTACCAGAGGTACCGAATAACTGGGGTTTAGCCGGTGGTATACCTGCTGTTCCAGAAGAACCTGTAGTCCCATATATGCCAGAAGTCCCAGAAGTTCCTGAACCCCCTTCAAGATCCCAACGCCAATCCCACATTTTATAAAAACCCGTTTCTCTGTTCCAATAAAGTTTGTACTTTTTTGTGGCGTCTATTACTTCTTTTTCGGTAATTCCTGTTCCGCAAGAAATAATGTTAGATTCCCCATGAATGGTAATATCGTCCACCCCTTTTTCGTCATCATCATGAACAATTATTGGGAATAGCTCTCTTAGATCACCTGCGTCGTAATTGGTAATCCTGAAATGGTATAATTCGTCATCAGATTGTCTAATAATCTCATAACGAATATCGTGTTTGTCCAAAAGGCCTATAAAAGCATTATACATCTCCTTATTGACAGAATTGGTATCATCACTAAGGTCAAGGATTACACCAAATTCTTTGATGCCGAACATATCCTTTGTAAAGTCGTCTAATAAAATAAATTCTTCCATAATCTATGTATCATCCTCTATTATTCTTACATGAAAAATTTAATTCTTTGATTCCATCGAATGGTAAAAAGTTCTTCCGGCAAATCACTCCTTTTTGTTTTGTTTAGTATAAAACTATCATCTACCAAATTTACCCAAATTCTATACCATCCATTAGGTAGTAATTCCCCTATATCCTTAGATCCTATTAATTCATTAATAAATTCATTAATAGTAAATCCACGAATATCCACAATATAATGGGTTGGATGTCTTGAATCCAATACCCAAAGTTTACTAACTATTTTCCAATCTGGATGTTTCTTATCTATTATTTCCTTGAGGTCCCTTGCAACATCATAGGTTATTGAGGAATTACCACCCAATGAAATTTTAACCTTATTGTTAAGGTTAAACATATCCCTGGTGAACTCTGAAATTTCTTCAGGCTGAGGTTTCTTTGGGGCTTTCTTCTTTAACTTCACTTTTTAACTTATTTTCTATATAATCGGCAATCACAATAATAGCTTCCCCGTTAATCCACAAATGATCCTTTCCATTTATGGTTAATGAAAAGTCTCCATCAGTAGGGTCCAAAACTACCCTAGTAATAGAAATTATTGGATTGTGTTTAGCCTTATCTCTGGCATCTGATTCCCGAAGCATCTTATCCATAACATCACTTCTAACTGGACGCGGTCTTTTAATACCCCTTTCTGCATCAGTACCACTCCTATTAGGAGAAGGTTTAAGATCCAGACGAGGATTAGGAATATAATTGTAATACTCAGTAGAGGTACCGGTGTTATCATGAATCACCACATCCAGGTTTGTCCAATCTGTTATTTTTTCCCAGTTCTTAATACAATAGATTTTGGCACACTCAATAACATGTTGAGATGCGGTAATCCATTTATTATATTGAGCATGGAAATTTTTATCCGTCCAGAATTCTGAGGTCCTCCAAATTTTTTCATATTCCTCCTTCGTTTCCGCAGAGGGTCTCATTAACATTCCAAACATAAGATTTTATTTTAATTCATTAAATAGTATAATAGGCACCAAAATATTAAAGCTATCCTCAATGAGTAAAAATTTTGTTTCCATTGATTTCGATAGCAATTAATAGATACAACAATCTGACACACAGAAAATAAGACAGCTAATATTAAAACTAATATAGTTAATTGTTTCATGAATTAGTTACTTTGTTAATACTTTTAGACTATCGGTCTTAGTGCTATCGATTGGTGTAGGTGGTTTTACCTTGGTGTGTCCTATAGTATCACCAACATGATATTTGTTAGCAGAATCGTCAAATTGTTCACTTGTATTTCCATCAGTAACAGTAAAAGAGGCTAGTCCTAATTTATTGACATAGTCAGTATATGGAGATTTCCTTGAAATTCTCCAGTCCTTTGTTGGATCTAGTGGTGTTGCTGAGCATCCACTAAGCAAGAGTAATAGGCAAATTACTAATTTCCTTTTCATTTGTTTCGTTTAAGCGGTCATAAATGTCCTTGGGACACCAAGAAATATATCCATCCTCAAAGGTTAGCTTATACCCATGTGTCCATGGTTGGCTAATCATTACCTTTTCTGGAAATTGATCAAGATGATACTCATGAAGAGTCATTGGTGTTGAAGTTACTATTCCTTTCATAATTATAGGACTTTAAATATTAGGTACAAACCAAATATAGATAGGCTAACAATAAAATAGATCCATCTACGAATGGTACGATGTTTTAGAATGTAACGTTTGGATTCTTCGTAGCCAGAAATAGCATAGATTATAGCGGCAGCGTCCATCTGAAGTTTCATTTCGCGGGACATCTTTTCTTCCAAAGGATCCTTACTAGACATGCTTCTTTTCCTTTCTTTGTCTAGCTGAATAAATAAATCGGCTTCTCTATCCCTCAATTTGGATATTGCCCTGTCTATGTCTTCTATTTCGTCAAACATACTTTATAATCAATTGTTATCGTTATAGCTATCAGTCTCAATATATTCTACAGACCCATCACTCCATGTTCTTTTATAGAGATTTTTGAAATATGGCTCTGGATCATTATCATTGTACCATTTTTCTTCCCTAACCAATTCATCCACATAAGTCTTTTCCGGTCTTGGTGGATCATTTCTCCGAATCAGGAATTTGATAAAGGAAAAGATACTC
>Ga0316224_1004485_pt1 | contig 10533 bp, 7 predicted proteins | sample TBH18013metaG_FD_206254 | JGI IMG/M metagenome (GOLD analysis project Ga0316224, IMG submission 206254) | Freshwater microbial communities from Trout Bog Lake, Wisconsin, USA - TBH18013 | ecosystem: Environmental > Aquatic > Freshwater > Lake > Hypolimnion/Profundal zone | place: USA: Wisconsin...
TACGCAGCTATTGTCTGAATCATCAGCATCAAATCACCCCGAAATAAAATACCATCTTTACGAGGTTTTAGGTGAAATTGCAGAGCAACAAGGTGATTTTAAATCATCATCGGACTATTTCAAATTGTCGCTGCAGCAATCAAAAGTTAACATGAACCGGTTGACACAGGTTGACAATATTTCATCGCTGATTAAAGTTGATGAATTGGAAGGCATTTATGCGCAAAAAAAAGAATCCTACGAAAAAGAGCGTTTGTGGCTGATACTTACGGTAGTTTGTGCGTTATTGGCCATATTGGTGATAGCAATGTTCTACCGGGCAATTAAACAAAAAAGGCATTATGAAAGACTTTTATTCAGGGCCAAGAAAAATGAACTTGCATTCATAAACTCGCACGATGTCCGTAAACACCTTACCAATATATTAGGCTTAATAGATGTAGTTCGGCATGGCAAGGATAAAGAAAAAGAATACTTACAAGTGGAAGATCGCTTGTTTTGTTCAGCGGAAGGCCTTGATAAGGCGATAAAAAATATCTCAGAAAAATTGGATGATTAATAAAAGTCCATGGTCCATGGTCGATGGTCCATGGACCATGGTTTTGAAAGATTTTTCACTATGGACTATGGACCATCGACTATGGACTACGTAGTATATCCCAGCAGTTTCATCACCTGCTTGCTGTTTTGTTCCTCGCCAAAAACTTCGAAGTTGAAAGTTTCATCGCGGTTGCGGCGGATAATAACATGCTTTGGTGATGGCAGCAGGCAATGATGGATCCCTCCGTAGCCGCTCAGTACTTCCTGGTATGCGCCGGTATTAAAAAAGCCTATATATTGCACTTTACGCGTTTTTGGCATAAACACACTATTCATGTGGGCTTCCTGGTTATAATAGTCCTGTCCGTCGCAGGTAATGCCGCCTAAGTTAACCCGTTCGTATTCCGAGTCCCAGTTATTGATGGGGAGTAAAATATATTTCTGGTTCAGCGCCCAAACATCAGGCAGGTTGGTAATGAACGAGCCATCCAGCATCAGCCATTTTTCACGGTCGTTTTGCTGTTTGCGGCCCAATACCTTGTATAAAATACCTGAAGCTTCAGCTACAGTATATTTGCCGAATTCGGTAATAATATCAGGTTCCTCTGTATCATTATCGGCGCAAATCTCTTTTATCCGGCTTACGATCTCATTGATCATGTATTCATAATCAAAATCAAAAACAAGCGAATCTTTAAAAGGCATGCCTCCACCAATATCAAGCGTATCTAATGCAGGGTTAATTTTCTTAAACTTGCAATAAAGGGTCACGTACTTTTCAAGCTCGTTCCAGTAGTATGGTGTGTCAGAAATACCCGAATTGATAAAGAAGTGCAGCAGCTTCACCTGGAAATTTGGATTATTTTCGATCTTATTATAGTAGAAATCGATAATATCCTCCAAACGGATCCCTAAACGGGAAGTGTAAAATTGCGAGTCAGGTTGCTCTTCAGCCGCTATGCGGATACCGAGATTACATGGGGTATCCATCTCAATCTCATCGTCGTACAGGTTAAATTCCTCTTTGTTATCGAGTACCGGGATGATGTTTTTAAAGCCATCATGCAGCATATCAATAATATAGGTTTTATACTGAAAAGTTTTAAAACCATTGCATATCACCGTGACATCCTTATTTACAACACCTTTTTTCTCCAGGATATCGATCATCGGCATATCAAATGCGGATGAGGTTTCCAGGTGGATCTCATTTTTAAGCGCCTCTTCAACAACGTGCTTAAAATGCGAACTTTTGGTGCAATAGCAATACTTATAGCTGCCCCGGTAATTGTTTTTAATAATAGCCTGCTGGAACAACAATTTTGCCTGTTGGATCTTTTTTGTAATGATAGGCACATAAGTGAAGCGCAGTGGCGTACCATACGTTTCAATCATTTCCATTAAATTGAGGTCGTGAAAATATAATTCATCCTCTATGATCTCAAAACCTTCCTGTGGAAAACCTACGCTCAGGTCAAGAAATTCCTCGTAACTCTGCATCTTTTAAAATTTGGCCAAAAATAGTAAATTAGTTCATAGTTAATGGTTCATAGTTCAGGGAATGTTGCAATTTGTAGGTCATAGTTTATTGTAAAGCAATTCGGCTATGAACCATCAACTATGAACAAAAAGGCAAATGCACCTCCGCCATCATGCACCTGGCGCTGCCGCCGCCGTTGGTTTCAATGGTATTAATGTCAGCATAAACGAGGTCGCCAAATTTTTTAAGGGTGTTTTTTTGATCTTCATCCAGCGCATTAAAGGCATTTTTCGACATCACTATCAAACTTTCACCATTTTTGCTTTTTACTTCCAGCATATTGCCGGCAAACTGGTTCATCTGTTCAAATGATATATTTACAATCTCTTTATTTGTCAGTTTAAGGATGGCTGTTACCGCGTTCTTTTCATCGTCATTAGTAATGCTGTCCAAACAAATAACGGCGAATTTACTCCCTATACACATCAGTACATTGGTATGATATATGGCCTGGTGATACTCATCAAAAGCATGAAAACTTACCTCTTTATAACCTGCCTGTTCGCAAAACAGGGCTAATACTTCACGGTCGGTACGCGGAGAGATACAGGCATAGGCCACTTTGTTTTCCCTGTCGAGCACCATACTGCCGGTGCCCTCCAAAAATTTGTTCTCCCGCTCAAAACGGCTCAGGTCAATGATGTGTTTTACTTCAAAACGATCTTCCAGTTTCGCGATGATGTCCTCGCGGCGTTCAAGCCTGCGATTTTCAGCCTGCATAGGATATAAAAAAACAGTGCCATCAGCATGAAATGATACCCAGTTGTTGGGGAATATCGAATCGGGAGTATATGGTTCCGGTGTATCTTCAATAACGGTTACATCTACTTCGTTTTCACGCAGGATGGCTACCATACCATCAAATTCAGCGCGCGCCTTTTCCTTAACACCGTTTCTATCGGCATTCCTGTTTTGGAAAGCATTGCTCGCCGCCGTTTCCTCGTTAAACCCAAAATTAATCGGGCGGATCATTAATATGTGGGATGTAGATTGGGTGTTGTTAGTCATTGGGTCATTGGTCATTAGTCATTGTTTTTGTCTTGAACCTCAATTTACAGGATTTTGGGATTACCTTGATTTTAATCCTGAAATCCTTTAATCACGTAAATCATGGTTCAGACAACTCTATCCCTCTGCACCGGCATGCTCATACAATGGAAACCGCCGCGCGCCCTCGAAAGCTCTGCGGATGGCATCAGTATCAGTGTGTCGGTCATTGTTTCAGGGTTTATCTCGTCATTTTCAAATTTCTGGAGCAGGTCCGCAACTTTTATCACATTGAAGCCGTTTTCTTTAAAGGTTTCAACCGTTTTATCATTACGGTCGTACCCTAAAACCACACCTTCTTTTACAGCAAGCAGGTTACAGGAGTCAGTCCATTGTTCCCTGGCATCGTACGGGAATGTATTTCCGCCGGAATAAATGAATTTTGTTTTTTCTTTGCTGCCCAGATCGTTTTCGCTCACATCCGAAAGCAGAGTTTCAATGCTCGAAAATGTTTTTGGTTTTTTGCCTTTTTCAAACTGTACTATTTCGGGCCTGTCTTTATTTTTTTTGTCCGCAAACCAGGCTATAGGGCTCTGTTTTTCACCCTGATTCTCCTGCATGTCAAGCGAACGCAGCAGCACCCACACATTACGTTTTACCTGGGTGAAAACAGTGTCAATATGCATATAATCGCGCTTGTGCGGGATTTTTACGATGGTCACTTTTTTAACAACATCGTTTTCAAATAATAGTTTTATCGCCTCATTGGCACCGCTTATGGATGTGCGTTCGCTGCAACCAATGATCAGATGCTGCGGGCTTACCATCATCACATCTCCGCCTTCTAAAGTCGTTTTTTGGTCATTGTCCTCGCCGGGGCGTAAAAAATGTTGAACAGTTTCGGGGATTTCTAAAATATTATCCCGGTAGGCCGCAAACAAAGTGTGATTGAAAAAAATGTAACGCGCCAGCAGGGTTTCGCGAGCCCTTGCCTTTTTTGCCGGTTTGTTCAGCAGCATAAAGTTGTTTATCGCTATGCCTATATCTCTTGAAAAAATAAGGTTGGGAATCGGTGCGAAAATCATCTCGGTTCTGTTCAGCGAGCCTGAAATAATGATCTTGGCCAATTCAACAGGCGGTGTATCAATCAATTTTAATTGGAGGCGGTAATTGCAATTTTCGATGGCGCAAACAGCGGCAATTAGTTTTTTACGGATATCGCTTTCCTGCAAAATATCCGCCAAAAGTGTTTGAATTTCAATTACTTTATCGGATGCGTGAAAGTTTTCATTATCTGGCTTAAAGAAAGCGCGCTTGTTGCCAGGATCATCAATATCTTTAAGTTTCCCTTTGATTTTGGTGGGGTCAAGAAAATACATTAGCAATTTTACGTAGTAATCGTATTCATTTTTACGCATGGTCTCCAGGTGCACTATATCTTCAAACAGCCAATCCTGTGCTTTTGAAGGTACAACTTTCCCAAGGCCATTATCGGGGCTGTGGATTAAAAGTGTACGCAGGTTACCAATTTCGGAGGTTACATCTAATTTAAATTCGCTGTTGCTAAGTGTCATAAATGGTTTGTAGAGGAGCAAATATAGTAATTGGAGATTAGAGATCAGAGGTTAGGTGAACTAATCTCTAATCTCAAGCCACTAATCTCTATTCCCAACTTTCGGACAATTTTGATTATTTTTGCGCGATGGATTTTATTATTAATGCTACCCTTAAAGCAGTTAAACATTTATATAGTACTGATATTTCTGCCAGCGATGTAAACCTGCAGGAAACCCGTAAAGAGTTCGAGGGGCAGGTTACTATTGTTACGTTTGCATTTACTAAGTTTTCAAAAAAATCACCTGAGCAAACCGGCAATGAAATAGGAGCTTTTCTTCAAGGCGAACTAAATGATGTCACAGGCTTTAATGTGATCAAAGGCTTTTTAAATATTTCGCTGGCCGATGATTACTGGAAAAGCAGGTTATATAATGAAATTCTGCCGGATGACTTCGCCGTTTCTAAACCGAACGGTAAGAAAGTAATGGTTGAATATTCATCTCCAAATACCAATAAGCCGCTGCATTTAGGGCACGTCCGTAATAATTTATTAGGTTTTTCGGTAGCGGAGATTCTCGCCGCAGCGGGCTACAACGTAGTAAAGACAAATCTTGTCAATGACCGTGGAATCCATATCTGTAAATCGATGCTGGCCTGGCAAAAGTTTGGCAACGGCGAAACGCCCGAATCCTCCGGCTTAAAAGGCGACCATTTGGTGGGCAAGTATTATGTGATTTTTGATAAGGAATACAAAAAACAGATTGAGGATCTGAAAGCAGGCGGACAAACGGAAGATGATGCTAAGAAAAATGCGCCCTTAATAAAAGAAGCCCAGGAAATGCTTCAAAAATGGGAAGCAGGCGACCTGGAAGTGATGTCGCTGTGGGAAAAGATGAACAGCTGGGTATATGCCGGTTTTGCCGAAACCTATAAAAAGCTTGGCGTTCGCTTTGACAAATTTTACTACGAATCAAATACCTATTTATTAGGTAAGGATATTATTGAAGAAGGCCTTGCGAAAGGTGTGTTTTACCGGAAAGACGATAATTCTGTTTGGATAGATCTGACCAGTGAAGGGCTTGATGAGAAATTAGTATTGCGGTCGGATGGGACGTCGGTTTACATGACCCAGGATATGGGTACGGCGCAACTAAAATACAATGATTTCCACATGGATAAATCTATTTATGTTGTGGGGAATGAACAAGATTACCATTTTAAGGTATTATTTACTATCCTGAATAAGTTAGGCAAGGCGGGCAGAGATGGCTTGTTCCATTTATCGTATGGTATGGTCGATCTGCCGTCTGGAAAAATGAAATCAAGGGAAGGAACCGTGGTTGATGCCGATGACCTGATGGCTGAAATGGAACAAACAGCCAAAGAACAAACCGAGGCCATGGGCAAAGTGGAAGGCTTTGGCGAAGCTGAAAAACTACATTTATATCATACCATAGGCATGGGCGCCCTTAAATATTTTCTGCTGAAAGTCGATCCAAAAAAACGCCTGTTGTTTGATCCGAATGAATCGGTAGATTTTCAGGGGCATACGGGGCCATTTATCCAGTATACCCACGCCCGTATAAGGTCGGTACTAAGCAGGGCAGGGGCAGCTGACATAAGAAGGGCACATGAATATATTGCTTTAGCCACCGAAGAACGCGACCTGATCGTTTCGTTAACCCAATTCCCCGGGATTATACAATTGGCAGCGGAAGGGTATAGCCCGGCGATAATAGCGAATTATGTATATGAGCTGGCTAAGATCTACAATAAATTTTACCACGAAAAATCAATATTACAGGCAGAAGATGAAGCGGCAAAACAATTCAGGCTACAGTTATCGGAAGCATCAGGTAAAGTAATTAACAAGGCAATGGCATTGTTGGGCATCGAAGTGCCTGAGCGGATGTAGGTCACTTGTTAATTGACGCTTAGTCTCAGGTCCTAAGTAAAGAAACAAATACGACTTAAGACTCGCGACTAAAGACTGTTGACTTAATGGTAAGGAAGTGGTTCTTATCTGATTTACTGGTGAAGTAATCGTAACAGATGATCATATAAAACAATATCCAGGCCATATACATCTTTCCTGAATTGCAGCGTATTGTTTTCATCAGCCCAGCAGGTTACATAAGTAATATAAACAGGCACTTTCTTTTGCAGCCAAATCGTCGTCGGATCCGGGTTGTCTTCTCCCATATCGGCAGCTATTGTATCATAAGTATCTCCTGCGCCAAATAAGGATAAGGCAAGTGCCTGCGGATCGCCTAAACGCACACAGCCATGGCTTACCGCACGCATTTTTTTAGAGAATGCCCATTTTACCGGGGTATCGTGCAAATAAACACTGCTTTTATTATTGAAAAGGAACTTTATTTTACCCAGAGAGTTGTCTTCGCCAGGTCGTTGTTTAAATTCATAGGGTAAGTTTTCCTTGGTTATTTTCGACCAGTCTATATTTTCCGGGTTATCTACCAGTTTATCGTCCTTGTAAACATTAATGCCCTTGTTCGCAAGATAAAAACGGTCTTTTGCCGCTTCAACAATGATCTCCTTGTTAGCTATACTTTTTGGTATATTCCATACCGGGTTTACCTCAACACTATGTATCAGGCTATTCAGCAAGGGGGTTTCATGTTCAAATGGCTTATCCTCTTTACATGTATCGTCATAGGCCAAAAGCGTATTCGCGTTGTCCATATTCCGGCCTTCTCCAACACAAACCTTCATTTTGAGTACTGAGTGCCCGCTGTCGATCACATTTAAACCAAAGTCGGGAATATTTACAATCACATATTTGTTTTCATAGGGTTTGTTTCTCCAGCGCAAGCGTTCCAGGTTAACGATCAAAATACGCTTTGTTTCCTCCTGCGAGATCCCTCTGGCAGTGAATCCGGTTTTTAATGCGTTTTGCAATGCGATATACTGCGGGTCTTTAGGTTGAATACTGTCAAGATAATTTCGCATTTCAACTATATTAAAAACATTTAACATCGATGTGCTATCCGGCCGTTTGGTTGCCACAAAGTATCTTTGATAAATATTTTTTGGATTAATAGCCCCATATTGCAGGTCGTTTGAATAATTTATCATGGCATTAGCCATCATAATTTCAAGTTCGGCCATATCGCGGTAAGCCTCATCCAGTGTTTTAATATTTTTGTTATTGGTTAAACGAATAATCGAGTTCCTGATTTCATCAGCCTGGAACATCGACGAATTAAGCCCGTGTTCATCAGCATGCATAAAATAACCTGTAGCGGTTGCCAGGTCGCCGTTAAATAAATGATCGATTATAAAAACAGGCTTGTAATTAGTGTTTTCATAATAATTGAAAATAAAATCAGCATGTTTCAGGCTTGATTTTTTGTTCGCAAATACCTTCTTAAAAACTAAGGAGAATCCCTCAGGCGTTACATCCCTGAAAATTTTATTATGGGTTTTCTTAAACAGCAGATTTGCCATTTCAGAGCGTTTCTTTTTGCAGCTTTGAATTGTGAGAATAGAGGCAGAAAGTATTAAAATAAAAAGGGTGACAGTAACTTTTTTTACCCGGGTAAATTTAATCATAGTAATAATCGGGTCAAAGATAAGGGATTATTACTAATGGCGTGTTGTAACTTCATATTAGATTTTTGTTAATTTTGATGTTATATTCATTTGGTTTAACAATCCATCAAAAATTAAGTTTATAAATTAAATATATGTCGTTCAAAAGGTGTTTTCCGTTTGTTTTATTTATTTTATTGGCATTAAGCCAGCGGGGAACTGCGCAAAAGTATGCGCCTGTAAACCCCAATGCCAGTGCAGATGTAAAAAAAGTTCTTAATTTTTTATACGGTATAAAAGGAAAATATATCCTTTCGGGCCAGCAAAATTATAACAGCGATTTGAACACATTTTCAGACAGCGCCAGGGCCATAACCGGTAAAAATCCGGCAGTTTGGGGCAGTGACTTTATGCTCTGGGGCGATAAGGATCTGGGGCAGCAGCTTGTTGACGAGGCCATCAGAAAATCACATGATGGCTACCTGATAACCCTGATGTGGCATGAAGGAAGGCCAACTGACGATCCGCCATACGATTGGAAAAACAGCATCCAGGGCAAACTGACTGTTGAAGAATGGACAGAATTGACCACACCAGGTACAAAATTGAATAGTAAGTGGCTCGCACAGATAGATGTAATTGCCGGGTATTTAAAACAGTTAAAAAACGCCGGAGTTACTGTGTTATGGCGGCCATATCACGAAATGAACGGTGTTTGGTTTTGGTGGGGTAATAAAAAGGGAAACGACGGGATAGCAAAACTGTGGAAAATGATGTATGACAGGTATACCAACTATCATCAGCTAAACAACCTTATATGGGTTTGGGGAGCTAATGGCTTAAGGGATATTCCCTTTGATGAAGCATACGATTATAAAGACTATTACCCTGGTGCAAACTATGTGGATGTTTTAGGCGCAGATGTTTATCATTTTGATTACGAGCAAAAGGATTATAATGAATTAGTTAAACTGGCCAACGGAAAACCTATTGCTCTTACCGAAACAGGTGAGCTGCCAAAGCCCGAAATACTCGGCGTACAACCGCTTTGGACCTGGTTTATGGTTTGGACAAGCTGGCTTTGGACTGATAATACACGCGACAGGGTTAAACAGGTATATAATATGCCGCGTACCCTCAGCCATGAGGAAGTTAGCTTGAAGCTCGACTCGTTAAGAAAATAATTTATGGACAGCAAGCCGGATTGTGGCAGGCCAGAGAGGAGGTAAATATAATAGCAGATACTATAAAATATTTGTTTTATGGTTCCTGTGGAAATGAATCGCAGGTTTTGCATCATTCTCAACAGGTATTAGTGCCAATGAAAAATGCGGCCGGTGAATAACCGGGCCGGATTTTCCTGTGTTTGCATTAAAAAGAAACCTGTACAGATTGTTCAATAGTAATTTGATCATGTTTTCTCTTAATAAATAATATTTTTACGTTCTGCCTGTTTTGCCTGGCAGATAGTTTATACCTAATAATTTTCTCTTGCAAGCTTGTTTTTTGCTACGGACCGGATAATGTCAAACATTGCTCCAAGGGTTGACGTAATTTCTTTGCCAAGGCTTTGTTTTTTAATAAACTTATCGCAAATGCTTTTATCCCATGGTTTTACAAAATGATTTAAATAGTAGGGATCTTCCGGGTTTACCAATATATCTATGCCATCCTGCCATTCATAGTTAGTTGTAAGGATGCCGGCATGTGTACGCTCTAAAATTTTAAATCCAATTGACGATTGTGGCAAATAATAAAGAAACAGATCGCCAAAATCCTGCCAGGCTGTAAATTTCAAAACTTCCTTATCATATAAAACCAGTTTGTCATCAATGTCCTGGATAATCCATTTATGCGATTGTTTTGGCGCCATATACTCACCTAAAATAGACGGTGTTTCCATATAGCCCATTTTTGCGACACGTGCCTGTTCTTTAACAAATTGTATAGGGTCCTCAACGTGTTCTAAAACATGCCTGCAGATCACATAGTCAAACTCTTTGTCTTTAAATGGCAAATGTTCTCCGTCTGCCTGAATGAATTTTTGTTTTTTATAAAGTTGTAAATCGCCTGAACGATGGGTATTATCATCAACGTACTTGTCAACAACCACATTTGCTCTCCTGTCGGGATGATTTCCTCCGCCTACTTCTAAAATATTATACCTCTTTTTTATTAAGAGGTCGTCCATAGTTTTAGGGGTTCTTATTTTCATATTATTTTATTGCAGCTTCTAAATTTTTTAAGGGGTTCACTACTTAGAATGCATCAATTGCAAGGAGTAATAAAACGCATTTTAAGATTTATACGCTAACTTTAAAAATAAGATGCATTTTTCTTATGGTATCTTTATTTTC
>Ga0316224_1004488_pt1 | contig 10530 bp, 10 predicted proteins | sample TBH18013metaG_FD_206254 | JGI IMG/M metagenome (GOLD analysis project Ga0316224, IMG submission 206254) | Freshwater microbial communities from Trout Bog Lake, Wisconsin, USA - TBH18013 | ecosystem: Environmental > Aquatic > Freshwater > Lake > Hypolimnion/Profundal zone | place: USA: Wisconsin...
TGCGCATGCCGAGATGGCGCGGCTGTCTCGCCAGCTTGTTGAACTGCGCGCCGACGCGCCGCTGCCGATGGCGATTGACGATCTGATCGTCGCCGAGCCGAACCGGGAGACGTTGGCGGCGTTCCTGTTGCAGCAGGGCTTCCGTTCCACCCTGCAACGCCTCGGCCTGGAAAACGCCACGCCCGCGCCTGCCGCCACGGCCCCCGCCGCGCCCAAGCCCACGCCCTATTCCCCGCAGGGCGGCTTCGATTTTGGCGACAAGCCCGCCGTCGTTGGTGCGCCGTCAGATGGGTTCGGGCCGTATGAGATGGTGACGGATCTGGCGGTGCTCGCCGATTGGGTCGCCCGCGCCACCGCGCAGGGTTTTGTGGCGGTGGATACTGAGACGGACAGCCTCGATGCCCGCCACGCCAAGATTATCGGCTTCTCGCTGGCCTTGGCCGCGGGCACATCCTGCTATGTGCCGCTGCGCCACGAGACGGAGACGGCGCAGATTGCGGTGGAGGATGCGCTCGCTGTTCTGCGTCCGTTGCTGCTCGACCCGGCTGCGCTGAAGATTTTCCAGAACGCCAAATACGATCTGGCGGTGTTTGCGCGGGCTGGCATCAGCGGCGTGGCACCGCTTGATGACACCATGCTGATCTCCTATTCGCTTGATGCCGGCGCGCATGGGCATGGGATGGATGAGCTGTCCACGCTGCATCTTGGCCACACGCCGATTGCCTATGACAGCGTGACCGGCACCGGCAAGAACCGCATCCGCTTCGCCCAGGTGCCGCTGGAACTCGCCACCAACTACGCCGCTGAAGACACCGATGTGACGCTGCGGCTGTGGCAGTTGCTCAAGCCGCGTCTGCGGGAGCAGCAGGCGCTCGGAATTTATGAGCAGATCGAACGCCGTCTGGTGCCGGTGCTGCTCGACATGGAAGCGGCGGGCATCAAGGTGGATCGTGCTGATCTGCAAGCGATGTCGCTGGATTTCGCCACCCGCATGGCGGTGATGGAAACCGAGGCGCATGCGCTGGCGGGGGAGGCGTTTAATCTCGGCTCACCCAAGCAGCTTGGCGAAATTCTGTTCGACAAAATGGCCATCCCCGGCGGCAAGCGGATGAAGACCGGCGCGTGGGGCACTGATGCCTCCGTGTTGCAGGATCTGGCCGATCAGGGCATCGAACTGCCTGCGAAAATTTTGGAATGGCGGCAACTGGCCAAGCTGAAATCGACCTATGCCGACGCGCTGGTGGAGCAGATCGACCCGGAAACCGGCCGCGTGCACACCAGTTTCGCCCAGGCGATCACCACCACCGGGCGACTGTCTTCCACTGATCCGAATTTGCAGAACATCCCGATCCGCACCGAGGAAGGCAGCCGCATCCGCCGCACCTTCATCGCCGAGCCGGGCAATGTGCTGATCAGCGCCGATTATTCGCAGATCGAATTGCGCATGTTGGCGCATGCGGCCGATATTCCGGCGCTGAAGCAGAGCTTTGCCAATGGCGAGGATATTCATGCCCGCACGGCGTCCGAAGTGTTCGGCGTGCCGATGGAGGGGATGGAGTCCGCCACCCGCCGCCGCGCGAAGGCGATCAATTTCGGCATTATTTACGGCATTTCCGCCTTCGGTCTGGCGCGTCAGCTTGGCATTGGGCCGGGTGAGGCCAAGCAGTATATCGACGCCTATTTCGCCCGCTATCCGCAAATTCGCAGCTACATGAACGACCGGATCGCCGAGGCGAAGGCGAAGGGCTACGTGCTGACGGCGTTTGGCCGCAAATGCTGGATTGCAGGCATTGCCGACAAACTCGCCGCCCGCCGGTCCTATGCCGAACGTCAGGCGATCAACGCGCCGTTGCAAGGTGGCGCGGCGGATGTGGTCAAGCGCGCGATGGTGCGGTTGCCTGCGGTGTTGGCGGAGTCCGGCCTGCACGCGCGTATGCTGCTTCAGGTGCACGACGAATTGCTGTTCGAGGCTCCCGAGGCCGAGGCGGACGCCGTGGCGAAGCTGGTGCAAGGCGTGATGCAGAATGCCGCTTCGCTCTCGGTGCCGTTGCTGGTCGAGACCGGCATCGGGCGGAATTGGGCGGAGGCGCATTAGCGCAATCACAGAGCGGCAGATTCGTAAATAATTTACAATTTTACAGATCTGTCCGTCAATTTTCTAACTCATTTGCGCAAATTCGCGCAACATAATGCTGTTATTCGCTCCTGTGGTGTGAAATCTTCACTACACCAAGTTTGACCCAGAAGGAGCCACCCAATGCGCACCCATTCGATGATCTGCCGCTCTCCCGATGGCATGTCCTCCTCCAAGGTCGTGCACGCTTACAGCGAGGGTGAGCAACTGCATGACGATCATGCTGTGACCACCGTCATCATCCAGGCCGGTGGTGGTCAGCAGGATCACACCCATGATGACGGGCTGATCCACTCGCATGACTGGGCGTCCGCCGCACGCTGAGCGGCGGCCACGCTTCGAGATAGATTGGAGACTGGCGGCACCTATCCCCCCCGCGTGCCGCTGGAACCCTGAGGGCCAGACAGCAATGTCTGGCCCTAGCTTTTTGGGCTCAGCCCAGCGCCCACACGCCCCAGGCGGCGGCGACACCGGCGATGATGGCGAGGGCCAGATTGCGGGAGTAGATCATCACCAGCAGCGTTGCCACCGTGCCGACCGCCGGTTGCAATCCGCCCTTGATCACGGCGGGAACGACGAAGCTGACGAACAATGTGCCCGGAATATAGGACAGAATGGCGCGGACCAGCGGGCTGGGGCTGATTTGGCGGAACAGCCAATAGCCACCACCCCGACAGGCATAGGTCGCCAGCGCCATCAGCACGAAGGCGGCCACGTTCCAGGGGTCGAAATGCCAGAAATCCGCGTTCATGCCCGTTGCCGCCGCCGGTGATCGCGCACGCCGCCGGTGATGCTGCCCGCGATGGCACCGGCGACGATATACCAGAAGGTGCCGGGCAGGATTTGCGCCATCACCACCGCCACCACAATTGCCACCACCCAAGGCAGCAAATCACCCAAGCCGCGCCACATCTGCGCCAGCACCGCCACGAAGGCGGCAAGGGCTGCGAAGAACAGCGGATGACCGGGCGGCAGGTGCAGGGCCGAGCCCATCAAATGGCCCGCTGCGGTGGTGAACACCCAGGCAATGTAGAGCATCGAGCCGCCGCCCAGCAGATAGGCGGCATCGCGATAGCCGGCGTTCATCTCACGCACCGAGAACGCCCAATTATGGTCCACCATCAGAAACAGCGACAGCCACACCCGCCAGCCGCGAAATTTGTCGAGCCACGGCGACAGCACCGGCCCCATCAAAGCAAGGCGCAGATTGACCACGAAGGCGGCGAAGGTGACTGCCAGCAAATGCGGCGGATGGCTCCAGATTGACAAGGCGACAAGTTGTGACGCGCCTGCATAGACGGTGGCGCTCATCAGCGTGATCTCGCCCAGCGATAGCCCGACGCCCTGGCCGGTGATGCCTGCGACGAGGCCGAACGGCGTGATGCCGATGACAGCGGGCAGCGCCTGCTGCACGCCGCGCCAGAATCCGGCGCGGGTGAACACCACTGGTGAAGTGCGATTTTCCATCAGCGCCCTATCCCTGCCGCAGCCGAATAACGCGCTCTTCTGCCTCCTCGCTGGACATGTCCAGTGCTGTTTGCGCGACCGATTGCGCAAAACCGGCCCGCGCCAGCATGCCCAGCTCCCGCATTCGGTCTTCATCGCGATCCGGCGCGCGGAATGGGCCGATCCGGCGTTTGCGGGCAAGGATGAGGCAGGCGGCGAGTTCGTCCTCTGGGCTGTCGGGCAATGCTTCGCTCAACGCTTCTCCACCGACGCCGCGTGCGCCGAGATGGGCGGCCACGGCGCGGCGCGAGCGTCCGGCGCGGGTGAGGGAGCGGGCGCGGATGGCGGCGAAATCGCTGTCATTGATCAATCCGGCCTGTTCAAGCCGCTCGGCCACCCGGCGCGCCGCCGCGCGGCATTCGGCCAGTGTCTGCGCCGAGATGTCTGGCGTCATGCGGGCCCAGCGGGCGATTTTGCGGTCGAGCACGCGAATCACCCCCGCCCGGCTGGCGGCATAGCGCGCGAGATAGGCCAGCGCCGCTTCATACAGCGAGGCGTCATTCGGCGCGGGCGGGGCTGCCTGGGAAGCGGTCATGCGTGACGATGACATGTCGGCGTGGTTCGTGTCAGATCCTGCCTGCAATCGTGCCATGCGCGAAATCTGCACATTTCCTCAGCACGGCCTTCACGCGGGGTTTGACTTGCATCCCCCGCCCCGGCCATGCTTCCGCTTTATCGCTGCTGACTGCGCATTGGGCGCATCTCGGTCAGTGATAAGACGGCCCCACACGGGGATATTGAGGAAGACCAATGATTTCCGCCCTGATGCCTACCTACAACCGCGCGGACCTTGCTTTCGAGCACGGCCAAGGCTGCTGGCTGTACACGGTAGACGGGCGACGATTCCTTGATTTTGGAGCCGGCATCGCAACTTCATCGCTCGGTCATGGTAACAAACACCTGACGGATGCGATCGCCGAACAGGCGCATAAGGTGATGCACGTCTCCAACCTCTATCGCGTGCCGCAGGCCGAGACGCTTGCTGCGCGGCTGGTGGCGGCGACGTTCGCGGACAGCGTTTTCTTCTGCAACTCGGGCGCTGAGGCGAACGAGGGCATGATCAAAATGATCCGTAAGGCGCAGTATGAGGCAGGACATCCGGAGCGTTACCGGATCATCTGCTTCGAAGGCGCCTTCCACGGCCGCACGCTCGCCACGCTGGCTGCCACTGGCAATGCCAAATATCTCAAGGGTTTCGGCCCTGAGGTGGATGGTTTCGACCATGTGCCGTTCAACAATCTCAATGCGCTGCGGGATGCCATTACCCCACAGACGGCGGGGATCATTGTCGAGCCGGTGCAGGGCGAGGGCGGCATTCGCACGGCGCATCTGCAATTCCTGCGTGATCTGCGCGCGACCTGTGACGAATTCGGCATCTTCTTCGGGATGGACGAAGTGCAGAGCGGCATGGGGCGCACGGGCAAATTGTTCGCCCATGAATGGGCTGGCATCTCGCCGGACGTGATGTCGTCTGCCAAGGGCATCGCCGGTGGTTTCCCGATGGGGGCCATTCTGGCGAAGGAGCATTTGGCGAGCGCGCTCACCGCTGGCACGCATGGCACCACGTTTGGTGGCAATCCGCTCGCCTGTGCGGCGGCAAATGCCGTGCTGGATGTGGTGTTGGCACCGGGTTTCCTGGCCGAAGTGGACCGCAAGGCACGTCGTTTGTGGTTCGGTATGCTGGAGATCGTCGCCGAATTCCCAACGGTGTTCGAAGATGCGCGCGGGGCCGGGCTGATTCTCGGCTTCAAATGCATCCCGCCGAACACCGAGGTGCAGAACGCCTTCACCGCTGAGGGGCTTCTCACGGTGGGCGCTGGCGACAATGTGGTGCGTCTGGTGCCGCCGCTGGTGCTGACGGATGAAGATATCGACACGGCTCTGGACATGATGCGGCGCGGCGCGCGTCGTTGCATGCCGAGCGCCTCCAACATGGCCGCAAAATGAGCACTGCCCATCAGCGCCGCCCCGATGACCTGGGTGGCACCGCAACCGGGGGGGTGTCCGCACCCCCCCGCCACTTCATCGATCTCGCCGATTTCGACGCTGCGACCCTGCGCCGCATGCTCGACATCGCTGCCGGTTTCAAAAAGGCCGAGACCTCCTCGCGCCCGCTGGCCGGCAAAACGCTTGCGCTGATCTTTGAAAAACCCTCCACCCGCACCCGCGTCTCGTTCGAAGTGGCGATGCGCCAACTCGGCGGTGATGTGATCGTGCTGTCGGCGCGCGATATGCAGCTTGGCCGTGGCGAGTCGATCTCGGACACGGCGAAAGTTCTGTCGCGCTATGTCGATGCGATCATGATGCGCACCGATGCGCATGAGAAACTCACCGAACTGGCGGCACACGCCACGGTGCCGGTGATCAACGGCCTCACCGCCGCCTCGCATCCCTGCCAGTTGATGGCTGATTTGCTGACCTTTGAAGAGCATCGCGGCCCGATTGCTGGCCAAGTGGTGGCGTGGTGTGGCGATGCCAACAACGTGGCGCGCAGCTGGATTGAAGCCGCCGCCCGCTTCCATTTCACCTTGCGCATTGCCACGCCCGAACCCGAGAAGCTGCCGTCTGAGCTGATCGCCTGGGCGCGGGCAGAGGGTGCAACCATCGCGTTGACCAGCGACCCGGAACAGGCTGTCGCCGGTGCCCGCTGTGTGGTGGCTGATACCTGGGTGAGCATGTCTGACGACGACACGGTGGGCGACCGCCACAACATGCTCGCCCCGTATCGCGTGACGGAAGAGCTGATGGCCAAGGCAGCCCCTGATGCGATCTTCATGCATTGCCTGCCAGCGCATCGCGGTGAGGAAGTCACCGCCGGTGTGATCGACGGGCCGCAATCGGTGGTGTTCGATGAGGCGGAAAACCGGCTGCATGCGCAAAAGGGCGTGCTGGCCTGGGCTTTGGGCGCGGCACGGTAGAAAATCCTGGGGCGGACTGCGCTGCGCTTGTCCGCCCTACGGATCGATTTTCCTTGAATTTGGCCAGCGGCTATGGCTTACGCTGGTGGATGGATCTCACCCCAACCCTGTCCCCATCTGAGACGGTCTCCGCCAATTTGCGGATGATCCTGCGCGGGCTGCTGGCGGCCTTGGGGATGTGGCGGGTGCGGCCTGGGCTGGCCCCGATGCTGTATAATCGGATCAGCGCGACCTTCGGCCGGATCGAGCGGATGTTGGTGCGGTTTCGTGCCGGGCGGCTGTGGCAGGTGACGCATCGGGTGACAGCGCCAAGGCGGCAGATGTGCCGCAAGCCCGAAATGGCCATGCCGCGTCGGTTTGGCTGGCTGGTGCAGGCGGGTGGGCATCAGGCGACGGGGTTTGGCGTGCAATTGCAGACCGAGCTGAACACGCCCGAGATGGTCGCGTTGCTCGCGGCGTCACCGCAGGCAAGGCGGATTTTGCGGCCTTTGTGTCGCGCATTGGCGGTGGAAGTGCCGGGGGTTTGCGAGCTTGTGCGCCGCACGCCGACCACGCGGCGCATCCGCAAGCCCCGCCCAAAGCCAGAGCCGTTCAAAATTCCGCTGCCACGCGGTGTGCTGTCGGCGGCAAGGCGGGCGGGCTTTGGAAAACTCCGCTAGGGGCTGGCGTAGAGAGCTGCGCATATTGTTGCGATTATTCATCGAAAATGAGTGATGCGCGCGGCATGGTGTCTACGGAGTTTGTTGGGTGGGTTGCGGGGGCGGTGCTGATAGGGTATCGCCGCCGCCATGGACTCCCTTGCCAGTGCCCCTTTTCAGGAAACCGGCTTTGACATTCAGTCAAAGCCAGATCGCGCGCAGCGCTTTGTCGCCGCGAAGGCGGATCTTGTCGCCGCCCTCGGCATGTGGCGACTTTGTGGTTCGCTCGCCATGCTGGACATCAAGCTGCGCTATCGCGGCTCTGTCCTTGGCCCGTTCTGGCTGACCTTATCGTCTGGCTTGATGATCGGCATGATGGGTTTTCTGTATTCGGCGCTGTTCCATCGCGACCTGCACGACTATTTCCCCTTCATCGCGCTGTCCATTGTGCTGTGGAACTTCCTGTTGGCGCTGGTGACGGATGCTTGCATGTGTTTCATCTCCGTCGAATCAGTGATTCGATCGGTGCGCGCGCCGCTGATGCTTTATGCCATCCGCGTGGTGCTGCGGAATCTGCTGATCCTGGCGCATAACGTGGTGGTGGTGGTCATTGTTGACCTCGCCTTGCAGATCAATCCGGGTTGGGTCGGGCTGCTGGCCATTCCGGCGTTGCTGTTGTGGCTGGTGGTGGCGGTGTCCACCGTGGTGCTGCTCGGCGCGCTCTGTGCCCGCTTCCGGGACATTCCGCCGATTGTGGCGAGCCTGATGCAGTTGGCGTTCTTCGTCTCCGGCGTGATCTGGCAGCCGTCGCAGTTGAAGGATTTCGAGTGGCTGCTGGCGTTCAACCCGGTGTTCAGCCTGCTGGAAGTGCTGCGTGCGCCGTTGCTGGGCCATGTGCCGTCACTGGCGATCACCGCCTCGGCACTGATCTATAGCGGCATTATCATCACGCTGGCCTCGTTGCTGTTCGCGCGGGTGCGCGGCCGCATCGCGTTCTGGGTTTAAATTCATGATCGCCGACCTGCTCGTCCACGACGTCAGCCTGGATTTCCCGCTGTATCATGGCAGTGCGCGCAGTCTGAAAAAGACGATGATGCGCAACATGACCGGGCGCATGACCGCCGACTCGCATGACCGCGTGGTGGTGCAGGCGCTGCGGGACATTAATTTCCACCTCAAGCCGGGCGACAAGCTCGGTCTGGTGGGGCGCAACGGTGCGGGCAAAACCACATTGCTGCGGGCGTTGGCGGGCATTTACGAACCGCAACAGGGCCGCGTGCGGGTGCAGGGCAGTGTGAATGCGCTGCTCGATCCCAATCTGGGCATGAACATGGAACTGACCGGGCGCGAGAACATCGCCCTGCGCGGCCAGTATCATCGGATGAACCGGGCGGCGATTGCGCGGATGGAAGACGACGTTGCCACCTTTGCTGATCTGGGTGACTTCATGGATCTGCCGGTGCGCATTTACAGCTCCGGCATGGTCGTCCGCCTGGGCTTTGCCCTCGCCACCGCCATCCGCCCGCAAGTGCTGCTGATGGATGAATGGTTCCTCGCCGGTGACGCAAACTTCCTGGAGAAGGCGCGGATGCGGTTGGAGGATCTGGTGCGAGGGGCGGAGATTTTGGTGCTCTCCACCCATCTGGCCAACGTGATCGAGGAATGGTGCTCGCGGGTGATCTGGCTTGATCAGGGCCGCGTGCGCGCCGATGGTCCGGTTGGCGAGGTTATGCCGGCCTATTTGGCCGGTTAATTCGCCTCCATCTTCCGATCAGTTCGCCCGCCGCGCCACATCCACCGCATGCTGCAATTCCGCCAGATCGACGGCTCCCGGCAGCAGCATGTCGCCCAGCACATAGGCTGGGGTGCCTTGCAGATCGAGACGCTTGGCCATCGCCAGATTGGCATCGATCCGATCCTGCACATCCGATGACTTCATATCCGCCTGCAAACGTGGCCAGTCGAGGCCGAGCTTGAGGGCGGTGGTCTTGATCACGTCATCGGTGATGGCGGAGGTGCCGGTCATCAGAGCCAAGTGCATCCGGTCATATGCGCCCTGGTTCTTGGCAGCCAATTCGGCGCGCGCGCCCACCATACTGCCGGGGCCAAGCACCGGAAGGTCTTTATAGACGATGCGCAAGTCTTTGTTGTTTTGTGTGATTTGCGCCAGAACCGGCAGCATCCGGCGGCAATACGGGCAGCGGACGTCAGAGAATTCCACCAGCGTGACGCTTCCTTTCGGATTGCCCGCAACCGGGTCGCCGTCCTTGTGGAGGAGTTCCTGCGCGAAGCTGTGCAGCACGCCGGTTTGCGCTTGGTTCTGCTGTCGGCTTTCGTCGTCCTGCAACGCGGTGACGGCATCGCGCAGGATGGAGGGGTCTTGCTTCATCGCATCGCGGATGATCGCCACGATCTCCGCTCGCTGCGCAGGGGTGAACGAGGAACCCTGTGCCCAGGCAGGCAGGGAGGTGGCGGTGATGGCCGCCAGAAGCAGCAGGCCAGTCAGGAACTTGCGCATGAATCAAACCTTGTTCCGGTTGCCGGAGGCGGCGAAGGGGGTTATGGCACGAGCAGTGGCCAGCTTGGGAGTGGCGTTGGATGAGCACGAGATCGTCAGGTTTTGCAGGTATGCACCGCTTCGCCCGCACCGCGTCGGTTGTGGGGGCATTGACCGCATCGCTGGCCGCCTGCTCCCTGGGCTCTGAGTCCGGAACGCCTGTCGCTGCCACCCCTCCGTTTGGCGGTGCCGTGGTGGCTGATGAGCCGCAGGCCGCGCAGATCGGCAAGCGCATCCTGGCGCAAGGTGGCTCTGCGGCCGATGCGGCGGCGGCAATGGGCTTTGCCCTCTCGGTCACGCTGCCTTCGCGTGCGTCACTCGGTGGCGGTGGTGCCTGTCTGGCCTATGACCCCTCGCCGAAAAGCCCGCTGGCGGGTGAGCCGGAAGCCATTCTGTTCTCTCCTGGCACACCGGCCAAGCCGGGCAGCGCTGATCGACCGGCGGCGGTGCCGATGATGGCGCGCGGGCTGTATCTGTTGCAGGCCCGCTACGGAACGATGCGCCCGGCGCAGGTGATCAAGCCGGCCGAGGATGCCGCCCGCGCCGGAACCACGGTTTCGCCCGCCCTGGCGCGTGATCTGGCGGTGGTTGCAGGTCCGTTGTCGGGTGATCCGGCGGTTCGGGCCGTGTTCTTTGCCGGGGAGCGCCCCTTGGCGGCAGGGGCTGCGCTGGTGCAGCCCGAATTGGCCGACACCTTGGCGGCCATCCGGCAAAGTGGCGTGGCAGATCTGGCGCAGGGCAGTCTGGCGCGTAAATTCGTGGCTGACATGGCGCGTG
>Ga0316224_1004490_pt1 | contig 10522 bp, 9 predicted proteins | sample TBH18013metaG_FD_206254 | JGI IMG/M metagenome (GOLD analysis project Ga0316224, IMG submission 206254) | Freshwater microbial communities from Trout Bog Lake, Wisconsin, USA - TBH18013 | ecosystem: Environmental > Aquatic > Freshwater > Lake > Hypolimnion/Profundal zone | place: USA: Wisconsin...
CAGGAGCAGGAGAATGGCGAGGGCGCCCAGGCCAAGGCCGAGAGCCGATGGATTGAAGCTGGCGAAGTGAGCAGCAAGCAGCTTCATGCGGGGAAGGAATTCGCTGGGAACGGGGCCGGTGCGGAGGCCGAAGAAGTCCTTTACCTGGGTGGAGGCGATGAGCACGGCGATGCCGTTGGTGAAGCCGATGACCACCATGCGCGGGATGAACCGAACCGCCGCGCCGAGGCCGGTGAGGCCCATGAGGAGGAGGATAAAGCCGGCCATGACGGTGACCATGGCGAGTCCGCTCATGCCGAAGCGGGCAACGATACCGGCGACGATGACGACAAATGCGCCGGTGGGCCCGCCAATCTGGGTGCGGGAGCCACCGAGGGCCGAGATGAGGAAGCCGGCGACGACCGCTGTGTAGAGACCCGCCTGGGGCGTAACACCGGAGGCGATGCCGAAGGCCATGGCCAGAGGCAGGGCGACCAGACCGACGGTGATGCCGGCGAGGAGGTCGTGGAGGAACATCTGGGAGTTGTAACTTCGAAGAGCAATAAGCGATTTTGGGAGGTTCGGATTGCTTATGGACATTGGCCTATAGAGGTATTTTACGCTTATTTGTCTTTTGGGGGCGCAGGGACCAGGGGAGGCGACGGCAGAGGCTTGGCGTAGATGAGGGCGGAGAGGCCGGGGGCGTAGTAGTTCTCTTCCCTGCCCTGGGGGAGATAATCGCGGGACTCGTAGAGGCGGATGGCGGCGGCATTTTGCTCGTGGACGTGAAGCCAGAGGACTGTGGATCCGGCGGTGGTGGCGGATAGTTCGATGCGGCTGAGGAGCTGATTGGCGATGCCGCGCTGGCGGTGGGCGGGGGCTACTTCGACGGTCTGGATGTAAGCGACGATCTGGGTTGACTCGCGGGTCCACTCGACGATGGCGAAGCCGGCCATCTGCTGGTTCTCTTCGGCGATCCATGCGGCGGCCCTGGAGCGGCTGAGGATTTGGCGCATGTAGACGCGGCCAAAGCGGAAGGGGGGCTGGAAGCAGAGCTCTTCTATCGCATAGAGGCTGTTGAAGTCCTCGGGCTGGAAGGGGCGATAGAGCATGGGACTACTCCAGGAAGCATCCTATCAATATGGGAGATGGGTTTGCGGGTGGATTGCCATCCTCGCTGAGCCACCTTGGCTGCCTTTGTACACGTTGTATGCGATGGGAGATACAAAAGGCCATTCCCGCTTGGAGAATGGCCTTATGCTTTCCAGCTCAGGGAATGGAGGGTTAGACCTTGGCTTCGAGGTCGGTGATGACGTCAAAGAAACGCTGGTCAAGGCGGCGGTTGGTGGCGATGGCTTCCTTGATGGTGATGTCAGTGATGTCAGTGCCCTGAAGGACGGCGATGCGGCCCCACTTCTTGTCGTGGACCATGTCAATGGCATGGAGGCCGTAGCGCTGGCCGAGCAGGCGGTCATACGCTGTGGGAACGCCGCCGCGCTGGGTGTGTCCGAGGTTGACGGAGCGAGTCTCAAAACCGCTCTTCTTCTCGATGAGCTCGGAGAGGGCTTCACCGATGCCGGAGAGGCGTGCGTGACCAAAGGAGTCAACCTGCGAGGAACCGATAACCTGGCCGACTTCAGGCAGGTGGCATCCTTCGGCGACAACAACGATGCCATAGTGCTTGCCGTGATCGTAGTTGTACTTGAGAAGCGCACATACGTGATCGATGTCGATTTCCTTCTCGGGAACCAGAGTCACGTCAGCTCCGCCAGCCACACCGGCGGCATAGGCGATCCATCCTGCGTCGCGGCCCATCACTTCAATGACGATGACGCGGTTGTGGGAGTCAGCAGTGGTGCGAATGCGGTCAACGGCCTCCGTCGCGATCATGACGGCGGTGTCAAAGCCGAAGGTGGCGTCCGTGCCGTTGATGTCGTTGTCAATGGTCTTGGGAACGCCGACCGAGGGGACACCGTTTTCACTGAGGAAAAGGGTGACGGACTGGGTGTCATCGCCGCCGAGGGCGATGAGGGCGTCAATGTTGTTGAGCTTGAGGACTTCCTGGACCTTCTCAATGCCGCCGGGGATCTTCTTCACGTTGGTACGCGAAGAGTGGAGGATGGTACCGCCCTTGAGTTGGATTCCGTCAATGCTTTCCAGGGTGAGGGGGATGAAGTTGTTGTCGAGAACGCCGCGCCAGCCGTTTAGGAAGCCGATGAACTCATCGCCATAGTGGTTGATGCCTTTTTTGACAGCCGCGTAGATAACAGCATTCAATCCGGGGCAATCGCCGCCACCGGTGAGCAAAGCAACTCGCATCGTAAAAATCTCCTCGTCAAATTGGCGCGACTTACAGGAGCCGGGCCGAAGAACAGAATGATCCTATCGAGCCGAGAACGGAAAGAATCCGGCCTCGACGCCTTATCCAGTGTACTCCGCTGCTGTAAAGAAAAATCGTGACCGGGCTCACTCAAGGACTGGAGTCAGGGAACATTGTGCTGGCCGCGGGGGGAGGCATTTTAGGGGCGATGGCACTTCTCTTTTTGGAAAGGGCAGGCTTCAATGGTTCAATAAGGGATATGCCTGGAATCGGCGCGTTGCTTCTGCTGGCTTTTGCCAGCCTGGTCATGGTTGTTCTACTGGTGCTGCTGCAGTTGACGCGGCTGGGATTTTTGATACGGACCACGATCCCGGACCGGCCACGGCGGCGCATGTTTATTGCCTCTGTTTCGTTTTTAATTACATTTATCGGGGTTCGCATCCTGGTGCACCGAATTGTGCACCATGAGGGGCACTTTGAGTGGGTGGTTGTGCGGGGGATGCATATTCACCACCTGGTATGGGGCATCCTGATCCTGCTGCTGGTGGGCTACGGCTGGCTGATGGATCTGGGTCGGTCGCACTCGCCGATGTCAATATTTTTCAGCCGGCTGATGTCCGTGAGTTATGGCGCAGGGGCGGCACTGACGCTGGACGAGTTTGCGCTGTGGCTGAACCTGGAGCCGGACGCGTACTGGTCAAGCGCGGGACGCCTGAATATCGACGCGATCATTTTTTTTGGGAGCCTGCTGGCAGTGGGCGCCTGGGGGGCGCCCTTCTTCCAGGCAGTGGAGCGAATGTGGAGCAAGGGCATTCCGCTAGGCAAGGAACTAGCGGGGTCTCCTATTCGCCTCGTGAGGTTGCTTCGTCCTCGTAAATCGAGGAAATTACCTTAGCGTAACGAGTATTGAGGACGCGGCGCTTGAGCTTCATGGAGGGAGTCAGCTCGCCGGACTCCTGCGTCCACTCATCGGCCACAACGCGAAAACGCTTGAGGGCTTCAAAGTTGGCGAGGGAGCCGTTGACCTGGCGTACGATTTCTCCGTAAAGGGCGACGACGCGAGGGTCTTCGACGAGTTCGGCGCGGGAGCCGGCCTGAATACCGTGCTGGCGAGCCCACTCCTCAAGTGCGGCGAAGTTGGGCGCGAGCAGGGCGGAGATGAACTTGTGCTTGTCTCCGACGAGGGCGGCCTGGGCGACGAGGATATTGTTCTTGAGCTTGTTCTCAATGGGCTGCGGGGCAACCATTTTGCCTCCGGAGGTCTTGAGCAGCTCTTTTTTGCGGTCGGTGATGAAGAGGAAGCCGTTGTTGTCAAAGTGGCCGATATCGCCGGTGCGGAAATAGCCCTCGGCATCGAAGCACTCCGCGTTGGCCTCAGGCTTGTGCCAGTAGCCGGTGAAGATGGAGGGGCCGCGGACGAGCAACTCTCCGTCTTCACCGAGCTTGAGCTCCAGATTGTTCAAGGGCAGGCCGGCTGCACCCATGCAGTGGCTGATGGGAGTGTTGAGGGCGATGACGGGCGAGGTTTCAGTGAGGCCGTATCCCTCCCAGAGGGCGATGCCGGCGGCGGCGAACCACTGTGCAGTTTCGATACCGAGGGGGGCGCCACCCGATACGAAAACCTTGACGCGGCCGCCGAAGGCTTCGCGGACCTTGGAGTAGACCAGCTTGGATGCCAGCTTCCACCTGAGCGAAGAGGGCTGTCGCCCGTCGTAGACGGTATCGCTGTGAGCTGCGCCGAGTCCGATGGCCCAGGCCAGCATGCGCTTCTTGACTGGGGAGAGAGAGGCGCGGCGCTCAACTTCCTGACGAATCTTCTCAAAGACGCGGGGCACACCGACAAAGACCGTGGGCCTGATTTCACGCATGGCCTGGGGAAGCTTGTCGAACTGGGAGCAGTAGGCAACCTGCGCGCCGGAGTAGTACATCACGTAATCAAGGGCGCGAGCGGTGATGTGAGAGAGGGGCAGGAACGAGATGCAAGCGTCGGTGGTGTTGAAGGGGAAATCGGCCACGGCACAAGTCTGATTGGTGGCGATATTGCCATGTGTGAGGGCGACACCCTTGGGCTCCCCAGTGGTGCCGGAGGTGTAGATGAGAGTGGCGAGGTCTTTGGGCTCGACGGAGCGACTGAGGGCGTCGAAGACGGGATCGCGCTGGCTACCGCGGGCGTCGGCACCCTCAAGCAGCGAGCTGAAGGCGATGGCCCCCTCGGGCGCGGGAGAATCCATCATTACAATTCGATCGAGCTGGGTGAGGCCGCGGACGGAGTTGAGCTTGTCGTATTGCTGGCGGGTAGAGACGATGGCGATGCGGCAGCCGGCGTCACTGACCATGGCGGCCACCTGTTCCCCGGTAAGGGTGGGGTAGATGGGCACATCGGCGACTCCGATGGAAAGGGTGGCGAAGTCAGCGATGGCCCACTCCCAGCGGTTTTCGCCGACGAGAGCGATGCGGTCCCCCTTTTTGACTCCCCAGGAGAGGAGCGCCTGAGCGACGGCGCGGACGCGCTGATACATTTGATCAGAGGAAATGGGCTGCCATTGGCCGAATTCGTCCTGCCAGAGGACGGCGCGGGGATTGGCTGCGGCGGCGACGCGGCCAAAGAGATCGTTGATGGTAGAGATGGGCGCAGTAGTTGTCATTTGTTTGAAAGAGGGAGCGAGAACAATTTTACCCCGCAACAACCGAGAGTGTATCAGCGCAGAGGTTAGACGGGCTTGCGGACAGGGTGACCGGGGTTGAGGAATGCGCTGATTCAGGGTTCCAAATGGGATTTGCGGGGCGTAAACTGAATGCGAGACCGGAAAATCCGCGTCCCCATCCAGCACGTTTCCGGCTCTTTCCTTTCTACGATGCGTAAAGAATTAGCGGCTTTGCCTCCGAGCGAACCCGACCCAGCACTGATGTTGAAACTGGGCCGGGTGGAACGTGCCTGCCTGGCCACTGTGAGCATTGTGGTCGCGGTCAACATGGCCGGGTGGCTTATCCCTGCGCTGGGACGGATCTTCCAGGGCGGCTTGTACCTGATGAAGGCCGAATCGGCGCTGGGCGCGCTGCTGAGCGCGCTGTGCCTGAGGCTGGTGGAACCAAGACAGACAAGGAAGATGCACGAATTTGGCCTGGTGCTAGGGGGGCTGGTGGCCGTGCTGGGAGTTGGGTTTCTGCTGGCGGGCCGGCAAGGTATCTTGCTTGAAGTAGAGAGGCTGATTCCCTACGAGAGCGGCGCAGATTTTGCGGGCAGGATGTCAACCCAGACCGCTTGCGGGTTTGCGCTGTTGGGAATCTGCATGATTATGCTGCGCGCACACAAGCGCTATGCGGTTGTGGTGGGCGACGTGCTGACTTTTTGCCTTTGCACGCTGGTGCTGGTGCTGGTGTCTGGCTACATTTTTGGCACCCTGAGCGCATTTGGCAACCAGGCAACGATTCCGACTTCGCCACAGACGTTGTTTTGCCTGATGCTGCTGACGATGGTGGTGGTTCTGCGCCGGACCGGGAACGGGGTATTCTCAATTTTCGCCGGACACGGGATAGGCGGGAGGCTGGCCAGAACATTGTCGCCAGTTCTGCTGGCGCTGCCATTTGCGCGCGAAGGGGCACGCGCTCACCTGCTGGGCAATAGCTTGATGCCGACCCACTATGCGACAGCGATGCTTGCATCGGCGGCTGCGGTACTTTCTCTGGGACTGCTGCTGATATTGGCGTGGCGCATCAACATCATGGAGACGAAGATCCACGAACTGACGCTGCGCGACGAGTTGACTGGACTCAACAATCTGCGGGGGTTCCACATGCTGGCCGAGCAGGCGCTGCGGCTGGCACAGCGATCGAGCCTGCCCTTTTCCGTTCTGTTTATCGATTTAGACGACCTGAAATTTGTGAACGATACGCTTGGCCATTCGGCGGGCTCACGCTTTTTGATCGAAGCGGCAGAGATACTGCAGGCGACGTTCCGGGAGACCGATGTGCTGGGGCGGATTGGTGGTGACGAGTTTGCAGTGGCGGGGCAGTTCAGCGAATTTGCGATTGAGAAGGCCTCACTACGGCTGGAAGAGCTGTGCACAGAGAAAAATGCCGAGGCAGACAGGAAGTTTGTGCTGAGCCTGAGCGTGGGCCACGTAACCACGCGCGATGAAGGGCGGGATACGCTGGACGAGTTGCTGGCCACGGCGGATGAGGCGATGTACGAGGAAAAGCGGCGGAAGAAGATGCAGGCCAACTGAGGGTGAAGGCACTCGTCTTGAGATTGCATAATCCGCGGATAGATATTTGACGAGCAGCGGGGCAGAGTCCACATATTGACACGGAGCGGACCGGCGGCGGGGCTTTTCCTCAGGCGACCGCGTCAAATCGAATTGAATACTTATGCAGAGCGGGTGTATATTTATACGAGCGTGGTTTCCGCTTCGCGGACCGCGCCTTTACTTTTTACGGGTGAAACAGGAAGCGGCGATGAAGACTGCACGTCTGGACGCGATACGGGAAGTGCTGGCGAAGTCCCTGGTGGCGAACCAGGACGAGCTGCGGCGCAAGCTGCGGCGTCGCGGCATTGAAGTAACGCAGGCGACGCTCTCAAGGGACATCCACGAACTGCGCCTTTCCAAGGGGCCGGGCGGGTATTCACTGCCCAACGGACACAGGGGAACGGTAGCGACGGCGGCGGTGGAAGACGACAGCCCGCCCTCAGTTGAAGAGATGATCGAGAGCTTTGGGTTACGGGTAAAGCAGGCGATGAACCAGGTGGTTGTGGGAACGGTGATGGGCGGAGCGCAGCCGCTGGCCGCCGCACTGGATCACGAGGGCTGGCCTGATGTTGTGGGAACGGTTGCGGGTGACGATACGGTGCTGGTGATTTGCCCCGACGTGCGCCGCGCTGGAGAAGTTGAATCACGATTGAGGACGATGCTGGAGTCATGACGAATACATTACAAACGGCAGTTGTGGGGGTTACGGGGTACGCGGGCGCGGAACTGGCGCGGCTGCTCCTGCACCATCCGCGTTTGAAGGGCAAGACGCCAGTGTTTGCCGGACGCGTGGACGCCAAGGATATTGCGCGGGGAGGACAGCCGCTGGCTGAGATTCACCCGCAACTGGTTGACAGCAGGGGCAGCGGGCAGTTGATTCAGCAGCCTTTTTCGTGGCGGTTGCTGGATGACCTGGGCGTTGAGGTGCTGTTTCTGGCTACGCCGCACGAGCAGTCGCGGGAGTGGGTTCCAGAGGCACTGAAGCGCGGGCTTCGCGTGATTGACCTGAGCGGGGCGTGGCGGCTGACGGAAGCGGCCAATCGCGCGGTGTATGCCTTCGAGGACATTGACAGCGAAGTGGCCGAGGCGACGCAGGCAGAAGCAGTCTACGGGATGCCGGAGCTGCATCGCAAAGAGATCAAGAGCGCGCGGCTGGTGGCGAATCCGGGCTGCTATGCAACGTCTGTGATTTTGCCGCTGAAGCCGCTGGTTGCAGCGGGGCTGGTGGACCTGGAGCGCGGGATTGTGGCCGACGCGAAGAGCGGCGTGAGCGGCGCGGGTAAGGCGGCGACGGCGAAGACGCACTACATGTACGCGGCGGACAATCTTTCAGCGTATGGGGTGTTTACGCACCGGCATACGGGCGAGCTGCTGGAACAGATTGGCCTGGGAGCGAGCGAGATTGTATTTACGCCGCACTTGCTGCCGATTCCGCGCGGAATTTTGTCGACGATTTATGTGCACTTCAAGGAAGCGCAGACACGGGCGAGCGTAATGCGTGTGTACCGCGAGTTTTTTGCAGACAGTCCGATGGTGAGGCTCTACGAGCACGCATTGCCGCAGATTCAGTATTCAGTGAAGACGGGCTATGCGGACATCGGTTTCCAACTGGACGGAGATGGCCGGCGGGCGGTGATTGTGAGCTGCCTTGATAACTTATTGAAGGGCGCTTCATCGCAGGCTGTACAGAACATGAATGTGATGCAGGGCTGGGGCGAAGCGGAGGGGCTGGAATGAAGTACGTGGTGAAATTGGGTGGAGCCGGCCTGGAGAACCCTTCGCTGCTTGAGGGCTGCGTGCGCGCGATTGCCGACCTGGTGCGTGACGGCAACCAGGTGGCCGTGGTGCATGGCGGCGGCGTGCAACTGACACGCACGCTGAAGGCGCTGGGCAAACAGAGCGAGTTCATCAACGGACTGCGGGTTACCGACGCAGAGACGCGGGATGTGGCGCTGATGGTGCTGGCCGGCAAGGTGAACAAGGGACTGGTGGCCGCACTGGGCGCACTGGGGCAGCCTGCCGTGGGCATGTCTGGCGGCGATGGACTGCTGTTCCGCGCGCGCAAGAAGAAGACGGCGCCGGACCTGGGATTTGTGGGCGAGATTGCCGCAAGCGATCCGCGCTGGCTGGAGGCGATCTGGCAGCTGAACGGCGTGCCGGTGCTTTCATCGATGGCGCTGGGCTTTGACGGCGAGTATTACAACATCAACGCGGACGAGATGGCGGCGGCATGCGCGATTGCATGCGGCGCGGATGCACTTGTGTTTCTTACCGATGTGCCGGGCGTGAAAGATGCAACCGGCGCGGTGCTGCGATGGCTGAGCATCGACCAAATAGCCGAGATGGCGAAGAGCGCCGTGATTACCGGCGGGATGCTGCCCAAGCTGGGCGCCTGCCGCGAGGCACTTTTGAATGGCGTGAAACGCGTAAGGATTTTGCCCGCCGAGGCTGCCAGTTCCCTTCCTGACCTGTGCAGTTCTCGCGTAGCCCACGGCACCGAAGTGATGGTGGCTTGAGGAGAAATTGAATTGACAAAACTCGATCAGACACGGGCCGCTGAAGCGCGGCTGATGCTATCAACCTATGACCGGAATCCGCTCTTGTTTGTGGGCGGCGAAGGCGTGCATATTATCGACGAGCAGGGCGACCGCTACCTGGACCTGCTGAGCGGTATCGGCGTAAATGCGCTGGGCTATAGCCACCCCGTGATTGTGGATGCAATTGCGCGGCAGAGCAAGGCGCTGATTCATACGTCAAATCTTTACTATCACCAGGGCGGGGCGGAGCTTGCGCTGCTGCTGACCGAGCGCACGGGGCTGGACCGCTGCTTTTTTGCCAACACGGGCACGGAGGCCTGGGAGGGCGCGCTGAAGCTGGCGCGGGCCCATGCGGGCGTGTTGCGCGAAGAAGGCGTGAATATCGGCACCAAGTTTCTGGCGCTGGAGCAGAGCTTTCACGGGCGCACGTTTGGGTCGATGGCGACCACTTACAAGGACAAATACCGCGAGCCATTTGCGCCGGTGATGCCGGGTGTGGAGTTTGTGCGCTTCAACGACGTGGAGGATTTGCGCGCCAAGTTTTCAAACGAGGTTTGCGCGATTCTGGTGGAAGCGATTCAGGGCGAGGGCGGCGTGCGTCCGATGACGCAGGAGTTTCTGGCCGAAGCGCGGAAGCTGGCGACTTCAACCGGAGCGCTGCTGATTGCCGATGAGATTCAATGCGGGCTGGGCCGCACGGGCAAGTGGTGCGCGTATCAGCATTACGGCATTCAGCCGGATGTGACGACGCTGGCCAAGCCTCTGGCGGGCGGCATTCCCATGGGCGCGGTGCTGTGCACCGAACAGGTGGCGCGGTCATTCCACCCAGGGATGCACGGGACGACGTTCGGCGGCGGACCACTGGCTTGCGCGGTTGCGATTGCCGTAATCGACGAGATTGAAAAGGCAGGGCTGCTGGCGCATGCAACGGAAGTGGGCGACTACTTCCAGGAGCAACTTCGCGGGCTGGCGAAGAAGCACGACGCGATTGTGGATGTGAGAGGCAAGGGGCTGATGGTGGCTGCCGAACTCGACTCCGCGGCGCTGGCGAAGCTGGCCGTGGCGGAGATGCTGAAGCGGCACATCCTGATCAACTGCACCAGCGATACGGTACTGCGCTTTTTGCCGCCGTACATTTTGGAGCGCGCGCATGTGGATACCGCCATAGCAGCGCTGGACGAGATTTTCACCGAATATGCAGCCGAACAATGTGCGACAGCGCAAGACGCAGCCGCAACCGCAGGAGGACATCAACGTGGCTAGCAGAACAACTTTGGAACACCGGGATGTTGGCATTCCGGTACAGAATGACCCGGACGTACTTGCCGCGGCAGCGCGGCTGGCAGGCGAAGACCTTTGCTCGATTGCAGATTTGTCGAGCGCAGAGGTACGCGCGATTCTGAAGCTGGGGCACGACGTGAAGCGGAATCCGCGCGACT
>Ga0316224_1004492_pt1 | contig 10520 bp, 9 predicted proteins | sample TBH18013metaG_FD_206254 | JGI IMG/M metagenome (GOLD analysis project Ga0316224, IMG submission 206254) | Freshwater microbial communities from Trout Bog Lake, Wisconsin, USA - TBH18013 | ecosystem: Environmental > Aquatic > Freshwater > Lake > Hypolimnion/Profundal zone | place: USA: Wisconsin...
CGGCCCCTCCACGCAAACCCTGCCCGCCTTGCTGCAAAAATTGTCGGCGCAAAAGGCGGAACTGGCGTTCGTCCTCGTGGATGGCGATCATTCGGCCCAGGGCGTGCGGGCGGACATCAACGCCCTCCTGCAATTCAAGCCCGTCGTTCCGCTTTACGTCGTCATGCACGACAGCTTCAATCCCGAATGCCGGTCGGGCCTGCGCGCCGCCGCGTGGCTGGAATGTCCGCATCTGCATTGGGTGGAACTGGATTTTGTCGGCGGGGCCATCAATCCGTCGCCAGCCTTTCGCGGCCAGCTGTGGGGCGGGCTGGCGCTGGGATTGTTGCATCCGGAACCAGCCCGGGGCCGGGTTGAAATATCGAGCCGCGCCGAGCTCACCTTTCAGGCCGCCGCCACCACCCTGAAAAAACCGTTCCTGCGCCGGTTGAAAAACAAGATCAAAGCCCGCCTGAAACTGCGCTGAACCCGAGCGCCGGGTTGTTTCGGGATTTTCAAGGCCAAACCGCGCCTCCTCCCCCAAAAAGGCCCGTGCCATTCTCTTAAAAGCTTCCGTTTTCACTAAAACTGCGCCGTCACTTTCCATTTCTCCACGCGAAGTTTTCAAAAGTGCCGCGCCCCTTTTCGTTGGTGCCGCACCCCTTTTCATTTCTCCGCGTGGAGTTTTCAAAAGTGTTGCACCCCTTTCCAAAAGTGCCCCGACCCTTTTCATTTCTCCTCGCGAAGTTTTGGAAAGTGCCGCGCCCCTTTTCAAAAGTGACGGCAACTTTTTCGCCAAAACCCCTGCTTTTCCCTCAAAACCACTCGTTTCAGCTCTTATTCACCATGACGGCGTCATGCGCGCCAGCTTCATTCCAGTATTTCCACCAGCCCGATGCCAATGACATTGTAAAACGAAACCGGGCGGCCGCCAAAAAGCGGCGCGGGCGTGGGCTGGGAGATGCAATTCGGACGCAACCCGGCCCGTTCCAATCCGGCCAGCGCCGCCGGCAGGTCATCGGTCTCGTAGCACAAATGGTAAATGATGCCGGACGCCTGACGCTGGACGAGCCGGTCAATCGGGCCGGTGGTGTCGCCCGGCCAGATGATTTCTACCGCCGGATGGACGGCATGGGTGCAAAGTTGCAGTTGGACGTTTTGCGCCGGGTCAAAGACGGACGGCCCGGCCAGATATCCCAGCGCCGCGACAAATTTACGCGCTTCGTCCGGCCGGCGGACGGCCAGGCCGAAATGGTGAAAGGTCAGGTGAGAATAGATCATGGCAGTTGGTCGTTCAGCGCAGGCAGGAAAAAATTTCCCGGATCTGCGGGAAGGTGTTGGCGAAGAATATCAAGCTTGCCCCGCAGTAACAGAAGGTCAAAGCCACGGCGGCGGCATGAATCCAGCGGTTTTCGTTGTAAGCTTTGAGCCGCTCGCGGCCTAGCTTCCGTTTCAGGAAAATTGTGTAGTAATGATTCGTCACCACGCCCAGCGCGTGCGTCGCGCCATAAGCGACGAAATTCCAGCCCACACCGTGCCAGACCCCCACGAGCAGAAAGACGATGGCGATGGTCAGGGCAATGGCATGGTCGGCCAGCCGCACGCCCAGGACATGCACGAAATACTTTGAGAGCGGGGAGAACACCACGTCGCGCATCCACGACGAAAGCGTGATGTGCCAGCGGTTCCAGAAGTCCTTCACGTTGCGCGCGGCAAAGGGGTTGTTGAAGTTTTCCGGGACAGGGATGCCAATCAAGCCCGCCGCGCCAATGGCCAGGTCACAGAAGCCGGAGAAGTTGCAATAGAGGTAAAAATAGAAAAACAACATGGCCACCGGCAGGTCAATCCCATGGTGGTAATGCCCATCCAGCAGCAGGCTGGAGTAGGTCAGCTCGTTAAAAATACTTCCGAGAAATTTGTATTTGACCACCCCAATCAGGATGCGCAAGGCGGCGCGGCCGGCGGGGATGGCGGGCGGTGCGGACGCAAAAGCCCGGCGGAAATTGCTGTAAGGATTGATGGGGCCAACCGGCATCGTCGGCACGAAAAAACAAAACCCAATGTATTCCCAGAGGCCCGGCTTTTTCACCATGCCATTGCGCACTTCCAGCACCAGATGGCTGGTGCGAAACGCCAGATAGGAGAGCCCGATAAAATATGGGGCGTAGGAAAAGGCCGGGTTTTCCAGCAGGGTCCGGCGCAAGGAACTGTTCAACCCGAGAAAAAATGCCGGTGGCGCATAACGGATGACGATCAACGCGAGGATCGGCGTGGAAAAGGCGATCCAAGGTTGCCAGCCTTTTTTGTCCGCAAACAGCCGCAGGGTTGCGAACTGGACTAATACCAGAAAGCCATAGACCAAAAAAATATGCGCGTAGCGGCTGTCCTGGCCGTGGATGAAGAAAAAATAATAGCCGGCGACATTCAATCCGGAGAACACGACTTCCCGCCTGACACCTTGCAGCCGCCGGACCGCAAAACGCACGGCCACGAGGTAGCTGACGATTTGAATGAACTGAACGATGACCCCCATGCCTAAAATCCTTGATAAACCACTTTGCCGGCCGTGAATTCGGCGGGCGCGCAAGCCATCAGAATCAAGGCGATAAACGACAAGACAATCACCAGCGCCAAGACGATGTGTTCAATGCTTAACTTGGGCATCATAAAGTTGGATCAGGCTGGGAGCGATGAGCGACGTGAAATATTCCGCGCCGTTTTGGTTGAGATGCAGCGGATTCACAAATAATTTGCGGACCTCTTCGTCCGACAGGCCGGCAAACAGGGTGGCCGGTGGAATCCCGACCATCGCCACCTCGGCTTGCAAAGCGTCCGGCCAGAATTCCCTTTCTTTAATCACCGGCACCCGCATCTCCCCGGTTTCGGGCATATGCAGACAAACCAGCCGGGTTTGATGTGCTTGAGCCAGCGCGGCAAACTTGCGCACAAAATCCAGCTCCAAGGACGTGGTCGCCGGTCCCGTGAATTGAAACTTTGCCCGGGTGGCTGGTGAAAATACACAGACCGCTTCCGGACGAACACCGTTCGCCGGCGCGTAGTCAACAAAACCGGGATGCTGGGGATTGGGGTGGTTGAATCCAAGCTTGGAAGCCAGCGATCCCCGGGCCGTCATGGGATTGGGCGCCCGCCACAACCGTTCCGTGGTGGCGGCCCCCGCTGGGGTCAAATCCGAAAAATTGGGCCGGAGCCGGCCAAGCAAATTTCGCGGCATGCCAATGACGGCGCCAAAATAATAGGCGGCCTGAAATTGCAGCGGGATGCCGGCCAAGTCTTTGGCGTTGTCGCCATACCGGAACCAGCACGGCGCCAGCCGGTGCGGTTTGCCGCCGACGCCTTCATCATCAAACACAATCATGTCAACCTGCCGGTGCTGGAGCAGGTCCTGCGTGATGAAATAGAGCGGATCAAACCCGGGCCAGAACCAGCCCAGCGTGATCACTTCGGCCTTGCGGCCGAGTTTCTCGCTCAAGGCTTTTTCCATCAGCGGCGTGGCAATGTCATAATAAATCCGGGACGAGCCGATGAAGGCAATGTCCACCCGGCCCGTTTCCTCGAAAATCTGCCGGTGCAGGTAGGGGAATGAGCCCATGATGGGCGAGACGGATGAATAGCTCACCGCGCGGGACGGCAGCCGCGACCGGCCGGCCATCGCCGGCAGCAGCAGCAGAATCAGCAGCAGCAGCGCAAAGGCCGCTGCCGACTTTGTTGAGGAAAATGCCGGACGCATCACGGCTCCTGCTGGCGCTTGAGAATCAAATCCGCAAATTCGCCGATGTTCTTCGCGTTCTCGATTTCGCCGACGCGAAAGCGCACTCCAAACGCCTTTTCCACCGAGACCATGAGGGAGATATGCGTGAGCGAATCCCATTCCGGCACGTCCTTGGCACTGATTGCCGGCGTGAGCACCACCGGCTCCATAAACACGGTGTCAAAAATGGCCTGCAATTGGGCGATGACTTCAGTCTGGTTCATAAGCGCAGCACGTAATTTTGATTTTGGTCGGCACGGGCGGGAACGATTCCAGCCGCAGTTCAAATTCACGTTTAGTTTCGGATTCGGCGGTCAAAGTAAAACCCATCCGGCCATAAAAATCACGCACCATTTCGTTCTTCGGCGTCGGCAGATAAACGCCTTCCAGCCGCGTGCAGCCCCTGATTTTCGCCAGCCGCGCCAGTTCGTTTAACACTTCCTCCTCCACCTGGCGTTTCAGCACGCGGCAGCTCATCAGCCAGGTGTCAATCTTCATCGTGCCGCCGGCCTTTTCGCCGATGACGATGGAAATCAGCCCGTGGTCGCCGAACCGGTCTTTGAGCCGCACGCTGAAGCCAATGAAGCTCGGATGGTTCATCACCGCGATGACCTCGGCCTCGCTGCGGCGGCGCGTGGTGAGATTGAACTGGTTGCTCTTGTTGATGAGCTGGGAAAGCCGCGGCACGTCCACCGGCGTGAATTCGCTGATGACCGCCTCCATCTGCAACGATTCGAGATACGACGCCATGTCCGTGACCGTCGCCGCGAGCGCCTGCCGCTGCGTGTCGGAACGATACTGGCTCGTGCGCTCGGCGTCTTCGGCGGTGAGGTTGCGCGGCTCAAACAGCCGGCAGTCCGCGAGTTGCGCGACATAGTCCGATGGGTCGGGACCCAGCAGAATGGTCGTCACTTCGGGAACAAACTGCCGGACTATCTCAATCTCCGCCGGGTTGTCGTCCACGAAGACAAAGCTGTCGAGGCCGAGATTCAGGTCCGCCGCCAGCGCGCGGATGTTTTCCGACTTCGGCTCCCAGTTCGCCTTGAATGAAACGAGGTCGTCCAGCCGCAAAACCATTTCCGGATGTTTTTCAAACGGCTCCTTGGCCCGGGCCAGATCGTTTTTGCTGCAAACCGCCAGCAGCACGCCGCGCTGCTGGAGCGAGCGGATGTATTTTTGAAACGCCTTGAACGCCTCGCCGCGCGGCGAAGTGTCGCCGAGTTCAATGCCCTCCAGCCCGTCGTCCGCCACCACGCCGCCCCAAAGCGTGTTGTCCAGGTCCAGCACCAGGACTTTTTTCGGCGCGCGCTTGAACGCGGCGATGAGGTGCGCGGCCTCGCGCGCCAGTTCCACCAGCAGCGCGGAGGAACACGGCTGCTTGCTCTCAAACCATGCGCGCTCGTCGCGCGCCGCGAGGCCGCCGTGGCGGTGGGCGAGAAACGCCCAGTCGCAGATGTGCAGATACGGCGGCGCGCCCAGGCCGAGCTCCAGGTTCACCCATTTGCGGAATGACCAGTCCGAGCCGAGCGTGCGCGAACGGAACGCGCCGAGGTCGTGCCGCGCGGGCGGCATGAAATTGGTGGTGATGACCTCCGCGCCGGTTTTCTGGTTCACCTTGCGCGCGAGTTCCAGCAGCGCATCCACAACCCGCTGCGCCTCGGCCTGCGGCATCGCGCGCGGGTCGGTCAGCTTGCCGGTGTAAGTGCAGCGCCGTTCCGCTGGCAGGAGAAAAACGACGTGCGGCGCGAATGCATAGAGCCCGCTGCCGTCGTCCATGATTTCGGAAATGTAATTGTCGTAGTCGCCCTGCCACAGCTCAAGCGGCAGTCCCGCCACTTCGCAGAGATGTTCGATGAGCTCATGCAGCGGATAGAGGCTGTAGCCGCCCAGCAGGGCGAGCCGGATTTTTTCATGGACGACGCCGGTCTGGGCGAGTTTCCGCGCGTGGGCCTTTTTGCGGAGCGAAGAGAGCAGAAACAACTCCTCAAAATCAAGCGCGGTGTGCGTGGCCGCCTTCAAGGTCTCCCAAAACGCGGGGTTGCCGCTCAACAGGAGGGCTTTGAGCGCAATAATCTGATTCTGGCTGGCCTGACTCATCGGTTAAGCCGTTCGTTTATCAGGCTGGCTGCGAATCGTCAACAAGTGAAACCAAAACCGCCGCCGGCAGACCGGCTTGACCACGGAAAATTCCGTTCCGAATGCCGGCCAGCTGCGCCGACTTTGATTCTTGTAGCCGGTGAAAAAAAAAGCAAAATGTCATCCATGGTTTCGCCTCTGAAAATCGCCGCCGGCCTGTTCAACCGGGCGCGACTGGGATTTCCAAGGTATTATTTCCACGGCACCGGTGGCCTCGGCGACGACCTCATGTGCACGACGGTTTTCCGCGAATTGAAAAAGCGCGGGGCCGGCCGCATCGTCATGGCCACACCACGCCCCGGCATTTTTCAGAACAATCCCGACGTGGACAAAGTGCTCTGGCATCCGCGCCCGCGCCTGAACCGCTGGCTGCAAACCGGCCTGCCGTTACTCCGGCTGGGCTATGCGGCCTACAATCCTCTGACGGATGGCGACGAACCGCCGGATGAACATGTGCTTATTAAATTATGCCGGCTCGCCGGCCTTGCCGGCCCGGTGGCATTGCGCCCTTATCTGTTTTTGACGGACGCCGAAACTGCCGCCGGTCGGATTGGCAAAAAACAGGTGGTCATGCAGTCCTCCGGCCTGAGCGCGCCGTATCCCATGCGCAACAAGGAATGGTATCCGGCACGCTTTCAGGAAGTCTGCACTGCCCTGGGTTCCGAAAATACCGTCGTCCAGCTTGGCTCCACCAATGATCCCAAACTGGCAGGCGCCATTGATTTGCGCGGCCAGACCACGATCCGCGAATCCGCCGCCATCATGGCAAATTCACTGGTGTTTATCGGCCTTGAAGGTTTTCTCATGCATCTTGCGCGAGCCGTAAATTGCCGGTCGGTGATTATTTATGGTGGCCGAATAAAACCGTCTCAAATTGGCTATGTCGCCAATGAAAATCTTTATTCGCCGGTGGAATGTTCCCCCTGCTGGCTGCGCAATCCCTGCGACCACAACCGCAAATGCATGGATATGATCACCGTTGAGCAGGTCATCGCCGCCAGCGCCGAACAGATTGGCAAATACGGCGCACCGCTGGAAGTCCAGATCGAAACCCTGAAATAACCAACAGGCAACCGGATAATCAAATGCAAAACTGGAGATATTATTACTCCCGTCCGAACCGAACACATTGATCTGCCATCATTGCACGCCGGGGAGGTAAAACAGCGGTGGTGAAAAGCATTTTCGCGACTCCTGAAATGATTTTCACGTCTTCTAAATGTAAAAAAGCGTCTTCTAAAGTGAAATCAGCGTTTACTGAAACGATTTTAGCGACTTCTAAAATGAAATTAGTAGTTTCTGAAATCAAAATGGCATCTTCTAAAACCCAACAATCATCTTCTGAAATGAATTTAGAAGCTTCTAAAACCAAAAAAGAAGCTTCTAAACGCGTTTAGAAGAATGTTTTTTTGCAAAATACGTCAAAAACCCGGGGTTTTTGGGAGCTGCCGCACCGGGATGGAACGCTAATTTTAACGGAACTGGCTGGAAATGAGAAAATTAGCTCGAAAATCATCAAAAAAGGCATTTTTGCCATCTCACGACGCTGGAAAAGACGGTGAAGCGAGCGTCCCTGCAAGCCAACTCGTCAGCAGCTTCACCCTATCAACCCATGAGCCAAGGTTGAGTTTAACTCCTATAATTTCCACCTTCCGCTTTCAGGCTTTGCAGACCGGCCTCAATCTTGTCCACCATGGCGTCCAGCGTGTGCTTTTCGCGCACCTCGCGCTGCGCGTTGTGGCGGATGGCTTCAAACAAATCACGGTCGGCACAAATTTCTCGAACGGCCCGCGCGCAGTCCGCCACGTCGCCGGCGCAGAACGTCATCGCCGTCTCGCGGTCGCGGAACAGCTCGCCGCTGCCGCCGGTGACCGTGCCGACGACCGCCAAGCCGGACGCCATGGCTTCCAGCGGCGTGATGGCAAACGGCTCGTCCCATTCCGACGGAAAAACCAGCACGTCATGCTCCGCGTAAACCCGCGCCAGGTCCGCGCGCGGCACCCGGCCGAGAAATTGAACGCGGCCGGCGACACCGAGTTCCGCCGGCAAGGCGCGCAGTTTTTTTTCGTAATCGGCGTCCATCCCGCCGCCGGCCAGCGTGAACGTGAGCGTTTCCAAACCGGGTTCCTGCGCCAGCACCGCGAAAGCCGCGATGGCCGTGTGGACGCCTTTCTGCGGAATCATCTGCCCGGCATAAAGCAGCCGCCGCACCGGCCAGCGGGCGCGCGGCGCAATGGTGAATTGCGCCGGCTCGATGCCCCAATGCACGACGCTGGATTTTTTTGCAATGCGGATGTCGCTTTTTTTCGCCAGACTCCAGAGGAATTCACTGGCGAAGTGGCAGGGCTGGTTTTGCATCACCGGCCAGCCGCGCACGAGAAAAGTTTTGCCGAAAATAGCGCGGACGAATTTTGAAACCATGCCTCCACCCCGCGCGAACCGCGCCAGCACCGCGCCCACACGCCACGAGACAAAATTGGTGTCCGACAAAAAAAACACCGGGCGACAGCCGCGCCAGCGCGCTGCCACCGGCAGCCATTGGCACAAACCCGCCTGATTCCAGAAATAAACCACGTCCGGCGAAAAGTTTTCCACCGCCCGGGCGAGCTTGCCGCACTCGGCGCGTTTGTCGTGCGACGGGCTGGCGGTGGTAAATTGCAAACTGCGCTCCACGCCGGTTTCCACCAGTGGCCTGTCGTCGTGGCGAAACGCACTGGTCAATACTCGCACTGCATGGCCACGTGACCGGAGATTTTCCACCACGTCCCGGCAGCCCAGCTCGTAGCCGCCGACGTGATGTGGCGGATACAGATTGGTGACGAAAAGAATCTTCATTGTGCCGCCCTATTTCATTTCAAGACTTTGCCGATAGCCGCGCAGGGTTTCCTCGATGAAACGCGACCACGAAAACAGCCGGCAGCGCGCCAACGATTTTTGCCGGAGTTCAGCACGCAAATTTTCCTGCCGCGAAATTTGAAGCATCGCCTGGCACCAGGCATCGGGATCCGTGGGCGGCAAAAGCATGCCGGCGTCACCGACCACTTCGGGGATGGACGTGGTGCTGGCGGCAATGACCGGCAGGCCGCACTGCATCGCCTCCAGCGGCGGGAGGCCAAAGCCCTCGGCCAGCGACGGAAACAAAAACACCGTCGCCCCGCTGTAAAGCGCGGCAAGATTTTCGTCCGGCACAAAGCCGCCAATGATGATGCGGGATCTGGCGCGGGGATAGTTTGCGAGCGCCGCGGCCACTTCGGGGTTTCTTCCGGGATGAGGACCGACGATGACCAGGCTGGTGTCCGGCAGTTCGCCCGCCTCGATGAGCGCGCCGAAGCAGTGAATGAGGTGCGGAAAATTTTTATGCCTGTCGTGCGCAGATAGCGCCAAAAAATACGGCCCTTCCGGAATGCCGCAGCGGGTGCGGACAGCGGTGATTTCTTCACGGCTGGTGACTTGATAAAATATTTTTTGATCCGCCGCCAGCGGGGTCACGAAGATGTGATCGGGCCGGAGGCGGGAAAAATTGAGCGCGTCATTCCGAGTGGTTTCCGAGATGCAGAAGGCAAAATTTTCAGGCGTCAGGCAGGCGAGCAACCGGTTCATGACCGGCTTGATCCCGGCGGAAAAATACTCCGGATTTTTCAACGGGATGAAGTCGTGCAGCGTGATGAATTTTTTCAGGCCGGGCTGCGCCGCCACCGCCGACGGGAAAGGGGTGTTTATTGAATGATAAATGTCGGTGCGTTGCAGCATGGCGGGCGTCAGCCGCCGCTCGCCCATCATACAGATCCGGGCAGTGGCGGCCAGCAGCCGGCGCGCGGCGCGGGCGGGCAGGCTGTGGTTTTCGAGGTTGCGATGGACGATTTGGGACAGCCGGCGGCCAAACCGGCTGGCGCGAAGCTGCGCCGGACTGAACCTTAGATTGTTCGCGGGCGGGATGCCCCTGGCGGCCAGGAAATCAAACGTCCCGGCCAGATGCGAGGTGGCGGCGAAGGATAATTCGCACTGGCCTGCTTCAACCAGGCCATCGAAGGTGTGGCGGGCGACGCGTTCTGAACCCCGCCGGACGGACTGATGGTCGTGGCCATGGCCCAGAAATGCAAGGTCGAGAATGACTTTGGGTTTCATGCCCGGTAGGATTGGTTGCTTTTTTTCTTGCGCCGACCGGCCGCGTTGTGATTTCCCCCGGCACGCAACCCAGCCAGGCTGACGGTCAGAGGGATTGGTTTGGTTTGCATTTCAAGTTGTCGCGTTGCATTCAAACACAAACAGGTTGTTCAATCCGAGTTGGAACGTCCGATGACAGACCAGCCGAAAATGGGGCGGACAAAAAATTTCCGCCGTGCGCCGCACTTCGTAACCATGGTGCTCCTCCAGCGACATGCCGTGGACGAGCCGCAGTTTTTGCAAAACGGCGAGAATCCGGTCCACGCGCGGCGACGGCACCGTGATGATGACCTTGCCGCCCGGTTTGAGGAATCGGCGGCAGCCTTCTGCCAGCGGCGCGTAGGCGGCGGCCGGAAAATGTTCAAGCACGGCCAGCAGTGTCACCGCGTCGAACGGCTCTGCGTCCGGCATGTCCTGCGGGAAAAAACCGGGGACGAGCGTGAAGTTTTTCCCGGCCATCGGCTGACGCAGC
>Ga0316224_1004497_pt1 | contig 10514 bp, 16 predicted proteins | sample TBH18013metaG_FD_206254 | JGI IMG/M metagenome (GOLD analysis project Ga0316224, IMG submission 206254) | Freshwater microbial communities from Trout Bog Lake, Wisconsin, USA - TBH18013 | ecosystem: Environmental > Aquatic > Freshwater > Lake > Hypolimnion/Profundal zone | place: USA: Wisconsin...
AATAGATCTACTGCTGCATTGATTTTTGCAATTTCTAAATTATTAGTCATATTGTTTCTTCTCCTAAATTATAATTTTTCTGATTATAACTTATGAGAATTTACACAATCAATCGGACAGACCCTTATAGAGTGAGTACTTTGTCAGTAGTGCAGCCAGAATTTGATGCAAAAGTAATTTATAGGCATTTTGTAGATGATTTAAAAATATATAATTTTGATTTTCTTCTGCCATTCCTTACCCATAATCATAAATTACCTTATCCTGTCGAAATGTATGGTAAATTTCTTGTAGATCTGTTTTCTGAATGGACTAAGGATGATAATCCCGAAGTATCAATAAGATTTATTGATTCATTATTTAATATATATAATGGACAGCCAAGTTTAATATATGGCGTTGGTCCGAACACTATGATTAAAGATCAGGATATTTTACCATTAATAAATATATCTAGTAATGGGGATTTGTCCCCAACAGATGAGCTAAGGGTTATAGAAGATTTAGAATATTATTCTAGTGCTAATGTTGAAACGATTAGTTTGAGAGATTTTCTGAAGGCTAAAGTTTTTGTGGAAATAAACAAGGCTCAACAGATTTTACCGGAAGCTTGTCAAGAATGTTGTTGGCAAAAAATATGCGGTGGTGGGGCGATAGTTAATCGGTTTGATAGGGCTAACAGTTTTAATAATCCTTCGGTTTTTTGTAATGGTTTACAGCTATTATATAAAGAATTAGCAAATTATTTAATATCAAATGGTCTTAGCATCGATGATGTGTCAAGTAGATTATCTTTAAATTAGGATATTGTATGAAAACTGAGTTAAACCAGCTTACTGTTATTTTAAAAGTTTCAGAAAGGTGTAATATAAATTGTACTTATTGTTATTTCTTCAATAGTAATGATAAGACATATAAGAATCATGCAGCTTTTATATTGCCAGAAACGATAAATCTTGTGGCTAATTTTCTTTCTAAATCTGTAGTTGAACATAATGTAAAGTTGTTGAGAATTGATTTTCATGGTGGTGAACCACTTTTGCTTAAGCCAGATTATTTTTCTCAGATTTGTGAAACTTTTATCAGTAGTTTAGGGCATTTAGTAAATTTACAGTTTGTGATACAAACTAATGCTATTTTACTAAATGATAATTGGTTATCTATATTGGATAAATATAAGGTTAATACGGGCATTAGTATTGATGGTCCAGCTGTTATACATGATAAATACAGGGTTGATCATTTTAATAATGGAACTTACTCTAGGGTTCGTAAAGGAATAGACTTGATCAAAGAAAAGATTATAAAAAAAGAAATAAAAATTGGCGTCGGAGCTTTGGCAGTTATTAATCCTGAATATTCTGGTAAGGAGATATATAGGCATTTTGTAGATGATATAGGTTTCAATAGTATGGATTTCCTGTTGCCTGATATCACTCATGATCAAGCCAAAAAAATTCCTAATTTCTCTGCTGAATCTTATGGTAAATACTTAGTTGAAGTGTTTGATGAGTGGATAAATGATAACAATCCGGAAATCTCTATAAGAGCTTTTTCTACGATCTTGAATCGATTACTCAAAAAGCGAACTTATTATCATGATTTCGGTGGTTGGTATGAGGATTTTTTGCTGTTAACTATTAGTAGTGACGGTGATATATCTCCAGATGACACAATTAGGTCGGTTGATTTAAAATTTATGGATTTAGGGCTAAATGTGTCACATAGTAAATTACAACATTTATTTGACAATAGTTTTTTTCAAACTTTGCAGGAAGCTGGTTCAAAGATTCCCACTGATTGTCTTAAATGTCAATGGCAGGATAATTGTAGGGGAGGTGGTCTTGTTCAAAGATATTCGAAAGATAATATGTTTGATAATAGTTCTGTGTTTTGCAGTGGTTTGAAATTAATTTTTGCAAGAATACAGGATGAGTTAGAAAAAAATACTATTTTGCAAATGACAAATGTCCACTAAATTATAACATTGTAGACAGTCAAAAAGTACTCAAAAAACTTGTGTACTAAATCGTAAATCAGTATATAGTGGACAGCGTAGTCTACTTTTCGATTTAATAGACGGTTTTAGAGGTGTAAATGAGATTATTTGGTTATGCACGAGTATCAACCTCGCAACAATCATTAGAAATACAAAAACAAGCATTGAAAAATGCAGGAGTTATCGAGTCAAGAATATTTTTTGATAAATCTACCGGCAGTAATGTTAATAGACTCGGTCTTAACTCATTGCTTTTTAAAGTAGAAGAGGGCGATGTAGTCCTCATTACCAAATTAGACAGACTAGGCAGAGATACTGCGGACATGATAAATCTTATCAACCGATTTGATAAAATGCACGTAGGTATCCGTTTTTTAGATGACGGTATCAGTACCGAAGGATCTACAGGCAAAATGGTAATTACTATTTTATCTACCGTTGCGGAAGCAGAACGCCTTAGAATATTAGAGCGTACTAATGAAGGGAGGATCGAGGCAAAATCCAAAGGTATAAAATTTGGTCGTAAGCGTAAAATTGATCGGGATAAATTACTGAAGTACAAAGAGAACGGTATTATAGGCACTGCTCTTGCCAAAGAAATGGGAATAAGCCGCGCTGCGGTATATAAAATATTGAAAGAAGCAAGTTGTGCCATAGTCACTTAAGATTTGAGTTTTTCAATTTCTGCAGTATGTAAACCGGTAGCGGTAGAAATAGTACTAATATCAACTTTTTGAGAAAGTAAATTTTTGGCTATTTCTATAGCTTTTTTAGTTTCACCTTCGGCTTTACCTTCGGCTTTACCGATTCTTATACCATCTAAGATACCGATCTCTATACCTTCCTCTTTCCAGCTTTGTGCTAAACTAGTCATAAGCTCTACTCCTTTTCCTTGATTTAAAGTGTTAATTAACATTTTTTCTAATTCGATTTTATCATTTTTATCAATAGAGGTCAAAGTATAATGTAAGATCATTTCTATGTAATCATAACCAATACTGACTTTAGTTAATTCAGGTAAAATATCAGCAATTTGCTGCCATCTCTTTAATAATTGACGTTCATGTATGTGTTTTAAGAAGAACTCCAAAATACCAGACCATATTCTAGTTTTAAACTCTTCATCTGGAATATCGTGAACATTGACAATCTTATGATCTTCCGTCCAAAACTTTTTGGCAAGAATTTCGTTATTAAACAAGTCCCATAAATTACGAGGAGCATTATAACTCTTAGTGCCGTTATAAATGATCAGCGGATATATTAGAGGCAAGTTCTTTGTCTTTGGATGTCTAGTCATATATTGATCGCAAATATTGACCATATATTTAAATAAACGAAAAGCCATAAAATGATCAGGGCTACTCTGATGCTCGAGAAGTAAATAGATAAAACCGTCATTACCATTAAATTTAACGGAAAACAAAACATCGGCAATACTTGCGGTAAGATTATGTTCTATAAAGCTTTCTTTCTCTAATTTAAGAGTGCTTGTATCTATAATTGCCAGAACTTCTTGCGGCAAATGAGCCTGTAGTAATTCATAAGCTACTATTGGATTCTCTAAGCTCTTGCGAAATAATTGATCGTGTTTTGGTTTTTGTGTGGTCATAGTGTTATATTATAATGTAAATTATAGCCTTATCAATTACTTCCATAAATACTTCATAGTCAAAATTGCAGAAACCAAAATCAGCGTCAATATTTCAGCTAGAATGAGTGGTGCAGACTTTATAATGATTCCATAAATCAGCCATAATATCACACTAAAAGTGTATATGACATACATACCTGTTGATATATCTTTTACGGAACGAAATTTCCATATTTTAATTAGTTGAGGCAAAAAAGAAATAGCACTTAGCCCGGCCGCTACAAACCCCAAAAGCTCCTGATAAGCCGCTATATATTCTACAAAGCATATCACTATTTAAGTACCTATTATATTAACTTAATATCTATTGCCGATATTTTACCTTTATGAGATTCAATATTATAACTGATTTTCTGTCCATCCTTTAAATCGCTAAGACCTATAGGCTCTAATGCCGAGATATGCAAGAAAACATCTCTCGATTTGTCGCTAGGCTCTACAAAGCCGTATCCTTTGGTTGGGCTAAACCATTTTACAGTACCGGTTTGCATAATATTTTTACCTTCATTTAAATAGTTGATATTAGTGGTCGGTAATAATTAACCTCGCATTACTTTGGGTTAACTGCATCTTTAAGCTTTTGACCAACCTTAAATTTAGGTTGGTTACGTGCAGGGATTTCAATAGCTTTACCGCTGCGAGGATTACGACCCGTTCTAGCTGCAACTTTACTAATACTAAAATTACCGAAACCGATTAATGATATTTCATTACCTTTGCCAATAGCGCCAATTACCGCAGAGGTAAACATGTCTATGTTTTTCTCGGCCTCTATTTGTGTGCATTGATGTTGCTGTGCTACATGCTTTACGAAATCTGCTTTATTCATGTTTTCTCCATTATTTATTACTTTTGTACTTTATTATTTGAATTTTCAGAGAGAGGTAAAACAACATTCTCTTGTTCCTTTTTTATAAGAGTATATTTACCGCCAGTTCTTGCTTCAATCCACTTCCCAAGTTCTGACAGCGGAAGCTCTTTATCGGCAGAATACAGCCAATTTAATAGTATAGATTTATTGATAGTATCTTCTTTATCCACAGTTTCCATTGGCTTATTTTACATCACTTGTTCTAACATCACTTAAACTATTATCGGAATTTTTGTTTTTGTTTTCAAGAGAAGGGGTTGTTTTATGGACTTTTGTCTTCTCTAGGCGTTTTTCCATTTTTTCTTGATGACTCTGGGTAACTATGCCTGCTTCGCTACCTTCTAAGTGAAAACGGATCGCCCCTAGTATGTGATTGGCATAATAGTTTGATTTACGACAATACCAAGCTATCCATCTTTTTAAGACAACACTTGACACGCCCGTCTCTTTCGACATTTCTTTCCTGATACCGACCGCTAATAATACAGGCTTGTTTATATTGATTATTTCGGGAAACTTGCCGTGCAGAATATCATATACGGCATTAAAGTCAGGTTTAGGCTCAAGGGATGGTAAGGGTGGCAAGACTATAGTATCTTCTTTGCTAGAGGAATTACTATTATTTGAGACCTCTTGAGTTGCAGCACTTTCTGTTGCCTTATTCTTAGGCGGCTTTAGAGTGTTAGTGCCGAGTGATTCCTTTTCCAATTCCTTATTCATGCATTCTTAGTGTTATTTTCTAACGAGTAACCTACCACATAACCGATTAATTATCAATAAGAAGCCACAAAACCTCAATACAACAGCTTTCCTAACAAAGAAATCAAGAAAAGCAAGTACTACACAAATAAGATATGTAAAGGCACGCTTCGCTCTTGCGGCCTTGACATATCTTATCTTGCTCCGCATGCAACTCAGGAAATGAAAGCAAAAGCTTTCATTTATAGCTATGACGGCTACATCTTTTTTAATTTTTAACATAAGAGGTATTAACATGAGGAAATTTTATGATAGCGGATTATATCAACCTCCGTTTTTTAGAAAGCACAGAATTGAATATAACAAAATTTGTGCCTGCATAGGTGATACCAGCTACAACCTTGCTTTGCTATCAAATTACTATCAAGACCTGATAGAAGACGAAGATAACGAAGATAGAATTAGAGAAATAATAGAAGAAAGCTTTTTCGAAGCCTTAAGCTACTGGCCTATATATTTCGAGCCGTTGGTTTTTAATGAAAAAACCGCGCTTGAATGCGGGTTAGTACCTTTTGTTTTTGAAGATATCAAACTTCTCTCTTTGGCAGGGTACGGCATGGATTTATTGCCAAAACTTGACGCATATCAGGTGTTAACTTGCGGCATGATCGATAAGAGAAGCAAGTATTTTCATAAAAGAGAAAAAGCTAATTTTGAGCATGTAGTAGGCCAAAGCGTATATGAGCAAATGGAGCAAATTCTAACAAAACAACCGCTTTACTTTAAATAACAAATTAAAAATATAAGGATTAAAATGTCAAAGAAACAAATACAAAACGACAGAATAGAGAAAAATCTTAAAGTGCTAAAATTATTATCAAATAATGAGCCCAATATCAGCGAAGAACAAAAAAGAGAAGTACTAAACGCTTATAGCGGGTGGGGCGGATTACGTGATGCAATCTTTACTCCGTCAGTTTACAGACGATTAAAATACTATCTTAGTGATGATGAGATTAGCTCTGTTAAAAAGACCGTAAACAGTGCATATTATACGCCTGATTTACTAGTAAAATTCATCTGGGCAGCTTTAATGCGTATGGGTCTTAACGGTTTACAATCAGACGGCAAGGGCAAGAGTTGTAACATATTAGAGCCTTCTGCCGGCACAGGGATATTTTTTAACCACATGCCGCAAATAATAGCAAAAAACGCAAATATAGACGCAATAGAGCTGGATAATTCCAGTTGCAAGTTATTTAGCAAATTGCATGGAAATATTAACATTATCAATACGGGGTTTGAGAATTTTTGTTGTAATGATAATAGTACGATCTAATTATCGGCAACCCGCCATACGGTCGCAGCAGCGTAAATGATATTTTTAATCCTGACCTATCGCATTTAATAATTCATCATTGGTTTGTTGCCAAATCCGCAAAAATGCTAAGAGATAAAGGTATTATTGCCATGATATTACCGCAATTTTTCTTGGACAACGTAAAAGACCATGCACGAGACATTATTAATAAATCCGGAGTAAACCTAATACTTGCTTATCGTTTGCCTGATAATTTATTTGCCGATGCAAAAATTACCGTTGATTTAGTATTTTTACAAAAAACAGACAAAACCTTTGAATGGCAAGCTACAAGACGAAAAAAGATTGGCGAATATAGCAAACCCATAAACGAGTACTTTTTTAATAATCCACATCATATCTTGGGGGAACTGCACATTGTCCCAATGTATGATCGAATGGGTATTACTTGTAAAAGTAGCGGCGACTTAAGAACGCAACTTGCAACAGTATATTCTAAAATCAAGAAGATACTCTAAATTATCAGCTAGTTACAAATCTAAACTAACACTACTTTCTAACCGCAAACCCTCCAAAAATTTCTTACGAATGGTTTATAGCTAGAAGGTCAATATACACTATGGGAGGCGGGCGCAACCGCCTTTCATAGCACCACTGCGACTAGTAGACTAATCGGTCAATCTATAACCTCTAGCTTTTCTCCTTTTTCTGATTACTTGCAAAGTATTTTCAACATCTAATTCATTGTCACAAAAAATAATTTTATAGCCGCCTCGTTTACTGCCTGTACTCCCCCAACTACAAATTACACTCGTACTACCAAATAAATTGGCTTGTAGCTGTACATTGTAAAATCTATTATCCTTTGACCAACAGAGTAGCATCTTAAGTAAGTGAACTGAAATAGTAACTAATAGCAGTTAGTTTGGGTTTTCTAATTGCTGCTTTAACTCTTCAAATTCATTAACATTATCTTCATTAGCAATTTTCACAAGTGCCGCAACAATATCAGTAACTATCTCAATATTTTCCTCTGTCATAGGAGCATGAGCAATATCTAATAAATGCTGTACGTTTTGATTTAAATCTCTGGATATCAAAAGATCTATGTATTTAAAATATATTGGTGCAAGCGGATGCTCTGCAAAAGTATTATAGGTTTTGCCGTAATTTGAATTTATCATATAAAGACTCCAAATTTAGTTGATAATAACATTAATTTTGTAATTGTCGTAGTAATTGTTGAAACTTGTTTGTTTCATCGGAGACAGCCACTTTTTGCATCTCAATAATAATATTAGTAATAATCTTACAATTTTCCGGTAAATAATACTGCTCTGATATCTTTAATAAATCTTCCGCCTCTTTATGAAAATTATGCGACTTTAAAATATCAACATATTCAAAAAATAAAGAGGCTAGAGGGTGGTCAGAAAAATCATTATAATCTTTGTGATATTGCTTCTTCTTCATAAAGCCTCATATTTAAAATTCTTCTATTTGATATAAAGTTGCACCAAGATCATTTTTTAAAGCATTAATATTAAAAACATACCCGTACCACTCTTGCCGTAGCTTATTCCATTTTAAGCTATGATTTCTAATAACCTTACGAATTTCACTGCTCGGTTCTTGTTCAAACTTTAAAATTACGGCATGTTTATTTGTTTGCTCTTGGTCTAATTTAGTTTTACCGATTCTAGTCCATTCATCTTTAATTATTTGATTAGTTTCTAACGATGTGGCAATAGATAACAATGCGCCGTATAAAGTATTAGTAGATAAATAATCTAAACCCGCTTTAGTAACTAATCCTCCTACTTCAATTAAATGACGAGTGCGCATTTTACGTTCTTTAAGTTTTAATCTCGTTTCTTCCGCAATGAGTCTATTTTTCTTTTGTTCTAGTTTGACTTTTTGATCGTTTACGTTTTGCATAAATTATAAATCTTTTATTATTATACCTAGTTTACCAATTTAGTTTATAGAAGAATAGTAAATTATCAAGTCATCTGCAATTAAATACTATTAGCTATCTCTAACTACTATAATAATGTAGCATATTTCCCCGTTACCTACCATACCTAGTTTACTTATATCCAAACTATATTACCTAATACTGATAAATTTTTTTCCTGAGTTGTAATAAAGTTATAGCAAACATTGCTCGGCAATTTTGTTATACGCAAGATGCACTGTAAACAGTGCTTGCTTTTTACTCTAGCTCAGAATAAAATAAATTAGATTTCAATTATTTACATTAGTTATAAACAATGGCAATCGGATTTGCTAAATCTAGATACGTAAGTAGAAGTGCGGGAGGCAATGCTTGTAACAGTAGTGCATATAATGCTAGAACTAAAATAGTAGATGAACGTACAGGTAAGCTATACAATTGGACAAGAAAGGAAGACAATGTTTATCATGAAATATTGCTGCCTGATTATGCAAACAAAAAGTTTCAAAATCCTTCCGTATTATCAAATGAAGTGGAGGCAAAAGAACATCAAAAAAATAGTCAATTATATATAGAATGGGTACTAGCTCTTCCCAAAGAAGACGAAATTACTCTAGAAATGAAAAAAGAATTAGTTCAAAGATTTATAAAATATAAAGGATGGGTAGAAGAAGGTCTCGGCGTACAAATTGATATTCATGCACCGCATAAAGATAGCTCTAGTAAAACTGTTGAGAACGAAAAATTATCGGAAGAAGAATTAGAGCAAAAAGAACTAAATAATAACTGGCATGCTCACTTATTGTTTACAACTCGCAGGTTTAGAAAAGACGGTGAAGGTTTAGAGAGATTAAAAGCTCGAGATTTACAGCCTGATGTAAGACAGAGGAAAGTGGTAGAAGAAACAAAAGATAGTATTGCATGGACTAATATACAAAATGAGTATTTTAAAGAACAAGGGATTGATTTAAGAGTAGATTTACCGAGAGAAATTACTCAAGAACATATCGGTCCTATACGTATGCGTAGCGTCTTAAATGAGGCGGTGATTCGCAATGAGGAACGTAAATTTGCTAACATAGAATCGCTAAAAACTGGAGCAGATGTTATTGAAAGAGTTACCAAGTATGCAAGTATTTTTAACGTAAAAGATCTGGAAAGAGCGGTCAAATGTATTCCTAGTCACGAAAGAGCCGCTAACCTAGTTCTTGATGCTTTAAATTCCGATCAAATAACACCTTTATACCATGAAGGCAGTGGAGAAAGCGGTTTTTATACTACGGCAATCGTTAGAGCCGAGGAATTAAAACTAATACGACTCGGGGGGTATATAGTAAATCAAAAGAATTTAATGAGTAGGGATTCAGGCATTGAACCTAGCGTAATAGCTAAAATAATCAACGAAGATGAATCTTTAAGCGACCAACAAAAAGAAGCTTTGTCACATCTAACTCTTACAGACTCAGGCATCAAAATTCTTAAAGGGCGCGCGGGCAGCGGTAAAAGTCACGTACTCGGTAAACTAGCTTCAATTGCTGGCTATTCCCAAATAAACATAATCGCACTTGCTCCCACCCATAAAGCCGCTCGTGAATTAGAAGCTGTCGGTTATAATAAATCCGATACGATCAAAGGTTTCTTATTTAAACTTTACAATTCTAAACTAGATCTTCCTAAAAACAGCTTAGTTGTTATAGATGAAGCTGGAATGGTCGGTAATGACGATTATTCAGAAGTGTTGCGCGTCGCAGCTGCTAGAAGCTGTAATGTAATACTCTCGGGGGACGAGCGGCAGCTATCTTCTATCGGGCGAGGCGGAATGTTTGAGGTCTTTGCTGATAAATTCGGTTCATATGAGATGAATGATATTAGAAGGCAAGAAAATGAGTGGAGCAAAGATATCGCCTTAGCATTTTCCGAAGGAAACATAAGGTGCGGTATTGATATACTAAAGTTGAATAATCGCTTAAATAATGCGGATACAAAAATAGATTCCATGGAATTGCTACTAAA